>Ga0208080_1000003_pt1 | contig 106091 bp, 108 predicted proteins | sample NGESurdeep092012_3_FD_184476 | JGI IMG/M metagenome (GOLD analysis project Ga0208080, IMG submission 184476) | Arctic peat soil microbial communities from Barrow, Alaska - NGEE Surface sample 210-3 deep-092012 (SPAdes) | ecosystem: Environmental > Terrestrial > Soil > Wetlands > Peat ...
TGGGGACACGACCTTCATCGCTGGATCATGGCCGGGATACTCTGCTCAGTGTTCCAGACCAGAGGAAGTCAGTGGCTTACTCGCGGATGTAGGTCAGAGCCAGTTGGGGACAGCCATCACCGATCTGGCCGGAGCGACCAATCAACTCTCCGGCTTCCTGGGGCCAAACCTGGTACCACTCGAAAATGACGTGGCCGGCATCACCCAGGTGGGGCGCGCGGTGTCGGGCAACCTCGCCAACCTCGACACACTGCTCAACTCCACCAATCTGCTCTTTGCCGCAGCCGGGCGTAGCTACGACCCCTCCCACAACTGGCTCGACCTCAACCTGGCCCTACCGGCCGGTGCCACTGCCTCATCGGTATCCGGTCTCGTCCGCGACCGGCTGGCCGGGATCTGTCGCCGGTTGCTGGCCAACCATTCTGCTGGTCTGCCGGCCTCGACCCTTCAGACTCTGGGCCTCTGTGGCGATCCCAACTCCGGGTTCTTCAATCCGCTGCTGGCGGTCATCCCGTCGATCCTGGACACGCTGACAAGTGGGCCCGGAGGGGGTCCATCGGCCACCGCCCTGGCGGCTCTGATCGCCAAAGGAATGAGCATGATCCCGGGCGCCGCCGCCATCCAGGCTCCGGCCACCGCGGCCCCGACCGCCCCGCCCGCATCGACGACCCCGTCGGCCCCGTCCCTTTCCACGCCGGGAGCCTCACAACTCCCACCCATGCCCACCACCACCACCACCAACCCGTCATCCGGAGGCGGGCTGGGTGGGCTGTTCAAGGGCCTCCTGGGGGGTCTCTGAGATGACCTGTCATCGCAACCTCCTCAATGCCCTGATCCGTGCCGTCTCAGCCGTGGCGCGATACGTCGCGGTTTCCCTGGGCCGCCGGGGTCAACGTCTCGCTCTGGTTGTGCTGGTGGGGAGTGGTCTGGCCCTGACCGGATGCAAGCTCCCCTTCACCGGTCAGGCGCCCCTCACCGCGTCGGCGATGTTCAGCGATGTCGCCGATCTGGCCAGCGGGGCATCGGTGGAGATGGCCGACATCCCGGTGGGTCACGTGACCTCCATCAGCCTCCGTGGCACCCAGGCCCGGATCACCATGGTGCTCAACCGGTCCGCCGACATTCCCCAGAACGTGTCAGCCCAGCTGCGGCGGACCTCCCTGCTCGGTGAGCGGTTCATCGATCTGATCCCCGACAGCACGCTCCCGGGCGGTCCATTCCGCAACGGCGAGGTCATCGGCGATACGTCGGTGCAACCCGGTATCTCCGAGCTCCTCTCGTCGGGGGCATCGGTAATCGGGGCGATCAACAGCACCCAGTTGGCCGAGCTGGTGGCCACCCAGGCCCAGGGGCTCGCCGGTCAGGGTCAGAACCTGCGCCAACTCCTCGATAGTTTGAGCACGGTGGTGCACGGCTACTCCGGACGAACAGCCACCATTCAGTCCCTGATCACCAACGTGGATCAGCTCAGCTCGACCCTGGCCCCAGAGGCATCCCAGAATGCACAGGCGATTACCACGCTGTCCCAGACCACCGGGGTACTGGCCAACCAGTCGGCCCGCTTGGAGACTCTGCTCCAGTCCCTCAATGACCTGTCCGTCCAGAGCCGGAGCATCTTGGAGTCCTACACGCCACAGATCAATGATGAGTTGTCCGGGTTGGCATCGACAGCCCAGGCCCTGCAGGTGAGCGAGGGCGACCTCGGGAATTTCCTCGACTTCCTGCCCGGCCACAACGCAGCCCTACAGGAGGTCATCCGGGACAACCAGGATCAGATCCTCAACGACTACGTCGTGTGTGGCCTGCCCGGCGGCGGATCCAATCCGGCCATCCCGTCACAGACCTGCGCGGGATCCAAATGATCACCCGCCGGATCATCGTCAACCTCTTCGCATTCTTCGGCGTCGCCGTCTTGTTGATCGTCTACGGTCTGATCAACCTCTTGGGCAACCCATTCCAATCGCCGATGCAGGTGTCGGCACTCCTCCCCAACGCCTACGGGGTCTACTCCAACTTTTCGGTGACACTCAACGGGGTCCAGGTCGGGTCGGTCCGCTCGGTCTCCCTCACCCCGACCGGGGCACGGGTGGACATCGCCATCGACCACGGGGTGAAGATCCCCGGTGATGTGGCCGCCCAGGTTGAGATTGCCAATACCTTGGGCGAACAGCAGATCGACCTGGTGTCCCAGCATGGGGGTACCGCCCCTCCGCTGGTGGAGGGAGCCCAGATTCCGGCCTCGCCCGCCGGGGCGCCGGCTGACATCGGACAGGTCATCGCCACGGCCACCCAGTTCCTGAAGGCCATTCCGGTCAACGACCTCAACAACCTGCTCCATCAGACCGCGGTGGCCCTCAACGGTCGTGGTGCGGATGTGCATACCATCATCACCTCGGGGACGCAGTTCGCGCAGGAGTTCCTGGCCTATCAACAGGCGTTCAAGTCCCTGCTGGCCAGCAGCCCCCCGGTGCTCGACTCGGTGACCGCATCAGCTCCGCAGCTCACCACCGCCCTTGCCAGTACCGCGGTGATCCTGAACGTGTTGACCAACCGGCAAGGGGACTTTCTGAATCTCCTCCACAACGGCGGAGATGCGTCCCAACTCCTCAATCAGCTCGTGGTGGCCGAACGTCCGAACCTGGCTTGCTTGGTGCACGACCTGGGCGCCACCTCCACCAATCTGTCCCAGCCCACCAACCTCAACAATCTGGCCACCGATTTGACCACCAACCGGCAGTTCTTCGGAGCCATCGATGGGTTGACGCCGACGGGGCCCGCCCGGCAGTTGACAGCTAGCGAACCGGCCCGTACCAACCAGTTATGGCTGCGGGTCCACCTCCTCTTCCCCCCGGTGTTCTCACCGGCAGCGCTCCCCTACTCGCCTCCCCGCAGCCTTTCCCCCATCATCCCGGCGGCCGGATGTTCCACCGAGTTCGGCAACGGCGTGAGCGCCGCCTCCCAGCCCGGGTTTGTACCCGCCGCCCCTGTCGCCATCGACACCCCCCCGGCGGCAGCATCCCAGGTGCGGGGGGGTGGAACCCCGGTAGTGGGTTCCCCCCTCACCACGACGACCGCCTCCAGCCACAAGCAGTCCCCCTACCCATCGGCGCCGACGACGGTGCTGCCGCTGATGGGTGCAGCGATACTGTTACAAAGCCCGGTTAGGCGCCGCCTGCGGAATCGGCGCCATCGACAGGAGACGACTGAATGACCGAGGAGCAGGATCCCAAGGCCTACAAAGTGTCGGTGGTCGACCGTGTTACCGGAAGTACCCGGCCCAGTCGTCGGACCTCCGGTGCGGCGGCCCCTTCCGGAACAGCGGAGGCCGACAATGCCGATGACTCCGACGCCGAGGATGCCGGCAAGTCCAACGACGACGTGGCCGACCATGGGACTCCGGCCACAGGAGGACACCGTTGGCCGCCTCGAACCTTGGGGCGCAAGGGCCAGGTGGTGTTGTTGTGCATCGCCATCCTCGGGGTGATCGGAACCGCGGCGTTCGGTCACGCATGGGCGACGCTCAGTGGCCGACTCGGACAACAGGCCGACGTACGCGCGGCGACAAGCAACTTCCTGACAGCTCTGACCAATTTCGATGCCAAGAGCGTCGACGCCGACTTCAACCGTATCCAGAGCTATGCCACCGGGGACTTTGCCAAGCAGTCGAACCAGTTCTTCGGATCCGCCATCCGAAGCCAGCTCGAGGCCGCCCTGGCTTCGTCTCGCGGTCAGATCCGCAGCCAGTACGTGCAGTCGATCAACGGCACCAGCGCCACCGTGTACTCGGTGATCGACCAGACCTACATAAACAACAAGATGGCGTCGCCATCCGTCGATGTGCTCCAGGTCGTCACCGACCTCACCTTGCAGGGATCCACTTGGAAGGTATCCAACGTGACGGTGCTCAATCCCAGCGGCACCGCATCGAATACCTCGACCGGATCCACTCCATCGCCGAGCACGAGCACCACTACCCCGACGAGCACCACGAGCCCGTAGACCACGGACGGTTGATCGCACCGGTAGTGCAGAGTCGAACGCCCCCGCCATCGGGATGAACGCTACCCGCCCGACATGGACCTGGTGCGGGCGTCGTTGACCGACCGATCCATCTTCGGGCAGGCAGCGCCTCCCGTTCCCCTCAACTCCGGTTCCACCGTCCCGGTTCCCCGTGTCAATTATCTCTATCGACAGATCCATCCGGATTCCTGAGTGTCGAGGTGAAAAATCTCTGGCTCAGCCACTCTCTGTGGTGGACAGGAACCATCCGAGTCCATACTTCGCGCAGCCAGTGACCATCAACCCTGTAACGAGCGCAGCAACTCCTCGTCGAAGCCGTGGAGCGAGTCCAACACCGCGTCGCAAAACCCCCAGCGGGCCGATCCGGCCGCTGACATCTCGGGAACGGCCACCACCCTCATGCGGGCGGCTTTGGCCGAGATGGCCCCATTGAACGAGTCCTCCACCGCCAGGCAGTCGGTGGGCTCGACGCCGAGCTTGGCCGCCGTCGAGAGGTAGGAACCCGGGTGGGGCTTGCCAACGGGCTCCCACTCAGCGGAATGCCACAGGGTGACCTCCGATTCGACCCCCAGACGGCGCAGGGCGGCCGCAATGACCACCGCATACGATCCCGAGCACACCGCCACCGGAAGCGACAGGCGACCGCAGAGAGCCACGGCATCGAGCGCTCCGGGCATCGGTTCACCCCCGAAGGCAATCAACTCGGCCACCCGGTGAGTCGTCGCCCGCTCTACTTCCACCGGGGTCATGCCCTCCCACGGGCGGCGATCCCACCAGTGGCGAACGGCGTCGTCGATCCGCAGGCCCATGGTCTGGCGGGTATCCCTCTCTGACAGGTGCACTCCCACCGAGGCGAACACCTCAATTTCGGCCTGGCGCCAGAACGGCTCCGAGTCGATGAGCAGACCGTCGAGGTCGAAGATCACCGCGGCGATGGGTCGCCCGGCATGGGCTTCTGCTGACGGGACTCCGGTGCTCAGGCGAGCTCCTTCACGACGTCGACCATCGCCTCACCGGCTTCGCTCAGGTTCTGTGCCACCGTGACCCCGGCTGCCGACAACGCGTCCATCTTGGCCTGGGCGGTGCCTTTGGAACCGGAGATGATGGCCCCGGCGTGCCCCATCTTCCGTCCGGGCGGGGCTGTGACCCCGGCCACGTAGGAAACGACCGGCTTGGTGACCGACGAGGCGATGAACTCCGCCGCCTCCTCTTCAGCCGATCCGCCGATCTCCCCGATCATCATGATGGCGCGGGTGTCCGGATCGGCTTCGAAGGCCCGGAGACAGTCGATGAAGCTGGTGCCCGGCACCGGGTCGCCTCCGATACCCACGCAGGAGGTCTGCCCGACCCCATGCTGAGAGAGCTCATGGAGTGCCTGGTAGGTCAGAGTGCCCGACCGGGAGACGATCCCCACCGGGCCACCAGCCATGGCGATGTCGCCCGACGTGATGCCGATGTTGCACTTTCCCGGAGAGATGATCCCGGGGCAGTTCGGCCCCAGAAGCCGGGTGGATGGGAAATCGCGGATCAGCCGGTTGTAGGTCAGGGCCTCGTCGATGGCCGGAATACCCTCGGTGATACACACCACGAATGGCACTCCGGCTGCCGCCGCCTCGATGATGGCGTCGGCGGCGAACTTGGGTGGGACGGAGATGAATGACGCGTTGGCGCCGGTGGCCTTCACCGCCTCGGCAACGGTGGCGAAGATCGGAATACCCTCGATCTCTTCGCCGCCCCGCTTCGGGTTGGTGCCGGCAACCACCTGGGTACCGTAGGCCCGGTTACGGAGGCCGTGGTACAGGCCCTGACTGGTCGGGCTGATGCCCTGGACCACCACTTTGGTGTTCTCGTCTACGAAGATGCTCACGACTGGCCTCCGGCTAGGGCAACCACACGGCGTGCGGCGTCGAGCATGGTCGGCTCGGCGACCAGGCGATCGGACAGATGGTCGGCCAGGATCTCCCGGCCGGCGACGGCGTTGGTGCCGTCCAACCTCAACACAATGGGCGAGTGGATCTCCACCCGCTCCAGGGCTTCGAGAATCCCCTTGGCCACCTCGTCCACCAGGGTGATGCCTCCGAAGATATTGACGAAAATGGAGCGCACCGCCGGATCGGAGTTGATGACCTCCAAGGCGGCGGCCATGACGTCAGCGTTGGCGCCACCCCCGATATCCAAGAAGTTGGCTGCCGATCCTCCGCACTGGTTGACCACGTCGAGGGTACTCATGGCCAAGCCGGCACCATTGGCGATGATGCCCACCGAACCGTCGAGGCCTATGTAGTTGAGGCCTCGTTCCTTGGCCCGGGCCTCGCGTTCGTCTTCGACATCGGTTCCGGCGAACTCCTCCCACTCGGGATGCCGGTAGGCGGCGTTGTCGTCGAGGGTGACTTTGGCATCGAGGGCGTGGACCTTTCCCTCCGGTGTGAGGATCAGCGGGTTGATCTCGGCCAGGTCGCAATCGCCTTCGGTGTAACAGGTATAGAGCTTCACCAGCAGCTCGGCCGCCTGGGCCCGGGCCGGCCCATCGAGGTTGGCTCGGTCCACCCACTCACGGGCCGCCTCGAGACTGAGACCGTCCACCGGGTCGACGTGAATCAGGGCGATGGCATCAGGATTGGTCACGGCCACCTCCTCGATCTCGACACCTCCCTCGGCCGACAACATTCCGAGGTGCTTCTTGGCGCTGCGATCGAGCGTGAAGCTGGCGTAGTACTCGCGCGCGATATCCGAGGCGTGCTCGATCCAGAGTCGCTTCACGACGTGGCCCTTGATATCGAGGCCGAGGATGTTCCCGGCATGGGTCTGAACCTCATCAGCGTCATTGGCCAGTTTCACCCCACCTGCCTTACCGCGGCCTCCCACCTTGACCTGTGCCTTGACCACCACCGGGTAGCCGGCCTGATCAGCCTGGACCACGGCTTCGTCGACTGTCTCCGCCACCCCTCCTTTGGAAATAGGGATGCCGAACCGGGCGAAGTACTGCTTGCCCTGATATTCGAAGAGATCCACCGGATCCGTTCCTCTCTGTTGGTGATAACGGTTCTGACTACGTCTGACTACATGATTGTGTAGCTGTGTAGCTGTATTGCTATGTGGAACTACGGCCCATGCGGGCCGACTTGGGTTGGCCTTCAGCCACCTTCTCGGGCGTCGAGCGCTTCGGCCAACCAGGCCCCGATGGCCGGCAACGGCGCACCCGGGGTGAAGACCTCGGCGACGCCCTGTTCTTTCAACACCGGAATATCGGCCTCGGGGATGATCCCTCCGACCAGGACCAGCACATCGTCTCGACCCTGCTCCCGAAGGCTTTCCATGACCCGGGGGACGAGGGTGAGATGCGCTCCGGAGAGGAGTGACAGCCCCACCGCATCGGCGTCCTCCTGGATCACGGCCTGAACCACCTGCTCGGGTGTCTGATGGAGCCCGGTGTAGATGACCTCGAACCCGGCGTCGCGCAGGGCTCTGGCAATCACCTTGGCGCCGCGGTCGTGCCCGTCCAGCCCGGGTTTGGCCACGACCACTCGATAGGGTCGTTTCACGGAGGCCGATACTAAGCGCTGACGGACCATCAGGCGCCAAACGGCCCTCACCGACCCCGGGCGATGCCTGACAATTGGCCACAGGCGCCTGAGATCGGAAATGGGCGCTGACGCCTGAAATGCCGTGGTACGTTCGGCCTGACGCCCTCGATACGACCCCCCCGATTCGGAGGACGCCGTGCCCACGCCGGCTGAAACCGTGGATCCATCCGACCAATACGCCTCGCACTCGTCGCCATCTCCGTCGCGGCTGGGCGGGCTGGTGCAGGTCGCCCGTCCTCGCCAGTGGATCAAAAACCTGTTGGTGTTCGTGGCCCCGGCCGCGGCCGGCGTCCTCTTCCACCAGCACGCCCTGCTTCACAGCGTGGCGGCATTCGGCATGTTCTGTATTGCCGCCAGCGGCGCCTATTTTCTGAACGACTCCCTCGATGCGGAGGCCGATCGGGCCCATCCGGTGAAACGCCTCAGACCGATTGCCGCCGGCGTGGTGCCGGTTGGGGCGGGACTCGGGATAGGTATCGGGCTGTTGATCATCTCCATCGCCCTCGGCTCCCTCTTGGCCGGTTGGCACATGGCTGTCGTCATGGTCACCTACGGCGTCATCAACACCGTGTACTCGTTGGGGCTGAAGAATGAGCCCATCCTCGACCTGGCCGCGGTGAGCTCGGGGTTTGTGCTCCGGGCGGTTGCCGGCGGCATCGCCACCGGCGTGCCCTTGTCCAATTGGTTCCTCATAGTGGCATCGTTCGGTTCGCTACTGATCGTGACAGGTAAGCGGTCCAGCGAGAAGCAACTACTCGCCGATCACCTGACCGATCACACCGATGTTCGCCAGACTCTCGGTCTGTACACCGTCTCATTTCTGCAGACTGTGCGCACGTTGTCGGCCGCCGTATCGGTGACCGCCTACTGCCTGTGGGCCTTCGAACGTGCGAGCCAGGTTCACCCCGGACACGACCCCGTGTGGTTTCAGCTGACCATCGTGCCGTTCGTGATCGGCTTGCTCCACGTGGTGCGTATTCTCGACTCCGGCCAGGGGGCCGTGCCGGAAGAACTGGCCATCCACGACCATCGTTTGCAGATCTACGGCGTGGTGTGGGTCGCCTTGTTCGCAGTTGGAATCTACGGATGATGCGCACACGACTCGGTCGACAGGCCCTCCTCACCGGCTGGGGACGCACGGCCCCTTCCTCGGCCGATGTGGTCCACGCCGTCCACCCCGACGTAGTGGACCAGGCCATGAGAATCGCGGCCTCGGAGCCTTCGGCGGGACGCGGGATGATTGCCCGCGGTCTCGGTCGCAGTTACGGCGATGCCGCCCAGAACGCCGGGGGGATCGTGGTGGATGCCACCTGGCTCGATGCAATCCACCACGTGGATTTCGAAAACGGGTTGATCACCGTGGGTGCCGGGGTAAGCCTGGAGACCCTGATGGAGCGGTTCGTCCCCATGGGCTGGTTCGTGCCGGTAACCCCGGGCACCCGGATGGTCACGGTGGGCGGGGCCATTGCCGCTGACATCCACGGGAAGAATCATCATCGAGATGGCAGTTTCTGCTCCCACGTCACCCGGATGACCCTGGTGACACCCACCGGGTCGATTGAACTGTCAGCCCAATCAGACCCTGATCTCTTTTGGGCGACGGCCGGCGGCATGGGGCTCACCGGGGTGATCACCGATGCCACCCTGCAGATGATTCCTGTCGGGACCAGCTACATGTTGGTGGACACGGAGCGAGCTACCGATCTCGACGACGTGATGGGCAAGATGGTCTCCGGCGACGATGGCTACCGGTACTCGGTGGCATGGATCGACTGCCAGTCGACGGGGAGTCGGCTCGGACGCTCGGTACTGACCCGGGGCGACCATGCCCGCCTCGAAGACCTGCCCGCCCGACTCCAACAGGATCCGGACAAGGCTCGGGCCTTTCATCCCCGCACCCTCATCACGGTGCCCATCACCCCACCCAGCGGCCTGCTCAATCCACTCACGGTCGGGGCATTCAACGAACTGTGGTTCCGCAAGGCACCCAAGCATCAGACGGCAAAACCGCACCACATGACGGGGTTCTTCCATCCCCTCGACGGGGTCGGATCGTGGAACCGGCTCTACGGCCGAAAAGGGTTCCTCCAGTACCAATTCGTCGTCGCCGACCGATACGGCGAAACGGTGCGCCAGGTCATCGAACGGCTCACCGCGTTGAAGCTGGCGTCGTTCCTTGCCGTCTTGAAGCGCTTCGGTCCCGGAGACCCGGGACCCCTCTCGTTCCCGATGGCCGGGTGGACCCTGGCCCTCGACCTGCCCGTCGGCTACCACCAGCTCGACTCCCTTCTCGATGAGCTCGATCAGTTGGTCATGGGAGTGGGTGGACGGATCTACCTGGCCAAAGACTCGCGGGTATCGCCCGAGAACTTCGCGGCCATGTACCCACGGCTCGACGAGTGGCGGGCAGTCCGCCACCGGGTCGACCCCGATGGCCTCCTGCGCTCTGACCTCGGACGCCGACTCGGCCTCTGCAGCGACGTCAACACCGAACCGGGACATCTCCGGCCCGGGCCTGGGCCTGGCCAACCAGCACCGAAGAAGAAACGTGCCCCGGCCAAGAAACGGGCACTCCCCACTCCCATCCCCCCGACAGAACGGACGTCTTCATGATTGACGCCATCGGCAGACCGCAATCACTCCTGGTGCTCGGAGGATCATCTGAGATCGCCCAATCCATCGTGGCCAAGATGGTGCCGGCCCGGTGCCGCACGGTCATCCTGGCCGGACGGGTCGGACCCCGCCTGTCTGCGGCCGCCGACCTCGCCAGATCCGCGGGGGCCGAAGTGGTCGAGACGGTCGCCTTCGATGCAACCGAAACTGCGAACCACGTCGTATTCGCCGATGACGTGTTCGACCGGTTCGGCGATATCGATGTGGTCCTGGTGGCCGCGGGCGTGCTGGGGGATCAGAGCGTCGACGAGCACAACCCGGTAGCCGCAGCCGAGGTGATCGCCACCAACTTCGGCGGATTGGCCTCCGCCATGCTGGCAGTCACCGACCGGCTGAGGCGCCAGGGACATGGTCGCCTGGTTGTGCTGTCGTCGGTGGCCGGGCAGCGGGCCCGGAAGGCCAACTTCATCTACGGGGCTTCAAAAGCCGGCCTCGACGCCTTCTCCCAGGGTCTGGGTGACTCGTTGGAGGGAAGCGGCGTCCGGGTCATGATTGTCCGTCCGGGGTTTGTGGTCGGCCGGATGACCGAAGGGATGAACCCTGCGCCGTTCTCGACTACTCCCGATGCGGTGGCTGACGCGGTGGCCCATGGGATCGAGTCGGGGACGACGGTGGTCTACGTGCCTTCCGTCCTGCGGTGGGTGTTCGCAGTCATGCGCCATCTGCCTGGCTGGCTCTGGCGACGCATGCCGGGTTGAGGCCGGATTCGCCGCCGGACCTAACCGTCCAGAACCCGGCGCCGCCGTCGATCGGCTGATCCAGGGGTGTCTCTCTCAGCGAACCCAAGTTGGGCGCATCGCCGAAGTCGAACACTCCACCATCGGAACCGAAGAGCCAACAGCCGCACCGCTCGGCGTCGCCGGCATGGACACGATGGTGGAGTTCAGGAGTTCCGCAGGCATTCATCACCCCGCTCGGCCTGAGCATCGTGACGCGCCAAGTCATTGGCGGGCGAGGCGATCGGACGCGGATCGACCTCAGTTTCCAGGTGCTCCCGGCTCGCTCCCGTCATCGCCCCTCATGGTCGAGTCAGCCACCGAGGGTGGGCAGTGGCTCTACGAACGTGATGGTCGTCGGCACATCACCAACCGAATAGGTCTGCGACAGTCCGGCGGAACCAGGTGGGGTTCCCGGAATCCCGTCGGTCAGCACCAGTTGGGCCCGGGGTGCCGAGCTCGCCACGTACGGCTTGGTGAACATGAACTCCCACTCCCTGGTCACTGTCGGGTGATAGCCGTCTCGGGCGAGCTGAAGGACAAGCCCACTGGCTTCGGGCCATCGGTCGGCGTTTCCCATGACAACCAGGACGCTCCTGTCCGGAACCGACCTCAGGTGGGCGATGGCGAAGGCGCTGAGTTGTCCGATCTCCGTATTCCCGTCCGATTCGATGGCCGCGGAGCCGCGGGCCAACTGCCGACCCACGAAGACGGCGGGAACGATGGAGACGATGGCCATTGCCCACACGAGCGGCGCACGCCACCAGGTCGGTGACGGCGACGTCGTGCGTTCCCGCAGACTCTCTACCGACAACACCCCGATCGCGATTGCTCCGGGTGCGGGCACCAATGCCATCCAATACGTCAGGTAGTCCCCGATCGGCCCCACGATGCGCTCCACCGAAATGACCGACACCACCAGGCCCACGAGAGAGGTGACACTCAGGCCAAGAGCGAACCACCGACGGGAAAAACCAGCCCAGATCATTCCCGCCAGGGCCAGACAACCCCAGAACACGAGTGTCTCCTGTCTCCCGATAGCTGCAGTGGTCATCGATGCGGTGGTCGAGAAGTTGCCCCAGGGAAGAGCTGTCGTTGAGTTGGCGACAGTGGCCCAGGCTGCCGAGAGGCCGTGGGTGGATCCGAATTTGGCGGCGGTGACCGATGGCTTGGTGAAGAAATCGTAGAGAGCCGAGAGGTTCCCCGGGTGGCCGGCAAACTCCTGTACCAACGGAGGAATCCAGGCGAAGATCAGAACCACCAGTCCCAGGATGCCCAACATGGCAGGAGTAAGCCCGCGCTCCCGATGGTCCACCTCGCGGTGGTGACGGCGTCGTATCCCTGCCTGCGTCAGATAGCCGATGATGGAACAAACAGCCATCACCCCAACCAGGGGGGCGGTGCCGACGTCCGTCTGAACCACATAGGAGCCCACCACTGCCATCCAGACGACCGAGAGTCCCGACCCCGAGATCGCCCCGGCAGTCAACACCATGACCAGCAGGACGGCGGGAGCCTCGAGGTTGGGATTCCAGAACGTCTCGATGGCATTGGCACCCAGGGCGAGGAGGGCCACGCCCACCACCACCACCGCCCAGCGTGTCGACCATTCACCGGCGAATCGGTGCACCACCAGCAATGTAGCAACGACGCAGACCCCGTTGATGAGAAGCGAACCGGCAAGGAGTGAACGCGGGTTGTTGCCCGAGAGACTGTACACGGGGGCCAGCAGATAGAAGAGTGCCGGCCCGGGATGGCTCCAGCCGAAGCGTGAGTAGGGCCCGACCTCTGCATGGAATCTCATGGCGTCGCCCACCCGCAACGCCAGGATGGCCTGATCGCCGTAGTGGTAGTACGGGCGCCCATAGGTCGCCACCACCTTGACCAGACCCACGACGAAAGCCAGCGACGGAACCACGATGCTGAGCGGCCACGCCGTCCTCGACGAGCGCCGCCGATGGCTGGCCGGATGCTCCCCGCTCATCTGACCACTTGTTACGCTCGCTTCAGCGGTGCCATGCGGAGGAGCAGCTTCTTGCGACCGACACTCCCGAACTGCACTTCGGCCTCCAGGTCGTCGCCGGTACCCCCGGTGCCGATGACGTTCCCCTCGCCCCAGACGCCATGGACCACCTTGTCCCCGATGTTCAACCCGAGCGATTCAGCTCCGGTGGTTGCCGATACCCGCCCCTTTCCAGATCCGGACCCCGGATCTGAATGGGCGACCCCGCGGCCGAACACCGAGCGCCCCGTGGTCCCGGCCTCATCAACGCCGCGCCGCTCGCTGCGACCGAAGGAACCCTGCACTCCGCTTCGGGTACCCCGGTTCGATCCATACTCGGCAGCGCCACTACCGATGTCACGGATCAGTTCGGGTGGGATCTCATTCAGAAACCGGCTGGGGATGTTGCTGCTCACATTGCCCCACAGCATCCGACTCCACGCGTGCGAGACGAACAGAAAACGCTCTGCCCGGGTGATGCCGACGTAACAAAGCCGTCGTTCCTCCTCGAGTTCGACCGGATCTCCGAGAGACCGGAAGTGAGGGAAGATCCCGTCCTCCATTCCCACCATGAACACGGCCGGGAACTCGAGCCCCTTGGCGATGTGCATGGTCATCAGGGACACCTGGCTCCCGTCATCACCCAGCTCGTCGGAGCCTGCAATCAATGCCGTCGCCTCGAGAAACTCCGCCAACGTGGCGTACTGGGAGGCATTGCCGGCCAACTCGTCGACATTCTCCACCCGTCCGAGTGCCTCGATACTTCCATCGGCGAGGAGCTCATTCCGGTATCCGGTCTGCTCGAGGATGGCCACCACCAGTTCCCCCGGGCCTAGCATGGCACCCGCCTCGACGAGTTCGTCACCCGGCGGCGCCAGCGCCTCGTCGGGGGAGGCCCCTGGCACTGGCAGCTGGTCTCCGGGGGCGATGATCCCACCGGGGGCGATGGCCTCGCCGTCTTGGTCGGTCAACACGGGAACAAGCATCACCAGGCGCAGCTTCTCGAGCAGGTCAGCCAAGCCCATCAACGCCTTGGCTGCCCTTCCCCGTACTCCGGCTTCAACCGCGTGAGCCACTGCTGTGCCGAATGACTCTCCGTTCTGGTTGGCCCAGATCGCCAACCGGGCGACCGAGGTGTCGCCCACTCCGCGTTTGGGGACGTTGACAATCCGGCGCCAGCTCACTTCGTCGTCGGGATTGACCAACACCCGCAGGTAGGCGAGGACGTCTCTTGCCTCACGCCGGTCGTAGAACTTGGTGCCACCCACCACCTGGTAGGGCACCTCTGACCTGACCATTGCCTCTTCGAGTGCCCGACTCTGTGCGTTCGTGCGGTAGAAGACCGCCACGTCGCCCCAAGCCAGATGGTGCTCACGGTGAAGGCGGCCGATCTCATGGGCCACCCACGAGGCCTCGTCGTATTCGTCCTCGGCCCGATACCGGGTGATTCGCTCGCCGACCCCGCGATCAGTCCATAACGTCTTCGGCCTGCGGGACACGTTGTTGGCAATGACCGAGTTGGCGGCATCGAGGATGGTCTGGGTGGATCGGAAGTTCTGGTCGAGGGTCACTACCGTCGAATCAGGGAAGGCCTCCTCAAAAGCGAGAATGTTGGTGATATCGGCTCCCCTGAACCGGTAGACCGACTGGTCGCTGTCCCCGACGACAACGATATTGCGGTGCTCGTCTGCCAACAGCACCGCCAGGGCATTCTGGACGGCGTTGGTGTCTTGGTACTCATCGATGAGCACATGGGTGAACCGCGCCCGGTAGTGGTCGAGCACATCGGGGTGTTGGCGGAACAGGCGCACGGTGTTGAGCAGCAAATCGTCGAAGTCCATGGCGTTGGCTGCCACCATGCGTTGCTGATAGATGTCGAACACGTCAGCGATGCGGCGGTCGAAAATGGTGGCAGCCGCGGCTCGGTACTCAGCCGGTCCCTGCTGTCGCGACTTGGCTTGGCTGATCTGGCCGAGGATGGAGCGGGGAGGAAGCTTCTTCGTATCAACGTCCAGCTCGCGACAGATGATTTCCACCAATCGACGGGAATCGGCATCGTCATAGATGGTGAACGAGCCTTTGTAGCCGAGGCGGTCGCCGTGGGCCCGAAGAATGCGGACACCGGCGGAGTGGAAGGTGGAAACCCACATTCGTTTCCCACGTTCCCCGACCGACTCGACCACCCGCCGGCGCATTTCGTCCGCGGCTTTGTTGGTGAAGGTGATGGCGAGGATCTGCCAAGGTGCCGCATCGCCGCTGGCGATCAGGTGGGCAATGCGCCGGGTGAGTACCCTCGTCTTCCCGGATCCGGCACCCGCAACTATCAACAGTGGGCCGCCGCGATGCACCACTGAGTCGTGTTGGGGCGGAGTCAAACCCGTCACCAAAGCGTCAGGGTCGATCATCCCATCTATCCGATGGTGGCCGGGTGGCCCCGGATGCGAAGTGTCGTCGTGATCGAAGAGCAATCCGGCGCTCCCGTGCGTCACAGTCACTCCCATTCGATGGTACCGGGAGGCTTGGACGTGATGTCCAGTGCCACCCGGTTGACGCCTTCGACCTCATTGATGATGCGTGAGGAGAGGCGTTCCAACACGTCGTAGGGCAGGCGAGCCCAGTCGGCTGTCATGGCGTCGTCACTGGTGACGGCGCGAATTACAATGGGATAGGCATACGTGCGTCCATCACCCATGACCCCGACGGTGCGCACCGCGGGCATCACCGCGAAGCTCTGCCACAGGTCGCGGTAGAGGCCGGCCCGACGGATCTCCTCGACGACAATGGCGTCGGCGGCCCGGAGTATCTCCGCACGCTCCGGCGTGACTTCACCCACGATCCGGACGGCCAGGCCCGGTCCTGGGAACGGCTGGCGCCACACGATGTCGTGGGGAAGCCCCAGTTCTTCACCGACTGCCCGCACTTCATCCTTGAACAGGAGACGCAATGGCTCTACCAGTTCAAAGGTCAGGTCGTCAGGAAGTCCTCCCACATTGTGATGGGACTTGATTTTGGCGGCGCTGTCCGAGCCCGACTCGATCACGTCGGGATACAGGGTTCCCTGCACCAGGTAGTCCACCGCTCCGGGATCGGTCGTGTCACCTGGCTCTCCGGTGCTGGCTTCGAGGTCGCGCGCCACTTCTTCGAATACCCGAATGAACAATTCCCCGATGATCTTGCGCTTTGCCTCCGGATCGGTCACTCCCGCCAGAGCCCCGAAGAATCGGTCGGATGCTTTGGCGTGCACCAGGTTGACGTGGAACTGGCGACGGAAGGTTTCCTCTACCTGCTCTCCTTCGCCTGACCGCATCAGGCCGGTGTCGACGAACACACAGGTCAGCTGGTCACCGATCGCCTTGTGGACCAGCGCGGCCGCCACCGCTGAGTCCACCCCACCCGAGAGGGCGCAGAGGACTCGTGATGAGCCGACCTGGGCCCGAATCTTCTCCACCTGGGACTCGATGATCGAGGTATGGGTCCATGAAGGCGGACAACCGCAGACATCGTAGAGAAAGCGCTCGAGCAGATCGCGTCCTCGCTCGGTATGCACCACCTCGGGATGGAACTGCACCCCGTAGATCCGACGATTGGCGTCGTGGAGAGCGGCCACCTTGGCATCAGGGCTTTGGGCGGTCGGAACGAAACCCTCGGGCACCACTGTGATGGCGTCGCCGTGACTCATCCACACTTCAGCATCGCCGGGCCAGTCGACGAAGATCGGAGACCGCTCCGTGAGGGTCAAGGGGGTGCGACCGTACTCGCCGCGTCCAGTTCGAGCCACTTCCCCGCCCAGTTGCAGGGCAAGCAGCTGGGCGCCGTAACAGATACCGAGTATCGGAATGCCGGTGCCATAGATAGCCGGGTCGATCTGTGGAGCCGGAGTTTCGTTGACCGACTTGGGCCCTCCCGACAGAATGATGCCCTGCGGTCTCCGGGCCACCATCTCGGCGGCCGAGATCGTGTGCGAGACGATCTCCGAATAGACGTGGGCTTCCCGCACCCGCCGAGCGATGAGCTGCGCATACTGGGCACCGAAGTCGACGACCAGAACCGGTCCGTCGACGAGAGGACCAGCCGCGCTCGGCGGGGAAGGGCTCAATGGCCCATGCCGACACCCTGCGCACGCTGCAGGTCTTTGCCCTCTGTCTGCAAGGCCGGAGCCACCATCACCTCGGCTTTTTGAAACTCCTTGACCGTCTCATACCCGCATGTCGCCATGGCGGTGCTCAACGCTCCGAACAGGTTCATGCGCCCGTCGTTCTCGTGGGCAGGGCCGAGGAGAATTTCACGGAGCGTGCCCCGGGTGGTCGTCTTGACCCGAGCTCCCCGAGGCAGCGTGGGATGGAAGGTTGCCATGCCCCAGTGGTAGCCGCGGGCCGGTGCCTCCACCGCAGAGGACAGGGGCGAACCCAACATCACGGCATCGGCACCGCAAGCGATGGCCTTGGCGATGTCACCACCCTTGGACATACCACCGTCGGCGATCACGTGGCAGTAGACCCCGGTCTCGTCGAGGTGGCGCATCCGGGCACCGGCCACGTCGGCGATGGCGGTGGCCTGCGGAACTCCAATGCCCAGGACACCCCGGGTGGTGCAGGCGTTGCCGGGCCCGACTCCGACCAACACACCCACCGCGCCGGTGCGCATCAGGTGGAGGCCGGCTTGGTACGAGGCGCACCCGCCTACGATCACCGGGATCTCGAACTCGCGGATGAAGCGCTTCAAGTTGAGTGGCTCGACGGTCTTCGAAACGTGCTCCGCCGACACCACCGTGCCTTGGATCACCAACAGGTCCAACTCTGCAGCCAGCAGGGCCGGGGCGAACAGCTCCGTCTTCTGGGGGGTGACCGAGGCAGCGGTGGTGACGCCAGCCGCGCTCATCTCTTTGATCCTCTCGGTGACCAATCCCATCTTCACCGGCTCGGCGTACATCTGTTGCATGCGAGCTGTTGCCTTCTCGGTCGGCAACTCCCGAATCTCATCGAACAGGTTGGTGGGATCCTCGTAGCGGGTCCATAAACCCTCCAGATTCAAGACGCCGAGCCCACCGAGGCGTCCGATCTCAATGGCAGTCGCCGGGCTGACCACGCCGTCCATGGCCGAGGCCATAAGTGGTAGTTCGAAGCGGTAGGCGTCGATCTCCCAACTGATGTCGACATCCTCAGGGTCCCGGGTTCTCCGGCTGGGAACGATGGCGATGTCGTCGAACCCATAGGCCCTCCGCCCTGATTTGAAGATGCCAATCTCTAATTCAGCCACGTCTCTATCCTCCGGCCCATGGGTGCGATTCCTCGAACGACCGCTCGGCAACTCTCCACAAACCTTGCCGATCAGCTTCCCCCTAGGATACCGCTTGGCGTCCCTCCTCCCGGCGAGGGTTGGCGGGAATTCTGCTCACCACGAGAAGGGGCCGGGTAACCCCAGGGTGAGGCAGAGCAACTCCACCAGAACCCTGGCCGTGGCACCCCAGATGATCTCCCCGCCCGAATGGAAAAACCAGACCGGAAACTCACTCCCGGGCGATCCTCCAAAAACCGGCCGACCAGGGACGGACCACCACTCCTCCACAAAAACGCCCTCTTCCAACAACTCGGACAGGGCTACATCGAAGATCCGGGCCACCTCGTCGGGCCCGGCGAACAGGGTCGGGCGCCTGGCGAGAATGGCCACGACCGGTGTCATCATGGTGTTGGATGAAACGGTGGGCATGGCGGCGAGGTGGCCGATGATGTCGACCGAAGTCGGATCGAGCCGAATCTCCTCGTAGGCCTCGCGCCGAGCACCCTCATCCACGGATTCACCGGCGTCGAGGCGACCACCCGGAAACGCCACTTCTCCCTGGTGGGAACGGAGCCGGCTGGATCGCACTGTCAGAATCACCCGTGCCTCACCATCCTCTTCGAACAGACTGACCAGGACGGCCGCCGGATTCGCGCCGATGGCAATTCCCGAGATGGATCGGATGGATTCGGCGATCTCGCGGTCACCGCTCGTACCGACATCGTTCGATGCATGACCCTCGATCACCCCCCTCACCCGATCGAGTGTGAGGTGGCGGCGAGCCTGGTGTGATAATTCCGCCCATGGGGCGGGACCGCCGAGACGAGCGGCCGGCGGGCGGGGAATGACCTGGGGACCCGATGGTGGACCGGGGGGAGATAAGGACATGCGCGCCCAAGGTTACGGGTAGACCATGCGCAGCCGTCCGGATCCCGGTAGCGTGACGACACTGACACCCACCGGGCGCCACGAGTGAACAACCTGCGGGAGGCAACTAATGGCCGAGGATGAACCACAGTACGGGCAGGCCGGGGTGGCGCAGTTCCCGATCACTACTGCGCTCGAGTTTCCCGAGTGGCCCGTCCAGCGGAGCCTGGGCATGGTCTTCGGCGTGGTGGTCCGGTCCATGGGGATGGCCAAAGGTATCACCGCCGGATTCAAGGCCATGGCCGGAGGTGAAGTGAAGCAGTACACGAGGCTCGTCGAAGACAGCCGGCGGCACGCCATGGATCGCATGATCGAAAATGCCCGACTGCTCGGCGCCAATGGCATCATCTCCATGCGATTCGACTCGTCTGAGGTGGGCCAGTCACTGACCGAGATCGTCGCCTACGGCACCGCGGTCATCGTCGGCGCTGGATAAGCCCGGGTAGGGCCAACGTGGTCGTGATCTTCATACTTATCGGGCTCGCCGTCATCGGAGTGGTGATCTACAGCATCTTTCTCCGTCGCCATGGCGAGACCGACCAACCTCAACCCGACTGGCGACCGACCGACGAGGTGTTCAACGACCCTTCCACCAATCGGGTCATGCGGGTGTGGTTGGACGGGTCAGGTGAGCGTCGCTATGTGGCGGAAGCAGATCGTCCGGCCACCTGAGCCGGCCACCTGAGCCGGCCACCTGAGCGCCCGACCCGTCCGCAGTCCCGGGTCCCCGGTCCGGTATTCCGGCCCGCGTGAGTAGGCGCTGGGACATGTCAAAGGCCGGGCCCACAGGGACCCGGCCTTTGATGAGACACCTGCCGCCGGAGCGGCACCCGTGTCGGGGTGTTACATCATTCCACCCATTCCACCCATTCCACCCATTCCGCCACCCATGGCAGCGGCAGCGGCTGCCGCGGCAGCCGGGTCGGACTTCTCGGGCTTGTCGGCCACCAGGGCCTCGGTGGTGAGCAACAGACCGGCGATTGATGCCGCGTTCTGCAGAGCCGACCGGGTGACCTTGGCCGGGTCGATGACGCCCGCCTTGACCAAGTCGACCAGCTCGCCGGTGATGGCGTTCAGGCCGATGGAACCAGTTTCGGCCTCCACCTGGCGCACATAGACCGAGCCTTCGAGGCCGGCATTGTTGGCGATGGCCGCCAACGGTGCAGCCAGCGCCTTGGCCACAATCGACGCTCCGGTCGCCTCGTCGCCCTTGAGCGACTCGATGACCGCGTTGACTGCCGAGCGGGAACGAAGCAGTGCCGTCCCTCCTCCGGCCACGATGCCCTCCTCGACCGCAGCGCGAGTGGCCGACAGCGCATCTTCGATGCGGTGCTTCTTCTCTTTCAGCTCGACCTCGGTAGCGGCACCCACCTTCACGACGGCTACGCCACCGGCAAGTTTGGCCAGACGCTCTTGGAGCTTCTCCCGGTCCCAGTCGGAGTCAGTGTCCTCGATCTCACGCTTAATCTGCGCGATGCGACCCTTGACGTCGTCCTCGTTACCGCCACCTTCCACAATGGTGGTGTCGTCCTTGGTGACGATGATCCGCCGGGCGTTGCCCAACAGGTCGACAGTGGTGGTGTCCAGCTTCAAGCCGATCTCCTCGGAGATCACCTGACCACCGGTGAGGACGGCCATGTCCTGCAGCATCGACTTACGCCGTTCGCCGAAGCCCGGGGCCTTCACAGCCACCGACGTGAACGTGCCACGAATCTTGTTGACCACCAGAGTTGCCAGAGCTTCACCCTCGACATCCTCGGCCACGATCAGCAGCGGCTTACCGGCCTGCATGACCTTCTCGAGCACCGGGACCAGATCGTGAACCGAGCTGATCTTCTGGTTGGCGAAGAGGATGACCGGGTCGTCGAGGACGGCCTCTTGGCGCTCGGCATCGGTCACAAAGTACGGAGACAGATAGCCCTTGTCGAACTGCATCCCCTCGGTGAACTCGAGGTCGATGCCGAAGGTATTGGACTCTTCGACGGTGACAGTGCCGTCCTTGCCCACCCGATCGATGGCATCGGCCAGAACCTCGCCGATGGCGGCGTCGGCGGCCGAGATGGCAGCCACCTGGGCGATCTCCGTCTTGGAGTCGATCTCCTTGGCCTGTTCCTTGATGGACTCGACGACAGCCTTCACCGCCTTGTCGATGCCCTTGCGCAGACCCAACGGGTTGGCGCCGGCGGCGACATTGCGGAGTCCCTCGCGGATGAGGGCCTGGGCTAGCACGGTAGCGGTAGTTGTCCCGTCACCGGCGACGTCGTTGGTCTTCGTCGCCACTTCCTTGACCAACTGGGCGCCCATGTTCTCGAACACATCGTCCAGCTCGACTTCGCGAGCGATGGATACACCGTCGTTGGTAATGGTGGGAGCACCGAATTTCTTTTCGATGACCACGTTGCGACCTTTCGGTCCAAGGGTCACCTTGACCGTATCGGCCAGCTTGTTGACACCGGCCTCGAGGCTGCGCCGGGCCGCATCGTCAAACTTGAGGATTTTCGCCATTACTTGACCACCTTGGCCAGCACATCCCGGCTCGAGAGAATCAACAGATCCTCACCATCGGAGCTGATTTCGGTGCCGCCGTACTTGGAATAGACGACGGTGTCACCAACGGCCAGATCCAGAGGGATCAGGTCGCCGGACGACTCGGCGCGCCGACCAGGGCCTACGGCGAGGACTTCGCCCTGCTGGGGCTTTTCTTTGGCGGTATCCGGGATCACCAGGCCTGACGCCGTGGTCTCTTCTGATTCACCGGGACGGACGACGATGCGATCGTCGAGGGGCTGCAGACTCATGTGATCGGGCCTCCTGTGGCACGTATTAGCACTCTAGGGTTGCGAGTGCCAACGATAGCGACCCGCCCGGCCTGAGGCAACATCGCCAGCCGAATTGACACCTACCAGGGAGAATGCCCGATCAGATCAGGCGGTCGGCACCAACCGGAGGTTGGGATCTGCCCCGAGAGTCAGCGGACTGGCCCCGACATTCGCCAGCCGCCACCACCCGGCGGCGGCCACCATTGCCGCGTTGTCGGTGCACAGGGCACGGGTGGGGAGGAACGCTCCGATCCCGTCCTCGGCGCACGCCTGTTCCACTCGTTGGCGTAGCAGCGAGTTGGCGGCCACCCCTCCAGCCAGGCACAGCGCCTTGGCCCCGACATCGCGTGCGGCCCGGCGGGCTTTGGCCACCAAAACGTCTACCACCGCTTGGCGGAATGATGCCGCCACGTCCTCGGTGGCGGCATCGGGATGCTTGCGCACCGTATTCACCACCGATGTCTTCAACCCGCTGAACGAGAAGTCATATCCCTCGGCCATAAAGGCTCGGGGGAAGGCGAATGCCTGTGGGTCGCCATCTACGGCGATGGCGTCGATGGCCGGTCCACCCGGGTAGCCGAGGCCGAGGAACCTGGCCACCTTGTCGAAGGCCTCACCGGCGGCGTCATCGACAGTGCCCCCGATGAGCCGATAACGACCGGGACCGGACACCTCCACCAACAAGGTGTGGCCACCCGAGACCAGCAATACCACCAACGGCCATCCCAGATCGGGCTGTTCGAGCAACGAGGCGAACAGGTGGGCTTCGAGGTGGTTGACGCCGACGAAGGGCACGTCCCAGGCCAGCGCCAATGCTTTGGCTTCGGCCACCCCCACCAGAAGGGAGCCGATCAAGCCCGGGCCGTAGGTCACGGCGATGGCATCGATTCCGGTCCCCGAGGTGCCGCATCCCGCTGCCTCCAAGGCCTCGGCCAACACCGGCGTCAGGAGTTCCACGTGGGCTCTCCCGGCCAGTTCGGGCACCACACCCCCATAGCGGGCATGGAGGTCGATCTGGCTACTCACGATGGACGAGACGATGACCGCGCCGCCGTCGACCACCGCGGCGGCAGTCTCATCGCACGACGTCTCGATGCCCAACACCCGGTGGATGGAAGGGATCGGGTGGGTGGTCATGGGGGGAGGATACCGAGGTGGTGGCCACCCGGGCGCCGGATGGCGCCGGGTCGGGTCTCGTGGTCATCGTCGTGAGGTCACGGCCAGGTCATCGGGAAGGGCCGCCCCGATCTTAACCAATCGTTCGCCGTACGCCTCCGAGTCGATGTCGCGTACCCACATGATCAGGGCGTCCTCGCCTGTCTCGGGGTAGTAGTTCGGACGCACTCCGACCGGGGCCATTCCGAACCGCCGGTACAACGCGATGGCTGATTCATTTCCCACCCTGACCTCGAGAGTCATGTGCCGGGTCCCGAGCTCGAGCGCGACGCGGGTCATGTCGAGGAGAATCAGGCTTCCGAGCCCGCGCCCCTGCCACCGTGGATCGACAGCGATGTTATTGACATGGGCTTCATCGTCGATCAGCATCAGACCGGCGAAGCCAACGATGTCGACACCGATCCAAGCCGCGCGATAGACGCGAGACTTGCGTTGAGCCAACTCCTCCACGAACAGCCTGTGCGACCAGGGGTGCGGGAACACCGCTTCTTCGATCCGAAGCACACCACGGAGATCTTTCGCTCGCATGGGCGCCATGACCACCTGATGCCGCTCGCGTCGGATCGGCGGTGGTTCAGCGCTCACGGTAATGGCCAGGTGTCCCGGGGGGAGGGATCCGCTGCTCCCAGTTGATCCGGGCGTCGGCCTCACGCCGGTAGTCGGGCAACAGGTCGGTCGGAGGGGACGGTTCGGCACCGGCCGCCATGCGGCGGAGCGCCAGCCGGGCGAGGGTCAACGGCGACGGTGACGAGAGGCGCTCGGCCAGGCCCAGATCGGCAGCCGGGACACCTGACAACAATTGGCGGTACCTGACAGCGCCGTCCCCGACGATGAAAAGGCTCTCGCCGGGGCCGTGATCCCTGTCGGCCAACGATTCTGCCAGGCCATCAGGGGTGACCAGTTCGGGGGGCGCCTGCCGGGCCTGCGCCGGATCGACGGCCCGGTACATGCCCGACACCGCATCATCGAAGTGGTACCGGGAAGCAAACACCTCCCCCCGGCGGGCGTCGACCACCACCACAACCGTCCGGGCCCGACCTGGGCCGGCCTCCTCCCGAGCTCCGGCAGCCAGAATGTCCAGACTGCTGACGGCCAGGACGCCCAGCCCCAATCCTTGGGCCAAGGCCTTGGCCGTAGCCACGCCGACCCGCAGGCCGGTGAATAGGCCGGGCCCGGTATCGACGGCGATGGCATCGATGTCCCGGACGGTGAGCCCCGAGAGGGCGCAGACCTCCTCGATGGCGGGAGCCAACGATTCGGCGTGCATGCGGCCGCCCTGATGGCTGCGTTCGGCTGCCGAGTCCCCATCGGTGACCAGAGCGGCACCGACCAGGTTGGTCGCTGACTCGATGGCGAGCAGATTCATCGATCCACCGCCCACGGCCCCAAGACCTCAGCCAACCGGGCCCAGCGATCCGCCCACCTCTCACCCGACCGCCCGATGGTCACGGTGCGGCGGTCGTCGAGGTCGCCGAGGTCGCCGGGGTCGCCGGGATCGCCGTTCCCGCACGGGGCGTCGAGCCTCAGAGACAACGACCCGTCGCCGAGGACCGGCTCGGCCACGTCTCCCCATTCGACAAGGGCCACCGCGCCGTCCTCGACCAGCTCGCCGAGGCCCAGGTCGACAATCTCGCCAAGGGAATCGAGCCGGTAGACATCGGCATGCAACAGGGTCTTCAGCGGCTGGCCCGCAGGAACATCGACCGCGCCGTCGAGCTCATACTGCCTCACCAGTGTGAATGTCGGGCTGGTGATGGGGCCCACGATACCGAGCGCCCGACCGAAGCCCTGAGCGAAGGTGGTCTTGCCACTTCCGAGGTCCCCGGCCAGGAGCAGCACATCCCCGGGCACGCAGAGCGGGGCGATGGCCCCGGCCACCGCCCGCGTCTCCTCGGCGGACGAAGTCGAAACGACGATGGTCGACGGCTGGGTCATCACGTCCAGCCCAGCAACTGTTTGGCCCGGACCAGGTCTGACCGCATCTGAGCCACCACCGCCCCTCCCGACCGCAACGCCGCGGCGGGATGGTAGGTCGGCACCAGGTGGGAGCGGCCGAACGGATAGGCCTTCCCCCTCACCCGGGTTATGCCCTCGTCGGTCTCGAGCAGCAGTTTGGTGGCGAAGTTCCCCAGTGTCACCACCACGACGGGTTGGATCAGATCGAGTTGGGAGACCAGATAGGGCCGGCACGCCTCGATCTCTTCCGGCCTCGGATTGCGGTTGTCCGGAGGCCTGCACTTGACCACATTGGCGATGTAGCACTGGCGGCGATCGATACCCAGCTCTTCGGCCATCAGCCGGTCGAGGAGCTTGCCCGAGCGTCCGACGAACGGCTCACCCTGCAGGTCTTCGTCACGCCCGGGTGCTTCGCCGACGAAGAGTAGATCGGCGTCGGGATCACCGACACCGAACACCACCTGGGTGCGTCGGGCCGACAGCGCACACTTGGTGCACCCGGCCGCCTCCTGGGCGAGATGGGCCAGTCCGGTCATCTCAGCCACCGCCGAATGGTACCGCCCACCAGCACACCGCCCATTGCGATCGTCAAGTGATCCGTGACGCGGCAAACTGAGACCCGTGACCGACGGGATCGAACCATCTGAGGACGTCGAGGACACCATTGGCCCACCCCAACCAGCCGATCCGGGTCCACATCGGGTTGCACACCGGGGAGGCCACCGAAACCGATGACGACTTCTTTGGTCACACGGTCATTGTGGCCAGTCGCATCGCCGACATGGCCGGTCCCGACGAAATCCTGGTGTCTTCACTGTCCGAACAGTTGGTGGCGGGCACCGGAGAATTCCACTTCGGTGAACAACGGGAGGTGGTGCTCAAAGGGATGAGTCGCCTCCAACGTGTTGCCCCGCTCATCTGGGCCAACTGAGTGACAGCGGTCAGCTGGTGGGCGGCGCGAATCTCCCCGCCGAGGTAGGGCCGGACGAGGATGGCGACTCCGCCATTGACGGCGGCGGTGACGGCGGGTCCATCCACGTGGCGAGATAGGGGCCGGTGGGGCCGAAACCGATACGGGTCATGGCCACCGGTCGAGGGGGGATGTCGAGATTGGGCGAATCGGAGTGCCAGGGGGTGTACAGCAACCACGCGCCGGTCGGGTCGGAGTAGACGGATTCCTCCCCGGGACCCTTACCCTGAGCGTTGGATGCCACCAGAGGTACCGATGAGGAGTCGGCACACGGTCCCATCGGACCCGCACAGCGCGCCGCTCCGATGGCGTAGTCCGGCGAATTGAACCAATTGCCCGAGTAGAACAACCAGTAGGTCCCGAGCACCTTCACCATGTCGGGCGATTCGACGATAGTGCCCTGCCAGGGTTCGTCGGGCTGCAGAATGGCCTTCGGCTTGGCGGTGAAGGCCATGCCGTCGCCGGTGAGTGGCGCTGACCAGATCATTGTCGGTGTGGAGGACCCTCCGATGTTCTGGTCCGACTTCCAGATCATCCACATGGTCCCGTTGTCATCGGTGAACACCCGGGGGTCGATGGAACCACCCTGGCTGACCTGACAGATATACGGCTTGGCCATGGGGATGAACGGGCCGGTGGGAGACGACCCGGTGGCGGCTCCTATGCATTCCATGGCCGGGGAGGTCGACTTCACCAGGGCGGTGAAGTACAACACGAATGTCGATCCGAAGCGGTGGAGGTCAGGTGCCCAGGTGAAGCCGGGCGCTGCCCATGGCGGCAACGTCGGCATGACATCGGTGATCGCTCCCCACTGGCCTACCGCGATTCCCGATACCACCGGAACGTTCATGGTCACCCCTGCACCACCCTCGCTGAGGATGAGGTCGTAACGACCCTTCCCGACGGTGAGGAACGGGTCGGACACATCGTGACCGACGTCATAGATCCGGGCCGGCGCCGACCGCATGGTGGTCGCGGGTGGGTCGTAGGCGTGGACGGGTGACGTGGGCGTAGGAGCCACCCCCGCCCCACCCGCGGCCCCGTTCGGCGTCGACGCCCGATGGGCAGTCGCACTCGCCGAGGTGCAGGCGGAAGCGGCAGTGGCCACCACCACCAGACCGACCATCATGGCGAACAGGCGGCGCGGCGGCCTCGGAACCACCGACGACCGGACGGCAGGACATCCGAGGTTTGGTTTCATGGGGACAGTCGACTCCGATACGACGCTCGGGACTATTGCGGGACGACGACCCCCGCGACGGACAGGCTTCAGATTACCGCTTCCCGTCGAGGTCGGATAACGCAGACCCGATTTCATGATCGGCCGAATCGCCCGTCAGGTCATCCCCGTTGACGAGGACCCGCGGGACCCGGGGACCGATGCCACACACCACCTCGTAGTTGATGGTGCCGAGCCGGTCGGCCCACTCGGTGGCGGTGATCTCTTCGCGTCCCTGCCGCCCGATGAGGACCACCTCGTCGCCCACGGTGACGGGGGGAACGCCGGCCTGTCCGCAATCAACCAGGATCTGGTCCATCGTCACCACCCCGGCCAGCGGGCGCCTGACCCCTCCGATGAGCACCTCACCGCCGGTGTCGAACAGCCGGCGGGGCACGCCGTCTGCATAGCCGATGGGAATCGTGGCCACTGTCGAGCGTTCCGCCAGCGGGCGTCGGCGCCCGTAGGACGGCCGCTCCCCCTTGTCGAGCCAGCGGACAAACGACACCTCGGCCCGCAATGACAGCACCGGCTCGACCCGCCCTCCCCCGGTGGCCTGTGACAATTGGGTGGCCAACTCGGGGGTGGGGCACAGCCCGTAGAGGGCAATGCCGCACCTGACCATGTCCCTGCGAGCCGCCGGGAAGGCAATGGAGCCGGCCGAGTTGGCCACGTGGGTGAGAGGAGGCCGGAGTCCGGCAGTGGTCAGATCGTCGAGAACCAGCCTGAACCGATCGAGTTGGGTGCGGGTGAACTCGATGTCGGTCGGGCCACCCCCATCGGCCACCGCCAGATGGGTCCACAGGGCCCCGAGCCGGAGCCGGGGATCGGCGGCAATGGCGGTGGCCAGGCTCACCGCCTCAGCCGGGTCGACCCCTACCCGGTGCATGCCGGTATCCACCTTGAGGTGGACGTCGACCGGGGACGCGTCTTCGGCGGCCACCACCCGTTTCAAGGCCTGAACTCCGGCATGGGTGTAGACCGTCGGCACCAATCGGCGAGCCACCGCTTCCTCCATGGCGTCAACCGGGGGCTCGGACAGGAGCAGAATCGGGACGTCGATCCCAACCTCTCGAAGGAGCACCCCTTCCTCCACCAGTGCCACCGCCAGCCACGCCGCCCCCCCAGCCAGTGCGGCCCTGGCCATGGGGAGGGAACCGTGCCCATACCCATCGGCCTTGACCACGGCACAGAGCGCGGAGGAACCCACCATGCCGTTGAGAACCGACGCATTGCGGCGGGCGGCACCCACGTCGATCTCGGCCCACACCGGTCGCAGGCGATCAACCATCGAGGCTCCACCGAGGCTCATCGGAACCACTGAGGTCAGAGAGGACCGATGACACCAGGACGGGAAGGTCACCGGCCATCAGCCCCTGCCCCGGGCCCCGATCTGCCGCCCGGCCATGAACGTGGGCGGCCAGGGCAGCCGCCTCGAGGGGTGCCATCCCCCGAGCCAACATGGCGCCGATGATGCCCGAGAGCACGTCACCGGTACCCGCGGTGGCCAATCGGGGCGATCCTGCCATCGCCACCAGGCAGCGGCCCGACGGATCGGCCGTCGCGGTGGTGGATCCCTTTACCAAAACCACCGCTCCCGACGCCCTGGACAGCCGCCGTGCCGCCTCGATCCGGTCGGCTCCCGCCGGCTTGCCCATCAACCGTTCGTACTCGCCGTCGTGTGGTGTCAGTACCACCGGCGCCTTGTGGCCGAGGGGATGAGTGCCATCCAGGCAGCCCAGAGCGAACAACCCGTCCGCGTCCACCACCACCGGGATGTCCGAGGAGCCCACCAGCCGTTGCACCTCTTCCACCGTCGACGGGTCGCGCCCGAGCCCCGGGCCGACCACCACGGCCGAGCACCGGCGGGACATGTCCAGAGCCACATCGGACCAACCCCGGTCCGGCAGCGGCACACTCACGCTTTCGGATGGGCCCGCGGCGGCCACATCCTCCCCGGGCACACCGAGCCGAACCATCCCCGCTCCGGTCCGAAAGGCCGCCCGGGCGCACATCCCAGCGGCACCGGTCATCCCGGGAGAACCGGCCACCACCAGTACCGCAGAGCTCCACTTGTGATCGTTTCGGCCACGAGATGGAAGGAGTGCCGCCACGTCCCGGTCCTCCATCACACTGAGTCGGGGGTGACCGACCGGGATGCCTATGTCGGCCACGGTGACCCGGCCGGCCAGACCGACCCCGTCGCCCTGTAGGAGACCCGGCTTGAGTGCCACGAAGGTCACCGTCCGATCGGCCCGGAGCGGGCGACCGGAACCTTCACCCGTGTCACCATTCACCCCCGACGGGATGTCGACCGCCAACACCGGAGTCCCAGGATGCACCACAGGCGCCATGTACTCGCCACGGAACCCCGTTCCGTACGCCGCGTCGATCACCAGATCGAGGTCCGAGCCGGCGTCCACGCCGCCGTCCACGCCCCCGGCTTCGACCACCGTGACCCGGGCACCACGACGTCGAAGCTTTCCGGCCGCGATCCGGCCATCGGCACCGTTGTTCCCCTTCCCCGCCACCACCAAGACACGGCGTCCGTACGCTCCACCCATCATCTCGAGGGCCACCAATGCCACCGCGTGGCCGGCCCGTTCGACCAGCACGTCCAGTGGCGTCGACGCCTGGACCGCAGCATCAACGGCCTGCATCTCAGAGACGGTGAGGACCGGTCGCACAGGTCGACGCTACGACGCAGTCCCGGCCCGTGCTGATCCACGGGCCGGGGCCACATATTCGGCCACCACGAACGCCATGGCCATCTGGTCGGTATGGGTCAGCGAGAGGTGCCAACCGGTGACCTCGGATCGCCGCGCCAGATCGGCGGCAGCATGGTGAAGCAGGAGGGTGGGGGCACCCAGGCCGACCCGGACCACCTCCACGTCGGTGAATCGGAAGGCCCCGAGCCCGACGCCGAGTGCCTTCATGGTGGCCTCCTTGGCGGCGAACCGGGTGGCCATCCGCGGAATCGGGTCGGTGGCCCGGGTGGCATAGGCCAATTCCGACTCGGTGAACAGCCGTTCGGCCATGGAGGGCCGTCGAGCCAGCAGCTCTCGCAGGCGGGTGACTTCCACCCCATCCACCCCGATGCCGACCAGCCTGCAGCCGCCGACCGTCCCGGTGCCCGTATCCATTACCCGACAGATACCTTCACTCGACGGTGACTACCTTGGCCAGGTTGCGGGGACGATCAACGTCGAGACCGTGCAGCCGGGCCATCGAATAGGCGAACAATTGCAGCGGTACCACGTCGACGATGGGGGAGAACAGCTGGTGGGTCTCTGGAACCCACAGGACGGCATCCGCTTGCCGCTCCGTCTCTTCGTCACCGTCGTTGGCCACCAACACCACGGTGGCGCCGCGACTTTTCACTTCCGCCACGTTGGCCATCATTTTTTCCCACAGGTGGGTGCGGGTGGCGACCCCGATCACCACTGTTCCCGGTTCCACCACCGCGATGGGACCGTGCTTCAGCTCACCGGCGGGAAACCCCTCGGCCCATAGGTACGAGAGCTCTTTCAGCTTGAGCGCGCCTTCCAGCGCCACCGGATAACCGACATGGCGCCCGAGGAAGATGAATGACGGCGAGGCCCGATAAGCGGTGGCGACCACCTCGACGTCGGCCGCCCTCTCCAATGCGGTCTCCACCTTGTCGGGCAACGCACCCATGGCGTCGAGAAACTCCCGGGCTTCGTGGGGGTAGAGCGTTCCCCGGGTCTGAGCCAGGTAGAGAGCCAGGATCTCCAGCGCGGTGATCTGGGCGAGGTGGGTCTTGGTCGACGCCACCCCTATCTCCGGCCCGGCCCGGGTGTAGAGCACCGCGTCGGCTTCCCGGGTCATGGACGAATCCACCACGTTGGAGATGACCAGCACCTTGGCATTCCATCTCCGGGCTTCCCGCAGGGCCTGCAAGGTATCGACGGTCTCGCCGGATTGGCTCACCCCGATCACCAGCGTCCGGGAGTTGAGGACCGGATCGCGATAGCGGAACTCGCTGGAGATGTCGATTTCGACCGGCAGCCTCGCCCAATGCTCGATGGCGTATTTGGCCATGAGCCCGGCGTGGTAGCTACTCCCGCAGGCCACGATGAACACCTTGTCGATGGAGCGAAGTTCATCGTCGGAGATGCGGACCTCGTCGAGCGCCAGGGTGCCGTCGGGGAGCAACCGGTCGAGCAGGGTGTTGGCCACCGCCATCGGTTGCTCGTGCATCTCCTTGCTCATGTAGTCGGGGTAACCGTCCTTCCGGGCGGCATCGAGGTCGTAGTCCACCGTGCGCAGGGGTGGGATGACCTCGGTACCATCGAGGGTGGTCACCCTGATCGATCCCGGACGCAGCTCGGCGATCTGATCGTCCTCGAGGAGCAGGAACGAGCGGGTACGCCCGAGCAGGGCGGGGATATCCGAGGCCAGCATTGCCTCCGTCTCGGTGAGTCCCATGACCAACGGGGATACCCGGCGGGCCGCAACGATCAGGTCGGGCTCACCGGAGTGGATCACGGCGATGGCGAAGTAGCCGCGGACCCGTCGGAGGGTCTCTCGTACCGCACCGACCAAACCAGCCTCGGGGTGGGTTCCAAGTTCGGATTCGATCAGATGGGCCAGGACCTCGGTGTCGGTGTCCGACTCCAAGTGGTGGCCGGCCAAGACCAACTCGTCGCTGAGCTCGAGGTGATTCTCGATGATCCCGTTGTGGACCAGGGCCAGCTGGCCGGTGCAGTCGACGTGGGGGTGGGCATTGGCTTCGGAGGGGCGACCATGGGTGGCCCACCGGGTGTGACCGATACCTGTGGATGGGCCCGATGGGGCATCCTCGGTCCGCTTGACCAAGTCCTCGAGCGACCGGGTGCCGTTGGCGGCCCGGGCCCGCCACAGCGGGCCACCGTCGGTGGGCGAAAGAACCGCCAGTCCGGCGGAGTCGTACCCCCGGTACTCGAGTCGGGCAAGGCCCTCGAGTAGAACGTCAAGCGTCTTTTCGCCTCCGGTGATCCCGATGATGCCGCACATTGGGGTCGAGGCTAGTTGCCCGACTGGCTCAGGGACGCCGCCGCGTGCAGCTCGTGCCTGACCAGTGCGCTCAACCGCTGCGCCACCTCCTCGGCCACCCCGTCACCCGGCGCCTCCACCATGACACGCACCAAGGGCTCCGTCCCACTGGGCCGCAACAGGACCCGCCCCTGCTCACCCAGTCGCGTCTCCTCTTCGGCCACGGCCGACCACACCGCATCAGCCGCCGCCAACAGATCGGGGTCGGGAACCTGGACATTCACCAGTACCTGGGGAACCCGGGTCACCAAGCCGTCGAGTAGTTCGGCCAGTGGTTTCTTCGACCTCGCCATCAGGTCGGCCAGGTTCAGCCCGGTGAGGAGTCCGTCCCCGGTGGTGGCCATCCGCCGGAAGATGATGTGCCCGGACTGCTCCCCGCCCAGGGCCAACCCATCGGCATCGAGGGCTGCCAGGACGTGGCGGTCGCCCACCGGGGTCTCCTTCACAGTGATCCCCCGGTGCTCCATGGCCAGCTTGAACCCCAGGTTGGTCATGACGGTCACCACCACCGTATTGCCGGCCAACTGGCCGCGCTCAGCCAGATCGACGGTGAACAGGGCAAGCAGTTCGTCGCCACCGATGGTTTCCCCGGCGGCGTCCACCGCCAACAGTCGGTCGGCGTCTCCGTCCAGGGCGAGCCCCAGATCGGCACCGTGTTCGACCACTGCGGTGGCCAATGTGTCGGTGTGGGTGGATCCGCAGCCGGCATTGATATTGGACCCGTCCGGCTCGCACCCGATGGCCACCACCTCGGCTCCCACCTCTTCGTACAGGCGGGCGGCGATCTCCGCCGCGGCTCCGTTGGCCCCGTCAACCACCAGCCGCAGACCGTCGAGTCGACGACCCTCGAGTAGCGACACCAGGTGGGCGAGGTAGGCATCGGCGGCGCCCGGTTCGCTCACCACCCGACCGACCCCAAAGCCCTCGGGACTGCGGGGCCCCCGGACACCGGGGTCGAGGACCTGTTCCAGCTCTTCTTCGATGGCCGTCTCTGTCTCCACCGACAACTTGGTCCCACCTCGGGCGAACAGCTTGATGCCGTTGTCGGCGAAGGGGTTGTGCGATGCCGAGATCACCGCCCCGGGGATGTCCCGATCAGCGGACAACCAGGCGATGGCCGGGGTAGGCAGAATACCTACATCAATGACGTCCGCCCCTTCTCCGGCCAGTCCGGCGGAGAGGGCGGCCTGGAGCATCGGGCCCGAACGGCGGGTATCCCTTCCGACCACAAAGGACGTAGCCAGAAGTTTCCGCGCCGTGGCCCGCCCGAGGGCCAGGACCAGCTCAGGCGAGAGCTCGGCGTTGGCAACTCCCCGAACACCATCGGTGCCGAATCGTGCGCGCCCCATCGGACTACCGCTTGGAATACTGAGGTGCCTTGCGGGCCTTCTTCAAGCCGTACTTCTTCGATTCCTTCTCGCGAGAGTCGCGGGTAAGGAAGCCGGCCTTCTTCAACGCTCCCCGGAGCTCGGGGTCCATCTCGATCAGCGCCCGGGCGATGCCCATACGGAAGGCGCCCGCCTGTCCGGATACGCCGCCGCCATCGATGGTGACGTCGATGTTCCACGACTCAGCCGTCTCGGTCAGCCGAAGCGGCTCGGTCACCAACATGCGGTGGGTGGCCGATGTGAAGTACTCCTCGAACTTGAGCTTATTGACGGTGATGGTGCCCTGGCCCGGGCGGAAGCGCACGCGCGCCACCGCTCGCTTGCGTCGTCCGGTGGTCTGGCAGAGTGGGGCGGCGTTGGCCACGAAATGCTCCTAGTCGTCGATTCGTTCTATCGGCCTGATGAGTTGGCGATCACGCACCGCTCCGGACGGACACCGTTCGGCGTGCACCCGGAAACTCCAAAGGCTCGGGGGACTGTGCTGCATGCGGATGCTCGGGGCCGTTGTAGACCTTGAGCTTGTCGATCATCTGACGGCCCAGGCGGTTCCTCGGGAGCATGCCCCGAATCGCATTCCGGACCACTTCGTCGGCACGCTCCACCATCAGGTCGGCATAGGCGGTCGACCGAAGGCCTCCCGGATAGCCACTGTGGCGGTAGGCCAACTTGGTTTCGGCCTTACCCGCCGTCAACACCACTTTGTCGGCGTTGATCACGATCACGTGATCGCCGGTGTCCACGTGGGGAGCAAAGATGGGCTTGTGTTTGCCCCGGAGGATGGATGCCACCTCAGTGGACAACCGGCCGAGTACGAGGCCGTCGGCGTCCACCACATGCCAGGCACGGGTGATATCACTGGGCTTGGGAGAGAACGTGCGCACAAGAAGTCCTTGGTTCGGTAAGGCCGGGCTGAAGATCCCGCAGGTGCAGGGCCAATCCCACCGACAACCGGTGGGGCTCCTCTGTGTGACCACAGGGGAGGTGTCCGTGGACGGCCAGGCCCAGCGGGTTACTACGATACGACGGAATCACCCTGGTGAGCAAGCCGGACCTGCGTCGTAACGCACGGCCATCAGAGTCAGCCCACCCGGTGGGGCTGGTTGCGAGGCCTGCTGGCGATCGGCGGAACGCAGTATCCAGGTGATATCTGAGGGTCGCTTCTTCCCCCGACCCACGTCGACAAGGGTCCCCACCAGGGATCGGACCATCTGGTGGCAGAAGGCATTGGCGTCGATCTCGAAGGCCAGCAGACGCCCGTCCACCGGGAGCAGTGCCTTTCCCTTTGAGCCATCCACCAGCGACCAGCGCGCATCGGAGACCCGCCGCACGATCGGGTCGTCGGCGGTCGTCCCGGGAGCTCGCCGGCAGAAGGCCCGGAAGTCGTGCTCGCCCAGAATGGCATCGGCGGCGGCGGACATGGTGCGCACATCGAGCGGTTCGGTGACGTGCCAGGCCAAATGGGCCAGCAGCGGATCGGAGGTCGGACCATTGACGACCAGGTACCGATATCGTCGCCCGGTAGCGGAGCGGCGGGCGCTGAACGAAAGCGGCACCGGCCCCGCCTCCCTGATCACAATGGACGGGCCCAACTGTCGGTTACAGGAGCGCATCACCGCGGCTGGGTCGAGTCTCGAAGCCACCGAGGTGGGAAGGTCGAAGTGGACGACCTGATCGAGGGCGTGCACGCCGGCATCGGTGCGTCCCGCACAGGTGAGGGCGACGTCCACCCGTGTCACCAGGCTGAGTGCCTCACAAAGGGCACCGGCCACGGTGACCTGCCCGCTCTGGGCGGCAAACCCCCGGAATCTTGATCCGTCGTATGCGAGCCGAAGACGCCAGCGGACGACCTCAGGGTTGGTTCCCTCAGCGGGGGGAACCACTCCAGCAGTCACACCAATTCGATACGGGCCATCGGGGCGTTGTCACCCGCACGGTTGCCCAGCTTCAGGATGCGGGTATACCCACCCGGCCGTTCGACATAGCGAGGGCCGATCTCCTCGAACAGCTTGTGCGCCATGTCCTTGTCACGGATGAACCCGACCACATGGCGATGACGAGCGATGCCCCCCTTGGCGGCGGCGGTGATGACCTTCTCGGCCACCGGACGCAGCGCCTTGGCTTTGGCCTCGGTCGTCACCAGGTACTCAGCCGCTATCAACGAGGCGACCAAGTTTCCCATCATCGCCTTCTGATGGGCAGAGCTACCGCCGAACCGGCGGCCCTTCTTCGGAGTGCCGAGCATGCCGATCAGTCCTTGACCCGCAGGGCGAGGCCCCGCTCATCGAGCTTCTGGAGCACTTCATCGAGCGACTTCTGTCCGAAGTTGGTGATGTTCAACAAGTCGTCGAGCGTGCGCTCGACCAACTCACCGATGGTGTTGATCTGCGCCCGCTTGAGGCAGTTGCGGGGACGCTCGGTGAGATCGAGGTCCTCGATGCGAAGGTCGAGATCAGGCGAACCGGCGCCGACCGCGCCCACTTCCCCGAGCTCGAGGCCTTGGGGCTCGTCCTCGAGATCGGCGACTAGCCCGACCAAGGTGCGGAGGGTGTCGCCGGCCGATGCCAACGCCTCCCGGGGGGTCAGCGACCCGTCAGTTTCGATGTCGAGGACCAGACGGTCGAAGTCGGTGGACTGCTCGACCCGGACCGGCTCGACGGTGAAGGCCACCCGGCGGACCGGCGAGAAAATGGCATCGATCGGGATGACGCCGATGGTCGAAGACCGCTTGTTCTTGTCAGCTGAGGCGTAACCACGGCCGCGCTCCACGGTGAGATCTACCGCCAGGCGACCCTTGGCATTCAACGAGGCGATGTGCTGGGTCGGGCTGAGGACCTCGACGTCGGAAGACAGCTGGAGATCACCGGCGGTGGCGTCACCGGGCCCGCGCTTGTCAAGGCGCACGGTGACCGGCTCATCGCTGTGCACCCGGATCAGGATGTCTTTGAGGTTGAGGATGAGGTCGGTGATGTCCTCCTTCACGCCCGGGAGGGTGGTGAACTCGTGGAGGGCTTCGTCGAATCGCACCTGGGTGATGGCGGCGCCCGGAATCGACGACAGCAGCGTGCGGCGCAGCGAATTGCCAAGCGTATGGCCGAAGCCGGGGTCGAGCGGGCCTACGGCGAACCGTTGGCGGTTGTCTTCTTCTTCACCGATCGCTTCGACGGTGGGACGCTGGATGATGAGCATGCAGATCGTGGCTCCTCGGCTGTGATGCGCAGGGTTGGTGTTGGTTCGGATGAGGCAGTTACTGCGGTAATGCGAATGTCCGGATGGGACTACTTCGAGTACAGCTCGACAATGAGTTGCTCTTGGACGGGCTCGTCGATGTGCTCGCGCAGGGGCAGCGAGAACACCTTCACCTGAAAGCGGTCACCCTCGGCCTCCAACCACGGCGGCAGTTGGCGATCGAGCGTGTCCATATTCCGGCGGACGTGGAACATTTCGCGGGACGACTGCTTCAGCGCCACCACATCGTGCTGACGAACCCGGTAGCTGGGAATGGTGACCCGCTTCCCGTTGACCAGGACGTGGCCATGCCGGACGAACTGGCGGGCCTGGGACCGGCTGGCGCCCCATCCGGCCCGGAAGGCCACATTGTCGAGACGCTGCTCGAGCATGCGGAGCAGGTTCTCACCGGTGATACCCGGGGCCCGGCTCGCCTCGACATAGAGATTATGGAACTGCCGTTCGAGCAGGCCATAGATGCGGCGTGCCTTCTGCTTCTCGCGGAGCTGAGCCAGGTATTCCGAACCCTGGCGCATGCGATCGCGACCGTGCTCACCCGGTGGGTAGGCGCGGCTATGACGATCGGTGACCGCTTCCGATACCGGGCATTTCATCGAATAGCAGCGCTCACCCTTCAAAAAGAGCTTGGTGCGCTCCCGGCGGCACAGCCGGCAAACAGGTCCTGTGTAACGAGCCATGTGTCTTCCTTACGTCCTTTGTTCCCCGGCCTCAGACCCGACGGCGCTTCTTCGGGCGGCAACCATTGTGCGGAATCGGGGTTACGTCCTTGATGCCGGCCACTTCGATGCCGGCGGCGGCCAGTGACCTGATGGCGGTCTCCCGGCCGGAGCCCGGACCTCGCACCAGCACGTCGACCCGTCGCACCCCGTGCTCCATGGCCCTCTTGGCGCACTGTTCGGCAGCCAACTGGGCGGCGAAAGGGGTGGACTTCCGCGAGCCCTTGAATCCCACATTGCCGGCCGAGGCCCACGCCAGGACGTTGCCCTCCGGATCGGCGATGGAGACGATGGTGTTGTTGAAGGAACTCTTGATGTGGGCGATGCCGTAGGTGACGTTCTTCCGCTCGCGGCGGCGGGGCCGACGCGCGGCAGTCGGCTTGGTGGTCTTGGCCATTACTTGCGGACCTTCTTCTTCCCGGCGACCGTCTTCTTCGGTCCCTTACGTGTGCGAGCGTTGGTATGGGTGCGTTGGCCATGGACCGGCAGGCCCTTGCGGTGTCGGATGCCCTGGTAACAGCCGATCTCCATTTTGCGTTTGATGTCCTGGGACACGTCGCGTCGCAGGTCTCCCTCGACGGCGAAGTTGGCATCGATGTAGGTACGGAGTTGCGTGACCTCTTCGTCGGTCAGGTCACGGACCCGGGTGTCGCGACTCGTCCCGGTGGAGTCGCAGATCCGCTGCGACGACGTCAGTCCGATGCCATAGATATAGGTAAGCGAGATCTCCAACCGCTTTTCGCGGGGGATGTCTACGCCTGAGATGCGGGCCACAGTGCCTTCCTTCTTCTTCCTTGCCTGGTCCGCGAGCCCTAACCCTGCCGCTGCTTGTGGCGGGGGTTCTCGCAGATGACTACAACCCGCCGATGACGGCGGATCACTTTGCACTTCTCACACATCGGCTTGACGCTGGGTCGAACCTTCACGTTTCCGTCCTTGTCTCGTACTGCCCGCACTTAACCTGTTGTCCACGCCGGTGTGCCGGCTCCGATGGCTGGTCCCGAACCGGTCCCGTCACTTGTAGCGGTAGGTGATCCGTCCTCGGGCCAGGTCATAGGGGGTGATCTCCACCTGCACACGATCCCCAGGGAGAATCCGGATACGGTGCATCCGCATCTTCCCCGAGCTGTGCGCCAGCACCTTGTGGCCATTTTCCAGTTCGACCCGGAACATGGCATTGGGAAGCGGTTCGACGACCGTTCCCTCTAACACGATGGCGTCTTCCTTGGGTTTGGGCAGGTGAATCTCCTCGATACTCAGTCATTCTTGTCCGCTCGCCCAAAAGGCCAGCGTGCAGCACAGATCGCTGGTAGCCGTCTGTCCGCACCGCCGTCGGAAGCACACCAGGTGGGGCACGACCAGAAGCGGGGTCGACCCGCCATCACACACCGGCGGCGAGCCGAATGACTATTCTAGCTGTTCGGCGACAAATTGCCAGTTCGATTGGGCCCGGGCATGATTCGGGCCACATTCCGGCGGCATTGGGAGCACGCTCACAACACCGTGAACACTTCGGGTCCATCGTCGGTTACCGCGATGGTGTGCTCGAAATGGGCCGAAAGTCGCCCATCGGCCGTCACCACACTCCATCCGTCCTCGAGCTGTTCGGTATCGGGTCCCCCGGCGTTGACCATCGGCTCCACTGCGAAGACCATGCCGGTTTTGAGCATCGGTCCCGGGCTACCGGGCCAGTAGTTGGGGACCTGGGGATCCTCGTGCATGGCCGTACCGATGCCATGACCGACGTATTCGCGGACCACCGAGAATCCGGCCGCCTCGGCCACCCGCTGCACGGCCCGGCCCACCTCGTGGAGCCGGTTCCCGTCCGTAAGCTGATCGATCCCGGCGAACAGGCTGCGCTCGGTCACTTCCATCAACCGGGAGGCTTCCGCCGACACCTCCCCCACCCCCACCGTATAGGCGGCATCGCCGTGGTAGCCCTCGATGATGGCTCCGCAATCGATCGAGATGATGTCGCCCTCAACCAGCACCACCTCGGGTGAGGGTATGCCGTGGACGATCATCGAGTTGGGTGATGTACATACCACGGCGGGAAAGCCGTGATAGTTGAGAAAGTTCGACTTGGCATCCCGGCGTTCGAGAACGCCCCGGGCCACGCGGTCGATGTCCTCGGTGGTCACCCCGGGCCGGATGATGGCCCGGGTGGCCTCGTGGATCTCTGCCACCACTCGGCCTGCCCGGCGCATTTTGGCCAGTTCGTCGCTAGTGCGTCTCATCAAATGCCGTTTCTCACGTGAGCCGGCCACCCTTGCGGTCGCGCCGGTCCTCGATCGCCTTGATCACCCGACGGGTCACCGAGTCGGGTGCTCCGGTCCCGCTCACCACGGCCAGCTGATCTCGCGCCTTGTACCAGTCGATGAGCGGCGCTGTCTGGCGTTCATAGAGCTCGAGGCGACGGGTAATCGCCTCTTCCCGATCGTCTTCACGCTGAATGACCTCACCGCCGCAGACGTCACAGGTCCGGTTGATCAGCGGCGGTGCCGAGACCGAGGAGTTGGCCCCGCAGTCGACGCAGACTCGTCTCGCCGCCAGGCGCCGGAGCACCTGTGCGGTCGGCACCTCGATATCGACGGCCAGATCGAGATCCACCGGGTTGAGGAAGGCAGCCAGTTGTTCCGCCTGGACCACCGTGCGGGGGCAACCGTCAAGCACAAATCCCCGGGCCCGCACGTCACTCTCGTCGAGCCGGGCGGCGACCATCTCCATAATGAGATCGTCGCTCAGCAACTCACCCCGATCCATCTGGTCCTTGGCCTTCAGGCCCAGGGGAGTCCTTTGTTTCGCAGCTGCCCGCAGCATGTCACCGGTCGAGATGTGCGGCACGACGTAGTGGTGGGAGAGGCGCACACACTGCGTCCCCTTGCCTGCCCCCTGCTTGCCGAGGACAATGAGCCTGGCGCCGGGTACCACCTACTTGAGGAAGCCCTCGTAGTTTCGCATCATGAGCTGGCTGTCGATCTGCTTCATCGTCTCCAATGCCACGCCCACTGCGATCAAGAGAGTGACCCCAAAGAAAGGGTAACTGTTGATGTTCCATGCCGCCATCAACAACGACGGCACCACGGCTACACCGCCGAGAAAGATGGCGCCGGGCCACGTGATCCGGTTGAGGATGTGGGCCAGATACTTCTCGGTCTGCTGCCCGGGCCGGATACCGGGGATGAACCCACCCTGCTTCCGGATGATGTCCGCCTGCTGGTGGGGATCAAAGGCCACGTACACGTAGAAGAAGGTGAACAACAGGATGAAAATGAAATAGCTGGCGATATAGAAGAGGCTGGTCGGAGTGACGTTGTGGTTCACCCAGGTACGGAACCAGGCGGAGGGGACGATGTTCGACAACAACACGGGGATATAGAGCACCGAACTGGCGAAGATGATCGGGATGACTCCGGCCTGATTCACCTTCAAGGGGATATAGGTACTCGACCCTCCGTACATCTTGCGCCCGACGACCCGCTTGGCGAAGGTCACCGGGATACGTCGCTGGCCCTGGTCAACGAAGACGATGACCACCAGCAGCGCAAGCGAGACGGCAATAATGACCCCGAACTTGATTTTCCCGCCCTCTTGGAGCACGGCATTCATGCCGGTGGGGATACCGGCCACGACATTGGCGAAGATGAGGATGGACATTCCCTGGCCGATACCACGCTGGGTGATGAGCTCGCCCAGCCACATGACAAAGGCGGTCCCGGCGGTGAGAGTGAGGACGATGAAACCGGCCCGCCAAATCGAGTAGTGGAGGATGAGGTCGATGCTGGAGCTCGAACCAAACAGCCCGCCCCCACCCTTGTGGAACAGGTAGACCAGACCGGTGGACTGCATCAGGGCCAGGGCCACCGTCAGGTACCGGGTGGTCTGGGTCAGCTTCTTCTGGCCGATGGCACCCTGGTCGCGCCACTGCTCCAGCTTCGGGATCACGGTCGCCAGCAACTGAATGATGATGCTGGAGGTGATGTACGGCATGATGCCCAGTCCGAACACCGCCATACGGGTGAGCGCACCACCCGAAAACAGGTTGAGGAAGCCCAACACGCCAGATGACTTGGATGCCGCTGTCAGCTGTTGGATCTTCGAGAAGTCGACGTACGGCGACGGAATGTTGGCGCCGAATTGATAAATGGCAATAACGACCAACGTAAAGAGAACCTTCTTACGAAGGTCAGGTATCCGAAAAATGTTTGCCAAACTGGCGAGCATGGTCGCTCCTCGACGCCGGGTGGTCGGCCGATGCTACCGGTTCATGAGGGCATTGCCCTGCGCGGGCGGTCGACCGTGGCCGAACGGCAACGGGATCACGGTGATCGAACCACCAGAAGCCGTTATGGCGGCCTCCGCCGTTTTGGAGAACGCGTGCGCCTCGACCCGAAGGGCGCGGTTCAGCTCCCCACCACCCAGGATCTTTACCAGCGCGCCCTTGCGGACAAGCCCTCCGGCGATCAACGCGGCCAGGTCGACCGTGTCACCCTCAATCCCTTCGAGCGCACCCACGTTGACCGGGGTGTAGTCGATGCGGAAGGGGTTCTTGAAGCCGCGCAGCTTCGGGATGCGCTGCATCAACGGCAGCTGCCCACCCTCGAAACCCATGGGGATCGTGTCGCGGGCGCCCTGGCCCTTGGTGCCACGGCCGGCTGTCTTTCCGCCTTTGCCTCCGATGCCGCGTCCTACCCGGCGACGGGGTCGCGTCGAACCGGGCGGTGGGCGGAGCTCGTGGACCTTCATCGTGAACCTCTTTCGTCCTCACCCGCGGGGGTGACATCGATCAGATGGGGTACCCGCGCGATCATCCCGCGGATCTCGGGGCGATCGGGCAGTACGTTGGTGCGACCGATCCCGCGCAGTCCGAGGGCGCGAAGCGTGCCCCGGTGCTTGGGCTTGGTGCCGATGCCCGAGCGGACCTGGGTCACCCGCAACCAGCCGGTCGTCGTCGACTTGTCAGACGTGGAAGCGGCGGCCATCTCAATTCACCTCCGTGAACACATCGCCCTGGCGTTGCCGCTCGCGGTATGCACGCAGGACACCGCCGGGAATGATCTCTTCGGCTGGCTTGCCCCGGAGGGCGGCGATCTCATCGGGGCGCTTGAGCGACTTGAGCCCGGCGATGGTGGCGTGGGCGACGTTGATGCCGTTGGACGAACCCAGGGACTTCGACAAAATATCGCGGATCCCGGCCATCTCTAAGATGGCTCGGGCGGCTCCACCGGCAATGACCCCGGTACCCGGAGCGGCCGGCTTCAACATCACTCGGCCCGCACCACTCTCCCCGAGAACCGGATGGGTGATGGTGGTGCCGGCCAGGGGAACGTCGAAGATGTTCTTGCGAGCCTCTTCGATACCCTTTTGGACAGCCAGCCCGGCCTCTTTGGCCTTGCCATAGCCCAACCCGACCTTGCCGTTGCCGTCACCGACGACCATCAGCGCCGCGAAGCTGAATCGGCGACCGCCTTTGACCACCTTGGACACCCGGTTCACCCGGATGGTGCGCTCTTCGTACTGCAGCTCGGTCATATCCTCAGAACTCCAGTCCTTCGGCACGGGCGGCATCGGCCAGTGCGGCCACCCGCCCGTGATAGGTGAATCCCCCGCGGTCGAAGACCACAGTGGTGATGCCGGCAGCCTTGGCACGGGTGGCCACCAGTGTGCCCACCGCCTGGGCCGCGCCGATGTTGCCCCCGGGCTTGCCTCGCAGGTCCGATTCGACCGTCGATGCCGATACCAGCGTATGCCCGGCGTCGTCGTCGACGATCTGGGCGGTGATGTGCTTGCTCGACCGGAAGACAGCCAGGCGCGGCCGGGCAGAGGTCCCGGCCAGGCGACGGCGAACCCGCTTGTGCCGACGGATACGAAGCTCGAGTTTGTGATCGGTTGCGGTTCCCATTACTTCGCTGCCTTTCCGGCCTTGCGGAGGACCCGCTCACCGGCGTATCGGATACCCTTGCCCTTGTAGGGCTCGGGCTTACGTAGCTTGCGGATGTCGGCGGCCATCTGGCCGACTTTTTCCTTGTCGATCCCCTTGATAATGATGCGGGTGGGGGTCGGGACCTCAAAGGTGACGCCATCCGGAGCATTCACATTGACCGGGTGCGAGAAACCGAGCGCCAACTCCAGCACGCCCGGGCCTTTCGGGATCGCCCGATAGCCCACTCCCACTATTTCTAGCTCCTTGGAGAAGCCTTGGGTTACCCCATCGACCATATTGGCGACCAATGTGCGGGTCAGCCCGTGGAGTGCACGGTTCTGCCGCTGATCGTCAGGGCGTTCGACCACCACGACATCCCCGTCGGCGCGAATGTTCATGGCGGCGGGAACCGAGCGGGTGAGTTCACCCTGCGGTCCTTTCACCACCACGATGTTGTTGTCGTCGACGGCCACCGATACCCCCGCGGGTACCGAGATCGGAGATCGTCCGATGCGCGACATCAGCGATCACCGCCCGGGTGACATTCGGTGATGCGACCAATGGTGCGCTTACCAGACATAACAGAGCACCTCGCCTCCCACGCGACGCTTTCGGGCCTCGCGGTCAGTCATCAGCCCCTTGGATGTCGATACCACGGCCACACCCATGCCGCCTAGGACCCGCGGTATCTTGTCGGCGCGGGCGTAGATCCGGAGACCCGGCTTGGAGACCCGTTTGATTCCGGAGATGGTCCGGGCTCGGTCCGGCGCGTACTTCATGACGATCTCCAAGGTGTTACCGGGGGAGGTCACGCTGTCGTCCACTGTGAATCCGGAGATGTAGCCCTCACTCACCAGAATGGCAGCCAGGGACTCCTTCAGCTTCGAGCCGGGCATTTTGACAGTATCAAAGTGGGCCGTATTGGCATTGCGGATACGGGTGAGCATGTCGGCAATCGGGTCGGTCATTGTCATCGGTTGTCGTCTCCCCTCACCAGCTGGCCTTGGTCACACCGGGAATTTCACCGGCGTGCACCATGACTCGCAGACAGATACGACACAGGCCGAACTTGCGGTAGACGGCCTTGGGCCGGCCGCACCGGCGGCACCGTGTGTAGCCGCGCACCTTGAACTTGGGTGTGCGCTGTTGCTTTTCGATCAAAGCCTTTTTCGCCATGGGGTTACTGGTTCTCCTTGCGGAACGGGAAGCCGAACGCGGCCAGGAGTCCCCGGCCCTCGTCGTCGGTACGTGCGGTCGTGACGATGGTGATGTCCATCCCCCGAGTGGTGTCGATGCGGTCATAATCGATCTCGGGGAAGATGAGCTGCTCGGTCACCCCGAAGGTGTAGTTGCCGTGTCCGTCAAATGAGCGCGGGGAGAGCCCGCGGAAGTCACGGATACGGGGAATGGCCATGGCCACCAGCCGATCGAGGAACTCCCAGGCCCGGTCGCCCCGGAGGGTGACCTTGGCCCCGATCTCCTGACCTTCACGCAGCTTAAAGCCGGCGATCGACTGCTTGGCCCGAGTCACGATCGGCTTTTGGCCGCTGATGATCTCGAGGTCGCGCATGGCCCCCTCGATGAGGGACTTCTGCTGGGTAGCCCGACCGACACCCATGTTGATAACGATCTTGGTGAGCCGGGGAGCCTGCATGATGTTGTCGAGTCCCAGGGACTCCTGCAGTTGGGGCCGGATCTCCTCGTCATATCGCTTCTTCAGGCGGGGACGGGTGCGGGTGGCGGTGGCCATTACAGGTCACCCCCACACTTGCGGCAGACCCGGAGCTTGCGACCCTGCTCGTCGATCCGGGTGCCGATGCGGGTAGGCCCGCACGAGCCGCACACGATCGCGACCGAGGACACCGCAACCGGCATGAACTTGTCGATGACGCCGCCCTGCATGGTGGCGCGGGTCGGCTTGGCGTGACGCTTGGCCACGTGGACACCTTCGACAATGACCCGGCCTTCAGACGGAATAGCCCGAATGACCTCGGCCTGCTTGCCCCGGTCCTTGCCGTTCAGTACCTGGACTTTGTCTCCCTTGCGAATACGCATCTACAACACCTCCGGTGCCAACGAGACGATTCGCATGAAGCGCTTGTCGCGCAGCTCTCGGCCGACTGGCCCGAAGATGCGGGTCCCGCGTGGTTGTTGCTGGTCGTTGATCAACACAGCGGCGTTCTCGTCGAAGCGGATATAGCTGCCGTCGGGACGGCGCTTCTCCTTCTTCGTGCGGACGACGACGCACTTGACGACTTCGCCCTTCTTCACCGCTGCGCCGGGAATGGCATCTTTCACCGTGGCTACGAAGACGTCCCCGATCGAGGCATAGCGACGGCGTGATCCGCCGAGCACCTTGATGCACAGAACTTCCTTGGCCCCGGAATTGTCGGCCACCCTGAGTCGAGACTCTTGTTGAATCATCGGGCACGCTCAAGGATCTCCATGAGGCGCCAGCGCTTCAGCTTCGACAGCGGGCGGGTCTCGATCACCCGGATCCGGTCGCCGACCTTGGCCTCATTCTGCTCGTCGTGGACGTAGAGGCGCTTGGTCCGCTGCACGGTTTTTCCGTAGCGGGGATGCCGGACACGTTCGACCACAGCCACAATGACTGTCGCCTGCATGGCGTCGGAGACAACCATGCCCTCCCGGACCTTGCGGCGGTTGATCCGTTCTTCGGTCCCTGTTTCGGTGGTGTGTTCCTCAGCCATCATCCCTCCTCCTGCTCGTCAGAGGCGGCGTTGTCAGAGGCAGCATCGTCAGAAACTTCATCATCGGTGACCTCGGCGCCGGCGCCGGACTCATCAACTGCGGCGTGGTCCTCGACCTTGGCCTCTTCGACCTTGGCCTCGTCAGCGTCGGCCGCTTCCCGCTCGGTCTTGGCTGCCGTCCGGCGCTCGGCGGCGGTGGTCCGGGTGCGTCCCAGCGCATCATCCTCGGATCGGAGGCGAGCGGCGGCGCGGTGAGCCGGAATCTCTTCCGCGGCCAGGCCCTCTGCCTCGGCGATCTCCCGGGCCCTCAGCTCCGTCATCATCCGGGCGACATCCTTGCGAACGTGGTTCAGCCTCGAGAAGTTGTCCAGCCGGCCGGTGGCCAGTTGAAAGCGGAGGTTGAACAGTTCCCGACGCGTCTCCGAAAGCTGGGTCTCCAGCTCTTCGATGTCGTACTCGGCAATCTCTACGGAAGTGGCCATCAGACCTGCACCTCCGACGTCCCGTGCGTACCGGGACGGATCACGAAACGAGCCTTGAAGGGCAGCTTCTGAATGGCACGATCCATGGCCTCCTTGGCCAGTTCGGGCTCCACTCCTGCCAGCTCAAAGAGGATGCGGCCGGGCTTGACCACTGCCACCCAGTGCTCGGGATTGCCCTTGCCCGAGCCCATACGGGTCTCGGCCGGCTTCTGGGTGACAGGGCGATCCGGGAAGACCCGAATCCACACTTTCCCACCCCGCTTCACGTGACGGGTCATGGCAATACGGGCAGCCTCGATCTGACGCGCTGTCAACCAGGCCGGTTCCATGGCCTGGATTCCGAAGTCACCAAAGGTCACGGAGCTACCGCCCTTGGCCTTGCCACTCATCCGACCGCGCTGTTGTTTGCGGTGCTTGACCTTACGGGGCATCAGCATCAGTCGACCTCCTTGCGGAAGTGGGGTGTCTCGTGGTGCTCACGGGTCCGGCGCTCGATCTCTTCATCCTCGGTAAGGATGCGCTCGAGCTCGTCGGGGACCGCCGGAGTGGCCACGATGTCGGCGGTGGATTGGTCGACCAAGCCCTCCGGGACCTCGGTCCCCTCGGGGGCTTCGTCGACAGGGACCACGCTGCCCGGAGCACCCTGCTCGGCCCGACGGCGACCGCCTCCGGCGGTGATCAAGCGGCGCGGAGCCTCTCCACCCTGGCCCGACGTTTCGCCCACGGCCATGGCGGCTTCGCGGGTGATCTTGTCATCAGTCGAGATCTTGTAGGGCAGGACATCTCCCTTGTAGATCCACACCTTCACGCCGATGCGGCCGAAGGTGGTCTTGGCCTCACGGAAGCCGTAGTCGATGTCGGCCCGCAAGGTATGCAACGGAACCCGACCCTCGCGGTACGACTCCCTTCGGGCCATCTCGGATCCACCCAGGCGGCCCGAGCACTGCACGCGGACACCGAGGGCGCCGGCCTTCTGTACGGTCTGGATGGCACGCTTCATGGCCCGGCGGAACGCCACCCGGCGGGCGAGTTGATCGCAGATGCCCTGGGCAATGAGAGCGGCATCGAGTTCAGGCTGCTTGATCTCTTGGATATTGAGCTGAATTCGATTGTTCAGACCAGTGATCTCTTCGATCTTCTTCTTCAGGCGGTCGGCTTCGGATCCACGACGGCCAATCACGATGCCCGGGCGGGCGGTGTGGATATCCACCCGGAGACGGTCACGGGTGCGCTCAACCTCAATACGGCTGACGGCGGCTGACTCCAGTTGCGACATGAGGTAATCGCGGATCTTCCAATCCTCGATCACGCAGTTCTGATAGTTCTTCTCTTCGAACCATCGCGACTTCCAGTCAGTCGTGATGCCCAGCCGGAACCCGTAGGGATTGACCTTCTGGCCCATCTACTTGCCCTTCTCTTTGGCGGAATCGACGTTCGTTTCATCGCTGGCGTCGGTGTCAGCGTCCGCTTCACTCACCGGGTCAGCCTCGCCCTCGGCCGATTCGGTATCTGCTTCGGCGCTGGTGTCCGCTCCGGTGGCGTCGGTCTCCACGTCGGCCGGCTCGATGTCATCATTGCCGATCGGCGTCTCTTCGATTTCGGTCTCCGTCGCCTTCGACACGGCGGGAGCCGCCTCGGTCTTCCGGGTACGCCTCGATCCGGCCACCCGGCGCGAGCGCTGAGCTCCGGTGGCACTCTGCTTGGCCCGCCGGCGGGCGATGCGATCCTCGGGAAGGCGGCTCACGATGATCGTGACGTGACAGGTCCGCTTCCGGATTCGGGTAGCCCGACCACGGGCCCGGGGGCGCCAACGCTTCAGCGTGCTCCCCTCGTCGGCATAACAGGCGGATACGAAGAGCTCGTCGGGGTCGAGGCCGTCGTTGTGGACGGCGTTGGCCACGGCCGAGGCCAGGACCTTGCCGATGACTGCGGCGGCCTCCCGGTCACCGAGTGCCAGTGTCTCGAGGGCGCGGTCGGCGTCAAGGCCGCGAATCTGGTCGAGGACCTGGCGAGCCTTGTACGCCGACATGCGGCTGTGATGCAACACGGCTCGGGTTCCTTCACGCTCATTGGTCTTCACGCCGGGCACCTCAGCGCCTCCCCGCCCGCTCTTGGCCGGCATGGAACTTGAACGTCCGGGTGGGTGCGAACTCACCCAACTTGTGACCGACCATCGACTCGGTGACGTACACCGGTATGTGTTTCCTCCCATCGTGGACGGCAATGGTGTGGCCGACCATGTCCGGAATGATGGTGGAGCGACGGGACCACGTCTTGATGACCTTCTTGTCCCCGGCCGCGTTGAGGACATCCACCTTCTTGATGAGGTGGTCGTCGACGAACGGACCTTTTTTCAGGCTGCGAGGCATGGTGTGGCGTTCCCTCTGTTTCCCTACCGGCGGGCACCGCGGGTGCGGCGCCTGCGGACGATCATCTTGTCGGATTCCTTGCCACGGGACCGGGTGCGGCCCTCGGGCTTGCCCCATGGCGACACCGGATGGCGGCCACCGGACGACTTGCCTTCGCCGCCGCCCAACGGGTGGTCGACGGGGTTCATGGCCACACCACGGGTCTGCGGGCGCTTGCCCTTCCAGCGGTTGCGGCCCGCCTTGCCGATCTTGATCAGCTCGGCCTCCGAGTTGCCCACCGTGCCGAGGGTGCCCCGGCAGTCAATGGACACCCGGCGCATCTCGGTGGAAGGCAGGCGCAGGGTGGCGTAGACGCCTTCCTTGGCCACCAGTTGGATGCTCATGCCCGCGCCGCGTCCCATTTTCCCGCCACCACCGGGGCGGAGCTCCACGTTGTGGATCACCGATCCGACCGGGATGTAGCGGAGTGGCAACGCATTGCCGGGGCGGATGTCGGCTCCCTGACCCGACTGCAACAGGTCGCCCACCTTCACTTGGGCCGGAGCCAGGATGTAGCGCTTCTCACCGTCGAGATAGTGGAGCAGGGCAATACGGGCGTTGCGATTGGGGTCGTACTCGATCGAAGCGACCTTGGCCGGAATCCCGTCCTTGTCGCGTTTGAAGTCGATGATCCGGTACTGCTGCTTGTGGCCGCCGCCGCGGTGACGGGCAGTCTTGCGGCCGTGAGTGTTCCGGCCACCGGTGGAGGGTTTGGGGGCCAGGAGCGACTTCTCGGGGCGGTCAGTGGTGATCTCGGCAAAATCCGAGACAGTCTGGAACCGGCGGCCGGGGCTGGTGGGTTTACGTGAACGGAGCGGCATGATCCTCGGTCCCTCAGTTCTCGAACAGGTCGATCGAGTCACCCTCGTGGAGGGTGACGATGGCCCGCTTGGTATCCGAACGGTGGCCCAGAGTGTTGCTCTTCCGGTTCCGCTTCGTCTTACCCTTCCGATTGAGGGTGTTGACATTGGTGACCCGGACTCCGAACGCCTGTTCAACGGCATGGCGCACATCGATCTTGGTCGCCGACGGGTCGACCACGAACACATAGACGTTGTCGTCCATCAGGGCGTAGGACTTCTCAGACACCACGGGCCGGATGAGCACGTTATGGGGATCCCTCACGATTGGCTCCCTTCTGTGTCAGTGGCAACCCCAGTCGACCCGGTCGGTGACGCGGTGCCGGTCTCTCCGGGAAGAGTGGCATCGGTGAACACCAACCAGTCGTTGACCAGAATGTCGTAGGCGTTCAACTCGCCCACCACCATGGTCTGGATCTCGGGAAGGTTGCCGAATGAGCGGTCAGCGTAACCGTCCTCTTCTCCCAGCACCACCAGGACCCTGCCCTCGAGGCCGAGGGCATGCAACGCGGCGACGGCATCCTTGGTCCTGGGCACGTCGAATGCCCAGGAATCGACCAGGGCCACCCGGCCCTGGGAGGCCCGGTCGGACAGCGCCGACTTCAACGCCAACTGGATCATCTTCTTGGGAGTCTTCTGGGCGTAGGAGCGGGGCTTGGGGCCCAGGGCAACGCCACCACCGATCCACTGTGGCGAACGGGTCGAGCCCTGCCGAGCCCGGCCGGTGCCCTTCTGCCGGAACGGCTTGGCGCCACCACCACGGACCTCGGCCCGGGTCTTCGTCGACTGGGTACCGGAACGGGCGGCGGCCAGTTGGGCGGTCACTATCTGATGCAGGACGGCGAGGTTGGGCTCGATCCCGAACAGGCTCGGGTCGAGATTGACCTGAGCCAGGACCGTGCCATCGATGGAACGGCGGTCAACGGTGCGCTGGGCCGGGGCCGGCCGGAGGAAGCGACGGATCTCCGCCGGAGATGCTGTTTCGAGATCGAACGCGGACGACGAACTCACTGTGTCATACCTCCCTTGAGCAACGGAGCCTTCACTGCGTCACGCAAGACGACCACGCCACCACGTGGACCGGGAACCGCCCCTTTGACCAGCACCAGCTCACGCTCCGGATCGGCTTGGACGATCTCGAGATTCAACGTGGTCACCTGTTGGCCGCCCATCCGCCCGGCCATGCGGGTTCCCTTGAACACACGTGACGGGGTGGCACAGGCACCGATGGAGCCGGGGGCACGGTGCTTCTTGTGGGTACCGTGGGATGCTCCCAGCCCCTTGAAGTTGTGGCGTTTCATCCCACCGGCGAAGCCCTTTCCCTTCGAGACAGCAATGGCATCCACCAGTTCACCCGGTTGCAGCAGATCGGCAGTGAGTTGCTGGCCGACCTTGTAGGCACCCACATCGTCGAGACGCAACTCGACAAGGCGACGCCCGGGATCGACCCCCGCCTTGTCGTAGTGCCCACGCTCGGGCTTGGTCAGGGTGGAGGACCGGCGAAAGCCCCACGTCACCTGCAGCGCGGCATAACCTTCGGTCTCGGCCGTCTTGACCTGCACGATCCGGACCGGCGAGACGCGTACCACCGTCACCGGTATCGCCCGGTGCTGGTCATCCCAGATCTGGGTCATGCCAACTTTTTCGCCCACGATCGCCTTGGTGGCCACTGCGGATTCTCCGTCTCGGTTCTTCGCTCTGCTCGACACCATCCGGTGCCGATTGGTACTGCTGGTGTTGTTGATTGGCGCTGTGCGCCCCGGGAGCCAACAGGTGTCGGCTCACATGCAGACGCTCCGCTCGGTAGAACCGAGCAGAGCGCTCGCCTGGTTTGGCCCAAGGTCCCCACCGTTCAACTCGGTGGGCGCTCAGACACGTCTCCGTCAGATCTTCGGCCCAAAATCGGACCAGTTAGCCACGCTACACCAATCAGGTCCCCACCGCCAGAAACGGAACGGCCCGAAACGGAGGCTCAGACAGTCTGTATCTTGATTTCGATATCCACGCCAGCGGGAAGGTCGAGACGCTGAAGGGAATCGACGGTCTTGGGAGTGTGCTCGACGATGTCGACCAGACGCTTGTGCACCCGCATCTCAAAGTGCTCGCGGCTGTCCTTGTACTTGTGAGGCGATCGGATCACCGTGTAGCGGTGCTTTTCCGTAGGAAGCGGCACCGGACCCAGCACCTTGGCCTGGGTGCGAAGCACAGTCTGGACGATCTTCTCGGTGGACTGATCGAGAATCTCGTGATCGTACGCCTTGAGGCGAATCCGGATCTTCTGGCGGGGGCCTTCAGCGGCCATGGGCTCAGCTTCCTCTCGTGGGGATGTTCACAACGGCCGAACTAGGCGAGGATCTTCGTGACCCGGCCCGAAGCCACGGTACGCCCACCCTCACGGATGGCGAACCGCAAACCTTCGACCATGGCGATCGGCTTACCCAACTCCACCGTCATGTCGGTGTTGTCACCCGGCATCACCATCTCGGTCCCCTCGGGGAGGCTGATGGTGCCGGTCACATCGGTGGTGCGGAAGTAGAACTGCGGACGATAGTTGGTGAAGAACGGCTTGTGTCGTCCACCCTCATCCTTGTTCAACACGTAAACGGTGGCCTCAAACTTGGTGTGGGGAGTGATGGAGCCCGGCTTGCACAACACCTGGCCGCGTTCGACGTCTTCCTTCTTCGTGCCACGAAGCAGCACGCCGACGTTGTCGCCGGCCTGTCCCTGGTCGAGGAGCTTGCGGAACATCTCCACGCCGGTGACGGTTGTCTTCTGGGTGTCACGAAGTCCGACGATCTCGACTTCTTCACCCACCTTGACGATGCCCTGCTCAATCTTTCCGGTTACCACAGTGCCGCGTCCGGTGATTGACATGACATCTTCGATCGACATGAGGAACGGCTTCTCGGTATCCCGCTCGGGCTCGGGGATGAACGAATCGACCGCAGCCATAAGCTCGGTGATCTTCTCGGCCCACTCGGGGTCACCCTCCAGGGCCTTCAGCGCACTGACCCGCACAATGGGGGTGTCGTCGCCGGGGAATTCGTACTCGTTGAGGAGTTCACGTACCTCGAGCTCCACCAGGTCGAGGAGTTCCTCATCGTCGACCTGGTCGGCCTTGTTCAATGCCACCACGATGTAAGGGACTCCCACCTGGCGGGCGAGCAGTACGTGCTCACGGGTCTGAGGCATCGGGCCGTCGGCGGCGGATACCACCAAGATGGCTCCGTCGACCTGGGCAGCGCCGGTGATCATGTTCTTGATGTAGTCAGCGTGGCCCGGCATGTCGACGTGGGCGTAATGCCGGTTCGGCGTCTCGTACTCAACGTGGGCAATGGAGATCGTGATGCCCCGCTGGCGCTCTTCGGGCGCTTTGTCGATCTGGTCAAAGGGGGTGAACGACGTGGTGGGGTCGCTGTCGTGCAGCACCTTGGTGATGGCCGCGGTCAACGTGGTCTTCCCGTGGTCGATGTGTCCCATCGTTCCCACATTGACGTGGGGCTTCGTGCGCTCAAACTTCTTCTTGGCCATGGCTGGGGTAATGCTCCCTAGTCTCGGGCGGCGCCCCCTCGGGCCCGCCAGGACGGAGGCGGATGCCTACCGTCGTTCCTCGTGTATCGGTGTGTAATGGCGTGAAACGTTACTGCGGTGCTGTATTTACTCTCCGCGCGCCTTGGCGATGATCTCCCTGGCGATTGACTCGGGGACTTCGGTGTACGCGTGAAACTGCATCGAGTACGTTGCACGCCCCTGCGTACGCGACCGCAGATCGGTAGCGTAGCCGAACATGTCACTCAGCGGTACCTGCGCCCGAACAATGTGGCTGTTTCCCCGCTGTTCCATCCCCTCGACCTTGCCTCGACGGGATGACAGGTCGCCGATCACATCACCCATGTAGTCCTCGGGTGTGGTGACCTCGACGGCCATCACCGGCTCGAGGAGCACGGGGCTGGCCAGGTTGGCGGCCTTCTTGATGGCCATCGAGCCGGCAATTTTGAACGCCATCTCCGAGGAGTCGACGTCGTGGTAGGTGCCGTAGGTCAAGGTGACCCGGATGTCCACGGTGGGATAGCCGGCCAGGACACCCGAAGTGATCGACTCCCTAATGCCCTGGTCAATGGAGGGGATGTACTCCTTGGGGATGGCACCGCCGCTGATTTTGTCGATGAATTCGTAGCCGCCGCCGGGGCCGGTGGGCTCCACGGTGATCACCACATGGCCATACTGGCCCTTGCCACCGGTCTGGCGGATGTAGCGAACCTCGACCTTTTCGACCTTCTTCCGAATCGTTTCGCGGTAGGCGACCTGCGGCTTGCCCACGTTGGCGTCGACATTGAATTCGCGGAGCATCCGGTCCACCAGGACTTCGAGGTGGAGCTCGCCCATCCCCGAAATCACCGTTTGGCCGGTCTCCTCGTCCGAGTGCACCCGGAAGGTCGGGTCCTCCTCGGAGAGTGCGAACAGCGCCTTGGACAGCTTGTCCTGGTCGGCCTTGGTCTTCGGCTCCACGGCCACGTGGATGACCGGCTCGGGGAAGGTCAGCGACTCCAAGACCACCTGTTGGTCCGGATCGCACAGGGTGTCACCGGTGGTGGTCTGCTTGAGACCGACCGCCGCCACGATGTCCCCGGCGAAGCAGGCATCGAGATCCACCCGGGTATTGGCGTGCATCTGAAGCAGGCGCCCGACGCGCTCTTTGCGGTCCTTGGTGGAGTTGACCACGCCCGAACCCTTGGTCAGGGTGCCCGAGTAGACCCGCAGGTAGGTGAGTTTGCCGACATAGGGGTCGGTCATGATCTTGAACGCCAAGGCGGAAAAAGGAGCGTCGTCGGTCGCCGGGCGCTCGACCAGTTGATCCTCCTTGCGGGGGACGGTCCCCACCGTCGGGGGGATGTCGAGCGGGCTGGGCAGGTAGTCGACCACCGCGTCGAGCATGGGCTGGACGCCCTTGTTTTTGAACGCTGAACCACACAGGATCGGCACTGCCTGGCTCTTCAGGGTGACGGCGCGTAGGGCGTTCTGGAAATCGACAGGGGTGATCTCCTCTTCCGCCAGATACTTTTCCATGACCGTGTCGTCATAGTTGGAGAGCACGTCGACCAGTTGGTGCTGGGCCTCTTCGGCCTCCGCCTTCATATCGGCCGGGATCTCTTCGTTGGCCCACTCTTCGCCCATTCCGTCGTCCCCGTCGTCCCACACCAGCGCCCGCATGTGAACTAAGTCCACCACGCCCCGGAAGCCGCCTTCGGAGCCAATGGGCAGTTGCACTACGGCCGGGACGGCGTCGAGGCGGTCCCGGATCATCTCGACGCACTGGGTGAAGTTGGCGCCGGTCCTGTCCATCTTGTTGATGAAGCAGATCCGCGGCACTTCGTACTTGTTGGCCTGGCGCCACACCGTTTCGGTCTGCGGCTCCACGCCAGCTACCGCATCGAAGACAGCCACCGCCCCGTCGAGGACCCGCAGGGAGCGCTCCACTTCCACTGTGAAGTCGACGTGTCCCGGGGTATCGATGATGTTGATGGTGGTGTCGTGCCACAGACAGGTGGTTGCCGCCGACGTAATGGTGATTCCACGCTCTTGTTCCTGGACCATCCAGTCCATGGTGGCGGCACCCTCGTGCACTTCACCGATCTTGTAGTTCTTCCCGGTGTAGTAGAGGATGCGCTCGGTTGTCGTCGTCTTTCCGGCATCAATATGAGCCATGATCCCGATATTCCGGGTATGGGCCAGGGAATGGGTCCGGGTGGGCTTTTCAGCCATAATTAATCAGCTCTCGGATAGTGCTCGTAGGTCGTGCCTGGTGCGAAGAGTGCGGAAGGCCGCACTCTCTTACCAGCGGTAGTGCGCGAATGCCTTGTTGGACTCAGCCATCTTATGGAGGTCCTCACGGCGCTTGGCCGCGGCACCGATGCCGTTGGCTGCATCGCGAATCTCGTTAGACAGCCTTTCGGCCATGGTCTTTTCCCGGCGCTGCTGGGAATAGCCCACCAGCCAACGGATGGCCAGGGTGGTGGCCCGGCGGGGCCGCACCTCCACCGGGACCTGGTAAGTGGCGCCACCAACCCGGCGGCTCCGCACTTCGAGCTCGGGTCGGGTGTTCTCGACCGCCTTTTTCAGGACGGCGACAGGATCGTTCCCGGACTTCTCAGCAACGTCGGCCAGCGCGTCGTAGACGATGCGCTCGGCCAGGGTCCGCTTGCCACGGCTCAGGACCCGGTTGACCACCTGGGTGACCAGGACCGAGTGGTAGACCGGGTCGGGGATGAGTTCGCGTCGGGGGGCGGGACCACTGCGGGGCACGTCAGGACTCCTTCTTGGCGCCGTAACGGCTGCGGGCTTGATTGCGCTCACGGACACCGGATGCGTCGAGGGTGCCACGGATGACCTTGTAGCGGACCCCCGGCAAATCCTTCACACGACCGCCACGCACCAGGACAATCGAGTGCTCTTGGAGGTTGTGCCCTTCACCGGGGATATAGGCGGTGATCTCGAGGCCACTGGTCAGGCGGACACGGGCCACCTTGCGGAGGGCCGAATTCGGCTTCTTCGGGGTGTGGGTATAGACCCGCGTGCACACGCCGCGTCGCTGGGGGGCACCCTTGAGGGCCGGTGTCTTGCTCTTGGTGGGCTTGGTCGCTCGGCCTTTTCGGACGAGTTGAGAAATCGTGGGCACGCGTTACCTCTAGGTTAAGGACTGCGGGGTGGGATGCAGCTTCAACTGCAAGCTGCGGACATGGACTGCGGACTTGTATTGCGACGGGCACGGAGCACCAACTATTCCGGGGCCGCGCGAACAGTCAATGGTACGGCATCAGCCTCTGCCGGGCAAACGCGGCCCAATGTGCGGCGGTGGCCCGGGTCCCGGAAAAAACGAGTGTGGACCCAAAGGTCCCCGCTCGTCACTACCGTCCCGCTATCGACCGAGCTCGGACTAGCGGCCAAGAATCAGGCGCCGGCCTCCAGTGAGCTCGGAGGCTCCGTTGCCGGCGCTTCTTCCCCTCCGGACCTGGGCGATCCGTCGGCCAGGTCCTCAGCCGTGGGCAGGGTGCCCAGCCAACTGGCGTCGATGTCCGAGTTGAAGGTGCCGACGGAGGCGTCGCCACCGGTATCGCGCAGCCACGCAGCCAGATCCTCGGTACCGGCGTCACCCTCGGAGCCCACTGCCCACAACGGCATGGCTTCCGCACCGGGCATCTCCAACTTGATGTCCCGGTAACGCTCCATCCCCGTACCAGCCGGGATGAGCTTGCCGATGATGATGTTCTCCTTGAGTCCGAACAGTTTGTCCGACTTGCCTTCGATGGCTGCCTCGGTGAGCACCCGGGTGGTCTCCTGGAAGGAGGCCGCCGACAGCCAGCTTTCGGTGGCCAATGATGCCTTGGTGATCCCCATGAGTTCGGGACGGCCTTCGGCCGGCCGTTGCCCGTCCTGGACCAGTTGACGGTTGACCTCGGCGTAGGACCGATTGTCGACACGCTCGCCCGGAAGGAACGGTGCATCGCCCGGGTCCGCCACCAGCACTCGACGGAGCATCTGACGCACGATGAGCTCGATGTGCTTGTCGTGAATGGACACGCCTTGGTCGCGGTAGACCTTCTGGACCTCTTCGACCAGGTATTGCTGGGTCTCGCGGATCCCCTTGACCTCCAAGAGCTCCTTGGGGTCCTTGGGCCCTTCGACCAGGGCGTCCCCCGCGCTGACATCTTGGCCGTCCACCACCTCGAGGTGGGCACGCTGAGCGACGAGGACGGTCTCCTCTTCGCCACCTTCTGCCACCACGGTGATCTGGCGTCCGCTCTCTTCTTCCTCGATGCGGACAACGCCGGATTGACGAGCCAGGACGGCGGCACCCTTGGGGGTACGGGCTTCAAAGAGCTCGACCACTCGGGGTAGGCCGTGGGTGATGTCCTCGCCGACGATGCCTCCGGTATGGAAGGTACGCATGGTCAACTGCGTGCCCGGCTCGCCGATGGACTGGGCAGCGATGACGCCGACCGCCTCACCGAGCTCGATCATCAGGCCGGTGGCCAATGACTGCCCGTAACAGGCGACACAGATTCCATGCTCGGCCTCGCAGGTCAGCACCGAGCGGGTGCGGACCCTGTCGATGTTGGGATCGTCCCGGAGCCGGTCCACGATCTCGTCGGTGAGCAATGTCCCCACGTCGATTTTGGACTTGTCGGTGAGGGTGACCGCTTCGATCACGATCCGGCCATGGACCCGGGTCTCGAGGTACGAACGCTTCCCGGCTTCGTCGGGGACGATGTTCTCGATCCAGATTCCACGGGTGGATCCGCAGTCGTCCTCGCGGACGATCAGCTCCTGAGCCACGTCCACCAGGCGACGGGTCAGATACCCCGAGTCAGCCGTCCGGAGGGCGGTGTCGGCCAGGCCCTTACGGGCTCCGTGGGTGGAAATGAAGTACTCGAGTACCGACAGACCTTCACGGAAGGAAGACTTGATCGGGCGGGGGATCATCTCACCGCGGGGGTTCGAGACCAGGCCCTTCATACCGGCGATCTGGCGGATCTGCTGCGAGTTACCGCGAGCACCCGAGTCGACCATCATGTTCAACGGGTTGAAGGCCAAGGCTGAGAGTGACTTCTCCATGGCTCGCCCAACCTCGGAGTTGGCTGACGTCCAGATCTCGATCTCTTTCTGACGGCGTTCATCATCGGTGATGATGCCCCGCTTGAACTGAGCCTCGGCCTTCTCCGCCTCTTTTTCGTAGCGGTCGAGAATGGTCTGCTTGTCAGGGGGGGTGCGGACATCGTTGATGGAGATGGTCAGACCCGACTGAGCGGCGTAGCGGAATCCGAGCGCCTTGATCCGGTCGAGGCTCTCGGCCACGATGTACTTGGGGAATCCTTCGGCAATCTCTTCGACGATGGTGGCGATGGCGGTATTCCGCTTACCGACCAGGTCGTTGATGTACCGGTAGCCATCGGGGAGCGCGGTGTTGAAGAACAGGCGTCCGGCCGTGGTCACCATCTCCAGCGTCTCGCCGTCGGCGGCGCCGACCAGATGCCCGTCGGCATCGAGCTCGACCCCATTGGTCAGGGCGATCGACTGGGCCATGTGGGTACCAGCCACGGGCCGAAGGGTGATCTTGGCGTGCAGGTCGATGTCGCCGGCATCGAACGCCGTCTCGACCTCGTAGGCGTGCCGGAAGACCCGGCCTTCTCCCTTGGCACCGTCGGCGACGAGGGTGACGTAGTAAATGCCGAACACCATGTCCTGGGTCGGAACGGTGATCGGACGACCGGTGGCCGGGGACAGGATGTTGTTGGCCGACAACATCAGCACCCGCGCCTCAGCCTGTGCCTCGGCGGACAGGGGCAGGTGGACAGCCATCTGGTCACCGTCGAAGTCAGCGTTGAAGGCGGTGCAGACCAACGGGTGGACCTGAATGGCCTTGCCCTCGACCAACACCGGCTCGAACGCCTGAATCCCCAAACGGTGAAGGGTCGGGGCACGGTTCAACAACACCGGATGCTCCTTGATGACCCCTTCGAGGACATCCCAGACCTGCGGGCGGCGACGTTCCACCATCCGCTTGGCCGACTTGATGTTCTGCGCGTACTCCGCATCGACCAACCGCTTCATGACGAACGGCTTGAAGAGTTCGAGTGCCATCAGTTTGGGCAGGCCACACTGATGGAGAAGAAGCGTGGGACCGATCACGATGACCGAACGGCCGGAGTAGTCGACCCGCTTGCCCAACAGGTTCTGGCGGAATCGACCCTGCTTACCCTTCAACATGTCGGACAGGCTCTTCAGAGGCCGGTTACCAGGCCCGGTGACCGGTCGCCCACGCCGCCCGTTGTCGAACAGGGCGTCGACGGCCTCTTGAAGCATCCGCTTCTCGTTGTTGATGATGATCTCCGGTGCGCCCAGATCGAGCAGTCGCCTCAACCGGTTATTCCGGTTGATGACCCGGCGATAGAGGTCGTTGAGGTCCGAAGTGGCGAACCGGCCACCATCGAGCTGCACCATCGGGCGCAAGTCCGGAGGAATGACCGGCACCGACTCGAGGATCATGGAGCGTGGCCCGTTGACCCGCTTGCCGTTCTCGTCGCGTCGGTTGAAGGCGGTGACGATCTTCAGCCGCTTGATGACCTTCTGGCGACGCTGAGCCGACAGTGGCTTGCGGCCGTCGGCGGCGTCGATCATGGCCCGGAGCTTGATCTCTTCTTCGTCGAGGTCGATCCGATCGATGAGACGTTGGATCGACTCGGCCCCCATGCCACCCTCGAAGTAGTCCTCATACCGGACACGCAGCTCGCGCCAGAGCATCTCGTCTTCGAGGATCTTGCGGGAGTGCAGGCTCTTGAACTCGTCGAACGAGCGCTGGGCCAATTCGATCTCACTTTGGAAACGCTCACGGACGCTCCCGATTTCCTTCTCGACGTTGCGCTGCCGGGCCTTGATCTCGGCATCCTTGGCCCCCGACTTCTCCAAGTCGGCCAACTCGCCTTCGAGGACCTTGAAGCGACGGTCGATGTCCAAATCGCGCTTCTTTTCGAGATCAGCGATCTCATCGCGAAGCTCGGCCTCGAGGGCGGGCAGGTCTTCGTGACGCTTGGCCTCGTCCACCCAGGTGACCAGGTTGGCGGCGAAGTAGATGACCTTCTCCAACTGCTTGGCCTTGAGCTCCTCGCGTGGCTCGGTGCCCATCAGCAGGTAGGCCAGCCAGCTACGAGTGCCGCGCAGGTACCAGATGTGGACGACCGGGGCGGCCAGCTCGATATGGCCCATCCGCTCGCGACGAACCTTGGACCGGGTGACTTCGACCCCGCAGCGTTCGCAGATGATCCCCTTGAAGCGGACCCGCTTGTACTTCCCGCAGTAGCACTCCCAGTCCTTGGTCGGCCCGAAGATCTTTTCGCAGAAGAGACCGTCCTTTTCCGGACGGAGTGTTCGGTAGTTGATGGTCTCGGGCTTCTTCACCTCGCCGTTGGACCATCCGCGGATCGAGTCGGCCGTGGCCAATCCGATCCGAAGCTGATCGAAGTCGTTGACATCCAACATCAGAAGCCCCTTTCCGCTGCGCGTCGAGCGTCTTCCTCATCCGAGCCACGTTCTGGCCGGCTGATGTCGATGCCCAACTCCTCGGCCGTGCGGAACACGTCCTCGTCCAGTTCGCGCATTTCGATCTCTTCTCCACCCGGCGCCAGCACTTCGACGTCGAGACACAGTGACTGCATTTCCTTGATGAGCACCTTGAAGCTCTCGGGGATCCCCGGCTCGGGGATGTTCTCCCCCTTGACGATGGCCTCGTAGACCTTCACCCGTCCGAGCACATCGTCAGACTTGATGGTGAGGAGCTCCTGAAGCGCATAGGCGGCACCGAAGGCTTCGAGGGCCCAGACTTCCATTTCCCCGAATCGCTGGCCACCGAACTGGGCCTTGCCACCCAGCGGTTGCTGGGTGATCATCGAGTACGGACCAGTGGACCGGGCGTGGATCTTGTCGTCCACCAGGTGGTGGAGTTTCAGTATGTACACGTAACCGACCGAGACCGGATTGTCGTAGGCCTCGCCGGTGCGACCGTTGTAGAGCTGCGACTTGCCATCATCGGTGACCTGTACTGCTCCATCGACTCCATCGGAGTTGAGGTTGCGGAAGATCTTTTGGATGGTCGGATGACGTCCAGCGTCATCCTCCTCGTCCCAGTGGGCACCGTCAAACACCGGTGTCGACACCCAGACCGCCGGCTCCGTCCGTGGACGCGTCTTCGTCTCGGTGCCCCGCAACGGGATGCGAGCGACCTCGCCGGCATCCTTCCAACCCCAACGGGCGGCGTAGCCCAGGTGCGACTCGAGGACCTGGCCGACGTTCATCCGGCTGGGTACGCCCAATGGGTTGAGGATGATGTCAACCGGGGTGCCGTCCGCTTGGAACGGCATGTCCTCGATCGGGAGGATCTTGGAAATGACGCCCTTGTTGCCGTGACGTCCGGCCAACTTGTCGCCTTCGGAGATCTTCCGCTTTTGAGCCACGTAGACCCGCACCAACTGGTTGACACCAGGGGGCAGTTCGTGGGAGTCCTCACGGGAGAAGACCCGGACGTCGATGACCTTGCCCTCTTCGCCGTGCGGCACCTTCAACGAGGTATCGCGCACCTCGCGGGCCTTCTCACCGAAGATCGCCCGTAGCAGGCGCTCTTCTGGAGTCTGCTCGGTCTCACCCTTGGGGGTGACCTTTCCGACCAGAATATCGCCCGGGCCCACTTCGGCCCCGATCCGGATGATGCCCCGCTCGTCGAGGTCAGCCAGAATCTCCTCCGACAGGTTCGGGATGTCACGGGTGATCTCTTCGGCACCCAGCTTGGTGTCCCGAGCATCGACCTCGTGTTCCTCGATATGGATCGAGGTGAGGACGTCGTCCTTCACCAGGCGCTCGGAGAGGATGATGGCGTCCTCGTAGTTGTAGCCCTCCCATGGCATAAAGGCCACCAGAAGGTTCTTTCCCAGCGCCAACTCGCCATTGTGTGTGGAGGGTCCGTCGGCCAGCACGTCGCCGGCGTTGACTTTCTGACCCTCTTCGACGATGACCTTCTGGTTGATGGAGGTGTTCTGATTGGAGCGGCGGAATTTGGCCAGCCGGTAGACCTTGCGGCCCAACACGATGCCGTTGCGGTCCTTGGCCCCGGCCTTGTACTCCACGGTGACCTGCTCACCCGAGACATCGACCACTGTGCCTTCACCCTCGGCCTGCACCACGTCACCCGCATCGCGAGCGGCGCGGGCCTCCACGCCGGTACCGATGTAGGGGGCCTCGGGAACGACCAAAGGCACCGCCTGCTTCTGCATGTTGGCACCCATCAGGGCACGGTTGGCGTCATCGTGCTCGACGAAGGGGATCAGTGCTGTCGAGATCGACACGATCTGCTTCGGCGAGACGTCCATCAGGTCAACATCGGCCGGGGGCACGAAGTCGATCTCCGAGGTGGTGCCGTACGAGGTCGTCGTTGCTCCCACCCGCACGCCGGTGCCTTGGGGACCGCGGCGAACCAGAATCTTCTCTTCGGTGAAGCGACCGTCGGCATCGAGCACCGCGGAAGCCTGGGCGATGACGTGCTCTTCTTCTTCGTCCGCCGCCAGGTAGTTGATCTCGTTGGTCACCTGACCGTTGACGACCTTGCGGTACGGGGTCTCGATGAAGCCGTATTCATTGACCCGGGCGTAGGTGGCCAGCGAGCCGATCAGGCCGATGTTCGGGCCTTCGGGGGTTTCGATGGGGCACATTCGGCCGTAGTGCGAGGTGTGCACGTCACGGACTTCGAAGCCGGCCCGTTCACGGGACAGGCCACCAGGCCCGAGGGCGGAGAGGCGACGCTTGTGGGCCAAGCCCGACAGAGGGTTGTTCTGGTCCATGAACTGGCTCAGCTGGGACGTGCCGAAGAACTCCTTGACGGCGGCGACCACCGGGCGGATGTTGATCAACGTCTGGGGGGTGATGGCCTCGACATCCTGGGTGGTCATCCGCTCACGGACGACACGTTCCATGCGGGATAGCCCCACCCGGACCTGGTTCTGAATGAGCTCACCCACCGACCGGATCCGGCGGTTGGCAAAGTGGTCCTGGTCATCAATGCGGTAACCCGACTCGCCGTCGGCCATGTGCTTGGCCAGATGGAGCATGTAAGTCGACGAAGCCAGGATCTCCGCCGGGCTCAGAACTCCCTGGGTCGGCGTGGGCTTTTCGAGTTTGATCTTGAAGATGTCCTCGATGCGATCGAGTTCCGGCCCGAGCTTCCGGTTCAGCTTGTACCGGCCGACCCGGGTCAGGTCATAGCGCTTGGGGTTGAAGAAGGCGTTCTCGAAGTACTGACGAGCAGCCTCGACCGAGAGCGGCTCACCGGGGCGGGCCCGCTTGTAGATCTCCAGCAGCGCTTCTTCACGGGTGGGAGCGAGATTCTGCTCCTTTTCCCACTGTCCTTCGAGGAAGTCGAAGTGCCGGACGAAACGCTCGAGGAATGCCTGGTCTTCGTAGCCGAGGGCCCGCAACAGCACAAACAGGGAAAGGCGGCGTTTGCGGGCGACCCGACAACCGGCGGTGACGTCTTTGGACGGCTTGGCCTCGACGTCGAACTCGATCCATTCACCTCGGTAGGGATGGATGGTTCCTGTAAAGACTGTTTTGGCGTCCCGTCCCGGCTGGAAGATGACCCCGGGAGAACGGACCAGTTGGCTGACCACTACCCGCTCGGTGCCGTTGACGATGAAGGTGCCCTTATCGGTCATCACGGGGAAATCACCCATGAAGACCGTCTGCTCCTTGATCTCACCGGTGCTGGCGTTCATGAAACGCGCCCGGACAAAGACCGGTGCCGCGTAGGTCATGTCCTTTTCCTTGCACTCCTCCACCGAGAATTTCGGCGGTGGTCGCAGGTCGGGATCGGTGGGATCGAACTCCAGCTCGAGGCTCAGCTGACCAGTAAAGTCCTCGATCGGACTGATGTCGTTGAACGTCTCGGCCAGACCCTTGTCCAGAAACCACTGGAACGAGTCGCGCTGAATGGCGACCAGGTCGGGCAGAGGCAACGCCTCATCAATATTGGCAAAGGAAAAACGTTCCGGGCTGTTGGACCGTGCAGGCAAGTGCCTACTCCTCCCAGTTTCGGGGTGCATGGGGCGACGACGGGATACTGCGGTACATCTGAAGCTGAAGGCGATACTTCTCGGGGGTCGACAACAACCGATCGAGGAGTTGGAGGGGCGCCGACGCGCGCGTCATTCAGCCAAAATACTGAGGAAGGCGTCAAGAGCAGGCACGGCAACAGGTAAGCATACCCTGGCGCGCACAATTCCACAACCCCGGAGATATATATCCCCAGAGCGAGCATGCACAGGGTAGGAGGTCCATCGCCCGGCGTCAAGGATTCAACCAGGATCACGTCGATCCGGAACCCCGGGAAAGGGGGCGAATCAGCCGACCCGGCTGCCTATCGGCACCCCTACCTGGTTCCCGGTCGCCATCGTGACGGCCACCGGGAACCAGAAGGCGCTACTTGAGTTCGACGGTGGCGCCAACCCCTTCGAGTTGCGCCTTCGCCTTCTCGGCGTCTTCCTTCTTGGCCTTCTCCAACACCGGCTTGGGAGCGCCATCTACCAGGTCCTTGGCTTCTTTCAGCCCGAGACTGGTCAGCGTGCGCACCTCTTTGATGACCTTGATCTTCGTGTCCCCGGCGGCAACCAGGATCACGTCGAACTCATCTTGCTCGTCCTCGCCGGCACCAGCGTCGCCGCCACCGGTCGGGGCTGCGGCCGCTACGGCGACCGGAGCTGCCGCGGTTACGCCAAAACGCTCCTCGAACTCCTTGAGCAGTTCGCTCAGTTCGAGAACGGACAGCTCAGAGATGCCATCCAGAATCTGGTCCTTGGTCAGGGTGCCTGCCATTGTTATTGCTCCTTACTTACTTAATTGTTCTTTGATCGATGGGGGTGAGTCAGTGATCCGGTGCCGGCTGCTACTCGGCCGGGGCCTCTTCAGCGGGGGCTTCGGCGGTTGGGGCCGGGGCCTCTTCAGCGGGGGCTTCGGCGGTTGGGGCCGGGGCCTCTTCGGCGGGGGCTTCGGCGGTTAGGGCCGGGGCCTCTTCAGCGGGGGCTTCGGCGGTTGGGGCCGGGGCCTCCGAGGTGTCCTCTGGGGCAGATTCGGCGGATGCCGGGACCTCTCCGCCTCCCTCTGGACGCTTCTGGTCGAGCAGTGCCGAGATTCCGTAGGCCAAATTCCGAGGCAGGGCCTCGAGGAGCCCAGCCAGCTGTTGCATGGGGGCAGAGAGAGCACCGGCGAACTGTGCCAACAGGGTCTGGCGGGGCGGAAGGTCCGCCAGCACTGTCATCTCCGAAGCGGAGAGCAGTCCATCGCCGGCGATGCCGCCCTTGACCACCAGGTTCGGATTCGCCTTGGCGAAATCACGCAGTGCCTTGGCCACCGCGCTGATGTCGCCCTGCACGAAGGCAATCGCGGTCGGGCCGGTCAACAGGTCTCGAATCGATTCCTTGGGACCATCGGCAACTGCCAAGCGAACCAGGGTGTTCTTGTACACCTTGTAGTCACCACCGGCGGCGGCCAGCTCGCGGCGCAGGTTGGCCAGCGCAGCGACGGTCAGGCCGCGGTATTCGGTAAGCACTGCGCCATCGGACGCGGCAAGACGCTCCCGTACCTCGTCGACTACGGCGACCTTGTCAGCCCTCGGATTGTCCATGGTCCCTCCACCGAGCGTTCCGCTCAGGGTTGGGCCGCAGACACCATCGAGTGGTGACGCCGGAGCAATGATGGCTCCGTGCGGAACGCCTCATCAGGCGGACCCGGACAGGGTCCCTTCAGTACTGGTTTCCCGGTACACCGGAGGTCTACGGCAGTTCGAACTTGAGTTGTAAGGGTGTGACGCTAGCGCGTCGCGGCCCGATTATGCAATGCGGCTCCGTTGAAACCGAATCAGGCGGTGGCGGCCAGCTCCGCGTCGACCTTGCGGGCGAGGAGCGGATCGATGTGGATGCCTGGGCCCATCGTCGACGAAACGGTGACGCCACAGACATAGCGCCCCTTGGCAGAAGCCGGCTTGGCCCGGTGAATCTCATCCATTACCGCATGCAGGTTCTCCAGCAGCTTCGTCCGGTCGAAGGAAGCCTTCCCAATACGGATATGAACATTGCCGACCTTGTCGGTGCGGTATTCGACCCGACCACCTTTGAACTCGATGACAGCCTTCTCGACGTCGTCGGTCACGGTCCCGGTCTTTGGGTTGGGCATGAGGCCACGGGGCCCGAGCACCCGGCCCAGGGTTCCGACCTGGGCCATCAGGTCAGGAGTGGCGATGGCTATGTCGAAATCGAGGAAGCCCTCCTTGACCCGGGCTACCAGGTCATCGGCGCCCACCTCGTCGGCACCCGCGGCACGAGCCTCGGCAGCCTTCTCACCGGCGGCGAACACGATGACCCGGGCGGTACGGCCGGTACCAGCCGGGAGCGACAGGGTGCCCCGGACGATCTGGTCAGCCTTTCGGGGATCCACGCCGAGTCGGATCGCCAACTCCACGGTTTCGTCGAACGAGGCCTTGGATGTGGCCTTCACCAGGTCCACGGCGTCGCCGGCAGAGTAGAGCTCCTGGCGATCGAACTGGGCGATGCTCGACTTGTACTTCTTTCCTCTGGACATGCGGGTGGTTCTCCGTTTCCTCGAATGTGCTCGGTCGCTCGGCGATCAGCCGGCGACGGCAATGCCCATCGACCGGGCTGTGCCGGCCACCTGGCGTTTAGCGGCTTCGACATCGCTGGTGTTGAGATCGGGCAACTTGATGGCGGCGATGTCAGCCACCTGGGCGTCGGTGACCCTGCCAACCTGCTCACGGCCAGCGGCAGCGGCTCCCTTGTCCAAACCCGCCGCCGCCCGCAACAGTGCCGGGGTCGGTGGGGTCTTCAGAATGAAGGAGAACGAACGGTCCTCGTAGATGGTGATATCGACGGGAACGATAGAGCCGCGCTGGCTCTCGGTGGCGGCGTTGTACTGCTTGCAGAACTCCATGGTTTGAACGCCATGGGGTCCAAGCGCCGTGCCCACCGGCGGGGCCGGTGTTGCCCCGCCTGCCGGGAGTTGAATTTTTACGTTCGCGAGGACGCGCTTCTTTGGTGCCATTGGTACTGCTCCTTACCTGTATCCGCCGGCCTACAGCTTCGCGACCTGGCTGAATTCGAGTTCGACCGGGGTCTCCCGGCCAAAGATGTTCACAAGGACCTTGAGCTTCAGCTGGTCCTCGTTGATCTCTGCAATCTGGCCCGAGAAGTCCGCGAACGGACCTTCCTTGACCCGGACCGTCTCCCCCACTTCGTGCTCGAGACGGGGGCGGCTGCGTTTGGTCGGCGCCTCGCCACCCTCCACCTTGACCTGCAGAATCCCTTCGACCTCCCGACGGGACAACGGCGTTGGCTTGGTGCCGGGGCCCACGAAGCCGGTCACGCCGGGGGTATTTCGGATGACGGACCAACTGCCGTCGTCGAGTTCGCAACGGCACAGCAAATAGCCCGGGAACACCTTCTTTTGAACGACCACCTTCTTGCCGTTCTTGAACTCCACGACGTCTTCCATGGGGATGACGACCTCGTAGATGCGATCCTCCATGTTCATAGAGACGGCGCGGCTGTGAAGGTTGGACTTCACCTTGTTCTCGTACCCGGCGTAGGTGTGGACCACGAACCACCGTCCCGGCTGGTCAAACGGGCTGATGATGGTGGGCTCGTCGTCGTCGAATTCGTCGGCGTCCTCATCGGAGATCGATCCGGTCTCCCTCAGGTCGAGTTCCGCCGCCTCAATGGTCGACTCCTCGGAGACAGTGTCGGCGATTTCCGGCGCGTCGACAGTCTCGATGGATTCGGCACTCTCATCGTCACCGAGAGGTGCGGTGGTTTCATTTTGGGTCACAGTCACACCGATCACGTGTTGAACAGCCAAAAGACGCCCTTAGCAAAGGCGTAATTGAGTATGAAGATCAGAAAGATCAACGCCACCAAGGTCGCGAACGTCACTGTCGTGTAGTTGATGACCTCAGAACGGTTCGGCCACGCCACTTGGTGAAGCTCAGATCGTACCTCGCGCAGGAACTGTCCCGGACGGAACGGGTCACGCTTGGGTGGGCGACGGGCCGGGGTGGCTTTGCGCTGAGGCGCGGCCTCGCCATCGGGGTCCTGTCCCTGACGCTGCATCTGACGCTTTTGTTCTCGGTTCACGTGCTGTTTCCTTAGACCGGTGCCACGGGTGGAGAGCAGGGCAGGAGGGACTCGAACCCCCAACCGCCGGTTTTGGAGACCGGTGCTCTACCAGTTGAGCTACTGCCCTCTGTCGATCGCCATGCCGCGAACGGCCAATCGATCGCAGGGGCGGTTTGAGAGATTACCACTGGAAAGGGTCAAATTCCCAAGCGACCCGTTCGACCGCCCCCGACCGATCACCATGGCCACTGTGACCCCGATGGCCAGAGTGCCAAGGGCAGCCCCTCCGCCATAGGCCAGGCGCCGCCCAGCCAGAACCGAGCGCACCGTCCGGCGGGTCACGGTGGCGTCCAGCGCATCGAGCACGTCGGCGATAAGACCGGCGGGTAGGTCGGGGCGGTACGAGCGAAGCTGGTGCAAACGTCGAAGAAGCCCGTGGTACCTGGCCAATTCGGCCTGGCACTGGAGACACGATGCCACGTGACGAACCGTCCGCCGGTCGACCGCCCGGGAGCCGTCCACCGCCCCGGGCAGCAGCTCGGCAATGGCCTCACAGTGCACGAGCGTCGTCTCCCACCGGCTCCATGTGCCGCACTTCGATCACCGTTGCTACCTCGGCATCGCCGTCGACCCGCTCTGCACCGTCGCTCGACAGCTCGGGAAATATCGCCGCTCGGAGTTGCCGGCGGGCCCGATGAAGCCTCACCCTGGTGGCGGCGCCAGAAATACCCAGTTCCGTTGCGATCTCATCGTGGCTGAGACCGTAAATGTCCCGCAGCACGACTACCGTTCGCAGGGCCACGGGGAGGGTGCGCAGGGCCCCGACCAGCCGGTCCCGCTCGACAGTGGCCGATGCCATGGCATCGGGGTCAGGATCGGTCGGCAACTCGCCACATCGAGGATCAGCGTCGATCGACACCAGACGGACACGCCGTCGACGACTGTGCATGGTCGCCGCGCAGTTGGCTGCGATGCGGTACAGCCAGGTGGAAAAAGAAGCCTCCCCCCGGAACTTGCGGATCGAGCGGAACGCCCGCAGATAGGTCTCTTGGACAACGTCCCGAGCGTCGTGCTCATCCCCGGTCAGTCGGAAGGCCAGGGCATAGATATCGTTCGACGTGACCCTGACCAGCTCTTCGAAGGCGGCATGGTCACCGCCCCGGGCGAGGTCGACCAAGTCGAGATGGGCGAAACCGGGCGAGTCGTCAACCCTCAGCGGGTCCCGGCTACTCGAGTCAACCCTCAGCGGGTCTCCTTGTGCAGCGTGTGCTGGCGGTCCCAGCGGCAGAACTTCTGCATTTCAATCCGCTCACGATCGTTGATTTTGTTCTTCGTCGTGATGTAGTTACGGCGCTTGCAAACCTCGCAGGCCAACGTGACCTGGATCCGTTTTTCATTCTTTGCCACAGTGGCTCCTCTGCTGTTATGCCAACGGATCCGGCCTGCAAACCGGACCCATTTGCTGTTTCAGGCACCCGAAATGGTAGCGGCGGCCGGACTCGAACCGGCGACCTCACGATTATGAGCCGTGCGCTCTAACCAGCTGAGCTACGCCGCCACGGGCGAGCCCCCTGTCGGAATCGAACCGACGACAACCGCCTTACCATGGCGGTGCTCTGCCGACTGAGCTAAGGGGGCAGTGCGGCTCGAGCGAGCTGCAGCGGGACATCATAGCCAACAACGGCGTCGGACCCGCACGAGAGGTTTTCAACTCGCTACCATCACCGCATGCAGCTTCGACTGGCGACCCCAACCGATGCCGAAGTCATACGGTCCATCTATAACGCCGAGGTTACCGGGTCGACAGCGACCTTTGACCTCGTCCCCCGGAATTCCGACGAGCAGCTGGTGTGGTTGGCCGACCACGGCGGGGCATATCCCGCCATCGTGGCGGAAGACAGCGCCGGCCTCATCGTGGGATTCGGCTCGCTTTCGATCTACCGTGACCGCCCCGCCTATGCGACCACCGTCGAGAATTCCGTCTACGTGGGGTCGGACCGGCGGGGATCCGGCATCGGACGCGCCCTGTTGACCGAGCTGATCCGGCTGGCCACCCAACACGGGTTTCACACCATGGTTGCCCGGATCGGCGACGACAACGCCGCGTCAATCGCTCTCCATCAAGCCTGCGGCTTCGAGCTAGTGGGCGTCGAACGCGAGATCGGGAGGAAATTCGGCCACTGGCTCGATGTATGGGTGCTCCAACGGATGCTCTGAGCAGGAACGCTGCGGTTCAAAACCGCGGGTTCAACGTCAGGATTACGTCGAGGCCCTGGCCAATCCGAGCATTGAGTCTGGGGCAGGAACCGGGTCCCGTCGCTCCCAGGTGGCCAGGGGCACCGTGAGCACGAAGAGGACCCACAATAACGTCAGGACGATCGACAACGGGTCGCCGTGGATCAGGCTGTTCAACAGCTGGGTGGCCCCGGGAAGTTCAATCAAGGCGGTCACCATGGAAAGGCCGATGATGAAGGAGCGGAGCCGACCGAGCGCCACCGGAGCCAGAAGGATGAGACCCCAGGACAGGTACCAGGGTTGATCGACCGGTCCGAGGATCACGAACAACAACATGGTGAGCCCCAGGGCCTTCAGCGTCCCGATCCGGTCACTGTTCAACAAGAGCCAGATGCCAACGATCAACGCGGCCAGCAGGCCGAGAAACCTGGTGACCGACAGGACGCCGCCCAGGCTCAATCCAATGCCGGCAAAATGGGCGACCCAGTTGACGAGCAACGCCAGGGAGGTGGTGGGGGCCATCCATGATCGCACCACGCCGGGGGTACCCAGGTTTCCGATCCACCCCCAGCCCAGTCCGCTGACAAAGGAGAAGAACCCGAGGACTCCGAGTCCGATCAGACCGGCGGTGACCACCGGTCTGATTCGATCGCGCACAGGGACGCCGTTTCCCAGCCACGTCCAGCCCACATAGAGGATTCCGAGCCCCGCCGGTCCTTTGATGGCGGTGGCCAGGGCACAGAACAATATGCCGACGATCGGGCGCTTCTCTTTCGCCGCGGTGATGCCGGCGAGGAGGAGCCCCAGCATCAATGCATCGTTGTGAGCCCCGCCGACCAGATGCAGAATGGTGACCGGATTCAAGACGGCCAGGGTAAACATCTCGGCTTTGTCACGGTGATAGAGACCGGCCAGGCGAGGCACGCAGAACGCGATCAGCAGCACGCCGGCAAAAGCCAGCAAACGCAGCAGGACGATAGTGGCCAATTCGTTGTGGAAGGTGACCTTGGCGAAGAACCCGTCTATTTGCAGAAAAAGCGGCCCGTACGGGGCTGGGGCGTTCCCCCACAGAGGGTCGACCGGAGCGGTATAGGAGTTATTTCCCATTTCGAACGGCCCGTACAGGTACGGGTTCATGTGATGGCTGACCATTTCGCCCTGGGCCGCGTACGAGTACACGTCGCGGCTGAAGATCGGAGCGATGATCAGCATGGGGAGCGACCAGAGGGCGAACACCCATTTGAGGCGACGGATGTCCACCCCGGGGCATCGCGAGTAGAGGCGGGTCATCCCCCACCAGACCCGGATCAGCAATATCAGACCGCCGTAGACAGCGGCCAGGACGAAGTAGACGCCCCAGTGACTCGCACCTGCGGTCTTTGGAACCCCGAAAAACCAAGCACCCGGCATTTCGAGTTTGAACGGAGAGCTCGGGAGCGACGCTCCGATGCAGATGGCCAGAATGGCCACGAAACCCAGGAGAGCGGGCCGTAGCACCAGACCCCTCGGGTCCCCGCCCCCGCCATCCATGGTGGGTTGGTCAATGGGGATCCCAGCCGTATTGGCCAACCGGTCCCGAATCGTGTCGGCCAACGTCGCCGCGGTGCGGGCGCCGCTGGTCAACGCGGCCGACGCCATGGACCAACGGTCATTCCTCGGCGGGCCGGAGTCAGCTGCGCCATCGTCTTGATGCGCCAAGACTGCCCGGGACTCTGGGGACATAATCGGGGGAAAGCTCCTCAATGGACGTATCTCGAATGGGGGACCGTGTAATGAGCGTCTCAACGGGCGGGATTCAGGAAACCCGAATCGTCCTGACCGCAATCAATCCGTAACGCTATTGTAACGAAATTTGGCGGCCCATCAAGTGTTACCCCGGCAGGTGCTCCGGAGCAGCCAGCGTATCGTGTCCGCCCATCCTGGAGGCATAAGAGGACCGGCGGGACCGGCGGGACCGGGCCTCGGTGCCCAACCACACCACCAGCACCGCCGCGCCCCCCACCACCAGGACGTTTCCGGCCAGGTACGAAAACGGTCCGTGTTGGATCCACCAATAGGGAGCCAGCATCGCCAGACCGACGAGCACCAGCAGCATGATCGCCACCACCCGGTGAACGGCCCACAACGTAACTGCGGCGATCGGGGCCAAAATGAGCCACGACCAGTGGTGGGTCCAGGACACCGGGCTGATCAACAACTCGGTGAGGGCCAACACCATGACAGCTTCGGCGATGCGCCCGCCCTCCATCAACCACCGGGTGAGGAGCACTCCGCACACCAACGTGGCCACAGCCAACACGACCCACACAGCGGTGCCGGGATGACCTCCGTGGAATGGCGGGCGATGGACCAAACCGTTCCATGACTGGTTGCTGACATTGGCCAGTTGGCCGGTTCGGCCGGCGTCGGACACCTCGTGTAGCCAATAGCGGGCCGAGTCCGACGGCAACACCGCCCAGCTGATGGCGGTCACCCCAAGAAAGGTCCCGACCCCGCGAGCCAACGACCGCCAGTCCTTGACGACGAGGAAGGAGAAGAGAAACACCAGTGGGGTCAACTTGATAGCCGCGGCCACTCCGATCAACACTCCGCGCCAGGGAGCCCGAACCCGGGTCATATCGGCAACGATCATCACCATCAGGATCAGATTGATCTGGGCGTAATCCATGTTGGAGCGGACGGGCTCGAGGGCCAGAGTGGCCACCCCACAGAGCACACCGGCCACGGCCACGGCACGACGGGTCGGCATGGTGAACGAGGCGGAGATGACCAGGTAGACAGCGCCAACGAAGCAGGCCGCGCTGAGCAGCCACCACAGTGTCTCGATGAGAACGAGCGACCCGAGCGCCAGGGGACTGAGGACCAGCAGGGCAAACGGCGTGTAGGTGAAGGGCAGTTCGTGGATGGTGAAGTTGGTGGTGAACGGTGAACCGCCGGCGTAGAGGGCGTGCCCAGCATCCCGGTAGACGAGGAGATCCAGGTGCCATTGCGCCCCGAAATGCACCATGTACGCCCCCGACGCCACCCACACGAGCGCAGCCCCCGCAGCGATCATCCACGTCGGCATGTGGCGGATGCGATGGACCAACATCGGACGACATCTCCTGAGTTCATGGAACCGGTTCACTGATCGGGCCCGCTGGCGACGGGTACCGGCAGTTCGCTCTACGGCGCCGTAGCGCCCCGGAGGCGGCGGCGGACTCATCGTCCGCCACCTCCTCCGGTCACATCATGTGGTGGGCCGGGAAGGATTCGAACCTTCGAAGGCAGAACCGGCAGATTTACAGTCTGCTCCCTTTGGCCACTTGGGTACCGACCCGCAGACCGGGAAGGATAGGCCAAGCGCGGCGCTACTGTTTCTCTATGCCCACCTTCGACATTGTCTCGGAAGTCGATATGCAGGAAGTCCGCAATGCGGTCGACCAGGCCAATCGCGAAGCCACCACCCGGTTCGACTTCAAAGGCACCAACTCCACCATTGAGTTGACCGACCAGGAGCTAGTGCTCACCTCATCCACTGAGGATCGACTGCGCGCCCTCTACCAGGTCCTTCAAGAGAAAATGGTGAAACGGGACGTGTCGCTCAAGTCCTTCGACGTCGGAAAGATCGAAGAGGCGACCCGGGGCACCGCCCGCCAGAAGTTGACGATTCGGGCCGGAATCTCCACCGACCACGCCAAGAAGTTGAACAAATTCATCAAGGAGCTCGGCCTGAAGGGGGTCAGCTCCCAGACCCAGGGTGACCAGCTGCGGGTGACCGGAAAAAAGCGAGACGATCTTCAGGCGGTGATCACCGCGGCCAAGGCAGAGGATTTCGGGATTCCTCTCCAGTTCATTAACTTCCGCGACTAGCCCCTACGTGTTTCCGCTTCGCCTTCCATACCGAGCCGCCGAGCAGGCCGGCCACCAGCACGGGCATGAGGACGGCAGCCCAGGTCCGGGCCGGGTGGCCGAGGCATACCAGAGCGACCACTCCGAGGACCGTCACCACCCCGACAAACAACTCAGGAGTGTCTCCGATCAGGAACTCCCACCAGAACCGACCGAACCCCACCAACATCTGAACCGGCAGTGACCGGGGCGCCAACGACGGCACCGGTTCAGACATGGTGCCCTCCTCCTTCTGTCCCGGCCGCGACCGCCCCGAGACTGGCCGCAGCCCTGGGGCGCAGCGATCCGATGATGGCCCATGCCACCAGGGCGTAGGTAGCGACCAGTACCGGAATGGCCAGGTCCGACCCCGGCCAGTGCACCCCCACGCCTTGCCCGGACCAGAAGGTACCGAAGCTGACCAGCATCAGCCCGACCCCCATCTTCATGGCATTCTCCGGCACCGATGACAGCTGCCGAGCCACGATGACCCCCACCACCCCCACCACCACGATGGCGACCGCGGCGGCGGTCGCGGCCAGTCCGAGGTCGTGGGAGGTCGTCCCCAAGGTGATCACAATCACCACCACCTCGAGACCCTCGAGAAACACCCCTTTGAACGCCACCGCGAACGCAGTCGAGTCGCGACCGCTGGTGGCTGACGGAGTGGACAGTTCCTCGACCTGTTTGGCGAAGATGGCGTCCTCATCGTGTTTGGCTTTCAACCCCGCAGCCCGAAGGACCGCTTTGCGAAGCCACTGCAACCCGAACACCAGCAGGAGGCCCCCAACCACCAACCGCAGGGTGGCAAGAGGCACATAGTGGACGATGGCGGGGCCGAGGGCCACCACCATGGCACCGAGTACCAGCAAAGCCACCGCGGTTCCCTCGAGAGCGGACCTCCACCCCCTGGTGGCTCCCACCGCCGCCACGATGGTGAGTGCTTCGACCATCTCCACCGCGCTGGCCAAAAAGACCGCCACCACCAGCACCAGGTTCCCGCTGTGCACGGTGGTGGCAATCATCGTGGCCATTCTGGCTCAGGCCCGTTCACCAGTTGAATCTCATCATCCCGGATCAGGCCGCTTCGACCAGTTCGTCAAGCTCTTCGAGAGGGTGCACTTTGAACAGCCGGTTGAACACAAGAAACTTCAGTACCCAGAAGATGGCGAACGACATCACGTTGGCGAACAACACCACCACCGTCTGCTGAATGTGACCCAGGTGATGTTCGATCCCAAGATGCCTGGCGATGGCAGCGCCGAAGATGGATACCACGATGCCGATTCCCGACATCGCCCAGAAGGGCAGGATCTCCTTCATCAGATGGGATCGCCCGTTCTTGCCCCACACCCAACCGCGATTGAGGTAGTACGAGGGCACTGTGGCGACCGCATTGGCAAAGACCGTGCTGCCGATCTCTCCCCAGAAATGGAAGACACCGAATACGAGGGCGAGAGTACCGAACGACACCACCGTGGAGACCACTGACACCATGGCGTAGCGGAGGAGCTGCTTTGCCTCGGGAGTCTCCCGTTTTTGCCACAGGTGTTCAGCCCGGGTGAGGACGGAAGTCATATGGCTCCACCTTAGTCGTAACCAATCCGTAATATTTGGCGCCGAACCCTCCCTCAGATGCTGAAGGACCTCTCAAAGGCCATTCGCGGTGGCCACACCGCCCAACCACGTTGCGCTGGGTTTAGGGCGGCGTTCGAATGTCTGGCGGTCCACTTCGACGATCCCAAATGTGGGCCGGTAACCGAGAACCCATTCGAAGTTATCGAGCAGGCTCCAATACGTATATCCCCTCACGTCAATGCCGTCATCGAGGCAGCGACGCACTCCGGCCAGGGCGCGGGAGACGTATTCGATTCGGGCCTCATCGTCGTCGGTGCCGACTCCGTTCTCGGTCACCAGCACCGGCAGCCCACCTGTCTTCATCCACGCTCGACGGATGGTCCCTTCGAGCGCCTCAGGGTAGAACTCGTACCCCATTTGCGTGGTCGGCACTCCGTCTTCAGCCCCCAACGCTCCATCGGGTCCGATGCGAGACCGGGTATAGGTCTGCACGCCGATGAAGTCGTCACCCTCGGTGGCCTCGAGAAACACGTCTTCGGAGGGGCGCCGAAGCCGCTCCACCCACTCTTCCCCACCGGGTTGTGTCTGATAATCCGTCATCGAAACCGTCAGGCCAACCGGAAACTCGCCCGGTCCTGAACGGATGGCCTCGACGGCGCGGCGATGGGCCGTCACCAGCGCATCGTTGACCGCCGCCCGCCGGTCGCGATCGCGCACCCGGGGAGGGAAGATGCCATGGCGCCATCCCATGGTGGCCACCACATTGGGCTCATTGATGGTTGCCGCCATACCGATGAGATCGCCGAGATGGGCGGTAGCCCGCTCACAGAAGCGGGCAAACCGATCGGGGGCATGAGGCGCTTCCCAGGTCCCGACGGACGCCAACCAACGGGGATGGGTGAAGTGGTGAAAAGTCACCATCGGGGTGACATCGTGCTCCCGGCAGGTTGCCACCATCCGTCTGTAGTGGTCGAGTGCCGACCGAGAGAACTCCCCCTCTTCGGGCTCGATGCGGCTCCACTCGAGGGAGAACCGATAGAAGGTAAGTCCGAGGCCGGCTACCAGAGCGATGTCCTCCGGGTAGCGGTGGAATGAGTCGCAGGCGTCGCCGCTCGGGTCGGCGCATCCCGACGTGGGGTCGTGTTCGAGCTCCCACCAGTCGTTGTTGACATTGCCACCTTCGATCTGATGGGCAGCCGTGGCCGTCCCCCATTGGAATCCGTCGGGAAACGAGATGGCAGGCATGGCACGCCACCGTAGCGGGGACTACCCAGGCACCTGACAGGATGTGCCGGTGAGCGATGCACTCGATTTCCTCGTCAACCTCCTCGATCTCGAGCCAATCGAAGTCAATATCTTCCGGGGGATCAGCCCAAACGAAGACCGCCAGAGAGTATTTGGTGGTCAGGTGGCCGCCCAGGCGCTGATGGCAGCTGGTCGTACGGTCGAGGCGGGACACCCCCACTCGCTCCACGCCTATTTTCTGCGTCCCGGCGACCCGACGGTGCCCATTCTCTACGAGGTGGACCGCATTCGCGATGGCCGTTCGTTCACCACGCGCCGGGTGGTGGCCATCCAACATGGTCGGGCCATCTTCAACATGTCGGCGTCGTTCCACGTCGACGAAGCCGGTCTTTCGCATCAATTCCCCATGCCCGAAGTGCCGCCACCCGAGGAGCTCGAGTCACTCCTCACCCGACTCGAGCCCTACCGGGAGGTGATGGGGGACTGGTTCTCGCGCCCCCACCCGATCGAGCAACGACATATCGGCGAACTTCCCTTTATGCATAAAGAGGGGAATGAGCCGGTGCAGCGGCTATGGATCAAAGCCGACGGGACACTCCGCGACGATCCCGTCCTCCACGCCGCCATCGCTGCCTACGCCTCGGACATGTCACTGTTCGACACCATGCTGGCCCCCCACAACGTGCGGTGGGAGAATCCGGACTTCATGGGAGCGAGCCTCGACCACTGCATGTGGTTCCACCGGCCGTTCAAGGCCGATGAGTGGCTCCTCTACGACATGGACTCCCCCACCACCTACGGAGCCCGCGGTTTGGCCCGGGGCTTCATGTTCGCCCGCGACGGCGAGTTGGTCGTCTCCATGGCCCAAGAAGGACTCATGCGCCTGGCCGAAACCAAGCCGGCTCCCTAGGCCGCCAGCGTTCTGCACAACCTGCTCACACCGGCTTCGCACGCCGCTCATAATTTCGGCCCCGGGCACGCCACCAGATTCCCCTCCTGTGGCGCTTCCACGCGGTGCATCACTCCATCAGTGAGATGGACTAGCTGGCGGCGGCCAGGCTGCACCCCATCGACCAAGCCTTCAGGCAGCTCTGTGTGGTGCTCCCACTGTTCATCCTGGGCTTTTCCAAGGCATCGTTCGGGGGCGTGCTGGTCGTCTTCAGCCTGCAGGCGCTTTTCATTCACGCCAACGTCCGCTTCACCTTCGGGCCACTTCGTCGGCTGATCGTCACCCCGGAATTTCATCACTGGCACCATGGCATCGAGCCAGCGGCCGATAACACCAATTTCGTCTGGGAATTTCCGTGGATCGACGCCGTGTTCGGGACCCTCCACCTTCCAAAAAAGCGTGGCCGACCCGTTGCGGCATCAATGTGCCCACCCCCGATAGCTGGTTGCCTCAGTTGGCGATGCCGTTCAAGAGGGTGAACTAGCGGTCGTTCATCCCCACGTACTCGCGCTGCGCCGCACCGATGTAGAGCTGGCGGGGACGGACGATCTTGGAGTCCTGATCGAGCATCTCTTGCCAGTGGGCCAGCCACCCGGCGGTGCGGGGGATTGCGAACAGCACCGGAAACATTTCAAGAGGGAAGCCCATCGCCTGGTAAATCAGGCCCGAGTAGAAATCGACGTTCGGGTACAGCTTGCGGGAGATGAAGTACTCGTCGGAAAGCGCAATCTCTTCCAACTTGAGGGCAATATCGAGTAACGGGTTCTTTCCGGTGATCTCGAACACCTCGTCGGCGGTCTTCTTGATGATCTTGGCCCGAGGGTCGTAGCTCTTGTAGACCCGGTGCCCGAAGCCCTGAAGCCGACCGTGGCCAGCCTTGATCGATGCCACGAACGACTCGACGTTGTCGATGGAGCCGATCTCCGTGAGCATCCGGATCACCGCCTCGTTTGCCCCACCGTGTCGTGGCCCGTAAAGAGCAGCGGCAGCGGCAGCTGTGGCGGAGTAGGGGTCGGAGTGAGAAGAGCCCACCACCCGCATGGCGGTGGTGGAGCAGTTCTGCTCGTGATCGGCGTGGAGGATGAAGAGGATGTCGAGCGCACGGGCCAGAGCCGGGTTGGCATCGAAGCGGGGCTCGGCGGTCTTCCACATCATGGACAAAAAGTTGGAGGCGAATTCCAGCGAATTGTCGGGGTAGACGAATGGCATCCCCACACTGAACCGGTGGGCGGCGGCGGCCAACGTCGGCATTTTGGCGATCAGCCGAACGATCTGCTTGTTTCGGGATTCGATGTCGAATATATCTTTGGCGTCGAGATAAAAGGTAGAAAGCGCAGCTACCGCGGAGACGAGCATTCCCATGGGATGAGCGTCGTAATGGAATCCGTCGAGGAAGCGCTTTCGCACGTTTTCGTGGATAAAGGTGTGGTGGGTGATGTCGTGCTGCCACTCCTGGAACTGCTCCGGGGTTGGTAGCTCACTGTTCAGCAGAAGGTACGCCACCTCCAAGTAGTTGGATTTTTCCGCCAACTGCTCAATGGGGTAACCCCGGTAGCGGAGGATCCCGGCTTCGCCGTCGAGGTAGGTGATGGCACTTTCACATGCGGCGGTGGAGACGAGCCCGGGGTCATAAAACCAGACGCCCGGCAAAAGCTTGGACCAGTCAGATGCCGCGATGCCACCGTTTTGAAATGGGATTTCGAGCGACTCGCCGGAGCGGTTGTCGGTGATCGTGATGCTCTCGGCCACTAATCTCAAACCCTTCTGCCCTACGGCTCGTGTATCGTCCCCGTCGATCCTAGATCGTCACCTATGGCATCCCACCACCGGACGCCCACAGAGTATTGGTTCCGCCTCCATCACCGGTCCCGAGCGCCCACGATACCGGGTCAACTCACGATTTGGAGGAGATACTGCTGGGATGTCCCGGCCGGGTCTGCCTGGCCGGTAGGCGGGGTCAGGGTGACCGTCAACGTGTAGTTGTGGCCTTTGGCGACTTTGAGTGCCGGAAGGTTCACGGATTGGGACTGGCCGGAGACGGTGGTCACCTTGGTCCGAGCCGACGATCCTGACGCGCCGACCGGTGGGGGGCCCGCCCCAGCAGGATCAGCCAGGACCAGGGTCTCGGTCACCGTCACGTTGGCTTCGTCCACGGTTCCGCAGTTGGTCATGGTGACCAGCGGGGTGACCGAGCTGGTCGGCGGCAACCGGGTGGGGGTTGGGCCCGCAACTGTCGAGCTCGGAGCGTCACATGAGATGCCGATAATGCCGGATCCGGCGGCATCATTGGGGGTGGCTGCGGGGACGGCCGGAGGTGTCAGACCGACTGCGGTGATCACCATCTGGTGGTACGGCACCAGAGCCACCGCAGCGTTCAGGGGTGCGGCGCTGTCCCCGAGTTGGGCCGAACTGAGTGGAGCTCCCGACGGTGCCCATACCGACGCGGGCAGGCGGATCGGCCCGGACCCAATGTTCTTGCCATGGCGGAGCCGAGCGGCCAATGCTGCGTAGGCGCGATCCGCCCGTTCGATCTGCGTGCCCTCTGCTGCCAACTGCTGGGATGCCTGGACAAGCGTAATAGGTGCAGCAGAATTTGCCGACGATGTGGAAGTTGTGCTGGGAGCCCCAGCGATCGATAGAGGCGCCATTCCCAACAACTGGTCGATGGTGCCTACCACCTTGACCACGGCCGCAGCCCGACCAGCAAGGATTTCCGTCAATTGGCGGGCGACGTCATCACCCGGCGTGGGGGGGGTCAGCTGCTTGGCCTGACGGGCCTCTCCCGACGATGTGGACACCGCCGCATCGAGACCCTGTTGGATCTCACCGCGGGCGGTATTCGGCAGCCGTTGGTTGGGAATGGTCGGTGCGACATTGATCACCGCGGCCAACCGGGCGCCTGTTTGATTGGAGGCTTCGATGACCGGGGAGGCCAGCTGCGCGTACCCCTGGTCGGTCATCCGTCGATAGGGCGCCGACTGAGCATGGATTTCGACGATCGAACCGACGATCAACACGCCCAGGACCAGCATGATGATGGACACGGTGATGACGGCGCCCACCGAACGGCGCCCAGGCCTTCGGCCTCTCCTGCGACGTCGAGCTCTCGGCATCCCGACGACGATAGTGCCGCACCAGAGGGCAACGGACTGCGGTTCGTCCCGGGGCGACCGGCTGAGGAGCGGATACCGTGCCAAGGAATACACAGTCTCAGGCGTCGGCCGTGTCTAGAACAGTCCGGGTCAGACGCTCGAGCGTGGCTCGGGACCGGCCAGGGCACTTACGAGCTCCTCGACGTCTTCCATTGCCTCCCGCAGATCAGGCACGTCGAGTTGGGTGGTCGTGGATCCACGCAGAAAGAGAAACACGCAACGGGTCACTGGCCGTCCCAGCGCCCGCTCCACGGCGAGTGCGTAGGTCGCCCCCTGCGGACGGTAGCGATCCATCGCTTGGGTTATCTGCTCGTCATCATGGACGGCGTCGGTCTTGTAGTCGACCACCGTGAACCCTTCAGAAGACTCGATGAGGAGATCAATGAATCCTTCGATCACCGGGCCCCCCGGTTCGGCGGTGGCCGGAACACCCACATACATCTCACGCCAATACCGACCGCCCGTCACCGCGTCGCGGACGATGTCCGAATCAAGCGCGGCCCGCACCAGGCCGGCAATCTCGCCGCCGCGGGTATGCACCCCTTCGGCCACGGCTTGGGCTTCGGCCAATCGGTCCACATCCGACCCGGTCTCCAGATCAACCGACTGGAGGACCGCGTGCACTGCCCGACCGATGGAGGTTCCGGCCCGACCCCGCCGCCAGGGCGGCAGATCGATGTCCGGGTCGTCCTTTGTTGTGTCACGTGAGCTGCCGGGACGGGTGGGCTGGCGACCGTGATCGGGGATGGCCTGGTCTTCCTCTTTGACGAGGCCGGCAATGGTGGTAGCGGCCAGAGTGCGCGAGAGCGATCCAGTCGTCACCAATCGCTGGTGGTCGGCATTCCATGCCGAACGCTGCGCCGCAGAGTCGGCCACCGTGTCTTTCCTCGGCGCGAGTTGGCCATCAGTCCGGCTGTCGAGTCCATCTCTTCCGGCACCGGCTTCAGCGGCGCCCGTCGGGTCCGACTCGAACCGCCGGGACAACTCAGGGTGTGCCTCGCAAAGAGGTAGCAGCTGGGCCGCATGACAGGAGGTCCCAACCTTGTGATGGAGAGTGACGATGAGGTAGTCGCGGGCCCTGGTGGCGCCTACGTACAACAAACGGAGACCTTCGGCCGTCTCCATGACCTTCTCATTGACCTCCAAGTCATCATACCCATCGGTGGCCATGCCGCCTTTGATCTTCAACTCCGGACCGCGGTCACCCCACAGCATCTTCACACCGTTGTGACTGGAGGCGCCGCTACTCAGACCGGTGAGGAAGACGATGGGAAACTCAAGTCCTTTCGCCCCGTGGATCGTCATCACCCGCACCGCGTCGTCATCCGATTCCGGAAGCACCACCTCCACCGCCCGTACGTCCTTTCGACGCTGCAATTCCACCCACGACAGGTATTGGCGGAGATCTCCCCCGTGGGCATCCGTGAACTGCCGAGCCTGGTCGGCCACGAATCGAAGTCGTCTCCACACGTCCCGAGGGCGGCGTTGGTCGAGGGCCAACTCGAGCAGATGACGCTGCTCGATCACCCGCTCCACGAGCCCGCTGACGTCGCGCCACCAGCGTTGTTGGTGCAGATCGCTTAACGCGGCCATCCCCGTCACCACCGGACCAGTCCCGTCGAGCGAAGAAGGGGCCCGGAGGCGGTAGTCCCACCGACCCCCAGCTTGGTGGAACTCCAACAAATCGTCGTCGCCACAGCCAAATGGCGCTGACCGCAACGCAGACACCATCGATATCTGGTCGGTGGGATCGTCAATGGCCCGGAGAATGGTCAGGAGGTCACTTACCTCGGGCGCCTCGTAAACCAATGAGCTCGATTCCAGGCGGTACGGCACACCCTCGGCCTCAAGTACCTCCTGCAGTATCGGCAACCCGGTCCTGGCTCGGATCAATATGGTGATATCCGACAGCCGTGCCGGCACTTTCTCGTCGCCAACAGGCCATTTCTCGTCACAGATTCGTCGGATGGTGGCGGCGATCTCCCTAGCCTCTTCGGCCCGCACATCGGCGACAGTGGGAATGTCCATTGCTCCGCCGAGGAGAATCACCGGTGGCGATGCCTCCACCTTGTCGTCGACGCCGAACCGTTCGGCGTGCAGAGCCTCGTAAGCGGGTTGGGCACCTTCGATCCCATCGGCGAACAATCCGCCAAGGACGGCATTCACCCAGTCGATGATCCCCGGAACCGATCGGAAGTTGCCGGTAAGCGCTATGAGGTCAGCGGCGCGATGCTTTCGGACCTCGAGGAAGAGCCCGATGTCTGCCCGCCGAAATCGGTAGATGGCCTGCTTGGGATCGCCCACAAAAAAGAGCCGGCCCGGATCGAACGGGAGCTCGCTCCACGGCACATCCCCGGGGCCGGGTTCCACTGCTCCGTTGGCGATCCGGAACGCCATCTCCGCTTGAATGGGGTCGGTGTCCTGAAATTCATCAATGAGTAATCGCTGATACTCATGGTGAAGGGCGACCCGCACCCCGGCGTCGTTGCGAACCAGTTCAAGTGCCCACACCAACAGGTCGTGGTATTCGAGCCGCCCTTCCCTTTTGCGGTCGTAGGCATTCTTCAGAGTGAACGCCGTAATGACCGGTATCAGGTTGGAGAGCCCGTCCGAGATGACCCGGGCCACCAGCGCCTGGCGGGCGTGGTTGGCGTCTGTGAGGAGACCCCTGACCTCGGTTACCGGGCGCGGCCAGTTGTCCTTTTGTCCCCAACGGGACGTCAGCGTGGGTGGGTTGACCAGCAGCTCCAGAATCTCGAGCTCCGAGGTCGAGGCGTGCAGAGCCGCCCGGAACTCGGCGATCCCTTCGATGTGGACGAGCAACTTGTCGTCGGTCGATGTGCAGGATTCCGCCTCGGCGGCGGCGGCGGCGAGAGAATCGAGTATCGGGGATGGGTCGATGACACCCAAAGGTTGGGAGCGTGGTTCGACGTGGATCAAGAGATCCCAATTGTCGTTGCACACTTCCGCCACCGACCGAAGGTGGTCAAGCTTCACTTCACACACCATCAACCGGCGCAAGACGCCTTCCAGCGCGGGATCATCGAGAATCTGGTTGACGAAGGCTTCCCACCGTTCGTCAAATTCCACGGCTGAGCGTCCCTCATCAAGTACATCGAACACAGGGGGCAGCCCGGCTTCGAATGGGTGGGTCGCCAATATCCGGTGGGCAAAACCGTGAAGGGTGCAGATAGCCGCGCTGTCGATTTCGTCGAGCGCGTCCAGGGCCAGTGCACGCCGTCCGGGGGAGCCAGTCAGAGGCGATGGTTCGGAAGGTCCGGTGGCGCCGTGGCCTTCGGTGCTCGCCCGTTCCAACGCTTCGTAGACCCGGTCACGGAGTTCTGCCGCCGCGGCTTCGGTGAAGGTGATGGCAGCAAGGTGGTCGATGGTGGCTTCACCCGAGCCCACCAGTTCGAGGATCCTGGCGACCAACGCCGTCGTCTTACCGGTACCCGCGCCGGCCTCGACGAACTGGGTGGCGTCGAGGTGGGTGCGAATCTCCGTGCGGGCGGCATGGTCGTGTGGCTGCGCTTCTGATCTCACCGATCCACCTCCCTACCCTCGGTCAGGGCGACATAGGCCCCAAGCTCGGGGGCGTGTCGGACCCGATCCCATGAGCGCTGGCGATCCCCCGGACACATCGCCTGGAAGCTGCAGTAGGTGCAGTTCGATCCACCGTTCCCGGGTCGGGCGGGAAACATGCCGGCCTCGATGCCGTCCACCAGCACGGTGACCACGTCGCGGAAGCGGTCGAGGATCGGGGGGCCGAGTTGATTGGTGACCCACTTGAACTTGCCCTTTTCGCTGACGAACCAGTACGCCACCCGGACAGGTCTGTCTCCGAATTGGTTCCGGGCCGCCAATCCATACAGCGGCAGTTGCAGTTTTCGGCCATTGAGCACCGGATCGCCGGTCAGGCCATCGACTTCCTTTGCCAGCCCTGTTTTGTAGTCGGTCACCGACAGGGATCCGTCGGACGCCATGTCCACCCGGTCGATATAACCCTTGAAGGAGACAGAACGTTGACCGGGTAGTTCGAGCGAGACCGGCTCGCCGTGACCGGGGCCGAACTCAAGCTCCACCCGTTCGGGAACCCATCCTCCCGCGGCCCGATATTCGTCGTCCCGCTTCAGGAATTGATGGAGCTCGCGCTCAATGGTCGTCCGGGCCAGATCCCACATCAGCCGTCGACCGAGCAGACCCCGATCTTCGTATCTCTGAAACACCTGCTCAGCCAACTTAATCATTCGGGCGTGGTCATCGGAGGACCACGGCTGACCGGGTCGGATCCGATGTTCCCGAGGTAGCCGCAGTTGGACTTCGATGAACCGCTCGAGTATTTCGTGAATCATCAGGCCGCGGTGAGCCGGATCGATGGTGACGACGTCCTCGGGGTTGTCGCGCTCCTCGATGCGCAGCACCCGCTGCATCACGTAGCGTCGGGGGCACCCGGCATACGTCTCGAGGCTGGTGGGCGACAGGGCTGCTGCCGACGTCGGTGACGGAACATCGACCCTGTCGATCCTCCCGTCGAACCGGGTAAACCGGTTTGAGTTACGGCTCCGGTGGACTTCGAACCCGGCGCCGAGTTCAGTCCCGGTTCCCGACAGAAAATGGGAGGTGAGGTCGTGGCCGTCAACCCTCCACTCCAGGAGCGAGCGAAGATCCCAGTCTCCCAACGACATCGGCTCCCCCACGTTGAGCACCGCGTCGGCGAAGGAGTGGACATTCGAGAAGCCATCTACCCGGCCCAGATCCTCGACGTCCCGGCTGAAGAGTCGACGGCCCGTTCCCTCGAGCGCGCCGAGCGTGTCGAGGAGCCACCTGGCCGGTCGCTGTTCGCCGCCTCGGCGCTGATTGCCACGGGCGAATGAGAGCACCCGCTCGGGCGCGGTAGCCAAACCCGCCAGGTAGTCGCGGTGGGCATCGTTTCGACGACCGCCGCGCAGGGGAACGTCATCGCCAGCCGACACCCGCTCGTCATCGGGGAGCAGGGCGTCATCACTTTCGCGGACCGGGAACGCTCCATCGACCATCCCGAGGACGAACACCGTGTCGAGGTCGAGACCAGCAAGCAAGTTGACCGGCCCGACCAGTACGCCGGTGCCGAAACGCGAAGTCTGCGGTGCCGGTGCTTCCAACTCGGCAATCAGCGCCTGGCGGAATGTGGATCGGTCAGGTACCTCGTGCAACCGGTCGAGCACCTCAAGACCTTCAAGTGCGGAGCGGACCGCCGTGAGGGCCTCTCTTTCATCGGTGGGCCAGGCTTCGTCGCGCTCCGCCTGCTTGCCGAGGTACCGATCAAGGAGGTTGTTGGCCCACACCACCCAATCGGCCCACGTGTGAGGGCTTGGATCGAACTGTTGGGCCAGATCTTCGACGAAGGTCCTCAACTCGACTGATTGACGGAGTTCGGTTCGTAGCCGATGGGCCGTGCTGGGTTTGGCATCACTGCCGGCGGGCCCGTCGAGTTCAGCGAGGGAGGCACTGCGGTCCTCACCATATGCACCCAGGTGACGCCGCCAATTGTCGAGTCCGATGGTCACACCGGCATCGCGCGAGATCAGATCCCACGCCGTCGCCTCTACCGGCTTTCTTTCGCCGCCGCCGTCGCGGATCGGACCTCCCGCCACCCAGTCCATAATGTCTCCGCGTCGCCATCCCCGTTCGTGAAGCTCGAATGTTCCGAGGAGAGTGCGCCCGGCAAACGTAGCCCCCAGCATCCGGGTACTGACCCCATTGCAGGGAATTGCGGCGCCGGCCAATGTCTCCCGGACAAGCCGTTCGTAGGGGCCGGTTCCGCCGTGCACGATTGCCATCCGTTCGAATCGGGTGCCGGTGCGACTGCGAGCCATCAGCTCACGGATGACCACCCGAACTTCGGTATCGGCGGTCGGGGCACTGATCACCGACGTGCCCCTCAATGGTTGGAGCCCGAGGTCGATGGCAGTACTGACACTCTGGTGACTCTTCCTCCCCAGGCGGGTAACAATCTCCTGCGAGGTCGAATCGGCGGCCCGGTCTCCGGTGGCACCAACAATGACCATCACCCGTCGAATGGCGGCCAAGGCGGTGATGAAACGCTCACTATGGAGTGGGAGGCGGGACGGGAGGTACACGACCACCAGTTCTTCCGCTTCCGTGCCTTGGCGGGCTTCTTCTCCCCCCATGCCCGACAATGCCTCGATGGCACGGTCGAACCTGCGGCCTTCGTCGTACCACCCGTCCCCGATCCGCCTCTCCATCTCCTCCACCAGCGACATGACTTCCGCAGCCCGCCCGCTTCCGGCGACAAGGCGACGGCGGGATTCCATCGACACCCCACTCAGATCCCGGTACAGCCTCACCAGGGATCGCGCCGTACCCGGATGATCCCGAACAGGTCCAAGGATTTTGGTCGGGGAGGTTCCCAACGTCATGCGGGCCGCGGCGTGGATGACGGTTGCCGTCGCCGGCATGGCACCGCCATCTGCCGAAATCGACCCGGCCAGTTCATCGGCCAAGCGGGGAAGCGTGGTGAATCGCACATTGGCGACACCGAGCCTGCCGCTGGAGGGCGCGGGTCCCAGGTCTCCCGAAGCCAAGAGCCGCCGGACCCCCAGTCCGGTGATGTTCCGGGAAACGATGACGGTGACCGGAGCCAGGGGGTGGCCCGCTTGGGCGAGAGCTATCTCATCGCGCAGAACTCGGCTCGCTTCACGCCCGAACGGAACAATCCAGATCTTCAACGCCACGTCGACATCGTAGGGACGGGGTGTGACTCCCGATCCCCGCAGGGAGAACGCAGCCCGGCTACTCGACGTCCTGGCCGAAGCGGGATACGACTTCGTCCGGCCCATCCGTGGTTTCGGCGATCGAGACGGGCAGGCCATCAACGAAGGGCAGATCCAGGGTGGGCGGGGCCATTTCAGGCGATTGCAGAGCCCGGGTGGTGGCGTCGACCGGCGCCGGCTGCGGCAATTCCCTTTCTCCGGCGGGAACGACCCCCATCTCCACAAAACGACGGGCGGTGACCAATACCCGACCTTCGAGTGACCCGACCGCTTTGTTGTAGGCCACCACGGCATTGCTCAACCCTTTGCCCACTCCGGCAACGTGGTCGCCCAGCACCGAGAGGCGTTGGTAGAGCTCGGCCCCCAGCAGTTGGACCTCCCGCGCATTCTGGGCCAGCGAGTCCTGTTGCCAGCCATATGCGACGGCCCGGAGGAGGGCTATCAGTGAGGTAGGGGTGGCGAGCAGCACATGATTGGCAACGGCGTGCTCCATCAGGCCCGGCTCATGTTCGAGGGCGGCCGTCAACAGCGGGTCCCCGGGGATGAAAGCCACCACGAACTCTGGCGACGGATCGACCCGTTTCCAGTACTCCTTTTTCGCCAGTTGATCGACGTGGGCTTTCAGCTGGCGACCGTGGCTGGCCAGACAGGCTCGCCGAACTGATTCATCGTCGGCCTCGTTGGCATCGAGAAACGCCTGCATCGGGACCTTGGCATCAACTGCCACGTTCTTTCCGCCGGGAAGATGTACCACCATGTCGGGCCGCATCCGCCCGCCATCGGCGTCCGAGGTGACCTGTTCGTCAAAGTCACAGTGCTCCAACATGCCGGCCATTTCGACCACCCGCCGCAGCTGCAGCTCTCCCCACTGGCCGCGGGTCTGAGGGGCTCGGAGTGCCTTGACCAGATTGCCTGTTTCTTTTTGGAGTTGGTCATGCGACGTCGACAAGTGTTTCATCTGCTCGGTGAGGGTGGAGTAGGCCTTTTGGCGCTCCACCTCCAGGCGCTGCATCCCCACCTCGTACTTGCCGAGCTGCTCGCCGATCGGCTTCAGGAGCTGTTCGATCGCCACCTGGCGCTTGGCCAACTCACCTTCGGCGGCTTCCCTGGTCTCCTTCAGCTTTACGTCCGCCAACTGGAGGAACTGCTCATTGTTTTTTTGCAGTGCCTGGGTGGAGAGCCGGGCAAATTCGCCAGTCAGTTGTTCCCGGGTCTCATCGAACGTCGCCGCCCGCTCCTCGGCGGCACGACGTTCGTGATCAAGTTCGGTCATCAGTCGAACCGTCTCTGACTGGGCGGCGGCGATCTGCTGTTGGAGGCCGGCGATCTGTTGTTGGAGGCCGGATACGTCGCCATTGAGACGCTGGTTGGCCTGGTTGGCATCGGCGAGACGGGCTTCGGCCGTGCGAGCCGACGCCACGTGACCGGCCCGTACGAGCAACCCGACCACGACTCCGAGAGCAGCCCCAGCGATGAGTCCGATGATGAGCCCGGTAATCATGATTGGTTTCTCCTCGGAGCCGACAGCGTCGCAGTACGAGCCCCAGTGGGCGTAATGGCCAGCGTACCGGCGGGGTGTCACACGGTTGGGACTCCACCCTCGTCTTTTCGATCCCGGGCCTCCTTCTGGCCTCAGCCGCGATCGGCCAACTCCCCGACAATGCCCGACCTCATCGTGGCAACATGGGGTCCATACACCGCGTAGTCATCGTCGGCGCCGGATTCGGTGGACTGTCGGCCGCCAGGGCATTGGCCGACGAGCGGGTCGAGGTCACCGTCGTCGACCAGCGGAACTTCCACACCTTTCAACCTCTCCTCTACGAAGTCTCCACCGCCGGACTCGACCCCGGTGACGTGGCATACCCGATCCGGGCCATTTTCGGACGCACCCCCAACGTGACGTTCCGATACGGCACAGTGACCGGCGTGGACTGGGACGCGCGATCGGTCAGGCTGGAAGGTACCGATCCGTTACCCTTCGACTGGATCATCGTGGCCAGTGGCGCCATCGCCAAGTTTTTCGGGATCCCAGGGGCCCAACAGTTCACTCATCCGCTGTATACGCTGGCCGACGCTGGTTACCTGCGAGACCACATTCTCCGTCGCCTGGAGGAGATCGACGCCCATCCCGAACGGATCACCGACGGGACCCTCACGTTTGTCGTAGTGGGCGGAGGGCCGACCGGGGTGGAAGTGGCTGGAGCCCTGGCCGAGTTGCTCGATGTCTCCGTCCGCCATGACGGATTCGATTTTGACCGTTCCCACGCCAGAATCGTCCTTGTCGACGGACTCAGCCGGCTCCTCACCCCCTTCAAGGAGTCCGCCGCCACTTACGCGGCCGACACGCTCAAAGACCGAACCGTAGAGCTACAACTTGGCCGGATGGTCAAGGAAGTAACCGCGACCTCCGTCGAACTCGATGACGGAACCCGCATCCCCACCCGGACTGTCGTATGGGCGGGTGGGGTCACCGTCAGCGGCACCATTGCTTCCGAATTGGGAGCTCTTTCAGATCACAATGGACGCCTCGTAGTGCGGGCAGACCTCGCTCTTCCCGATCATCATCAGGCGTACGCCATCGGCGATGCCGCCGCCGTCCCCTGGGGAAAAGACAAACCAGGTACGACGTGCCCACAACTCGCCCAAGTGGCCATCCAGTCGGGTAAGCACGCTGCCCAACAGATCGTCAACCGGGTGGAGGGGCGACCCACCCTTCCATTTCAGTATCACGACAAAGGAATGATGGCCACCATCGGGCGCCGCGCCGCCATCGCCGAATTCCCAAAAGGGCGGGTTATCCGCGGGACTCTGGGCTGGCTCGCGTGGCTCGGCCTCCACATCCTCTATCTCATCGGCTTTCGCAACAAGATCATCGTATTGGTGAACTGGTCATGGCGATATTTGTCGTGGACATCGGGCCCCCGGATCATTGTGGGTGAAGACATGAACGCCCACCCAGATCCCGACGATGGCAGTGGTATCGATCACCCGGGCAACGACGCCGATGCCGCAGTCAGTCCTTCATGACCGCTTTTTGTCTCAACATTCCCCTCAACGTAAGAGGCTGAATGGTGCCGGAGTACGGTGGGCAAATGGACGAGTCCCTAGCGCAGATCGACCGTCAGGTCCTTCAGCTGTTTGCCATAGTGGGCGAAAACGTGGCCGGAGCGACCCACGCTCTTCTTTCCGGTGACAGGGAGGCGGCCAAGGCGCTGGCCGATAGAGACGAAGTGGTTGACAATCTCTATCGGGAAATCGAGCGTCAAACGATGGATCAGTTGACGGTCGGACGCATCGAGTCACCGGCCGATCTTCACTTTTTGGTCACCGTCATCAGGATGCTCCCCGACCTCGAGCGTAACGGCGACCTCGCCGAGCATGTGGCCCGGCGAGCCGCCCGCGGCCTTGGCACTGAACTTTCCGCCCGCAGCCGCGGCCTGGTCGAACGCATGGGCGAAGTGGCCATTCACATGTGGCGCGCCACTGCCAATGCCTATGCCGATCGACTCACCACCGCAGCGTCGGTCGTGGACACCCTCGACGACGAGATGGACGATCTCCACGTCAGCCTCACCGTAGAAGTGGTTGCCGGCACCATGCCACTCCCGGTGGCGGTGGAGCTGGCCATGGTTGCCAGGTTCTACGAAAGGTTCGGCGATCACGCGGTGAACTTGGCCAAGCGGGTCGCTGGGTTGGCCGCGGTCGCCCCCAACATCACCTGAGCCGAACTCGTGTCAGCCCACCATGCCGAGCGCAACCAGCGACTCGGCGATCTGTACCGCATTGAGGGCCGCACCCTTGCGCAGGTTGTCTCCGCTGACGAACAGTGCCAACGACTGCTCACCGCCATCGGCCCGGCGGATCCGACCGACCAGCGAGGGGTCGGCTCCCGCCGCCTGCAGGGGGGTGGGCATGTCCGACAGTTCCACCCCCGGGGCCGCACCTAGGAGCTCTGTGGCCCGCTCAGGAGTGATCGGCCGGTCGAATTCAGCCACGATGGCCACCGAATGGCCGGTGAACACTGGGACTCGCACGCAGGTACAGGTCACCCTCAATGCCGGGATCTCGAGGATCTTCCGACTCTCATCACGGAACTTCTGTTCCTCGTTGGTTTCACCTGATCCGTCGTTCACCACCGACCCGGCAATCGAGAGCACGTTATGGGCGATCGTGCCCGGGAAGATTGACGCCGGAGGGAATTCGATGGCTGACCCGTCGAAGGTCAACGCCGCGGCCGACCCGGCCGATTTGTTGAGCTGCTCCTCGAGCTCAGCCACTCCGGCAAGCCCGGCCCCCGACACCGCCTGGTAGGTGGACACCACCAAGCGATTGAGGCTCGCCTCGTCATGGAGCGGCTTCAATACCGGCATGGCCACCATGGTGGTGCAGTTCGGGTTGGCCACTATTCCCTTGGTTATGCCGGCCAGAGCGCTGGCGTTGACCTCTGGAACGACCAATGGGACGTCGGGATCCATCCTCCACGCCGACGAGTTGTCGATCACAATGGCCCCGGCCGCCGCAAATTTAGGGGCCAACTCCCGCGAGGCGACCGCCCCATTGGAGAAGAGGGCAATGTCGATACCCGCCAAGTCGGCGATTGATCCGTCTTCCACCACCACGTCATCTCCCCGGAACGGCAGACGGCGCCCTGCCGACCGCGAGGAAGCGAAGAAACGCAGGTCGTCGAGAGGAAAGTCGCGCTCCTCGAGCACCGACCGCATCACCGCACCCACCTGACCAGTGGCACCGACAACGGCTACTCGCATGAGCCCAAGTCTACGACGGGTTCGCCAGGTCGAATGCGGTGTGAAGGACGCGCACCGCCGTCTCGGCACAATCGGCGCGCACCACGCACGAAATGCGTATGGTCGACGTCGAGATCATCTCGATGTTGATGCCTTCCTTGGCCAACGTCTCGAAGGTGAGGGCGGTGACGCCAGGGTGGGTCTTCATGCCCGCCCCAACCAGCGACACCCGGGCCACATTCGAGTCGCTGGTGACTCCGGTGGCGCCTAACTCGGGGATGAGGGCCTCCGACACCTCGGTACTGACGGCCAAATCAAAACCGGGCACCGTAAAGGAGATGGCGGTGGTCCCTTCCAGTGACGCATTCTGTACGATCATGTCCACCGAGACATTCCGATCGGCCAGCGCTCGGAACAAGCGGGCAGCCACGCCAGGCCGGTTGGGCAGTCCGGCCACCGTCACCTTGGCCTCAGTGGCGTCGTGGGTGATGGCGGTGACGACAGCCTGTTCCATGGTTTCATCCTCCTCGTCGATCCAGGTACCCGGTTCCCAGGTGAAACTGGATCGCACATGTAGTGGCACGTGGTGATTTCGAGCGAATTCCACCGAGCGCAGCGATAACACTCGACCGCCGGTGGCGGCGATCTCCAGCATCTCGTCATAACTGACCCGGGCCAGTTTGCGGGCTTCGGGCACGATGCGCGGATCGGCGCTGTACACCCCGGACACATCGGTATAGATCTCGCACACATCAGCGTCCAATGCGGCGGCGAGCGCCACCGCGGTGGTGTCGGACCCTCCCCTTCCCAGGGTGGTGATGTTCCGATCGGTGGACACCCCCTGAAACCCGGCTACCACCGGGACACCACCGGATGCCAGGGTGGCCAACAGCCTCTCAGCCCTGATCTCGATGATCTTGGCCCGGGTGTGCACGTTGTCGGTGATGATGCCGGCCTGACTGCCCGTGAAGGACTGGGCGGTCACCTCGAGGTCGGCCAGCGCCATGCAGAGGAGCGCCATCGAGATCCGTTCACCCGCGCTGAGCAGCATGTCCACCTCTCGGGTGGGCTGGGTAAAGCTGACTTCTGCAGCCAAACGCACCAGCTCGTCGGTTGTCTTTCCCATGGCGCTGACCACGACAACCACGTCGTCGTCGGCACGCCGACTTCGAGCCACATGGTCCGCCACCGCCCGAATCCGATCGGTGTCGGCTACCGAGGTACCGCCGAATTTCTGCACCACGAGGGACATGGCTGCTCAGGCTACCGCTCTCCCAGCGACTACCCTCGTGCACCGTGTCTACCGAGAAGCGTCAACGCCAGAAGGCCGGTCGCCAGGCTCGCCTCGAAGCCCAGCAAAAAACCCAGAAGCGCAAGCAGACCCTGAAGCGGGCCATCACCCTCGGGATCGTGGCCCTCATCGTGGTCGGCATCGCCGTTTGGATCTCCAGTAGTTCGAAGAAGGCCGCCGTGTCACACTCCAGCACCACCACCAAACCGACGACCACCACCACTAAGCCGGCACCCAAAGGCGGCTCAGGGGATACCAGCCTCAGCGCCCTCACCACCTCGTCCGACTGCCCGACCAGCTTCACCGCCACCTTGAACAAACCTTCGTATCCGTCGTACCCGCCGATGACGATCTCCACCTCGAAGACCTATACCGCCACCGTCACCACTGACATAGGCCAGTTCACCATCCAACTGGATCCGAAAGCTGCACCCAAGGCCGTCAACAGCTTCTTCTACTTGGCCAATCAGCACTTCTTCGACTGCATCACCTTCCACCGGGTGATTCCTGGGTTCGTGGACCAGACAGGTGACCCGACCGGAACCGGATCGGGCGGGCCCGGCTACCAGTTTGCCGACGAGCTACCCAAGACCGCCAACCCCCAGTACCCGAACTATTCGCTGGCCATGGCCAACTCCGGGCCCAATACCAATGGCAGCCAGTTCTATGTGGTGGATGGCACCCAGGGCGAGAACCTGGCTCCCAACTACACACTCTTCGGCAAGGTGACCTCGGGGACGAGTGTCGTCGACAAGATCAATACCGACGGCAGTTCCTCCGGGGTGCCGCCCACCGTTCTCCACCGCATGATCTCGGTGACCATTGCCGTGTCATAGCTCGGTCCGGCACCACCCCCACACCCCCACACCCCATCCTGCACAAACCCCACATCCACCATCGCCACAATCTCACCCATCACAAGGAGAATTCCATGTCCCCTGAGATCCCCGCAGCTGACGGTTCCAGCCCAAAAACCCAGCGTTTCGACAACTCTCCCCCCATGATCATCGATCCGGCCAAGCGCTATACGGCCGAGATGGCGACCAACAAGGGCACCATGACCATCGCCCTCGACCCGCTCGCCGCCCCGAAAACTGTCAATAACTTTGTGTTTTTGGCCCGTTGGCACTACTACGACGGGATCGTGTTCCACCGGATCATCCCGGGTTTCATGCTCCAGGGTGGCGACCCCGAGGGCTCGGGACGCGGGGGCCCCGGCTACCGGTTCGACGATGAACTGCCTGCCCGCGGCCGTTACGAGATTGGTTCGTTGGCCATGGCTAACTCCGGGCCCAATACCAATGGCAGCCAGTTTTTCATCATCAGCGGTCCCAATGGCGTCTCGCTCCCTCCCAGTTACTCGCTATTCGGCAAGGTCGTGGGCGGCACTGAGACTATCTCCGCCATCGAATCGACCGGAAGCCGGTCCGGGACTCCGTCCGAAAAAGTGACCATCGAGTCGGTGACGATCACCGAAGCCGACTGACCATGTGCGGGGCGCCAGCACGGCGCCCCCCGTCTCGCGGGCCCGGATCCCGGCATTTGTTTCCCATCACCTCTGAGTGAATGCAAATTCTCATTCGCTCAGAGGTCCAAAATTAGCAACTCACCGAGGATGAGCGCATTGGCCCACTTTCGGCGTCAGGTCGGCAGTGCCCCGAGCCCGGCTTCGGCCGGGGCGCCATTGACAAAGACTGCCACCGAGCCCTCGCCGGCGGAACGCCACTGGCCGCTGGGGTCCCGAATGAGCGCTGTGCGCTCGGGTACTCCGGCTACCGGGGTTCCCCGAGGAGCCAATAGCACCGACCGATGGAGCTTTTGGCCGTGAGCGTCTTCGTGGGTATCGCCAAAGTGGGGCACCACCGCCACCCCACTGACCAAGCCGAGCCCCAACGTCAACCCACCGCCACGAGCATCGACCATCGGGTCGGTGAGGGCCATCGCCGCCCCCGATGAACCGGCAATCACCGCTCCGTCCTGCCACGCCAAGACCAGGGCGTCCCATACTTTGGAGCCCTTGAGCACACTGCGCAGGTGCATCGGCGATGACCCGGTGAGGTAGACGAAGCGGGACGAGCGCATCACCGCGGCGGCTCCGGGATCCTCGGCGTCGGACCGGGACAGGACCATCAGGCCCTCCACCCGCCCACCCAGGGGGACGAACCACTCTCCAGCTTGGACCACCGCTCGCTCGGGATGCTCGTAGGCGCCTGCCGTCGGCAAGACCAGCACCTCATCAGATCCCGAGGCGGCGAGCAGTTCAGCATCGAACGAGCAACCCGGTTGCCATTCGCCGCCGCCGACCAGGGCGACAATGCCGGGAGTCTGAGAAGTTCCGTTCATGATGGTCACTGTAGGTGGGTCTTTCGGGAGTGGCTGACGGTCGGAGAACCCGGTCCCGGCTACTCCTCGGTTTGGGTCGGGTCGGCGCGATGCATCAATCGGCCCATGGTGTCGCACACCTCGATGGAGAGGGCCAGCGAATCGGCCAGAATCCCCATGTTGAAGAACCCATGGACTTGGTCGTCATAGCACCGGTACTCCACGTCGACCCCCGCACTCTTCAGCTTGTTGGCGTATGCCTGGCCCTCGTCACGGAGGGGATCGAATCCGGCCGTCACCACCAGCGCCGGTGCCACACCATCGACCTCGGCGGCCAACAGCGGGGATGCCGCGTCCAACTCCCAGTCCGATTGGTCAGGCAGGTAGGTGCGGCGGAATCCCTTCATGCTCTGCAGCGTCAGGAAGAACCCCTCGGAGAAGATGCGCATTGATTCCGAGTCGAAGCGGGTACTGAGGCCCGGATAGATCAAACCCTGAGCAAATGGAGATGGAATACCGGGAGCGGCAGTGCCCGCTGACCCTGTCGTGGACGCCTTCGCCGATGCCGTAGGCACCGATGCACCCTTCCGGGTGAGAAGGGCGACCACCGCCGCCAGGTTGCCGCCCGCGCTGTCCCCCATCACCCCAACCCGATCTTCGGCGATCCCGAGCTCTTCGGCGTGGCCGCATACCCACGCATAGGCGGCCAGTGCGTCGTCAACCGCCGCCGGGAACGGATCCTCCGGCGCCAGCCGGTAGTCGACGGCGACCACCACGCACCCGCTGACGGCGGCGAGCAGGCGGCATGATGCGTCGTGGGAGATGAGATCACCAGTGACCCACCCACCTCCGTGGTAATAGACGATCGCCGGTGGCCGGGTCCCGAGCCCCACCCCGGCCCCGAGCCCGGTGCCGAACCGACGGTAGATGCGCACCGGGATGCCGCTCGACCCTCTCGGACTATCCGCGGCCGGGATCAGCCGACCCACCACGTGGACATCGGTCCGGATGGGCATGGCAATGAGCGCCATGCGCTGCAACTGCTTGCGCATCACCACGGGGTCGCCCAAGCCATCACCCATGTCACCACGGCCGGTGACACTCTCCAATCGTTTGCTGACCTCCAACATGGCCTGGGTACTCCGATTGAGCACACGCCCGTTGACCTGAATAGGGGCCTGCTTGCCCAGGAGTGCGAGCACCAGCTCGGGTCGGCGAAACAACCACGAGACGAGGCCTGCCGCCAGCGGCCAGCGTTCGTTGTTACGCTGTAACTGCCGGTTGTGCAGACCTAACCTCCGACCCCCTGCTCGGCCCGCTCCCCGACCGTGCCCCCGTCCGGCCCCGCCCTCTCCCGTGGGGTCCGCGGCGGGCGTCGCCGACGTCGTTGAACGTTGAGTGGCCTTGGTGGTGCGGGCCTTAGTTGCCTTCACTGCCTTGGTTGACTTGACTGCATTGGCTCGGGGCTCGGTGGAGCTCGTGGCTGAGATCTTCGGTGGGTTACTCATTGCCACCATCGTGTCGGTAGCGTCGCTCCCAACGCAAGGCCACCCGATCGAGAGGGATCCATGGGACGAGCATCAGATCGAGCCGAATCGCTACACCGACACTTCGACGGCAAGGTGGCCATCGTTACCGGGGCTGCCTCGGGTATCGGAAAGGCGGTGGCCACCGAACTGGTCGACCGGGGCGCCACTGTGGTGGTCGCCGATATCAACGGTGGGGAAGCCGCCTCCGTGGCCGAGCAGCTGAAACGTCGAACGAGTGCGGAAAGGGTGAGTGCCGCCACGCTGGACGTAACCGACGCCGCCGTCGTCGCCGATCTGGTCGGCCGGACCGCGGCTGAGCACGGTGGGATCGATCTCCTCTTCAACAACGCCGGTATCGCCGTGGGTGGCGAAGTCAGCGACCTGAGCTCAGCCCACTGGCAGCGGGTCATCAATGTGAACCTGTGGAGCGTGATCAACGGGGTCATGGCCGCCTACCCGGTGATGATCGCCCAAGGCCGGGGTCACATTGTCAACACCGCATCGCTCTCGGGTCTTTTGCCCAGCCCGATGCTGGTGCCCTACTCCACCACCAAGCACGCAGTCGTCGGCTTGAGCGTTGGGCTTCGCATGGAAGCTGCCGCCCATGGCGTCAACGTCACTGTGGTCTGCCCCGGCGTCATCGAAACCCCCCTTCTGGACAAGCGCAACCCCGATGACCTGCCCCGCGCCGACTCGATGCCCGACATCCGCTCGATGCTCACATCGCTGGTGGGAAAACCCTACCCGGCGGCATCCCTGGCGTCTGACGTGCTCGACGGAGTAGCCCGCAACCGACCGATCATCGTGACCCCACACCATGCCCGCCGGGCGTGGACCATCTACCGGATCTCCCCCCGGCTGCTCATCGACCAGGGCTCCGCACGCATTCGCAGCGCGCTCGGATCGGGCAATCAACGCCGGTAGGCGCGCCGCCCCTTTGCCCGCCAGTATCATCACCACCCATGTCAATCGCTCGCGTGGGAATTGTCGGTTCGGGAATCATGGGCTCAGGCATCGCCGAGACGGCGGCCGTCAACGGTTTCGAGGTGATCTTGCGCTCTCGCAGCCAGGCCACCGCCGACGCCACCTTGGCTGCTCTCGAGAAGTCGCTGAATCGGCAGGTCGAAAAGGGCAAGAAGAGTGAGGAAGAGCGCGACGCGGCCCTGGCCCGGGTCACCGGCACCTCCGACCTCTCCGCGCTCAAGGGCGTCGATCTGGTCATCGAATCGGTGGTCGAAGATTTGGCCGTCAAGAAGGAACTCTTCAATGAGCTGGACCGGGTCACCGATGACAAGACCATTTTGGCCACCAATACCTCCACACTTCCGGTGGTGGAGCTGGCCATGCAGACCGAGCGCCCCGACAAGGTGTGCGGCGTCCACTTCTTCAACCCCGCGCCGGTGATGGCCCTGGTGGAGTTGGTCCGCCCCATCACGGCGTCCGATGAAACAATGGGGGCGGCCCGCCAGTTCGCCGAAGCCTGTGGAAAAACCCCCGTCGAGGTCAAAGACCAGGCCGGATTCATCGTCAACGCCCTCCTGTTCCCATACCTGAACAACGCGGTCCGCCTCTACCAACAGGGAGTGGCCACCGTCGCCGATATCGACACCGCTATGAAGGGTGGTTGCGGGTTTCCCATGGGGCCCTTCGCTCTCCTCGACCTGGTCGGTCTGGATACGTCCCTGGCCATCCTGGATGCGCTCTACGACGAATTCCGCGATCCCAACTATGCGGCGGTGCCCCTGTTGCGCCGCATGGTCGCCGCTGAGCTGCTGGGCCGGAAGTCGGGTCAGGGCTTCCTCGACTACAAGAAGAAGTAGGTCGGGAGGCACCGGGGGGCAACCGCGGCAACAATGGAGGGATGACCCACGTGGAAAAGGTGACCCGTCCCCAGGATGCAACCAAGGACCCCGCGCCAGACCTTCCGACCCGGGACAAGCCGTGGGTGATGCGCACGTACTCGGGGCACTCGACGGCCAAGGCGTCGAACGCCCTCTACCGGACCAACCTGGCCAGAGGTCAGACGGGGCTGTCGATCGCCTTCGATCTGCCCACCCAGATCGGCTACGACCCTGACGCTCCCGAAGCTGCCGGCGAGGTAGGCAAGGTCGGCGTACCCGTCGCCCATCTCGGTCACATGGCCCAGCTGATGGACCAGATCCCGGTGGAGTCGATGAACACATCGATGACCATCAACGCCACTGCGGCCTGGTTGCTCGGTCTGTATATCGCCAATGCCGAGGACCAGGGGGTCAATCCCAAGGTGCTGGCCGGCACCACCCAGAACGACATCGTCAAGGAGTACCTCTCGCGGGGCACGTTCATCTTCCCGCCCATCCCCAGCCGGCGCCTGACCGTCGACACCATCGCCTACACCGTTCGCCACGTGCCCAAATGGAACCCAATTAACGTCTGCAGCTACCACCTCCAAGAGGCAGGAGCCACCCCCCACCAAGAAGTGGCGTATGCCCTCGCCACCGCCATCGGGATTCTCGACGCGGTGCGGGAGTCGGGCCAGGTGCCCGAAGATGAGTTCTCTTCGGTGGTCGGTCGCATCTCGTTCTTCGTGAATGCCGGCGTCCGCTTCGTCGAGGAAACTTGCAAGATGCGCGCCTTCACCGCGTTGTGGGAGCGCATCTGCACGGAGCGTTACAGGGTCACCGACCCCAAGCTCCTCCGCATGCGCTACGGCGTGCAGGTCAACTCGTTGGGCCTGACCGAAGCCCAGCCGGAGAACAACGTGCCCCGGATCGTGCTGGAATCCCTCGGGGTCACCTTGTCCAAGCGGGCACGAGCCCGGGCCCTTCAACTCCCGGCGTGGAACGAAGCCCTCGGGCTCCCCCGTCCATGGGATCAACAGTGGTCATTGAGGATTCAGCAGATCCTGGCCTTCGAGTCAGACCTCCTCGAGTACGGGGACATCTTCGACGGATCGGTGGTCATCGAAAAGAAGACGAACGAGGTGGCCGAGGCATCATGGGCCGAACTCGAGGAGGTCCTGGCCATGGGTGGCGCCTTCGAGTCCATCGACGAGCTGAAGTCACGGCTGGTTGGCAGTCAGGCCGACCGGGTCCGGCGCATCGAGACCGGCGAGCTCCAGGTGGTGGGCGTCAACTGCTTTACCGAAACCGCTGACTCGCCCCTCGCCGCCCAGAGCGGTGCTGGCAAAGACGAGGAGGGTGAGGCCGGACGCTCGATCCTGAAGGTCGACCCGGCGGTGGAGCCCGAGATGCGTGCCGACGTGGCTGCATGGCGATCCCAGCGGGATGCAAAAGCTGTGACGGAAGCCCTCGACGACCTCAAAAGGGCGGCGGAGGGAACTGACAACGTGATGCCCGCCACCATCGCCCTGGCTCATGCCGGTGGCACCACCGGAGAATGGGCCGGCGTCCTCCGTGAGGTATTCGGGGAGTACCGGGCCCCCACCGGGGTCGGGGGTGGCGTGGGGCACCGCGGTACCGAGTTGGGTGGGGTCCTCGCCCGGTCCAAGGCACTCGCCGATCACGCCGGAGGGCCGCCGAAACTCCTGGTGGCCAAGCCGGGCCTCGACGGGCACTCCAATGGCGCCGAACAGATAGCCGTAGCGGCCAGGGATGCTGGCTTCGAGGTCATCTACCAGGGAATCCGCCTATCACCGGCGGAGATCGCCGCCGCCGCCCGGGACGAGGACGTCGACGTGGTGGGCATCTCCATCCTGTCGGGCAGCCACCTCGAGCTGGTCCCCGATGTGGTCGACCGGCTCCGTGCCTTCGGTCTGGACGTTCCCGTGGTGGTGGGTGGGATCATCCCACCCGAGGACGCCGAAATCCTCATCGGCAAAGGTGTGGCGCGGGTCTATACCCCGAAGGACTTCGAGATCGGACGGATGATGGACGATCTGGCGGAGTTGGCCGAGCAGCACCGGGCCGCGCTCACCAGCTGAGGCTCAGCATCATGCCCTCGGGCGGTCGCGGCGCGCTGCGGCGGGCTTGGTCCACCACCGACCACTGAAGCGCCACATCGGACTACGGCTCGGTTCCGCCGCCAACTCGACCTGGCGACGCGGCCACACCTCGTTGGCCGCTGCCGTCAACACGGCCAGGACAGCCGGATCCACTTCGGGCCGCAGCCCGAGCCCGAATGAAGGGGGTGCCGGGGCCGCCGGGGTGGCGGTGGTTTCGCTCACAGCGGCATGTTCCCGTGCTTGCGCTTGGGTAGCTCCTCGCGCTTGGAGATCAGCAAGGCCAGGCTTTTGACCAGTACCCGTCGGGTCTCGGCCGGGTCGATCACATCATCGACGTATCCCCGTTCGGCCGCCGCATACGGGTTGGCGTACCGCTCGGTGTACTCCTCCACCAACTCCCGACGTCGACCTACCGGATCTGCTGCCTCGGCCAGGTCACGTCGGTACACGATCTCCACCGCCCCTTCCGGGCCCATGACCGCTAGTTCGGCCGACGGCCAGGCGTAGGCCAGGTCGGCACCGATGGACTTGGAGTTCATGACGACATAGGCACCGCCGTAGGCCTTGCGGGTAATGATCTGCACCCGGGGAACCGTGGACTCGCAGTAGGCGTACAGCAACTTGGCGCCATGCCGGATGATACCGCCGTACTCCTGGTCGGTTCCGGGCATAAACCCGGGAACATCCACGAATGTCACCAACGGGACATTGAAAGCGTCACAGGTCCGGACGAACCGGGCCCCTTTTTCCGCCGCGTCGATATCGAGGACGCCGGCCAGCATCTGGGGTTGATTTCCCACGATGCCCACCGCTCGTCCGTCGACCCGGGCAAAGCCGCAGACCAGATTCATGGCCCAGTGGTGATTGACCTCGAAGAAATCCCCGTCATCGACCACCGACTCGATGACTTTCTTCATGTCATAGGGCTGATTGGGCGAGGCCGGCATCAACTCGGACAACTCAGGACAGAGCCGGTCGGGATCGTCCCCCGAGTCGACCAGCGGCGCTTCCTCGAGGTTGTTGGAGGGCAGGAAGCTGAGCAGGTAACGGACATCATCCAGGCACGACTTCTCGTCAGGGGACACGAAGGCGGCCACTCCCGACTTGGTGGCGTGGCTCATGGCCCCACCCAGCTCCTCGAGAGTGACGTCCTCGCCGGTGACCGTCTTGACCACATCAGGGCCGGTGATGAACATGTGGCTGGTGCCCTGCACCATAAAGATGAAGTCGGTCATGGCCGGGCTGTAGACGGCTCCCCCGGCACACGGCCCGAGGATCACACTGATTTGAGGGATCACCCCGGATGCCTGGGCGTTCCGGTGGAAGATGCCCCCGTAGGAGTGGAGTGAGACCACCCCCTCTTGGATCCGGGCCCCGGCTCCGTCGTTGAGGCCGATCATCGGAACCCCAATGGACGAGGCCAGGTCCATCACCTTGTGGATCTTCTCCGCGAACACTTCACCCAGTGCCCCACCAAAGACGGTGAAATCCTGACTGAACACGCAGACCCGGCGACCATCGATGGTGCCGAAGCCGGTGATCACCCCGTCGGTATAGGGCCGCTTGTCCTCGAGTCCCATTCCATGGGCCCGGTGGCGAGCCAGCATGTCGAGCTCCTGAAACGAGCCGTCATCGAGCAGGTAGTCAAGTCGCTCCCGGGCGGTCATCTTCCCCTTGGCATGATGCTTTTCCACAGCATGCGGCGAACCGGCGTTCAGAGCCTGTTCGCGCCGCTGGGCCAGCTCCTCCAAGCGTTGGGTCATGGGGTGATCCATAGTGGACGAGGTTACCGGACAGACCGGGAGACCCTCTCCTCAAGCGGTGCGACCTGCACGGAGAGTCATCGGGAGGCGACGACTCACCGGTCCGGCCACAAATCGTGGATTTTTGCCCGGACCCCACAAGATCGCCCCCCGGGCCCCGTTCCCATGATGAGAACAAGTTACAGAAGTACCTATGAAACGCTCAACGGGTGGCAATACGATGCCTCGGGGGCGCTGCGGCCGTCGAACAGGGAGGGATTCGTGGCTTTGCTTGATAATTCTGATTTCGGGGTCCGGCCCGGGTGGGTTTCTGGCCTCCAGGACATCCGTCAGGTCGCCCCCTACGATTCGATCACCCTGATCCCAGGTAATTGTCCTGATCGGGAGGTGGGCGCATGATGGGTCGTACCACGTCGCAGGGCTGCATCCACCCGAGGAGGGGCTCACGGCGACGGCGGTCGAGTTCGATCGTCGTCCTCCTGTTGGCGGTCACTCTGGTGTCAACCGCCTGTGGAGCCCGGCTCACTGCCGCCCAGCTGGCGGCGGCCAATGCCTCGGGAAGCAACGGATTGGGCTCGGGGGGATCGGGGACAGGGAGTAACGCCAAATCGGGCACCGGGGCGACAGGCACGACGGTGGCCGGCTCGGCCGGGTCGGCGGGCAGCGGGGCCACCGGAGGAGGTAGCGCGACCGGGGGCGGGGCGGCGACCGGGGGCGGATCCACCGGGGGCGGATCCACCGGCGGCGGTGCCGTGGCCAGCGGGCCCACCTGCCCGAACGGGGCAGCCGGTTCGGGCCCGGGGGTGAGCGCCAGCACCATCACCCTCGGCAATGTCAGTACGATCACCGGTCCGGTCCCCGGCCTGTTCACCTCGGCCCGGCTCGGCACCCAGGCATTCGTCGCCTACCAGAACAGCATCGGCGGAGTCTGTGGCCGCAAGCTGGCGCTGGACTCCGCCGACGACAACCTCGCGGAGGCCCAGAACTCCACCGCGGTCCAGTCGCTGACCGGCCAGGTGCTGGCCTTCGTGGGCTCGTTCTCGCTGGCCGACGACGGCGGCGCCCCGGCCATGGCCTCGGCCGGCGTGCCCGACATCGGTGAGGCCCTCACCCCGGCCCGCTTCAACCTGCCCGACAACTTCTCGCCGTCGCCCGAGGTCGGCGGCTTCATCACCGGCCCCTTCCAGTACTTCGCCCAGAAGTTCGGATCTAACGTGACCCAGCACATGGCCCTGCTCGAGGAGGACCAGGGAGCCGCCCAGGCCCAGGGAACCGCCCAGGAAAGGGCCATGGAATCGGTCGGCTACAAGTTCGTATACAAGGCGACCAGCATCTCGCCGACCACCTCCGATTTCGGGTCCTACATCGCCTCCATGAAGAGCGCCGGGGTGCAGGGGCTCATCTTCGAGGCGACCGCCGCCGTCTATGGGGCGATGGCCTCCCAGATGTACACCGCCGGCTACACCATTCCGTTCGCCAACTGGGGCGCACCCGCCTACGATCCGCAGTTCATCACGACCGGTGGCCCGGGGGCGAACGGGGCGATCCTCGAGCAGGTCCTGGCCATGTACGAGGGCCAGGACGCCGCCGCCATCCCCGAGGTGGGCTTGTTCGACAAGTGGTACAGCTCGGTGTCCGGCGGACAAGTTCCTACCATCTTCGCCACCTACGGGTGGCTGTCGGGCATGCTGTTCGTACAGGGCATCAACGCCGGGGGGGCACCCACCCGGGCGGCCCTGATCAACGGACTAAACCTGGATCCACCGACCAACGATCTGGCAGACCACCGAAGCGGATGATCGGCACATGGACGGGTCGATCAACTACGGGCTGACTACTTCAGCGGCCATCG
>Ga0208080_1000011_pt1 | contig 82176 bp, 86 predicted proteins | sample NGESurdeep092012_3_FD_184476 | JGI IMG/M metagenome (GOLD analysis project Ga0208080, IMG submission 184476) | Arctic peat soil microbial communities from Barrow, Alaska - NGEE Surface sample 210-3 deep-092012 (SPAdes) | ecosystem: Environmental > Terrestrial > Soil > Wetlands > Peat ...
CATAAGCCAGCCATAGGTCCTCTGGCGTCTCCTATCTACAACGATAGGGAGCGAAAATTGAGATCGGGGACAGGGCCGAGCAGATCCATTTCGTCCCGATCCGTCAAGGCCACACCCGAAATTTGATTCACCGATCCAAGGTGTTCACCGATCGGTGGAATCTCCGCCGAACGGTATCGTGAGCCCGATGGAGACCCGGACGAACCCCGGCACGACGATGGCAGATGAACGTCCGCACGTGCTGACGCTGTGCACCGGCAATGCGGCCCGGTCGGTGATGGCCGGCGCCATGCTCACGTCAGCCCCTGTCCACATGGTCACGGCCGGCACCCACGTGGTCGAAGGCCAGCCCATGAGCCGTCGTACCCGTGATGCTCTCGGGTCGGTGGAGATGAGCGCCGACGGTCACCGGAGCCATCAGCTGACCGACGGGGATGTGGAGAATGCCGACCTGATTATCGCCATGGCCGGTGAGCACGTGAACTACATCCGCCGCCGCCATCCCGAGGCCGCCGCCAAAACGGCGTCGATCATACGGCTGTGCCGGGACCTGGAGGACGGTCCAGAGCCGCTGCGGGATCGGGTGTCCCGTCTGGCCCTTGCCGAAGTGGTCATCGAGTCCTGGGAAGACGTCGAAGACCCGGCCGGTGGCGAGGACCACGTCTATGTGGCTTGCGCCCACGAGTTGGCCGGTTTGTGCGCGGAGCTACTTCCCCGGTTGCGCTGAACCCTGGTCGTTCGGCGGCCAGCTCGCAATCAACCTGGGGTCGACCGGGCCAGTTCGGGGTGACGCAGGGAGATGTCGGCACACGCCTCGCAGACGTCGTCAGGGATTGCCCCGAGCTTCATCAGGATGCCGAAAGCCTTGCACCCGAGGCAGAGACCGAGGGCGGACTCGAGGAAGGCGGCAACCGCCAGTGAACCGACCACTATCCAGGTGGCAGTGGACAGTCCGAACCCGAACCAGAGAATGAGGGCGGTCGACGAGAAGGCGACGCCGACGGCCTGGGCGAACCGCTTAGGTGGTCCGGCGACCAAGCGGGGCTCACCGGGCAGACGAGGCGCGATCACTCGGGTGGCGAACTGACCGAGCGGACTGAGTGTCGGGCCGGTGAGGACCCGGGCCCAAAACCCGTAGGCCAGCGGGATGAGTAGCCAGGGCTGACGGAAGGCGATGGCCAGGATACATAGGACCACCACGCCAGCGGCAACCGTCCGGGCGGCGTACTCGTTGACCGGATTGGGGAACGACACTACTGATCGGATGGCGGGCAACTGACTCTCCTTGAGCCGGGCGAAATCACATTGGTGACTCTGACCCACGTAGTTTACTGGTTTGGTCGGCTTTCAGTCCACAGCGCAGCCGAACTGGGCGTCAGCGCATTCACTTTTGACGCCGGGGTAAAGGTCCAGGCCTTTGCCATCACCGCCGATGAGGGTGGAGGTGTTGTGCAGACCACCCATCTGCCCGTGGTGGAGGCAGCCGTCAAACAAGACTGACGGGACTTCGTGAGAGGAGGTCTGGCGGGCCGGCGCGGGTGGTCGAGGTGATCGGGATCAAACCCGGTGGACCTGTCGAAGTCCGGCCCAGGCCAGATCGGCCACCCGAGTGGCCAAAAGCGAGGCCTCTTCGGTGCTACGGGCTCGGCGGCCTGCACCTCCCCCGTCTTCCGAGGTGGCGGCGGGACGGTCTGCCTGCCCGTCGAGCCAGCGGCGGCTGGCGCCCTCGACCATTCCCACCACCGAATAGGCGAGCAGCAGTCGATGTTCCGGATCGAGCCCGGCATCGATCAACGGGTCGATGGCCTGGGCAAGGGTGTCTTCGACCCGTCGGAGTGCCTCGCCCAGTTCGGGATCGTCAGGCGCATCCCGTCCATAGATGAGCCGGAAGGCTTGTTCGTTGTCGACCATCATTTCGAAATAGGCGGCCATCCCCACTTCGACCTGCTGGCGGGGCCCTTCGGCGCCCGCCGTAGCCGCGCCAATCCGATTCGCAAGTGCGTGGGAGAACACGTCCATCAGCTCGAGATAGAGCGCCCGCTTGGAGTCGAAGTGCTGGTAGACGAGGGGTTTGGTCACCCCGGCGGCTTCGGCGATGTCGTCCATGGTGGCGGCGGCATACCCGCGTTCAGCGAAAAGGGAGAGAGCAACGTCGAAGAGTTGTCTCCGGCGTTCCTCCGCGGTGAGCCGCCGACTCGCCGGTACCGGGCCATCTGGCTCGTCGCTCCCGGGTTTGTCCCAGTCGGGAGTCGTCGCTCCAGTCATTGCGGCCATCGTAGTCGGGGCCGGATTTGGCTCATTGAACGCCCGGAACGCCTCGAGGCAAGCTCGGTGCTCGGTGTTCGGACCAAGGGGTTACCGGTCGGGTAACACCCGGCTGATCCGATCGGGCAGGTCGGCAAGGGAGAAGTGGTCCGCCGCCACCTCTTGGTTGTGGTCGAGAAGGGCATCATCGGGGGAGTCGAGCCAGGCTCCGAGGTTGGGGATGGAATCGAGGGCGAACCAGTGGAATCCGAATGCCGCCAGTTCGGTAGCGACCGGGTAGGGCCCGATGGCCAGGGGGCGCCGATGGATGGCTGATTCGACCGACGGGTTCCCGAAACCCTCCCAGGTGGACGGGAGTGCCACCACGTCACAGGCGGCGTAGGCGGCATCGACTCCTCCGTGGGGGACGTTCCCGGGCCACCCGAAGATGACCGGGCACGACGCCGCGGCTACCAACCGCTCGAGCTCTGGTCCGTACCCATCTTCGGGGGGCCCGAGCAACCAGTAGGTCGCTCCCAGCGTCTCGGCGACGGCCAGCCCGCCCCCGATGTTCTTCCTGGGCAAGGCCCGGGTGGGCTGTAGCACCAACCGGTCATGATCGCCGATTCCGAGTGAATTCCGCACCTTCCGGCGTTGTCCCTCGGTGTGTCCGCCGTCGAGCGTGACCGGGCCAAACGAGTTGTAGATGGTGGTCGCCTCGATGCCCCGATCGGTCAGTTCGTTCCGGCTGAGCTCGTTGATGGTGATGTGGGTCCACCGCCGATCGTCGGGCGGCGGACCGTGACCGGCGAACTGTGGTCGCTGCCAGGGAAGGTCGTGATGATGCATCACCGCCGGCCGGTTGGCCAGCACCCTGGCCACCACGTCGGCTGCGCCGGGATTGAGGGGCAACGAGCACAGGTTTTCCACCACCACCACATCGGCACCACGGAGGGCAGATTCCACCTCGTCGAAGGTGGGAGGTTCGCCGGCACCGATGGCCAAGCCCGGGAGACAGTGGTCGACCGGCCCGTCTCCGGCCACTGTGACGATGGAGAACCCCAGCGACCTGAGCGCATCCCCCCATTTGGCCGCTTCGATGGCCACCCCATCGGATCCTCCGAGGCGGAATGAGAGCAGAGCTGCGGTCGGAATGGGGCCACGGTAGTGCCGACTCCGGGGCGAAAGCCCAAACCGGCAGCGAAACGGGACATCGGCACGGGAAGCGGCTACCGTCGCGCCGTGCCCGAGGACCCTGTGATTCCACCCGACGCGGTACAGCCCATTTCGGGATCAACCTCTGAGCTGGTGGCGAGCCAACAGGGATCCGTACTCACGTTGACAATCAATCGCCCCGAACGCCGCAACGCCATGACCTGGGAGATCATCAGTGGTCTCCGCCAGCATCTGGCCCGGGCCAAGGTCGACCCCGGTGTGCGGGTGGTGGTGCTGGCCGGAAGCGGTGACAAGGCCTTCTGTGCCGGTGCCGACCTTTCGGGGATGGCCCCCCACGACGCCGGAGGTGGCACCGACGCCTTCTTCGATCAGCATGCGGCCCGTGGATGGCTGGCCGCCCTGTTCGAAGAGATGTGGCATCTGGGGAAGCCGACCATCGCCCGGGTACAGGGTTGGGCCATGGCCGGCGGGTTCGGGTTGGCGCTGGCCTGCGACCTGGTGATCGCCTCGGAAGAAGCTCGGTTCGGCGCCCCCGAGCTCAATGTCGGGCTCTGGCCTTTTATGGTCACCGTGCCGATGATGCGCTCGATGCCCCCGAAGAAGGCCCTGGAGATGATGCTCACCAGTCGGGTGGTGGGAGCAGCTGAGGCCGATCGGATCGGCTTTGTCACCCGGGTGGTTCCTCACGCCCAACTGGACGGGGCCGTAGCCGAGTTGGCGGCGACGTTGGCGTCGAAACCTCCCGGGGTGATGAGGTTGGGGCGCGAATCGTTCTACGCTGTGTGGGATTCGGCCGCCTCCGAGGCATTGGCTCACTTGCACGCCATGCTGACTGTGACCAGTCAGACGGCGGAAGCATCGGAGGGTATCTCGGCATTTATGGAGAAGCGACCGCCGGTGTGGCAGGTTCCCCCCGATTCGGGCACCGAAAGCACTGGACCCTGAGGAGGAGCCCAGCATGGCCAAACGAGCACTGATCACCGGCGTCACCGGTCAGGACGGGTCATACCTGGCCGAGTTTCTTCTCGACCAGGGCTATGAGGTGTTCGGCATGGTGCGTCGATCCAGCACCGTCAACTTCGAACGGATCGCCCACATCCAAGATCGCATGACGTTGGTGGCCGGCGATCTCATCGACGAGGTGTCGATGTTCAATATCCTCCGGGACCATCGTCCCAGTGAGGTGTACAACCTGGCCGCCCAGTCCTTTGTGCAGACATCGTGGAGCCAGCCGATGCTGACCGGTGAGACCACAGCACTGGGTGTGACCCGGGTACTCGACGCCATCCGGACGGTCGATCCCGAAATCCGCTTTTATCAGGCCAGCTCGTCGGAGATGTTCGGCAAGGTCCAAGAGGTCCCCCAGCGGGAGGAGACCCCGTTCTACCCCCGCAGCCCCTACGGGGTGGCCAAGGTGTACGGACACTGGATCACCGTCAACTACCGCGAGAGTTATGACCTTCACGCCTCTTCGGGGATTCTCTTCAATCACGAGTCCCCCCGTCGTGGTCTCGAATTCGTCACCCGCAAGGTGACCCACGGCGTGGCCCGGATCAAAGCCGGCCTCGATGACAAGCTGGCTCTTGGCAATCTCGATGCGCAGCGTGACTGGGGATTCGCCGCCGACTACGTGCGGGCCATGTGGATGATGCTCCAACAAGATCAGCCCGATGACTACGTGGTGGCCACCGGAGAGACCCATTCGGTCAAAGAGCTGGTGGATCTGGCCTTCTCCGCAGTCGATCTCGACTGGGAGAAGTACGTGGTCATCGATGAGCGTTTCTTGCGCCCGGCCGAGGTCGACCTGTTGGTGGGGGACCCGAGCAAAGCTGAGAAGGTGCTTGGTTGGCACCGCGACGTCGACTTTGCCACCTTGGTGACGATGATGGTCGAATCCGACGTGGCGCTCGTCAACAGCCAGTTGACCTGACCGGTCCGTCGATGGGCAGGTCCGCCGGCCATCCACCATCAGTGTTCCGATGATGATCGCCGGAGCGGTTCACGCTGATCCTCTCGGCCTGCTGGTGGCGTTCGGCGGGGGCATGCTCTCGTTCCTTTCGCCCTGCGTGCTTCCACTGGTGCCGGGCTACCTGTCGATGGTGTCGGGGCTGTCGGCGGCCGAGTTGAACGCACTTCGACCGGCCGTCCCCGTCCCCGTCACGGCCAGTGGCATACCCGCCGGTGACCTCGTACCCATGGCGGCACCCACGGCGGCACCCACGGTCGTCGACCTCCAAGGCGAACGGGGCCGTCTCCTTCGGGGGATTCTCCTCTTCATCGCCGGCTTCACAGTGGTATTCACCATTTTGGGAGCGTCAGCATCGGCCGCCGGCCATCTGTTTCACACTCATCTGCCCGCACTCAGGACGTTCTCGGGCATCCTTATCGTGATCTTCGGGACCATTCTCGTTGCCATGGCATCCGGGATCCGGTTGCCCGCCGCGCTCTCCGGTGAGCACCGCTTCGCCATCCGGCCTTCGGTGTTGGGTGCGTGGGCACCTCCGATCATGGGTGCCGCCTTCGCCTTCGCCTGGACCCCGTGCATCGGACCGATTCTGGCCAGTGTGCTGGCGCTCGCCGCCGGGACCGGGGGGACGACGACCGGCGGGATCGCTCTGCTGTTGGCCTACTCCCTGGGGCTGGGGGTGCCATTCCTCATATTCGGTTTGGCCTTCGGCAGGATGACCGACCTTTTGGCTCGGTTCCGGGGCCGATTGCGCCTGGTGGACCTGACCGGGGGAGCCGTCCTCATTGTTTTCGGCGTTCTGCTCATCACCGGGAACGTCGACGTGATCGCCATTCATATCTCCAATTGGCTTCGCGACCTGCATCTCGGTCGGTTGGCGACCAGCTGAGGCGACCTGCCTCGGACCTGAGCACCCGGGGCCCCCCGCCCGCCCCCGCCCGCCCCGGCCCCGCCTGGCCCACGGTGGCTGGCCCCCGTAGCATGGACCGACGGTCATGGCCCCTGAATCTCCCCCCACCTCCGCTCTGTCCCTACGTGACGTGGTCGCGTTATCCGGACGGTTTCCACTTCTCGCCGGCGTCGACCTCCAGGTCGGCGTGGGGGAGACGGTGCTGATCGAAGGTCCGAACGGGGCGGGGAAGACCAGCCTGCTGCGGGTGGCTGCCGGGCTGGTCCCGGTGGCCTCGGGACGGGCGACGGTCCTGGGTCTCGACCCAGCCCGGCACCGGACAGAGGTGCGGCGTCGGGTGGGCCTGTTGGCCCATGCCTCCCATCTCTACGACGATCTCAACGTTCGAGAGAACGTCCGGTTCGCGGTGAAGGCAGCCGGAGCCGATACCTCCCGGATCGAAGATGCCTGCGAGCGGTTGGGACTGACCGGACGTCTGCTCCGCACCGGAGCGGCCAAACTCTCGGCCGGTCAGCGCCGTCGGGTGGCGCTGGCGGTGTTGGTGGCACGGGCGCCCGAGCTCTGGTTGCTCGATGAGCCCCATGCCGGTCTCGACGCTTCCGCTCGCTCGTTGCTCAACGAACTCATCGTCGAGGCAACGGCCGGCGGCGCCACCGCCATCGTGGTCTCCCACGAACCCGAGTTGGTCGAATCGATGGCCACCCGGTCGATCACCATCACCGGGGGGCGGGTCACTGGAGAGTGCCGCCTCAACAGTGCGCCTGCGAGGTTCGTCCATGTGGCGTGACACCCTGTTGGTGGCGGGTAAGGACCTGCGGATCGAAGCTCGGTCCCGGGTGGCACTCAGCCAGGTGGCTCCCTTCGGGATCGTCGCCCTGGTGTTGTTCGCCTTTGCCCTCGGTCCCGATCGCGCTCCGATGGCCAAGGGCGCACCGGGACTGTTCTGGGTGGCGGTTCTCTTCTCGTCCGTGCTCGCCATCCAACGCAGCGTGTCGGTGGAGTCGGTCGATGGTGCCCGCGACGGTTTGCGCCTCTCGGGGCTCGATCCGGCCGGTCAGTTCCTGGGAAAGACACTGTCGGTCGCCGCCCAGTTAGTGGTGCTCGAAGTGGTGCTCGGCCTCGGCGTGGTGCTGCTCTACGGGGCCAACATCGAGACGTTCTGGCTCATTGTCGTCTCGTGTGGTCTCGGGACCATTGGGCTCGCCGCGGCCGGGACGCTCTATGGGGCCCTGTCCGCGGGTCTCAGGGTCAAGGAGACCCTGTTGCCGTTTTTGTTGTTGCCGGTGGTGGCCCCTGTGCTTCTGGCCGGAACTCGCATGTGGCAGGCAGCCCTGACCGGCGGCACGCCGTCGAACGGCACTCCGTGGTTCCACCTACTCATCGCATTCGACGCTGTATATCTGGCCCTCGGGGTGGTCGTGTACGGGCCAATCCAGGAGACAGCATGACTACGGACACATCGGTGCAATCCCCCCGGGTCATGTGGGCAACCCGGGTCATCGGCTTACTCGCCCTGGTCGGAACCGGGCTCACCGTGTGGCTGGGACTTTGGGTGACCCCACCCGACAAGGTCCAGGGCGACCTGGTGCGGTTGGTGTACATCCATCCCGGAGTGGCCTGGGTGGCGTTGTATCTGGCCTTCGGACTGGCTGCCGCGTGCAGCCTCTTGTACCTGTGGCCCCGGACCCGATCACTGTTCTGGGACCGGTTGGCCGCTGCCGCCGTTGAGGTCGGGGTGGTATTCAACGTAGCCACCCTGATCTCCGGCTCGGTCTGGGGGAAGCCCACCTGGGGGGTGTGGTGGGCCTGGGATGCCCGGCTCACCAGCACCGCGGTGTTGCTGGTTCTCTTCCTCGGCTACCTGGCCCTTCGCCGGGTACCGGCGGAGCCGGAGGTGCGGGCCAAGCGCAGCGCTTTTGCCGCCCTGTTCGCCGCGGTGGATGTCCCGATTGTCCACTTCTCGGTCTTGTGGTGGAAGACGCTTCACCAGGGGGCGACAGTCCTGAACCCCAATTTGTCGCCCACCATTCACGGGTCGATGGCCTGGACGTTGCTGCTCGGTTTCGTCGCCCTGACCCTCGCCTTTGTCTGGATGCTCCTGGTCCGATACCGCATCGGGGCGTTGGAGGACTTCCTCGGTTCGGGCGAACTGGATATGGCGCTCCTCGAGCGGCAGTCCGAGGGAGCGGGCCCGACGCCGGAGCCGCTGGGAACCGCGGATGATGCCCGCGCCCCCGTGAAGGCATCCCGATGAGGTACGTAATCGCCGGATACGTAGTGGTGCTCACGCTCCTGTTCCTCTACGGGGTGCAGTTGGTATGGCGCCGGCGACGCCTCAATCGTCTGGTAGCCCAGGTCGAGGACTCGCGCTCGGGTGACCTGGCCGAAGCGGGGCCAGCGTGACCAGCACGCCTGTCCTGCCCGGGACGCCCCCTGCCTCCGAGCCCGTCCCGGCCCCCAAGGCCAAGAGCCATCGACTCCGGTACGCCACGGTGGGCGTCGTCCTGGTCGGGGCGTTTGCGTTCCTGCTGGTGAAGGGACTCGGTACCGCCATCAACTTCTATCTGCCCGTCGATCAGGCTCTCCACCAGAGGACCTCCCTCGGGAACCAGACGTTCAACCTCGAGGGTCTCGTCGAGCCGGGCTCCATTCAGTCCACCCCCCAGGGTGTCGACTTCACCCTGAGTGCCGGGGGGGAATCCCTACGGGTGATCAACACCGGCAGCCCACCACAGCTCTTTCAGAAGAACATCCCGGTGATTGCGGTCGGCCATCTCTCCGGCAGCACGTTCATGTCGAATCAGATTCTGGTCAAGCACTCATCGACCTACATCGCCAACAACCCCGGGCGAGTGAGCGCTCCCAACGGGACCAAGCGGTGACCGGGCGACAGGTGTGTGACGGGTCCGGGACCGGGCTCCCGCGGTGAATGCCGCCCTCGGCAATACCGGTGTGCTCCTGGGCTTTGTCGCCGCGCTGGTCGGAGTGGTCGTCCTGGCGGTTGGTTTGGCCAAGGGTCGGGAATCGACCATCCGGGCCGGGCAAATCTATGGGCCGGTGGTGCTCCTGGGCGGGCTGATCGCCACCGTCGCCATGGAGCACGCTCTCATCACCCACGACTTCTCTCTGGCTTTTGTGGCCGATAACAACAGCCGTGAGACCCCTCTGATGTATTCAATTTGCGGCATGTGGTCGGCCCTTTCAGGTTCGATCCTGTTATGGGGTCTAATCCTCGGTGGGTACGCCACGGCTATGGTCTGGCGCTTCCGCAAACGGGCGACCGAACCGCTGGTGGCGTGGGCCACACTGGTGGTCTACGTGGTGACCGCATTCTTCTTCGGGTTGATGCTCCACGCTGCCGATCCGTTCCAACATGTGGTGGGGGCCATTCCGGTGGACGGCGCCGGCCCGAACTCACTGCTTCAGGACAATCCTCTCCAGGCCATCCATCCCCCCATGCTGTATCTGGGCTTCGTCGGGTTCACCCTGCCCTTCGCATTTGCCATTGCATCGTTGATCACCGGGCGCCTGGATAGCGCCTGGCAACGCGAGACCCGCCGTTGGACGCTTTTTGCCTGGACGTTCCTCACCGTGGGCATCGTGCTCGGCGCCATGTGGTCGTATCAGGTGCTGGGATGGGGCGGTTTCTGGGCGTGGGACCCGGTGGAGAATGCCTCATTTCTGCCATGGTTGGTGGGTACCGCCTACCTGCACTCCGTCATGGTGCAGGAACGCCGTGGGCTGCTCCGGATCTGGAACCTTTCGCTGGTGATCGCCACCTTCTCTCTGACAATTCTGGGGACCTTTCTCACCCGATCCGGGGTGATCCAGTCGGTACACGCCTTCTCCAACTCGACCATCGGGCCGCTCCTCCTGGGTTTCTTCGGTCTCACCCTGGTGACGGGCTTGGGGCTCATTGCCTGGCGCGGGGACCGATTGCGTTCTGTCGGGGGCATCGACTCTCCGATCAGCCGCGAAGGCGCCTTCCTGGCCAACAATCTGCTGTTCGTCGCCTTCGCCTTCGTCGTGCTGCTGGGGACCGTCTTCCCGCTGCTGTATGAAGCGCTCGATGGGGGTCAACAAATCACGGTGGGGGCTCCCTATTTCAACCGGTTGATCATCCCGATTGGGCTGGGGCTACTCTTCCTGATGGCGGTGGCGCCCGCACTCCCGTGGCGGAAGACGTCGATCGAGGTCATGCGGGGACGACTGGCGGTCCCGGCCGTCGTGGCGGTGTCGGTGGTGGTGGCATGCGTGTTGGGCGGGAGCAAGGGAATCGAGCCTCTGGCCGCCTTTGGCCTGGGCGCCTTCGCGGCGGCATCCGCCGGCCGGGCATTGGCCCTGTCGGTCCGTTTATCCTGGCGCGGCGCCCGAGCCTCGGGAGCATCGTCGGCCCGATCCATTCTGGCCGGATGGCGTGGCTTCGTCGGGAGGGCCAATGGGGGCATGGTGGTCCACATCGGAGTGGTGATCATCGCGGTGGGCCTGGCCGCCGCTACCGCCTTCGGGCACCGGACCGAGGTGGCACTGTCGCCGGGCCAGACATCTTCCTTCGCCGGGCACACGGTGGAGTTCGTAGGTACCCGCACCGTCAAGACGTCGTCCAGTTCAGCCTTCCAGGCAATCCTCCGGGTGGACGGCAGGGGAACCTATACACCGGCCATCACCCAGTTCGGCGCGGGAAGCCAGGACGTGGGCACTCCCGCCATCGACGCCAGTTGGAGAGATGACGTGTATCTGACCATCGACGCCACGTCGACCTCGGGAGCCCAGCTGACGTTCGGGGTAGTTGTCCAACCGCTGGTGATGTGGTTGTGGGTGGGCGGAGCCCTGTTGGTACTCGGATCGGTACTTTCCGCCGTTCCGGGTCGTCGCCGTCGTCCGACGGATCCGGTGTCGGCACCGACGGTCGCCACCGCTCGCGAACCAGAACCGGTGGCACCCAAAGACGCAGAAACCGTGGCGGACACATTGCCGGAGTCCGAGCCGGTTCCTGTCGGGAGCTGAGGGTGGGTCGGTACAAGGCACGATGGATTGGGATCGCGGTTCTGATCATTGGCGCCGGCTTGATAGCGGTGCTCGCCACCCGGCCGTCGGCCACGGTGGCCGAGGTCCAGAGCCCTCTGGTGGGTCACACCGCCCCCGTCATCACCGGCACCACTTTCGATGGGTCGGCGTTTTCGTTGCCCACCGCCCCCGGCCATTTCGTGGTGCTCAACTTCTTCGCCAGTTGGTGCGCTCCGTGCCAACAAGAGGGACAGGACCTGGTGGCATTCCAGTTCGAGCACCAGCAGTCCGGTGACGCGTCGATGGTCAGCGTGGTCTTCGGCGACACGCTGTCGGCGGCCCGGACCTATCAAACGATGTTGGGTGTGAGGTGGCCGACCTTGACCGATGCCAACGGGAAGCTGACGTTGGCCTACGGGGTCAGCGCCAGGCCGACCACGTTCGTGATCGCTCCTGACGGGCGGGTGGCGGCCTACATCGTCGGCGCGGTGACGGTCAAGGATCTCGACAGAGTGATGTCGGCGGCCAAGGCCACCCACGCGTGAGCACCCGCCGATTCCCGATATGGATCGTCCTAGGCGCGGTATTGGTGGTGGCCCTGGTCATCGGTAGTGGAGTCCTCGACACCACACCGGTGACTGCGGCTCAGAGAGCGGTGGCCATCGAGACGGGGATCAAGTGCCCGAGTTGCGAGGACCTGTCAGTGGCCAACTCCAGCGCGCAAACCGCAGTGCTGGTCCGAAACACGGTGCGTCAACTCATCGGCGAAGGAAAGTCCGATCAGCAGATACAGGCCTATCTGGTCTCCCGGTACGGGTCGGCCATCGTTCTGGTCCCGCCGGCGAGTGGGTGGTCTCTCTTGGTGTGGGTGCTCCCACTCGGAGGTGGCGTCCTCGCCATCGCCGGATTGACGACCGTGCTGGTCCGCAAACGTATGAACGAGTTGGTTGAACCGGCCGATGCCGCTCGAGCCGACGCCACGCTCGATGCCGGAGCCAGTTCCGACCAACTCGATGCTCGGCGGCAGTTCCTCGAGCAGTCGTTGGCCGATGCTTTTGCCGAGCACCGGGCCGGGGATCTTTCTGACCAGGACTACCAGGCGCTGAGAAAACGGGACACCGCGCGATTGGCGGCTCTCGATGTCCGGATGGTGGCAACGGGAAACGTAGGTGTGGCCGCCCCGGTTGCGGGCACGGGCGATGGTGCGGCGGAACCTGAGGGCCCGGTACCGACAATCATGTTGTCTCCATCAGGGGTCCGGCCGAAGAGAAACCGCCGGCAACGATTGTTGATCTCGGGCGCGGTCGGTGCCTTCGGGACGGCGCTGGTCCTGTTGGTGGCGCTGTTCGCCGCCAACCGCCTACCGGGTCAGACCCCGAGCGGCAACGCCACGCTCAGTCAACAGGCACAGATCCAACAGATGTTGGCCCAGGCGGCCACCTTGGAGAACGACCACCAGCCGGGCGGCGCCGCCCAGCTGTATCAAAAGGTGCTCGGTGAGAATCCGCAGAACGAGGTCGCCATGGCTCAACTGGGATGGCTCGAATACCAGACTGGGGTGCAGGGAAAGAGTGCGTCGTTGATCAACGATGCGAAGGCGAAGCTCAATCAAGCGGTGCAGCTCAACCCTGGTGACTACGCCCCCCGGCTGTACCTGGGGACGGTCCTCCTTGACCAAGACAACAATGCTTCTGGAGCAGTGGCCCAGTACCAGGCCTTCCTGGCCGCCAATCCACCTGCCGCGTTGTTGCACCAGGCGGCGTCGCTTCTGCGCCAGGCCTACACACAGGCGGGGGTGCCCCTGCCGTCAGAGGTTCCGGCCGACTGAACCGGCAGCCCTTCAGGGAATCAATACGACCTTGCCGGCCAGTGTCCTGTCGATGAGGCCGGACATCACCGATGAAGCCTGATCGAGGGGGTATTCGCTCGGAACCGTGGGATGGAGCTGACCGTCGCTGATCAGTCCCATCAGTTCGTCGAGCAGCTGGCGGTTTCCGATCGGGTCGCGAAACGTCCAGGCTCCCCAGTCCACCCCCACCACCGTGCGGTTGTTCAGCAACACCTGATTGAGCGGTACCGGGGCGATGGGACCCGAGGCGAACCCGATCACGCAGAAGCGCCCGAAAGGGCCGGTGGCCCGAAGAGCCGGTTGGCTGTGGCGACCACCGACCGGATCGATGACCACGTCGACTCCACCACCCGAAAGCTCCCTCGCCCGGACTTTGAGATCTTCGTCCTCGTAGGCGATGGTGGCCTCCGCCCCCATGGCCACCGCGTTGTCGAGCTTCTCCTTGGTCGATGCCGCGGCGATGACTCGTGCCCCTAGGGCCCGGGCCACGTCGATGGCAGCCAACCCCACTCCTCCACCCGCTCCGAGTACCAGTACCCATTCACCCGGCTTGAGAGACGTTCTCCGGGTGAGAGCAAACAGCATGGTTCCGTAGCTCTGGATGAGGGTGGCTGCCTGTCCGAAGCCAAGGGTGTCCGGCATGGTTACCAGCGTTAGCGCCGATACCACCACCTGCTCGGCGAACCCGCCGAATCCGGTGAATGCGATCACCCGATCACCGATCGACACTCCGGTAACGCCGCTTCCGACGGCCGATACCTCACCGGCGATCTCCCCGCCGGGGATGAACGGGGTGGGCGGCTTGATCTGGTACTGACCCTGGCACAGCAGTCCGTCCACGAAGTTGACCCCGGCGGCCCGCACATCCACCACTACCTGACCCTCGCCCGGGGTGGGCTCATCCCTCTCTTCGATGACCAGATCGCTGAGTGGACCCAATTCGTTGCAGACAACTGTTCGCATGGAGGAGAACCTACCGGGGGATCGGTCTCACTTCTCCAACTTGGCGATGAGTCTTTTGGGCGCCCGTCGTCTCCACGATTCGCGCAACGCTACTGCCCGACACCCATCGGGCTGCCTACGATCGAAGGGCCCGCAGCCCCGCCACCACGTTTGGGAACGCATCGGCAAAGGCATCGATGTCAGCGTCGACAGTCGACCAGCCGACGGACAATCGGAGCGAACGCTCGGCGTCGACTCCCATGGCCTCCAGCACCGGCGACGGCTCCAGCGACTCCGATGAACACGACGACCCCGAGTGGACGGCGATGCCTGCCTGGTCAAGCCCCAGGAGCACTGGTTCGGCTTCGACCCCATCGATGCCGGCGCACACGATATGGGGAAGATGACGCTCCGGATCACCGAAGATGGTGACCCCATCCACCCCGCTGATGGCCTTCACCAGGCGAGCGGCGTGACGACGGGCATTGCTTGCCTCAATATCCATGCGCCCCGGTGCTGCTAACACCTCAGCGACGGCACCGAAGCCGATGGCGGCTGGCAGGTTCTCGAGTCCGGCCCGCCGAGCTCGCTCCTGTTCGCCGCCGACCAGATAGGGGTCGATCCGCAGACCCCTGCGGACAATCAGCGCGCCGATGCCAGGAGGCCCTCCCAGTTTGTGGGATGACACCGACACCAGGTCGGCATCGAGTGCACCGACGTCGACGCGGAGGTAGCCGGCCGCCGCCACTGCGTCCACGTGCGAGAGCACTCCGAGTTCGCGGCAGCGGGACACGATGTCGTTGACCGGCTGCACGGTGCCGACTTCGTGATTGGCCCACTGACAGTGGACGAGCGAAGGCAGCAAGCCGTACTCCGAGCGACACTGCTCAATAGCCTCGTCGACCGCCTGCAGATGGAGGGTTCCGAACCCGTCGACCACCGGGGAGACGACGTCTGCCAATCGGGCCGACGAATCGCGGGCGGCGGAGTGCTCGATCGCGGCGCAGATAACCGGACCGGGGGAGCGTCGGGTCGCACCCCACACCGCGCTGTTGATCGACTCTGTCCCACCGGAGGTGAGGATGACCTGAAGCGGTCGTACCCCGAACAGGGTCGCTATCCGTTCGCGCCCGTCCTCCAACGCAGCTCGTGTGATCCGCCCCTCGGTGTGGACTCTCCCGGGGTCGCCAGTGACTCCAGAATGTGCCCACGTATCCATGGCGTCACGGGCTTCAGGTCGAAGCGGTGCCGTCGACGCGTGGTCAAGGTAGTGCCGGGCCAACCGATGCGCTCGGTGTCAGACCAGGGCGGCGCACTGGTCGTCGCCCCGCGCCCGGGACGATGACAGAACAACCGGGACACTTCTCTCTGCACTCTCGCCGCACAATCCGGCCAGCAATCCTTTCACCATGCCTCGGTCGACCGCGCACAATACGGGGAACTGGGATGCAGTGCTTCCGAACGGGCAGTTGTCCGCCACCACCGCGGTGGAGGTTCCTTGGTCCTCGGCATGGGCGGCGAACCCGTGGGCGGTCAAGGTGTCGGCGATGGCATGCATGGCGGTCCGCAACGACCGTTGGCCGTCACCAGGTGACATCTGATTGGCCAGGGTGCGACCGTACTCTTCGCCGACCCGCTCGGCCATGCCTTCGGCAGCTTGAGGCCCCAGCAGCTGAAGCGCCTCCTGGAGAAGAAGCACCAGAAGATCGTCCCGACGGGTGAGTAGGTCGAGGGTTGGATCGTTGCCGATGGCCCGGAACCGCTTGGACGGTCGCCCGGCTCCGTTGCCGGAAGCCCGTTCCATGGTGACCTCGAGATAGCCGCCGGTGGCGAGACGCTCGAGGTGGTGACGGGCGACGTTCGGATGGAGCGAAAAATGGGTGGCAACTTCGGACGAGGTCGCGCCGGGGTTGGACCGTACGAAGAGGTAGATCTCCCGGCGAGTCGGATCGCCGAACGCGGAGGTCACCGCGGTGACTGCCGCCGAAAAGTCGCTGTCCGACTCGTGGGTGACAGCGACTCCGCCACCCAGCACCACCGGTGCGAGTGGATCGGCGCCAACCACGGGTCTGTCTGAGGCCGGTTGCACGTCCCCTAGTCTACGGTGAACCCCAATTATTTCGAGGAGATTCCGCATGTCCATCGACGAGCCCCAGGTCAGAGAGGCTGTTGCCGCCGTGACCGATCCCGAACTGCGACGCCCGCTGGGGGAATTGGGCATGGTCGGAGCAGTGGGGGTGAAGCGGAAACGGGTGGCAGTGGATATCGCCCTACCTGTCGGTCACTACCCGCAGGTCGACGAATTGGTGGGCCGGGTGCGTCTGGCGGTGAGCGCGCTGGCCGGGGTCGACGAAGTGGTGGTGGAACAGACGTTGATGGGGGAGGAGGACCGGGCGCGGCTTCGGATGTTGCTTCGGGGAGAGCCGTTCGAAGGTGCAGCTCCGGGCGCTGCCGGGGGTGCACACGATCACGGCGGACACGATCACGGTGCCCCCCTCGGTCACGAGGAAGGGCGTCCGAATCGATTCATGCTCCCAAGGTCGAAGACCCGGGTGATCGGGGTGTCGTCGGGCAAGGGCGGAGTCGGGAAGTCTTCGGTGACCGTCAATCTCGGGGTGGCGTTGTCCCGGTTGGGCTACGACGTTGGCATCCTCGATGCCGACGTGTACGGATTCTCGGTACCGAAGATGCTCGGGGTCACCGAGGACCCATTGATCATCGGTGACCTGGTGGTGCCGGCAACGGCCAACGGCGTGCGCTGTCTGTCGATGGGATTTTTCGTCCCCGATGACACGCCGGTGATTTGGCGCGGTCCGATGCTGCACAAGGCGTTGGAACAGTTCCTGGTCGATGCGTACTGGGGTGAGCCCGATTATCTGCTCGTCGACATGCCTCCGGGGACTGGGGACGTCACCCTGTCTCTGGGTCAGTACCTGACCAAGACGGAGGTGTTTGTCGTCACCACGCCACAGCCGGCGGCGCAAAGGGTGGCCCAACGTTCAGCATATGCAGCCCGCAAGTTGAAGCTTTCGGTACGCGGTGTCATTGAGAATATGAGCTGGTTCACCGGTGACGATGGGACCCGGTACGAGTTGTTCGGTGCCGGCGGCGGCAAAGAGCTCGCTGACGAGCTCGGGGTCCCCCTGTTGGCGCAGGTGCCACTGGTGCCGGCACTACGCGAGGGTGCCGACGTGGGCATTCCGGTGGTCGTGGCCGATCCCGACGGCGAGGCCGCGGCTATCTTCGCCGCATTGGCGTTGTCCATTGTCGAGATGGGCCCGGCCCGCGTCTACCGAAAAGAGTTGACGGTTCGTTGAACGACATGGTTAAACGACATGATGGATCGGATCCATCAGCAGATCTCGCCTCGACCGGTCAGAGGGGCTTCCGGGCTTCGATCAAAAAGCGCTTGGCGTGGGTGACAACGGGCCCCCGGACCTGAATCTGGTCGTGGAGTTGGGCGAGTTGGGTTCGATAGAGCGCAGTGGTGAAGCCCGGAACGATCCAGATGACTTTCCGGAGGAAGTAGGTAACGGCGCCGACATCAAGGAACACCTTGCGCAACGACTCCTGCCGTAGATCGACCACGGCCAGGCCGGCTGCCTCGACCGCCGAAGCCGCTCGTTGCAGGCTCCGGCTCTGGTTGACCGGCTGGGGTCCCATCATGAAGTCGGTGAGTTCACGGACCGATCCGGCCCCGATCTGCTGGGACAGATAGGTTCCACCCGGCCGTAGGACGCGTCCGATTTTGTCCCAACGGGTGACTGTGGGGTGGCGGCTCACAATCAGGTCGAAGGAGTTCACAGGGAATGGCAGATCGGCGTCGTCGTGGACTTCGACCACTGTTGCACCCAACAATCGCATGTTGCCCCGGGCGAGTACCACGTTCGGTGGCCACGACTCGGTGGCCACCAGTACCGCCGGCGGATGGGGGATCTGCGCAAGGACCTCGCCCCCACCGGTCTGGATATCGAGCGCCGCTGCCGATTCGGCCATCCGGGCTGCGACCATCCCCGAGTAGCCCCAGGACGGGCATTCCTCGGTAGCTCGGCCCTCGAACCAGGAAAAATCCCAGCCTTCCACGGGTACCGACTCGCCTTCGGCTACCAATTCCTCGAACGTCGGTGGCGAAGGCACGGCACGGGCACGGGCACGGCACGGGCACGGTATCGGTCGCAGCCGCTACCCCTGCAACTACAAATTGCAGCTGTATCTGGTCCTCAATCGGCCCCAAAGGCGATGGCGGTCTGTTCTGGACCCTCGGCGGCCAGAGCTTTGAATCCGGAGGCGCCGTAGTCGAGCAATTCGCGACCGGCCCGCACGACCGCGGCGAGTGCCACCCGGCTGAACGCCCCGCCGACCGAAAGGCGGGCTATGCCGGCTTGGGCCAGTTTGGCTACCGAGGCAAGACCAGGGGGCGCGAGAACGTTGAGGGGTCGATCAACCTCGGCGACCACCCGGCGGATGTCGTCGATGTCGGTCAGGCCGGGGGCGTACAGGACGTCGGCGCCTGCATCTTGGTAGGTCTGAAGCCGAGCAATCGTGTCGGGCAGGTTGGGGTTCCCGCGGACGAAGTTCTCTGCCCGGGCGTTCAGCACAAGCTCAGATCCGGTGTGCGCTGTTTGGACGGCAGCGGCGACCCGCTCGACGGCCAGACCGATGTCGTAGATCGGCGCATCCGAACTGCGGGAGAAATCTTCGACCGAGCAGCCGGCCAAACCTACGGCAGCTGCATCCTGGACGGTAGCGAATACCCCGTCAGGATCTTCGGCATAACCGTTTTCCAGGTCAGCCGAGACGGGGACGCCCACCGCGGCGACGATAGAAGATGCATGTGCGAGGGCGGCAACCCTGTCGATGGAGCCATCCGGCTGACCGAGCGTCGCGGCGTAACCGCTACTGATCGTGGCCAGCGCCAGAAAGCCCATCGAGGCGAGCAATTTGGCGCTGCCGGTATCCTATGGGTCCGGCATGAGGAGAGGCCGACCGGACACGTGAAGGTCCCTGAAGAAGTTGGTCCTGTCCACTGGAAACATCACGGTTCCGACTGTACCGAGGTCAGGACCAGCCGGCGCGGGTGGCAGGCATTCCGCTGTCACCGTTCGGTCCAGGAACAACTCCGAGTACCTGGTGGACGGACAACCCTCCGTCGTCGAACCCGTTCGCCGACGCCGCCATGTAGAGCCGCCAGATGTTGGAGCGGTGCAGACCCACCAGGGCGACCGCCTGGTCCCAGTGAACTTCGAGATTGGCGACCCAGGCGCGCAGTGTCTTTGCATAGTGCTCGCGTAGTGACTCGACGTCTCGGACCTCGAATCCCGCTCGTTGCATGGCCAAGATCACCTCCCCGACATCGAGCAACTCACCGTCAGGGAACACGTATCGCCCGATGAAGGTCCGCCGGCCCAGCTCTGAACCTCCGGGTGTGGAAATGGCGTGATTGAGCAGCCTGCCGGTAGGCCCGAGGAGGTTCTGCAGTGTTTCGAAGTACCGTGCCATCGCCGATGTGCCTACGTGTTCGAACATGCCGATTGACGAGATGGCATCGAAACGCTCGCCTCGCAACTCCCGGTAGTCCTTGAGCCGGATCTCGATGTGGTCATCGAGGCCTGCGGCCTGCACCCGCTCGCGGGCATGTTCGACCTGTTCGGAGCTGAGCGCGACTCCCACCACGTTGGCCTGGTGGTACCGGGCAGCATGGATCGCCATCGATCCCCAACCGCACCCCACGTCGAGCAGACGTGCCCCCGGATGCTGATCGAGGCCCAGCTTGCGACAGATCAATTCGTGTTTGGCATCCTGGGCTTCTTCGAGTGAGGTCGTTTCGCCGACAAACCGGGCGCACGAATACGTCATTCGTAGTCCGAGAAACAATCGGTAGAACTCGTTCCCCACGTCGTAGTGGTGACTGATGACCTTGGCGTCCCGACCAAGGGAGTGGATCCGACCCGAGGGCTGGCACTCTTCGTCTGGAGCTGGCAGTGGGGCACCGATCGCCCCCAGACGCCTGGCGGCATCGATGATGGATGGCAGCCCTCGCAGCCCCATCTTTCGAAGATCATGTGGAGCCGAGTCGTGGAGTACCCGCAACATGGCGAACAGATCTCCCTCCAGCGTCAGGTCGCCGGCCACGAACGCTCGGGCCACACCCAACTCTCCCGGAGCCCACAGCATGCGCCGCACCGCATCGACGGAGTTGACCCGTACCGTCCCGATGCCTCCGAGGGGACCGACACCGCTTCCGTCCCAGAACTCGAATCGCACCGGCAACTCGGTGCCGAGGAAGACTCGCAGGAGGGGAGCGAGTGCAAGGGCAGCATTACCGCTGGCCCCGGTTGCCCCGCCGCCGCTGCCGCCGTCGTTCATCGACGAGGAAACGTGGGATGAACCTTGCATGGGTGTTCCCGCTGTATGAAACGAATCTCGGATGACCATTGAGTACTCCTTCACCTGCCCGTAAATACTTTTGCGATCCGATGTTACGGGGGCGCCCCGCGATTTGATGATCCAGCTTTTCTGGTGCCAATCAGATCTGTCGTGTGATTCCAATTCCGATAGGAAGCTTGTCGGGATCCCAACCGAGGACGGCTACCGCTTGACCGAACGCGAATCGGTCAGTCATCCCGGCCACGTAGCTGACGGCTGCCTTGAGGGCCTCCGCGTCACCACCTCGCAGGTCGGCGTCGTGCCCGTCTCCGTCGGGAATGAGATTGGGCCGGTCACCGTAGTGCTCGACAAGTGCCCGAAGCACTCCGACCACGGCTTGCCCTTGGGCGACCGAACTCGGACGCAGGTAGATGTGCTCATAGTTGCAGGCCCGAAAGGCCGAAAGGGCTTCGGCATAGGTGGCCGACATTCCGATCCGACCGGTTTGCAACACCGTCGAGACCATGGCGTCGATGAACGTCCCCAATTGTTGGCTGCGGCGTTCCCCGCAGCTTTCACGCACCAAGGTCGGGAGCACACTGGGTGTGACGATCCCACTCTTCACCGCGTCTTCGAAATCGTGACAGACGTAGGCGATGCGGTCGGCCCAACTGACCACCTCCCCTTCCGGGGTGCTCGGCGCCGGCCGGGACCACGAGTGGTTGCGTATGCCATCGAGTGTCTCGCGGCAGAGGTTGAGCCGGGCCAGGGATACGTCGGCTCCCCACGGGGCGTGATCGAACCCGCCGATGACATAAGGGGACAGGGCCTCCTCGCTCGCATGACCCCCGGGTCCGTGTCCGCAATCGTGGCCCAAAGCGATGGCCTCGGTCAGTGCCACGTTGAGCCTGCATGCTCGGGCAATGCCGGCGGCCACCTGGGCCACCTCCAGGGCATGGGTCAGTCGTGTGCGCTGATGATCGTCAGGGAAGACGAACACCTGGGTCTTCCCGGCGAGACGACGGAAGGCCGGGGCATGGAGGATCCGGTCACGGTCCCGTTCGAAGCACGTCCGCCAGGGATCGGGCTCCTCTGGTCGCTGCCTGGTGCCGCCGCCATGGGCGTGGGTTGCCCCCACCGCCTGTTGTGCGTGCTCGTCCGCTTCGCGACGGGGGCGGTCGAGACCCGAGATGGGGCCGTTCGGGTCCGCCACTGTTCGGCTGTCAGCATGGGCGAATCTGGTGTCTTCGTCTCCATGGGCGTACATGGTGGACGCCCACCGCCGATTGCGTTCGCTCTCACCTTCCACAGTGCCAGTGTGCCCCATGGCTGTGCCACTGGGACGCCACGCTGCGCTGAGCTTGTATCGTCGGGGGGGTCGGCGGAACCGCTGGCAAACTGTTGAGAGGAGCGTGCCAGGTGGACGTGCGTATCGGGATCGTGCAATCCATAAAGGAGCTCGACATCGAGTTGCCCGACGATGCTGACCGCGACAAGGTCCTGGCCGACGTCGAGGTCGCACTGGCCAAGGAGGGCTCTGTCCTCTGGTTGACCGATCGCAAAGGGCGCCGGGTAGGTGTCCCGGCGGGCAAGGTCGCCTATATAGAGGTTGATGCGCCGGCCTCCGATCGTCGGGTCGGCTTCGGGGTCTCCTGATCCCAACTCCTTCAACTCCTTCAGCCATCCCGGTGATGCTTCGCCGTGGTCCGGTGGCGAGATGACAGCGCTCCTCGATCTGAAACTGGTCTTCGTGACCGGCAAGGGTGGTGTCGGCAAGACGACCGTCGCCTCGGCTCTGGCCCTGTTGGCCTCGCAGCGGGGGAAACGGGTGCTGGTGTGCGAAGTCGATGCCAAAGGCGATGTCTCCGGGTTCTACGAGGCGCCCCCGACCGGTTTTGTCGAAAAAGAGATACTCCCGGGCCTCTTTGCCATGACCATGGATACCGAGGCATCGCTTCGGGAGTATCTGAAGCTCCATTTGCGCATTCCCGTGGTAGGCCGGATCGGGCCGTTGGCCAAGGCGTTCGACTTCGTCGCCACCGCGGCTCCGGGAGTCCGGGAGATTCTCACCGTCGGCAAATTCTGCTTCGAGGTCCGTGAGCGCAATTACGATTTGGTGGTGGTCGACGCACCGGCATCGGGCCACATCATCGGGCAGTTGGCGGCGCCGCAGGCCATCAACGACCTGGTGAAGGTGGGTTTGATCCGGTCCCAGACCGACTGGATGCTCGAGATCCTTTCCGACGCCTCCCAGACGGGCCTGATTGCCGTCTGTACACCCGAAGAGATGCCCGTCAATGAGACGATCGAATTGGCGGTCCGAGTGAAACAGGACACGACCGTGCAGCTGTCGGCAGTGGTGGTGAATCGGGTCCTTCCTGAACTGTTCAGTCGGCAGGAGGAAGTCGTTTTCGACGCATTGACCACCGCCGGCCCAGCAGAAGACCTTGCCGAGTTGGTCGGGGGTGACCCCGGGCCGGTGCTCCAGGCTGCCCGGTTGGCTGTGACCATGAGGCGCACCCGCTCCACCCATCTCGAACGACTCCGGGAAGGCATCGACCCGACGGTGCCCCTTCTCTATCTTCCTTACCTTTTCACCCGCTCACACGGCCTACGGACCACTCGTCAAGTAGCGGCGTCCTTGGGCGAGGAGTTGGGATACTGATGGCGGCTGGGCGTTCGACGCAGAGGGCTGGCAGCCGGATGGACTCACCCGCGGACTCTCCGGGAAATGGTTCGGGTTCCCTCGATGGTTTGCTGGCAGCCAAAGAGATAGTCATCGCCTGTGGACCGGGCGGGGTGGGAAAGACCACCACGGCCGCCGCGGCCGGAGTAATGGCTGCCCTGCGCCAGGGGGGGAAAGTCCTGGTTTTGACGGTTGATCCAGCCAAGCGTCTGGCCAACGCCCTCGGTCTCGAGGGAATCGGCAACACCGAAAGCCGGGTACCCGACGAGGCGTTCCGGTCCGCCGGTCTGAAACCCCGGGGCGAGCTGTGGGCGGCCATGCTGGATACCAAGGAGTCATGGGATGCCCTGATCCGTAGGCACGCCCCGGATCAGCAGACCAGGGACCAAATACTGGCCAATCCGCTTTATAAAAACATCTCTGGGCGTTTCGTCCAAAGCCACGACTACATCGCCATGGAGCGGCTCTACGAGATCCACTCCGAAGGTAAGTATGACCTGATAGTCGTCGATACTCCCCCCACCCGCAATGCCCTTGACTTCCTGGATGCCCCACAGCGATTGGCCGATTTCTTTTCATCACGACTGCTGCGCTGGTTGATCGTGCCCTATCGGTCACGATTGGTAAATGTGGCGACCAAACCCTTTTACCAAGTCGCCGACCGCATCCTCGGCACCCAGTTCCTCGCCGATATCTCCGAATTCTTCGTCCTCTTTCAATCGATGTATGACGGCTTCGTCGAGCGGGCAGGGGCAGTGCAACGGCTGCTGTCTGACCGGAGGACAACATTTATGGTGGTGTCCACCCTTGAGGGCGTGCCACTCCGCGAGGCGGAGTTCTTCGCCCAGGAGCTCACCTCGCGCCATCTCCACCTCGGTGCCATCGTGTTGAACAAAGTGCTTCCTGCCTATCTCCAGGGCTCGGCAGCGGCGACGGTGGCCGAAGCGATGAAAGACCGGGCGGAGGAGTTGGCTACCTCGCTGGCACCGATGCTGGGGTCGGCCGACATCACGCTCGGCGATGTAGCTCAGATCCGGCGGGTGCTCACTGAAGTAGCAGATAGCTTCTTGAACTTCCGGGTGGTCGCACTGCGAGAAGCCGAGGAGAAGTCGCAGTTGGGCACCGTGCCTGAGGTCCTGGCCACTGTGCCGTTCTTCGATACTGATATCTACGACCTGGCTGGATTGGTCAGGTTGGGGGAGCAGATCTGGGATTGACTTCCCCAGCTCGACCCGCCTCCTTTCTGACCCCATCCCATCACCAGGAATGCCGGTCCCGGCGTTCCGGGACGTGAGCAGGATCCGCTCCGGGGGAGACCATTGAGGCGAGCCGCGATCGCAATTGTGCTCCGTGTGAATGGTCCCTGCTCACCCGTACAAGAGACCGGTGCCATACAGACCCTCGGCTACACGATCGCAATTCAGTATCCGATGAAGGCAGTGGCAGATGCCATGGCCTACGAGGTCGATCGAGGTTGGATGCAAAGAGTAGGGAAGGGCCTTTACGTGCGGGGGGGCACTTCGATAGGGAGGGAGTATCGGATCCTCGCCCTCTTCCCGTGAAGTGTACGGCTGCGAATTCGGCCTACGCCGCCTGCTTTACGATGCATACATGACCGACATAGTCGATCCGGCCATCGAGGCGTATGCCGAAGCCCATACCACCGCGCCGCCGGACCTACTCGAAGCCGTCGCCTCCGAGACACGCTCCACCCTGAAGGCTCCAGGAATGATGGTCGGGCGCCTAGAGGGTCGCTTTCTCGAACTGTTGGTGTTCGGGACCGGGGCCGTTTCGATTCTCGAAATCGGTACGTTCAGTGGCTACTCGGCACTGGCCATGGCCGCGGGACTGGTACCGGGAGGATCAATCGTGACCTGTGAGATCGATCCGGTGCATGCCGCGATCGCCCAACGGCACATTGCCGCCAGCCCTTATGCCGACCGGATCGATGTGATGGTGGGTCCGGCCCTCGACACCATTGCATCGTTGCCCGGCCCGTTTGACCTGGTCTTCATAGACGCCGACAAATCCGGTTACCTCGCCTACTACGAGGCGGTCCTGGCCAAGCTTTCCCCGCGGGGGTTGATCGTGGCGGACAACACTCTCTGGAGCGGTCGGATCCTCGATCCCACCGATACGTCGGCGGACACTCAGGCGCTGCGGGCATTCAACGACAAGGTCGTCACCGATCCACGGGTGGTGGCTGTCCAGACCACCGTGCGTGATGGCGTGACGATGATCCGGCGTGCGGGCTGATCGGTGCTTGACTACCACCTCCATCTGTGGCCGCATGCCCAGAGCGATGCCGAGGCAACCATCGAACAGGTGGCGGCCTACTGTGAGCACGCCATGGCCCACGGCATCACCGAAATTGCCCTGACCGAGCACCTGTTCCGATTCACCCAAGCCAAAGATCTGCTCGGTGGTTTCTGGGACGACCTCCCCGGAGAAGCGCTTCGTCCAGGAATGGAGGCTTACTGGGACCACCACGCCCGGGTGGACCTGGATAGTTATGTCGAAGTCGTCCAAGCGGTGAAGGCAGAGGGGTTCCCTGTCGTCCTCGGTCTCGAGGTCGACTACTACCAAGGTCGGATGGACGAGGTAGCCGGTTTACTGCGTGACTACCCCTTTGATGTCCTACTCGGTTCGGTGCACTGGTTGGGTACCTGGAGGTTCGACGTCCTGAACGATCCGTCGGTGATGGCCGAATGGGAGGTTCGCGACATCGATGCAGTATGGGACGAGTACACCCGGGCCATGGAGGAGTTGGGAGCATCAGGGGTATGTGACGTATTCGCCCATCCTGACCTGGTAAAGATCGCCGGGAGGGTCCCAGCGGTGCCCGACGAGTTCTACGATCGGATGGCAGAGGCGGCGGTGGTTTCGGGGATGGGCGCCGAGGTGTCGTCGGCCGGTTGGCGCAAACCGTTTGGCGAGGAGTACCCGGCACCCCCACTTATGCGGCGCTTTATTGCGCAGGGAGTCCCGTTGACCACTGCTTCCGACGCCCACTCTCTTCCCGACGTGGCCGACCGGGCCGAGGACTTGCGAGGGCTGCTGTTGGCGGCCGGAGTGACCGAGTTGCAGGGCTTTCGGGACCGCCGACCTCATAGGGTGCCGATTTCGCCACTGGGCGCTGAGTTGACGTCTCTGGACCCGGGAGCCTGACCGTGGCCACCCCAGCTGAGCTGGCGCTAGAGCGCACTGATCTCAATGACGTGCAGCTGGCGCACATCCAGAGACTGATGGGGACATGGGGGATCCTGGCCGATCTGTCCTTCTCCGACCTGGTGCTGATGGCGCCGATGGCGTCCCCTCCCCATCAGCTTCGGATGACAGAGCAGGTACTGGTCATTCTGGGCCAAATGCGCCCGTCCAACAGCGCCACTGTGGTGCAGCACGACCTGGTGGGTCAGTCTGTCAACGCCGCCGACTGGCCGGTGGTCACAGCTTCCTGGCAATCAGGCGATGTGGCGCGAGGCGAGATGCAGATGGAGCCTGACGAGGAGCCAGTTCGTCTCCATTGCATTCCCGTCCGGTGCGAGGGAATCCTGGTGGCGGTATTGGCCAGGCTGGTGGCCGGAGCCGGCCGTCGTCCCGGCCATCTCGAACGCACCTATCGCGATGTCTTCGACCGGTTTGCTGTGATGTTGTCGGAGTCGACGTTTCCGTTCCCCAGCGAAGAGGTCGCTACTGAAGAGGCTCCACGGGTGGGTGACGGCATTGTGCTGGTCGACGAAGAGGGCCGGGTGCGCTATGCCTCGCCCAACGCCACCAACGCGTTGCATCGCATGGGGATGTATTCCCAACTCGAAGGTCGCCGCCTCTATGACCTGGGGTTGGAGGAGTCGGCCATTGAATGGGCCCTAGCCTCTGCATTGCCGGTGGTCGAAGAGGTGGAACGCCGCCCTGACGTCATCGTCTTGTTGCACTGCATCCCGCTGTTGGACCATGGCGACGTCACCGGCTGTCTGGTTCTCCTGCGTGACGTGACCGACGTCCGCCGGCTCGACCGTTTGCTGCTTTCCAAGGATGCGGCCATCCGCGAAGTTCATCATCGGGTCAAGAACAATCTGCAGACCATCTCCGCCCTCCTCCGCCTGCAGGCTCGTCGACTGCCGCCCGGCGTCGGTCGGGTAGCGCTCTTTGAAGCGGAACGGCGGGTCCAGTCGATCGCCGTCGTCCACGAGATCCTGTCCCGCGAGCCGAGAGACCAGGTGCCGTTCGACGAAATCGTCACCGCGTTGATTCGTATGGCCGAAGACTCGGTGGTGTCATCGGCCAAGGTGACGTTCAGCGTGACCGGGGAACTGGGGGAGGTGCCCGCCGATGTCGCCACTCCGTTGGCAGTGGTTCTGGCCGAGCTATTGCAGAACGCTGTCGAGCACGCGTTCATCGAGTTCGACAAGGACGACGCCGATAGGCCTGACCGACCCGGCACCGTCCGAGGTACGTCCAAGCCGGTCGGTCATATAGCCGTTCACCTGGCCGCCGACGATACCCGACTGGTCGTCGAAGTGGCCGATGACGGCTCGGGACTCCCGGAAGGGTTCGATTTCGACGTCACCATGAGCCTGGGACTCTCGATCGTCCGGGACCTGGTCAGGACCCAGTTAGATGGGTCCATCGTCATGCGTGACCGGAACGGAAAAGACTCGGAGTCGACCGGAACCGAGGTGTTGATCGAACTGCCGGTGCACGAAGCCCAACGCATCGGTTCGTAATTCGCCCCATCGGCCATCGAGGCGATGAAACCGGATCAGTGGATCGGAAAGATGCGGCGTCCCGGTCCCGGTCCCGGTCACCCGGCGGAGGGAAAGTTCAGGCTCAGGAAGCCCGCCGGCGCGATGCCAGCCAGGCCTTGCGGAGCTTCCGTCGCTCCTCTTCAGAAGTGCCACCCCATACGCCGGACTCCTGGTTGGTAGCCAGGGCGAAGTCGAGACACGGTTCCTGAGCATCGCAGATCCGACACACTCGTTTGGCCGCTTCGATCTGATCGATCGCCGGACCAGTGGTGCCGATGGGGAAGAAAAGGTCGGGTTCCGTGCTGCGACAGGCAGCCAGGTCGCGCCAGTCCCCCTCGTCCCATTCGACAGTCCGATTCCACACGAGGGCCACGATGCTTCCTCCGCTCCCGATTTCGAGATACCCCATTGTGATCTGTTTCACATAGCTCAGCGCCTAATAGTCGCCGGCCATTCGGGGTTCCCCTCTAGAGTAACCACCGCAGTGCATGGTTGCAAGCAATTTTGCCGGGATGAGCGTCACATTTTTGGCAGTTTTCACGCCTGAGGGCACTCGGGAGGATCAATGTGAGTGTGAACGCGGCCATTCAGGCCCATAGGGGGAGCCCGGACCCATCCGGTGGGATTTCCGAGAACACCCTGGAAGCCTTTGCCCGTGCTCGGCGACTGGGGGCTGATGGTGTCGAACTCGACGTCCGTCTCACGGCTGACGGCGCCTTGGCCGTCTATCACGACCCGAATATCCCCGGGGTCGGGAGGGTGGTTGACCTGGAGGTGCACCAACTACCCGACCACGTGCCTCTCCTGGCGGCAGCCTTCGGGGCGTGCGTGGGCATGACGGTGAATGTCGAGGTGAAGAACCTCCCCACCGAGGCGAACTACGACCCTGACGAGACGGCCGCCAGGGCGGTGGCCAACGCTATAGCCGAGGCCGACCTGGGAGAGGGCGTCGTCGTCTCGTCGTTCTGGCCCCCGTCGCTCGATGCCGTCTTGGCCGTTGACCCGGCGCTCGCCACCGGGTTGTTGTTGGCCGAGTGGGCGGATCCGACCCAAAGCCTGATTATGGCGCAAGACATGGGCTTTCGGGCTCTGCATCTCCACCAGTCCCTGGTAACCGCGGCCCTGGTGGAGGAGACCCACGCTGCCGGTCTGGAGGTGGCCGTCTGGACGGTCAACGACCCGGAAGCCATGACGGCCATAGCCACCTACGGCGTCGACACCATCATCACCGACGACGTCCCTCTGGCCGTGACCACCATCAGAGTGACCTGACCGACCCGGGCGAGATCACCGAGAGGACGACCTTCTGACCAGGGATCGCGTGATCGATTGGTCGTGGAAGGCGTTTTTCGTCAACAATGCACGGCCATGAACGTCGTTGTCTGTGTGAAACAGATCCCCGATCCGGCCGCGCCGCCGTCACTCGATCCGGGGACGAACAACCTGATCCGAGCGGGCAAGCTCATTCTCGATGACTCCGACGCCTACGGGGTCGAGATGGCGTTACAGCTGGTCGACAAGGCGGGCGAGGGCGAAGTGACCCTGGTGTCCATGGCCCCGAACGGTGAGACCTCCGGGCTTCGAACCGCACTGGCCATGGGAGCCGCCAAGGCCATTTTGATCAGCGACGACAGCCTGGCCGGCACGGACGCACTGGGAACCGCCAAGGTGCTGGCCGCGGCCATCAAGCGGGCAGATCCGGACTTGATCCTGGCCGCCACCGAGTCCACCGACGGGTATACCGGTACGACTCCGGTCCAGATCGCCGAGATCCTGGGTCTTCCGTCGGTCACCTTCGCCAAGAAGGTCGAAATCGACGGCGGCTCGCTCAAGGTCGAGCGTCAGACCGAGGCTGGTTACGACGAGGTCGAGAGCCCGCTTCCGGCCCTGGTCACCGTTACCGCCGGCGTCGTGGAGCCCCGCTACCCGTCGTTCAAGGGGATCATGGCCGCGAAGTCGAAGCCGGTCGAAACCTTGACCATCGCCGATCTGGGCATCGATGCAGGCCAGGTGGGAGCCACCGGCGCCCGCCAGGAGATCACCGATGTGTCCGCCTCGGAGGAACGTGCGTCGGGCGAGATAGTCGTCGACGAAGGTGACGCCTACCAGCGGGTCATCCAGTTCCTCGAGCAGCTGAAGGTCCTGTAGGGACCGAGTAGGGAGAACGAACACACAATGTCAATTGACAAAATCTGGGTCCTGGCCGAAGTGGCCGACGGAAAGCCCATCACCGCCAGCCTCGAGCTGATCAGCCACGCCAAGTCCCTGGCCGGGACAGTGGAGGCCGTCGCCTATGGCGAGGAGACCTCTGCTATCGCCGGAACCCTCGGCGAGTACGGCGCCACCACCGTTCATGACGTGGGCGACCTCGGCGGTTCGCTGCCGGGCGCGCCGGTGGCCGACGCTATCGCCGCCGCCATCGAGGCCGGCAACGGTCCCGACGCCATTCTGTTTCCTGCCACCTATGACGGTCGGGACATTGCCGGGCGTCTCTCCGCCAAGATCGACAGGCCGGTTCTCACCAACGTGGTCGGGCTGGTCGCCGGCGATGGTGGTCTCATTACCCAACATGCCGTCTTTGGTGGTGCCCAGATTGCCACCGCCCGATTTGTCGGCGATGGACCGGGGCTTTTCGTGATCCGGGCCAAGTCGTTCCCGGCCGAGACGTCCGGAGGCGGCCAGGCGGAGGTCGTGGCGGCAGCAGCGACCGAGAGCGGTCCCACCAACGGCGCCAAGATCGTGGCCAGTCATGTGGAAGAGCGCACCGGTCCCAAGCTCGACGAAGCCAATGTGGTGGTCTCCGGCGGACGTGGTCTCGGGGAAAAAGAGAACTATGCCCTCATCGAGGAACTCGCGTCATTGTTGAAAGGGGCGGCGGGTGCCAGCCGCGCCATCGTCGATGCCGGGTGGGTTCCCTACTCTCACCAAGTCGGGCAGACCGGGAAGACTGTCAAGCCGACGGTGTACGTGGCCTGTGGGATCTCCGGGGCCACCCAGCACCTGGTGGGCATGAAGAACTCCAAGAACATCGTGGCCATCAACAAGGACCAGGATGCTCCGATCTTCTCCGTTGCCGACCTCGGCATCGTGGGTGATGTCCATAAGGTCCTCCCCAAGCTCATCGAGGCGCTGAAGGCGCGGGGCTGACCGACGAACAGACGGAGCCGCCACCCCGTCTGGCATACCTCCCGATACCGAGCGGAGCGTTACCGAGCGGCAGCGGGATGCATCAACTAATACTGGCAGGGTGACGGGTAGCGTCAGGATTTGCGGCGCCTCGTCGCGCCATCCAACGTCCGCACCTTTCGAACGACGGAACCATGCTCTTTCCCACCATCGATTTCGCCATCTTCTTCGCTGTGGTGTTCACGGTGAACTGGCTTCTGAACCCCTATTCGGTGCCATGGAAGATTTTCATGGTGGCGGCCAGCTACTTTTTCTACGCATGGGCTGACTGGCGGTTCATGTTTCTGCTGGCGGCCTCAACGGTGATCGCCTATACCGGCGGCGGCATTCTCGATCGACTGGAGGGGCAAGCCAAGCGGCTGGCTCTCTGGGTGACCCTGGCGCTGCTGCTCGGGCTACTGGCGTGGTTCAAGTACTACGTCTTCTTCACTGTCAATGCTGACAATCTCTTCCACTTCATGGGATTTGATCGTCCATTGCCCCTCCTGAACGTGTCCCTTCCCATCGCCATATCGTTTTTCACGTTCATGGCCATCAGCTATGTGGTCGACGTCTACCGGGGAACACTGAAAACGGCCCGACCCATGGACCTGGCCGTCTACCTTTCGTTCTTTCCCCATCTGGTTGCCGGCCCCATCGTCCGGGGCACGGAACTACTCCCTCAGATCCGTCGACGGCGCGATCCGGCTCACATCAACTACACCGAAGCGATCTGGTTGATCGGCGCCGGACTGGCCAAGAAGGTGGTCCTGTCCTCCTACTTGGCCACCTACGTGGTCGACCCGGTCTTCGCCTCCCCGCGTCAGCACTCAGGGCTGGAGGTCATCTTCGCGGTGTGGGGCTACGCCGTACAGATCTACGCGGACTTCAGTGGATACACCGACATCGCAATCGGGGTCGCCCTGCTGCTCGGATTCCGCTTTCCCCAGAACTTCAACCGTCCCTATACCGCCGTCTCTCTCCAGGACTTCTGGCGCAGATGGCATATGACATTGTCCAACTGGCTTCGGGACTACCTCTACATTCCGTTGGGCGGCAACCGGGGCTCCGAGCGGAAAATCTCGGTCAACATCCTCATCACCATGCTTCTCGGTGGTCTCTGGCACGGGGCGGCGTGGACGTTCATCGGATGGGGCCTGTTCCACGGGGTCGGTCAGATCGTCGGCCGCCAACGGCGTCTGTGGCGAAAGGCCCACGGGCTACCCCTTGAGCCCGGTGGCCGGGTGCGCATTGCCGTGGCGCAATTCGTGACGTTCCAGTTGGTGTGTATCGGGTGGTTGCTCTTCCGTGCCCCATCCTTCTCCAATGCCTGGTCGATGGTGGGCCGGCTCTTCCACGGTTGGGGATCGTCCCCGTTGGTGACCCCCTTGGCCGTGCTGGCCGTCGCCATCGGCATTGCCACCCAGTTCATGCCCGACGGATGGGTCGACCGGATAAGAAGAGCCTTTGCCGACCGGCGTCTGGCCGTCCAGGGAGCCATACTGGGCGTGGTGCTTCTGGCCATCACGACGCTGGGACCCCAGGGCGTCGCCCCGTTCATCTACTACCGGTTCTGACGTGAACATCCTCCCTGACACCCCGTCGACATCTCCGCCGGAGCCCGGGTTCTCGGCACCCGACCCCACCGGCTCGACCGACGCCCATGGCGCCGGGGTGGTGAAGCCACGCGACGCTCCCGGCGCCATGGAACTTCCGTGGACCCGTATTCTCATCGTCGGAGCCATCTGTTTTGCCGTGTGGTTACTCCTCGATGCCCCGAGCCTCCAGAAATCGGCCCAGGCGTCACCGCTCGGCTCGCGCCGCACGGTGTCGCTGGACGTGGTGGGCCCCGTCGCCGCCGTCAGCCGAGGACTGGGACTGGCTCATGTTGTGGGCTGGACCGACGACCTGCTCGGTCGCTCGGTCGGCGGCGGTCCGTCCTTGAGCATCGCCACGCCCCCGATCATCCCGGTGAGCAAGGGCAACGGTAAGGGTAAGGGCCCCGCCCTGGCCGTCACCATCCCAACCACCACCCCGACCGCCAGCACGGCACCCACCCCGACCACCCTGCCGCCTCTTCCCCAGCACCCGACCGCAGCCAATCCTCTCCAGGTGGTGGTGATCGGGGACTCGATCGGCATCGACCTGGGTCCACCGCTGACCAACGACCTGATCGGCACGGGTGTGGTGGCCGCCATCTTGGATGGCAAGATCGACACCGGGTTGTCGCGACCCGATTACTTCGATTGGCCGGCCGAGCTACGTGCTGATCTGGCCAATCACCACCCCCAACTGGTGGTGGTGATGATGGGTGCCAACGACCCCCAGAGCCTGGAGGTCAACGGGACGGCCGTGGCCTACGGCACTGCCGGGTGGAACGCGGCCTACTCGGCCCGGGTGGGGGCGTTCATGGACACCGCCAATGCGGCTGGAGCCCACATGCTGTGGGTTGGCATGCCACCCATGGCCGGGTCGCAACTCGATGGGGAGATGAACGTGGTGAATGGACTGGTGCAGTCCCAGGCGGCGACTCGGCCAGCGGGTGTCACCTACCTGAGCTCGCGCAACGTGCTCGGTGACGGGCAAGGCAACTACACCGCCTATCTCACCAATGGGTCGGGTTCCGAGGTCAACATCCGGACTCCCGACGGGATCCATCTGACCCTCGGTGGCGGGGAGGTCCTGTCCCAGGCGGTCATGAACTCGATCCGGGGAACTCTGAAGATCGCCCTTCCGGGCTGACAACCTGTGATTCCAAACCCGCGACTAGACGAGCGGCCACGGGTAGGGCGGGCGGTCGCCCTCCGGTTCGGGAAATGTCCCCGTGTCGAGCAGTGCCCGGATCCGGTCCACCAGGTCGTGTCGCTCCGGCCGGGTGAGGAGACGGGCCACCTGATCGGGGAGTTCGAGCGCCAGTCCCTCGAGGTCGGCCAGGCGCGACTCGGGGACGTCGTCTCCGGCGAAGTCCCACATCACCGTGCGCAGTTTGGGATCCGAGTGGAAGCACAGCCCGTGGTCAATACTCCACAGGCGCCCGTCACCGCTACTGAGCACGTGACCGCTCTTGCGGTCGGCGTTATTTGCCACCACATCGAATACGCAGATAGCTCTGAGCTGGCTGTCGAAGTCGCCGCTCTCGAACAGCGTGAAGTAGTGCTGCCGGTAGTCGGCCTCGACAAAGAGCTGCAACGATCCCGCTCCAAAGGGCCCGTCGTCCCGGGCCACAGTGGGTGGCACCAGGCCCCACCCCAATGCCTCGGAAAGGGCGTAAGCCGCCACCTCGCGTCGATAGAGGCCGCCGGGGAAGTCCCAGAGCTCCTGCTCGCCACGGGCCGGTTTGTACACGGCCCGGAGTGGACCGGTGCCTACCGAAACCAGGAAGGTGAGGTTGGAACTCCAGGGCAGTCGGCCCTCGATGGTGAGCTCGGCATCGGCCAGTTCGACCAGGGCACCTCCGAGACTGGGACCGTCATCGGGTCGCCATCCGTTCAGGTTGTCGGAGGCCGGTGGCCGTTTGTCCGTGGGCATTCGTGTCCAGAGGGGTCGAGGGGTGATCCGCACAGCGGGCAGGGGGGCCGACCTGAGGTCACCAGGGTGGTGGCCTGTATGGCGAAGGCGGCAGCCTGTTCCCGGGTGACCGACAGGCGGGCAATGGCCCCGCTTTCATCTTCGGGCACGAGTTCCTCGATGACGATGACGACACGGTCATCGATGTTGTCGTAGGAGACTCCGAGGGTTCCTATGGCCCACGCCGGTTCCGACGGCTCTTCGAGGGAGAGGTCGTGAGGAAGGTGCTCGGGGCGTTTCTGATCCCGGACGATTTGGGCCAGGTAGTCGGCCAACACCGACACTTGTTGTTTTTCGATCTTCAGGGTGAGCAGGAGCGGTCCCTGACGGCATTGGAGGAGAAAGAGCCGCTGACCTACCGGACCCACCGTCCCCACAGTGAAGCGATCCGGGGTGGACAGGTCATAGCCCTCGCTCACGACATGACCAATCCGGACAGGGAGGCGGTGGTATTCACACAGAGCACGTGGGGTCCGTGCTCGCTGTAGGCAAGGGCACTGATCGAACAAGGTGAGATGACCAGGCGCTGGAACAGATCAAGATGGGTGCCGGCCGCCGCCGCCACCGCTGCTTTGATCGGATCGGCGTGGGAGACCATCACGATGGTCCCACCCGGGTGGAGTCGGACCAGCCGAGCGATGGTCGACGTGATTCGGGCCTGCATCTCCAAGAACGACTCGCCTCCGGGGAACCGGAAGCCGCTCGGCCATCGCTGGACCTGGGTCCACTCGGGCTTTTTGGCCAACACCTTCAACTGGGCGCCTGTCCATTCGCCGAAGTCGCACTCGAGCAAACCCCGATCCGAGCGGACCCGGAGCCCCAACTGCCGGGCGATCGGTCGGGCCGTCTCGAACGTGCGCTCGAGCGGTGAGGCGTAGACGGCCACCGGCGTTCCCTGCCCCTGGCTGGTCACGCCGCCGATGCGGGCCGCGACCTCGTCGGCTTGGGCCAGACCGTCCTCGGACAGGTGGAGATCGGGCGCCCGACCAGGGAGGATCTTCCCGGTGGTCGGCGTCGTCCCGTGACGGACCATGAGGACCACCGTCGGTCGGGGAACTGGAGTCCGTCGGCTGGGCACGCTTGTCAACCGTACTCTGTCCGAACGGACACCGATCCGCCCCGACTGCGGTTCATCCCGGTCGAGATCAGACCGGGTCTGGAAGGCGCCGGGGCATGGGTACCGCTGTCTCCGGCCACCGCTTACGGCTCACCCGGGCCAACCGGTGCAGGAGGGCGATGGCTCCCGGGTCATCATCCCCCGGACGGGTCTCCACCGAACCGTCGGCGATCATCCCATTGAGCAGATCCCGTCCCTTGTCGGTTCGTACGATGGTCAATGTCCAATCGTTGAAGGCGCCGATACCTCCGGTGGAGATGTCGGCGTGCTCGGCCGCGAAGTCGGGGCACGTCTTGCATCCTTCGCGAGTCCAGGCTTGAGCCTCTTTGAGTGGGATTTCGTGGAACTTGCCGTCTCGCGTCCACACCTGAAACACGCCCTTGATGTTCATCTTGGTGATTTCGGCGCGTGCAATGCCGTACTTGGCCTCGAACAGTTCGGGGAAGATGGCGTCGTCGAAAGTACTGGAGCAGAGCAGGCCGACGGTCAGGGAAAGCCGGCGGGCGATCTTTCCCGCCTTGCGGGCAGCCATCATGGCAGGCGCCGACGCCTGGCAGCCCATGCCGACCAGAGCGATTCGCTCCGCGCCGGCCTCGATAGCCTGGGGATAGGCCAAGGGGTTGGCCGAGTAGGTGTACCGGGACCCCGCCGCCGCCAGCACCTCCTCGCGGGTGGTGGCCACCGCGGGTACTGCCTTCCAGGTCGACCCGTCACCCTCAAGTTCTGAGACGAGAGCGGCGTCGATCACATCGTGCCCGAGCGCCCAGATGAGGAGGGCCGACACCAGGCCCCCGTCCTGTCCCGCCATGTGAACGTCGGGATCGGTGGCTCGCACCAACAGGATGTCCGAAGAGACTCCGGCCACCTCGGCAGGGGTCCGCTCCCGTCCGAACAGATGGGTGTCGATCTCGGGCTCCCACAGCCTGAACCGGGGACACGCCCGGGTGCACATGGTGCAGCCCTTGATGCCGTGGGTGCAGTTCTCGGCACCGCCGTCGGCATCGATGTGAAACGGCTTGTACTTGCCGCCGGTATCGTCGTAGGAGAGAACATCGTGGGGGCAGGCGATGATGCATGCGGCACAGCCCGTGCACAGTCCTGAGGTCACGACCTCTGGGAAGAGTTCGAGCCAGTGTGGCTTTTCGGGAGGCATGGGAACACCATAGCGATGGTGACCGGAACGGTGGGTGTGGCCACGTCGACAGCTCAGCCAGGCAGGGTGGATCGGGCCGGAGTGCCCGAGCGCAACCCCCGGTTCCACCACGCCGGATGCACGTCGGCCTCGGTTGTGGCCCAGGCGAAGTGGTGGCGAGCCGATCGGCGGAGGAGGGGGAGCCCGGCCAGCCCGACCAGGGCCCAGCGACGCCGGGAGGGGGACAACTCGAGCAACGAGAGGATCGAGGCCAGCCCCCACAGGCCGAGGATGGTGTTGTAGGCGGGCAGCCGAGAGGGTGGGAGTCCTTCGGCTTCGGTGAGCACGGGAATGCCGAACCGGTTCCGCCGCCATGGCCACAGGGTGAAGTGGACGATGACACCGGCCAGACCCGCCCCCGACAGTAGGGCCAGCACGCCGTCCCACCGCCGGCTGCCTCGGGCGGCCACCAAAAACCACAGACCCAGCTCCACAACCCAGAAGGCCCCGGACCCGGTGAGGCCCAACTCGGGCTGCCAGACCAGACCGACGCCGTTGCCGAGCTCGAAGCCGTGATGGGCGGCGGTGCCGGCCGCGGCCGCCACCGACAGGGGTCGCCGGATCCGCCGTGTGGGTGTTCTTCTCAGCACTGGTCGATGGGTGGAGTCTCGGGGCACGCCTCCGAGCGTAGGGGACGGGGCTCCGTCCCGTCCCCTGGTGGCTGGTGTGCCTGTGCTGTTCCGTCCGGGCTGGCCGGGCCTCGGGGTCAGTGACCCCGGGAGATCCACTCGTCGAGGTGTGGCGCCTCTTCCCCGATCGTCGTCCCGTCGCCGTGGCCGGGAAGCACCCGCGTGTCGGTGGGTAGGGTCAGCAAGCGGTGACGGATCGATTCGATGATGGTGGGGAAGTCCGAGAAGCTCCTCCCGGTTGCCCCCGGACCACCGCGGAAGAGGGTGTCGCCGGTGAAGACCACCCCGAGGTCGGCACCGAAGAGGGAGCAGCCACCGGGGGTGTGGCCCGGGGTATGGATGACCCGCAATACCCGCCCCCCGGCCTCCAGGTCGGCACCATCGACCAGTTCAGAATCGGGCGCCCGAGAGGGGTAGACCTGATCCCACAGCGGGCGGTCGTCGGGATGGAGCCAGATCGGTGCACCGACGTGGTCGGCCAGGGATGTCGCCGCGTTGATGTGATCGTTGTGGCCGTGGGTGGCCACGATCCCGATGGTGCGGCGTGAGCCGATGGCCTCGACGATGGGGCGGTGGTCGTGGGCGGCGTCGATGACCAGTACCTCGTGGTCGTCGCCGACCAGCCAGACGTTGTTGTCGACGGCGAAGTCCTGACCGTCGAGAGAGAATGTCCCCGAGGTGACCACGTGTCCGATCACTGTGGCATCCTGACGACCGAGCGGAGCACCTCTCCCCGTTCCATCCGGTGAAAGGCCTCTTCGACGTCGCCGATGCCGATCGTCTCGGACACAAATCGATCGAGATCGAGCCGCCCCTGGAGATAGAGGTCGACCAGCATGGGGAAGTCGCGGGAGGGGAGACAGTCCCCGTACCAACTCGGCTTCAATTGTCCCCCACGCCCGAAGAAGTCGATCATGGGCAGGTCGATCCGCATGTCGGGCGTCGGGACACCCACCTGGACCAGTGTCCCGGCCAGGTCACGGGCGTAGAACGCCTGCTCCATGACCGCCGGGTTTCCCACTGCCTCGATACAGACATCGGCGCCGTGGCCGTTGGTCAGTGCCCGGATGGCCTCCACCGGATCCTCGATGTCGGCGTGCACGACATGGGTGGCGCCGAAGGAGCGGGCCAGATCGAGCTTTCCGCCGTCGAGGTCGACCGCGATCACCATGGTGGCTCCGGCCAGCCCGGCGCCGGCGATGGCGGCGCAGCCCACTCCGCCGCACCCGAAGACGGCCACCGAATCACCCAGACCGACCTCGCCGGTGAACATGGCCGCGCCGAGCCCGGCCATGACCCCACAGCCGAGGAGTCCCACGGCCTCGGGCCGAGCCCGCCGGTCGACCGGTGTGCACTGCCCGGCGGCCACCAGTGTCTTTTCGGCGAAGGCACCGATACCCAGGGCGGGAGTGAGCGCAGTCCCATCGAGCAATGTCATCTCCTGAGTTGCGTTGTGGGTGGCGAAGCAGAACCACGGCCGGCCCCGGCGACAGGCTCGGCACTCGCCGCAGACCGCCCGCCAGTTCAGGACCACGAAATCGCCCTGCGCAACCGAGGTCACGTCCGGCCCGACGGCGTCGACTATTCCGGCGGCCTCGTGGCCGAGGAGGAACGGGAACTCGTCGTTGATCCCCCCTTCCCGGTAGTGAAGGTCGGTGTGACACACCCCGCACGCCTGGACCTGCACCACCACCTCGCCAAGCGATGGCTCGGGGATCACGATGGTCTCGAGCGAGACCGGTTCACCCTTGGCTCGAGCCACGACACCGCGCACTTCGGTCTGCATCCGGTTCTCTCCTGTACTGGTCAGTCGTTGACGAGCCTTTGCTTCGGGCCCCCATATTACGTGGTGCCTTCGGGACGCCCGATGGGTCCGCTTCGGTACCCTCGTCATGTGCCCGAGCTCCCCGAAGTCGAGTCCTATCGGCGCCTGGCCGAAACCGCTGTCGACCGGAGCATCGCCTCGGTGGCGACCCCCGATGCCTGGTACCTGAAAAGCGGAACGACCGGCCCGACGTTACGTCGCCTCCTGGTCGGCCACCGGTTCACCGCGGCTCGACGCCGGGGAAAGCTGCTCCTGCTCGACACCGACGGCGGCCCGGTCGTCGGCATCCGGTTCGGCATGACCGGCTTGTTGACCGTCGACGGCGCATCGAGCGTCGGTCAACTCATTTCTGTCCCCCGGCGGGACAACCCGGCGTGGGACAGGTGCATCGTCCGTTTCGACGACGGGGGTGCCATGGCCGTTCGGGACCCAAGACGCCTGGGGGGCATTGTGGTCGATCCGAGCCTCACCCACCTGGGTCCTGATGCCCTGTCGATCACCAGGGGCCAGCTGGCTGCCGCCCTCGGGGGATCGGTCGCCCCGCTCAAGGCCCGACTGCTCGACCAGTCCAAGGTGGCCGGCATCGGGAACCTGATCGCCGACGAGGTGCTCTGGCGGACCGGCCTCTCACCGGAACGTCCGGCCCGGTCCTTGTCGCCGGCCGACGTCGGTCGGCTCCACCGCCGGGTGGGCCGAACCCTGGGTCTCCTCATGGAACGGGGCGGATCCCACCTCGGCGATCTGATGGAGGAGCGCCACCCGGGAGGTCGTTGTCCGAGGGACGGAGAGGAGCTGACCCGTTCGACCATCGGTGGTCGAACCACGTGGTGGTGCCCGACCCATCAGCAATGACCCATCGGGGACGTGCCGGTCTGCGCCGGAGGCGCCTCGGTCAGCCTTCGATCTCGGCCAGCACCTTGGCCGCATGGCCATCGGCCTTCACGTGGTACCAGGGCCGGGCCAACTTCCCGTCGGCCCCGATGAGGAAGGTGGACCGGATGACGCCGATCGACTTCTTCCCGTACAGGGTCTTTTCGCCCCAGGCTCCGTACGCCTCGCCCACTTTGTGGTCGGCGTCGGTGAGCAGCGGAAAGGTGAGACCGAACTTGGAACGGAACGCCTGGTGCTTTTCGGCGGGGTCGCCCGAGATGCCGAGTACCGGGACGTCGGCTTTGGAAAAGGCGTGGAGGTTTTCGTTGAACTGGCACGCCTCTTTGGTGCATCCGGGGGTGTCGTCCTTCGGATAGAAGTAGATGACTACCTGTTTGCCCACGAAATCCTTGAGCGAGATCTCCTTCCCGTCCTGGTCTGGCAGGGTAAACGCCGGTGCTCGGTCGCCTGGCGCCAGTTTTCCCATGGGTCACTTCCTTCCGTTCGTTTGTTTATCCACCTTGGCACACTCCGGTGGTACGAGAGCCGCGTTGTCGTGGGAGACTCTGAGAAGAACGCAGTGTGAAGGGAACAGATCCATGACCGAGCCGATCACCATCACGTCACCACCGGAACGCCCGCCCCACAACCGGCGGAAGGTCTATGTGGACGGGGAGGGCGGCGTACGGGTTCCGTTCGTCGAGGTCACTCTTTCCGACTCGCCCGGTCGCAACGGCGCAGAACCCAATCCGCCGGTCCATCTCTACGACACCTCGGGACCGGGCTCCGTCCCCACGGTGGGGCTGCCGTCATTGCGGGCTGACTGGGTCGCCGGTCGCGGCGACGTGGAGGCGTACCAGGGTCGTCCGGTGGGCCGTCGCGACGACGGTCGGGCCGCGGTGCGGCGCACCGGGCCGGATCCGGAGCTCTTCCCGGCGACCGGTCGCCAGCCGCTGCGATCGAAGGGCACCGCGGTCACCCAGCTCCACTACGCCCGGAGAGGGGATGTCACCCCCGAGATGGAGTTCGTAGCTGTCCGGGAGGGTATGGCCCCCGAGTTCGTCCGGGACGAGATCGCTTCCGGCCGGGCCATCCTCCCCGCCAACGTCAACCACCCCGAGTCCGAGCCCATGATCATCGGCGCCAACTTCCTGGTGAAGGTCAACGCCAACATCGGCAACTCGGCAGTGTCCTCGTCCATCGACAAGGAAGTCGAGAAGCTGACCTGGGCCACCCGCTGGGGTGCCGACACGGTCATGGACCTCTCCACCGGTCCGGACATCCACACCACCCGTGAGTGGATCATGCGGAACTCGCCGGTCCCCATCGGCACAGTGCCCATCTATCAGGCCCTGGAGAAGGTAGACGGGAGCCCCGAGGAGTTGACCTGGGACCTCTACCGTGACACCTTGATCGAACAGGCGGAGCAAGGTGTCGACTACTTCACCATCCACGCCGGGGTGCTGTTGCGGTACGTGCCCATGACCGCCAAGCGGATGACCGGCATCGTCAGCCGGGGCGGATCGATCATGGCCGCGTGGTGCCTGGCCCACCACACCGAGAACTTCCTCTACACCCGGTTCGAGGAGATCTGCGAGATCATGGCCGCGTACGATGTCGCCTTCTCCCTCGGAGACGGGTTGCGGCCCGGCTCGATCGCCGACGCCAACGACGAGGCCCAGTTCGCCGAGCTGTCTACGTTGGGCGAGCTCACCGAGATCGCCTGGCGCCACGATGTGCAGGTGATGATCGAGGGACCGGGCCATGTGCCCCTCCACAAGGTGGTCGAGAACGTCACCCTGCAGAAGGAGGTCTGCCACGAGGCACCCTTCTACACCCTGGGCCCACTCACGGTGGATGTGGCACCGGGTTACGACCACATCACCTCGGCCATCGGGGCCGCGGTGATCGGCATGGCCGGGACCGCCATGCTCTGCTACGTCACCCCCAAGGAGCACCTCGGTCTCCCCAACCGCGACGACGTGAAGCAGGGAATGATCGCCTACAAGATTGCCGCCCACGCCGCCGACCTGGCCAAGGGTCATCCCGGGGCCCAATCTTGGGACGACGCCCTCTCCAAGGCCCGGTTCGAGTTCCGGTGGGAGGATCAGTTCAACCTGGCCATGGATCCCGAGACGGCCCGGGCGTACCACGACGAAACTCTGCCGGCCGAGCCGGCCAAGACGGCCCACTTCTGCTCCATGTGCGGTCCGAAGTTCTGTTCGATGCGGATCAGCCAGGACGTGCGGGACTATGCCGCGGCCAAGGAGTTGGACCTGACCACCGCGGTGGAACTGGGCCTGAAAGAGAAGTCGATCGAGTTCCGTGACGCCGGGTCCGAGGTCTATCGGGAGCCTTCGACCACCTGACCAAGGTATGGCCGGGACGGATGAACCCGGTTCCCGGTCGGTTCAGGGGTAGACTGGTGGCTGTGGTAGGGCACCGTGCCCATCCACCGGGGTCTTCCTCATTCTGTTTGTCAGGTCCGCAGCCGTGGACCGGATGGCCGGCCCGAGGCGGGCCCGCCTGTATCCGTGAGTCCCACGAATACCGATGGCCGGCCCCCGGCCGTCACCCAACAGATGAGAGGCAACACACCCCATGACAACTACAGCCGAGCAATCGGGCCGCGCCCGCACACTCGAACATGACGGCGGCAGTCCCGAGGACGAAGCTCCCACCTTCGACTCGCTCGGGGTCGACCCGGCACTGGTCAAGGCCCTCGCCGTCCAGGGAATTACCACCGCATTCTCCATTCAGGCCATGACGGTGGCCGATGCACTCGCCGGTCGTGATGTCTGCGGCAAGGCCAAGACCGGCTCGGGGAAGACCCTGGCCTTCGGACTCCCGCTCCTGCAGCGAACCATGCTGACGAGGGCCACCGAGCCCGGCCGGCCCCGGGCCCTGGTGCTGGTACCTACCCGTGAGCTGGCCGTGCAGGTGAGCGAAGTCCTCGAAACCCTGGCCGACGAAGTCGGTCTCCGAGTGGTAGCCGTCTACGGCGGCGCCGATATCGAGCGTCAAGTGAAGAAGCTTCGCAAGGGTGTCGACGTGATCATCGCCACGCCAGGACGGCTCATCGACCTGGGCGACCGTGGCGAGCTTTCGGTGGCCGACATCGAGACGCTGGTGCTGGACGAGGCGGACCGCATGGCCGATATGGGCTTCATGCCCCAGGTCGAGTGGGTCCTCCGGCGATTGGAGCGGAAGCACCAGACCCTGTTGTTCTCGGCCACGCTCGACGGTGCCGTTGACCGTTTGGTGAGTCGTTACTTGACCGACCCGGTCTACCACGAGGTGGCGTCGCCAAGTACCACCGTCGAGGAGATGGAGCACCGATTCCTCGAGGTGCACCAAATGGACAGGGTGAAGGTGTGCGCCACCATCTGCCGCCACTCGGAGAAGACCCTCGTGTTCGTTCGGACCAAGCGGGGCGCTGACCGTCTGGTCGAGCAACTTCGCAAGGAGGGGGTCAACGCCGACGCCATCCACGGCGATCTGCGGCAGGCCAACCGGGAGAGGACATTGAAGGACTTCGGGATGGGCAAGCTACCGACGTTGGTGGCTACCGACGTGGCCGCCCGAGGATTGGACATCGACGCGGTCGACGTGGTCATCCACTTCGACCCGCCCGAGGATCACAAGGCATATCTCCACCGCTCGGGTCGCACGGCCCGGGCCGGTGAGACAGGGGTGGTCGTCACGTTGGTGCAGTGGAACCAGGTCCTCGAAGTGGAGCGCATCCAACAACGCATCGGGTTGAAGATCCCGATCGTGGAGATCTTTTCCAACGACTCGCGCCTGGCCAACCTGGCCTCGTGGAATCCGGTCCGCGTGTGATGCCAGAGGTTCATTCCCGCCCCACCCTCATCGTCGATCCGGGGCCTGTCGATATCGAGCGCATCCTGGTGGTGACCGCTCACCCCGACGACGTGGATTTCGGTGCGGCGGGATCGGTGGCGGCATGGACTCATGCCGGGGTGGAGGTGGCGTATTGCATTGCCACCGACGGCGACGCCGGGGGATCGGACCGGACCATCAGCCGGGCCGACGTGGCTGCTGTCCGTCGCGACGAACAGCGCGAAGCCGCCGCCAAAGTTGGCGTGTCCGACGTGACATTCCTCGGATTTCCCGACGGGCGCCTGGTCCCGAGCATCGAGCTCCGCCGGGACATCTCCCGGGTCATTCGACGCTTCCGCCCCGACCGGGTGGTGGCCCAGTCTCCCGAACGGGACTGGGCCCGCCTGTACGCCAGCCACCCCGACCATCTGGCCGCCGGTGAGGCAGCCGCATGCGCGGTGTACCCGGATGCCCGCAATCCGTTTGCCCATCCCGAGCTTCTCGAAGAGGGCCTCGAGCCTCATATCGTGTCGGAGCTGTGGGTCATGGGCACCGAACGGGCCAATCGGGTGGTTGACGCCACTGATTTCTTCGACCAGAAGCTGGCTGCCCTTCGGTCTCATTGCAGCCAGGTCGGCGACGGTGACCATCTCAATGATCTACTCCGTCCGTGGATGTCAGGGGCCGCACTGGCGGCCGGCCTGCCCGACGGCCGGTTTGCCGAAGCGTTTCATGTCGTCGGAACCAGGTAGTGGCTGAACCGGTTCTTTCCGCCCCGGCCGGCGGAGATCCCCGGCCATGGGCGATCGTCCAACATGTCGGGCACGAAGGGCCCGGGTTGATCGGCGAGGTGCTGGCCGCGGCCGGCTATGCCTCCGAGGTGATCCGGATGGATCTCGGCGCTGATCTGCCCGATGTCGCACTGATCGGAGGCCTGGTTGTCCTGGGCGGGCCGATGAGCGTCCATGACGCCGACGAGTTACCTTGGTTGGCCGACGAACGCCGGCTGTTGGCAACAGCCACCCGCGCTGGTTTACCGGTTCTGGGCGTGTGTCTGGGAGCCCAGCAATTGGCAGCCGCCCTTGGGGCTGACGTGACGACCGGGGACGATGAGGAGATCGGAATGGGGGCTGTCACGTTGACTGCTTCCGGTCGTCGGGACCGGGTGTTGGGCCCTGAGTACGGAGGCCTGACCGACACCACCATTCCCTGCGTGCACTGGCATCGTGACACCTTCGCCCTGCCTGCGGAGGCGGAGCACTTGGCGGCGACAAGGGTGTTTCCCCATCAGGCATTCCGGGTGGGTGCCCGGGCCTATGGATTTCAGTTTCACGTGGAGGTCAACGCCGCGCTCGCCGAGCAGTGGCGCCCACATCTTCCGACCGGGACCGTCCTCGGGGCATCTGGCCTGTCCCAGGTGGAGACCACCGGGCGCCGCATCCTGCGGCGTTTCGTCGACCTGGCGGCAGCGCCGTGATGGACGAACCTATCGAGACAGTGAAACCCCGGCTCCGGGGCGTGTTCCACGAGGTGGGCTTCTTCGTCTCGCTGGTGTCGGGTGTGGCCTTGGTGTGGGCGGCTCCGACCGCGGGATCGAAGGTGGTGACGGCGATCTATGCCGTCTCCATCTCGATGTTGTTCGGTGTCAGTGCGCTCTTCCACCGTCATACCTGGGGGCCGGTGGGCCGGCGCCGGATGCGCCGGGCCGACCATTCGACCATCTTCATTGTCATCGCCGGTTCCTATACGGCGGTCGCCGGAATCGCCCTGGGCGGTTGGGCCCGCATCACCGTGTTGTGCATCGTCTGGGGTGGTGCCGTGGTTGGCATCACCATTCGCCAAACCTGGCTCGACGCTCCCAAGTCGGTGATCGCGGTCCCCTATGTGGTGGTGGGATGGTCGGCCTTGGCGGTATTGCCTCAGTTATTCCATGTTCTCGGCGTCACCGGGTTCGTCCTCCTCTTTGTCGGTGGCTTTGCCTACACCGCAGGGGCAGTGGTCTACGCCCTCAAGCGCCCCAATCCGATTCCGGGAGTATTCGGCTACCACGAGGTCTTCCACGCCTGCACCATCGTGGGCGCCATCGTGCACTTCGTGGTGATCGCCTGGTTCGTGTTACCCCTGGCGACTTAATCCGCCATTTGGCGAAGCATGTACGGAAGGATTCCGCCGTGGCGGTAGTACTCGGCCTCCATCGGTGTGTCGATCCGCAACCGGGCGGCAAACTCCACCACCCGGTCCGCATCCGTGGCCCGCACGGTGACCTCTTTGGGAACCTCTCCACCGTTGAGGGATTCGACTCCCGAGATGGCGAACACCTCGTGACCGGTGAGGCCCAGCGATGCCGGACTCTGACCGTCGGCGAACTGCAGTGGTAAGACGCCCATGCCGATGAGATTGGATCGGTGGATGCGCTCGTAGCTGGCGGCGATGACGGCGCGAATGCCCAGCAGTGCAGTTCCCTTGGCCGCCCAATCACGGGACGATCCGGATCCGTACTCCTTGCCCGCCAGTACCACCAACGGAATGCCCTCTGTGGCGTATTCGACAGAGGCGTCGAAGATGGTGGTCTGCACACCATCAGGGAGGTGCAGGGTGATACCTCCTTCAGTGCCGGGAGCGAGTTGGTTGCGCAGACGGATATTGGCAAACGTGCCACGCATCATCACTTCGTGGTTGCCCCGGCGAGATCCATAGGAGTTGAAATCCCCGCGTTCCACCCCATGGTCGGCCAGATAGCGTCCCGCCGGTGTCGACGGGCCGATGCTTCCTGCCGGTGAGATGTGGTCGGTAGTCACACTGTCGCCGAGGACGGCCAGTACCCGGGCACCGCTGATGTCGGTCACCGGCGTCGGCTCGTGCGCCAGACCCTCGAGGAACGGTGGGCGCAACACGTAGGTGGAGTCGTTGTCCCAGGCGAAGGTATTGCCGGTGGCCGTCTCCACATTCTGCCAGCGCTCATCGCCGTCGAACACCGAGCTGTACCTGTCGCGAAACATCTCCGAGGTCAACGAGGTGCGGATGGCCTCGGTCACCTCTTCGGCCGACGGCCACAGGTCGGCGAGGTGCACCTGGTTGCCGTTGGTATCGGTGCCCAGCGAGTCGTTGTCGAGGTCGATGTCCATGGTGCCGGCCAGGGCGTAGGCCACCACCAACGGCGGCGAGGCCAGGTAGTTCATCCGTACGTCAGGGTGGATCCGTCCTTCGAAGTTCCGGTTTCCCGACAGCACGGAAACCGCCGAGAGGTCACCACCCTGTATGGCTTCGGAGACACCGGTGAGCAGGGGGCCGGAGTTGCCGATGCAGGTGGTGCAACCGAAGCCGACCAGGTCGAAACCGGCCTCTGCCAACGGCCCGGTGAGCCCGGCGCGGTCGAAGTAGTCCATGACCACCCGGGACCCGGGGGCGAGGGTGGTCTTGACCCAGGGCTTGGGTCGCAGCCCGAGATCGACAGCCTTCTTGGCCAGAAGCCCGGCCGCCACCATCACCTGGGGATTCGAGGTGTTGGTGCAACTGGTGATGGCGGCCACCACCACGTGACCGTCCTCGATGGTCACCGTCGATCCGTTGGACAGGGTGGCCGGCGCCGACTTCTTTTCGCGTCCGAGGGCGGTGTGGAAGGCATCTTTGGCGTCGGACAACGGGACCCGATCTTGGGGCCGGGCGGGACCGGCGATGCTCGGGACCACCGTGGAGAGATCCAACTCGATCGTCTCGGAGAAGACGGGCTCCGCTCCATCGGGGAGGTGGAACATGCCCTGTTCCTTGGCGTAGGCCTCGACCAGGGCCACGTGGTCATCATCGCGGCCGGTGAACCGTAGATAGTCGAGGGTCACGTCATCGATGGGGAAGATGGCGCAGGTGGCACCGTATTCGGGTGACATGTTGCCGATGGTGGCCCGATTGGCCAACGGAACCGCCGCCACGCCAGGTCCGTAGAACTCCACGAACTTGCCCACCACACCGCGCTGGCGGAGCAGTTGGGTGATGGTGAGGACCAGGTCGGTGGCGGTGGTCCCGGCCGGCTGGCGTCCGGTGAGGCGGAATCCCACCACCGGCGGGAGGAGCATGGAGAGAGGTTGGCCGAGCACGGCCGCCTCCGCTTCAATGCCGCCGACCCCCCAGCCCAACACGCCGAGCCCGTTGACCATGGTGGTGTGGGAGTCGGTGCCGACCAGCGTGTCGCAGTAGGCCCTTCCGTCTTCGGTGCCGAAGACCACCCGTGATAGGTACTCGAGATTGACCTGGTGGCAGATGCCGGCACCGGGCGGGACAACCCGGAATCCGTCAAAGGCCTGTTGGGCCCAGCGCAGCAGTTGATACCTCTCGATGTTGCGCTGATACTCGATGTCGACGTTCTGGTCGTACGAGTCGGAGGTGCCCGAGACCTCGGCGATCACGGAGTGATCGATGACCAGTTCGACAGGGACGAGTGGATTCACCTTGGCCGGATCTCCCCCCAACTCGGCGAGGGCGTCCCGCATGGCCGCCAAATCGACCACCCCGGGGACGCCGGTGAAATCCTGCATGAGGACCCGTTCGGGGGTGAGGGCGATCTCGACGGCGTCACTTCCCCCCACGCCGTGGCGCTCGGGGTCGCGACCCCAGTCGGCCACCGCTTCGATGTCGTCGGGGCTGACGGCGAGACCGTCCTCGTGCCGGAGTAGGTTCTCGAGGACGACTTTGATCGAATAGGGGAGCCGGGCCACGTCGTGCCGGTCGGCCAGGGCATTGATCCGGAAGATCTCATATGTCTTGTCGCCCACTGTCAGGTCGGCCCGGGCGCCGAAGCTGTTGGGGGCGGACGCTGAGGAAGGGGATGGTGCCATGGACCCATTCTGCCCACTCCCGGACACCCGGCGCCATGGCAGCTTTCGACGTCCTCCCCTCAGGTATTTCTCATGTCATCCGATTACGTTCGGGTGCGGTACCTCCAGACGGCCAATGGGGGCAGCACGATCAGGAGCCCTACCGTCCATGCCACTGCCTGGAATATCCAGTGAGAGGTGGGCCCCCCGAGCATCAGGGACCGACATGCCGTCACCACCACGCTCACCGGTTGATAGGTGGCGAAGCCGCGCAGCCAACTGGGCATGGCCGCAAGGGGGACAAAGGCGGAGGAGGCAAACGTCAACGGGAACAGGAGCGGAAACGACATGACTTGTGCCGTCTCGCTGTTGGGGGCGGAGAGGCCTATCAGGGCAAAACCCCACGACAGGGCGTAGGCGAACAACAGGATGAGTCCGATCCCGGCCAGATAGGGAAGGACCCCGGTGGTCGGGCGGTACCCAACCAGGAATCCGACACCGCTCATGACGATGACCACCATCACGTTCCGGCAGAGGTCCGCGGTCGTACGCCCGGCCAGCACTGCCGAGCGTGCCATGGGCAGGGCTCGGAACCGCTCGATGAGCCCCTTTTGGAGATCTTCGGCGAGACCGATACTTGTCTGTATGGCGCCGAACGCCACAGTCTGCACGAAGATCCCCGGCATCAGGTAGTTCACATAGTTGATCCCATGCCCCGGATGGATCGCCCCGCCGAAGACATAGCGGAACAGCAGTACGAACATGATCGGCTGCACGGTGGCGAAGAACAGTGCCTCGGGAATTCGGGTAATGGCGATCAAGTTCCGCTTGGTGACTGTCAGCGTGTCCGAGATCGCCCATCGAACGCGGGCGCCGACCCCGGTAGCCAACGGAGCGCCGGTGACTGTCGGGATGGAGATGGTGGTGGTCATCGGTTGCCTCCAACGGGGATGGGTGTCGATTCGGGTTGACCGGCGCGATCGCGGGTGCCGCCCGATCCCTTCATTTCCGATCCGTCCTCGGCCTCATCCTCTTCGGCATGGTGGCCGGTCAGAGCCAGAAACGCGTCATCGAGGCTGGGCTCCCGCAGGGTGAAGGTGGTGGGAGTGATGCCCGCCTGGTCGAGCGATCGAAGGGCCTCCATGGCGTCCACCGGACCCTTGTCGACGGTGACATCCACCACCCGACCGTTGACGTTCGGGTGGTGGGGGCCGATGGCATTCAAGAGCGAAGCCGTGCGGGCGACGTCGTCGTTATCGTGCAATCCCACCTCGAGGACGGTGGCACCCAGGTCGGACTTGAGTTTGGCCGGGGTGCCTTCGGCGATGACCCGCCCATGATCAAGCACGGACAGGGTGTTGGCCAAACGGTCGGCTTCCTCGAGGTACTGGGTGGTGAGGAGCACCGTGGTGCCCTCTCCCACCAGACTCTCGATGACTTCCCACATGTCGTTCCGGCTCTGGGGGTCCAGACCGGTGGTGGGCTCATCGAGGAAGAGCACCGTTGGTCGGGCCACCAGGGCTGCGGCCAGGTCGAGACGCCGGCGCATGCCACCCGAGTACGTCTTGAGGGTCCGGTTGCCGGAGTCGGCCAGATCGAACTGGTCGAGCAGTTCTTTGGCCCGGCCGGCCACGTATGACTTCGGAAGGTGATTGAGCCGACCCACCATGGCCAGGTTCTCTCGGCCGGTCAGGTTCTCATCGACGGCGGCGTACTGACCGGCCAGACCGATCAGACTGCGGACCAGGTCGGCCTGCTTGGTCACGTCGTGGCCGAGGACAAGTGCGGAGCCGCTGTCGGCTTTGAGAATGGTGGTCAATATCCGCACGGCTGTCGTCTTGCCCGATCCATTGGGACCGAGCAGACCGAAGACGGTTCCCTCCTCGACGTTGAAACTCACCCCGTCGAGGGCGCGGACCTCCTGCTTGCCGGAGAACGTCTTCTTTACATCGGTGACTTCAATTGCGTGTGCCATCGGCAGCGATCCCGTCTTCGAGTGCGCGAACGGAGTGAGCTAATTCCCTTTACTTTTGTATATCTTAAGGTTTAAAGTATTGGTGTGTCAACCAAGTTGGACCAGCCCGAGTTCGAGGGACAGATAGCGGGTACGCCGGCCTCGGCAACAGGTTCCGGGCACCCAGACCTGGTCGAAGCGATGCGGGCCTACCGGATGGCCGTCGATATCTTCGATGAAGCCGTTGCCGACAAACTCGGGCTCAACCGAACCGATTTCCGGTGCATCGATATTCTCGATCAGCACCAGCCGATGACTGCCGGATCGCTGGCTCACGCGTCCCGGCTCTCGACGGGGACCATCACCTTCGTGATCGACCGGTTGGAGGCTGCCGGGTTCGTGCGTCGCCTGAGGGATGAGGACGATCGACGCCGGGTACTGGTGGAAATGGTCCCGGCTGCGCAACTGAAGGTCCATGCGTGCCACCTCCCGATGATCGAGGATGCCCGGACGGCGCTGGCCGAATTCGCCGCTGACGAGCTCGCGGTGGTCTGCAAATTCCTCAGAATCAGCACAGTTGTGTTCCAAAGAAACGTTCCCACCTGACTGGACCGGGTACTACGGTCGGAATGCGCGACCGGGCTGGATGACCGGGCGATACCACGACCCGGATGCCCGGGAACTGGACGCCCAGCCGGAGGCCGCCTGCCAGGCGCCTCCCGCGGTTAGCCATTAGCCTCGGCGTATGCGCGAAGGCGATATCGCACCGGACTTCGAACTACCCGACGAAAACGGGACTCCCAGCCGGCTCAGTACCCTGGTCGCTGATGGCCCGGTTGTCCTGTTCTTCTACCCGGCGGCGATGACGCCGGGCTGCACGGCGGAAAGCTGCCATTTCCGAGATATGAAAGCGGAGTTCGACGCGGTGGGTGCCCAACGGATCGGCATCAGCGCCGACGCGGTGGAGAAGCAGAAGCGATTTTCGGACAAGCACTCTTTCGACTTTCCTCTGCTTTCCGACCCTGATGGCGCCGTAGCAACCCAGTACGGGGTCAGGCGCCGCTTTACAGCCCTTTCACCCACCAAACGGGCGACGTTCGTGATCGGAAGCGATCTCAAAATAGTGGCCGTCATCCAAAGCGAAGTGCGGATGAACGTGCATGCGGACCGAGCGCTGGAGGCGGTGGCGAAGCTCTCCGCCCATTGAATCTTTGACGCCGACGCCGACGGCGACGGCGACGGCGACGGCGACGGCGACGGCGACGCCATTGTCGGCAGTTAGTTGGCCCGGATGGTGCAGAACTTTCGATCCTTGGCGAGGTCCTCGCTGCGACGGACCGCCGTCATTATGGCCGGAGTACTGGCCATTGAGGTGGCGTTCATCTTTTCCTATGTAGGTGGGTTGAGCCATCCCTACCCACACGGGGTGCCGGTTGGCGTGGTGGGGTCGGCCTCGACCCAGCACGCTCTGATCGCCACCATTCAAAGGCAAGGCTCGCAGTTCAGCCCGGCGTCGGACCCTGACTCGGCCAGTGCCCTGTGGGCTGTGGCCGACCACACCATTGATGCCTTTGTCGTCGTGAACGGGTCGAAGGTCGACATTGTGGTGTCGGGTTCACCCAGTCCGGTTGTGGCAACGGTGGTCGAACGCGCCATTGATCCCGTCGAGAAACAGTTGAGCGTCACCTTCAACGTGGTCCATGTGCTGCCGTTCCCTGCCAATGACCCTGAGGGACTCGGACCGTTCTAACTTGTTGTGGGGGGTGGGTCGTAGGCGGCTACCTGGTCGCCAGTGTGCTCGGATTGGCTCGCGGTACTGATCTGGATCTGCGGCAGACGCTTCTCCGCAGCGCGGCGCTTGCAGTGTTTTCCGTGGCCTCGGGAGTATTCGGGGCTCTCCTGGGCGGGGCAGGTCTTCACCTGTTCGGGGGCAACCGTTTGGACCTCATGGGTATCGGGACACTCGTGGTCTTGGCGATGTATATGGCCGCCACCGCATTTCAGGCGGTGATTGGCGAGTTGGGTAGCGCCCTGGCGGTGGTCCTCTTCGTGGTGATCGGAAACCCATCATCAGGCGGGCCGTATCCGCCTGAGTTCTTGAGCGGGATCCGGCGCGAGGTGGGGCGGTACATCCCCACCGGGGCTGGGCTCGAGGCGGTTCGCACTATCGCCTACTTCGGCAGTCACACCTCGGCTCTTCGCTGGTGACGTTGGGGGCTGCCCTATGGCATGGTCGAGAACCTGCCCGGGCTGATGCTCCATCGAGCGACGGTCCCCGGTGCTAACTGCCTCCGATGGGACACTGTCGGCATGCACCTGTGGCCCGAATGTCGGGGTACATCGACGTGAGCCCGAATCCGATCAATGACCGCCTCGAACGCATGGCGCAGTCTATCGCCGAGCGTGTGGCCCATTTGGTGATCGACTCGATCGACCTCAATGCGATTCTGGAGCGGATCGACGTCGATGGCTTGGTATCACGGGTCGACGCCGACGCACTTGTCGACCGGGTGGACGTCGAGAAGATCGTGGAAAGAGTCGACGTGGAGAAACTCCTCGAGAGGGTGGATGTCAACGCACTGGTTGAACGGGTCGACGTCCGTCGGATCGTCGACCAGCTCGACATCGAATCACTTGTAGCACAGACCGAATTGGGTTCGATCATCGCGAGGTCGACGTCCGGTGTGGCCTCGGAGGTCCTCGACGTGATCAGAGCTCAAAGTGTGGGCCTCGACGATTTCTTCGCCCGATGGACCAATCGGGTTCTGCGACGGACAGCGGAAGCGTTACCTCTCGGCCCTCGAACATTGGTGCCCGTGGCTCCGCCGTCAGGCACGGCTCCACCGGTGGACACCCGGACCGGAAACGGTCAGTGATGGTTGCCGCCCCGCCCATTGGACTCAACGAAGGGAGACAAGGTCATTATGCCGGAGCGGTCAGCCGACTCGCCGCCTTTGCTGCTGACGTGGGGGCTTCGTGGGGCCTGTACACGCTCGGGCTCGGCGCCGTCTCCCTGACTGTGGAGTTGGCGACGGGAAGGACTTTTTCTGTTGACCGGCACCAGATTGCGACGTTGGTCGTGCTGGTGGCCTGGGAGTTCGTCTACTTCGCCTATCAATGGGCGCTCAATGGGAAGACCATCGGCATGGCGATGTTGGGGATTCAGGTGGTGAAAGCCGACGGAACCTCAATGACACCGCGAGAAGCGACACTTCGCACGCTGGCATTGCCGTTGAGCATCGTGGTGTTCGGTCTGGGATTCATCGGCATTTTGGTCCAACGGGAGCGCCGGGCCCTCCACGACCTGTTGGCGGGCACCGCGGTGATCTATTCGTGGGACGCCCGAGCCGCCCGCCTGCGTTGGCTGGCCCGACAAGGTCCCGAGGTCAGCAGCCACCCGTAGGAGGTCTCGGCTTGGCGGGCTCGGGCTGTCGACACACTGGAACGCCGGGACATTTCTCATTTCCATCGGAAATGGACGAACACTCTTCCGAAGTTGTGCGAGTCCTTCTCCACCCGGTCATACAGCGCCTTGATCTCTTTTTGATCCAGGAACCGCAGCACCCGCTTCTTCAATTGACCGCTTCCCTTGCCTGGGATGATCTCGACCAGCGGCGCCTTCTTCTCCACTGCCTCGTCGATGATGGATCGGAGGGCACGATCGATATCTTCACCTCGGTTGTAGATGTCGTGTAGGTCCAGCTTCAATTTCACCCCGCCCGGTCTACACGCCCGCGTGCTGATCGTGGCTCACCGGCAACGCCCCGGCTGTGTCCTTGGAGTGTGGCAGGGTGGTCGTGTTATGCCACGGCTGATTCCCCGAGAACGCATCGAGGTGTCCCCTGGTGCGGTCCACCTACCGGGTTGGCTCGATCTCGATGCCCAACGGCAACTGGTCATCAGTTGCAGGGAGTGGATTACCCAAGCCGGCGGGATGCATGCACCACGGATGCCCACCGGAGGAGTGATGTCGGTGGAAATGGCCTGTCTCGGCTGGCACTGGTTCCCGTACGGTTACAGCCTGACAGTGGATGACGGTGACGGAAGGAAGGTGGCGCCATTCCCGGACAAGCTGGGGGAGATCGGACGACGGGCGGTTGCCGATGCCTACAGGGATCCTGACGCCGGAAGCGCCTACCGACCCGACGTTGCACTTATCAACTGGTATGACGCTGATGCTCGGATGGGGATGCACGCCGACCGGGACGAGCGGAGTACGGCGCCGGTTGTCTCGCTCAGCCTGGGGGAGACGTGTGTCTTCCGCTTTGGCAATATCACCACCCGCAACCGGCCGTGGATCGACGTCGAGCTCGAGTCGGGAGATCTATTCGTCTTTGGTGGCCGTTCTCGGCTTGCCTATCACGGGGTGCCAAAACTGCTGCACGGTACCGGGGACCCAGCCATCGGGATCTCGGGCGGTCGTTACAACCTCACAATTCGTCAAACCGGGTTGGCGGTGCCTGGGTAACCGTGTCTGGATCCAATGTGGTCACACCGACACCGGTCTCGGGCCGACACTCATTCGCCGGTCCGCCCACCCTGTGCCTCTCGATAGCTCACGCGACAAGCGTCACGCAGCATCGCCCGGGTGCCGGATCGAGACGAGCCGTGGAGTCGGGCAGGCCTGCCGCTTCGACCACGCCTTTGATGAGTTCGTGGTTCATCCCACACACCAACTCCCGGTGCTCTTGGGCCAGGGTATGGAAGGGGCAGTTGGCGAGAGTCATCGTCCCATCCATCACCTGTGGTTCGTAACCATGCTCCGAGAGGAGTTGGGCAACCTGTTGAATCGGTGGCGACGACCGCTCTTCTGACCGGTCGACTTGGCCGCCGATCGTACGCCCCTCTTCCCGGGCCGCGGCGCCGAGAGCATCGGCGACTGAAATCGAACCATCTGATGCGTCTTCGACCGCCCGAGCCAGGAGCCGGGCAGCCAGGTCGTAGTGACGCTCGGGGACGCTGAGACTGATTTCACCGGCGGCACGGCGGTACAACTTGGCCGGTCGGCCCGCCCCAGGCCCGCTGCGCCCCGGGGGGCGCCGGTATTCCACCTCAAGTAGCCCGAGGTCCGCCAGCTTGTCGAGGTGGAATGCCGCCACCGACCTAGCCACGTCCAGCGCCGCGGCTGCTCCGTCCCGGCTTACCGGGGCGTCCTGCCCGGCCACATAGCGGTAGAGGCGACGACGCAACGGCTCATTCAGGGAGGCAAGAGCGGCAAGGCTGCCATCTTTGATGTCCACGATTCTATTCTAAAACATATTTGTGTTGACGCAACCACCCGAGTGGTCTATAGTCAAGAAATATAAGCTTTAGAAAGGATACCCTCATGGCTACAGCCACTGCACCAGAGCGATCGGTGAGTGCACACTCGGCTCTCCCATTGTTGCCTGCTGATCGATCCCACCGGCTCAACGACCCCGCGTACCAGGCCTACCTGATCCTGCGGGTGGCCTTTGTGACGGCGCCGATCCTGTTCGGTGTGGACAAGTTCTTCAACTGGATGACCTTCTGGCCCAAGTACCTATGGGTGGGCTTTCCCAACTTCTTGAGCGTGAGCCCTCAAAACTTCATGTACGGGGTGGGTGTCGTCGAGATTGTCGCCGGGCTTGGTGTCCTGCTCCTGCCGCGCCTGGCCCCTTATGTGGTGGCCGGCTGGCTGGGCGGGATCATCACCGACTCCATCATCAAGAGCATCGCGGTGGGTGGTCATACCCAGGTCTTTTGGGACATAGCCCTCCGGGACTTCGGTTTGATGCTCGCTGCCTTGGCCCTCGCCCGGCTGGCGGCGGTGTTCGCCCCCGAGCGGATCTTCCACTCCCGGCGCGGCTGATTCGGGCTGATACCTCGCCAGGGATCACTTCTGACCCCACGCCACCCGGCAAACGGGCCGCAGCTCCTTGGGGGCAGCGCGGTGAGCGCACCGAGGGTCTGGTGAGGGGTGGCACTGGCGGGGTAATTGGCCAAATCCGGCCAGCAACGGATCCCCTGTGAACTACGTCTCAACGGAAGCGAAAAGAACAAGGAGAATGTACATGTCACAAACCAGCGGTGCTGAGCAGGACCTGGTTCCTGCTGGACTGGCGATGGAGAGTGGGGTCGGCGCCATCCCCGCATCCGCGGGCAGGACAAAACGGCGCCCGGCGCGGTTCGACCGCCGGCGCCGGCTCGCCACCGTGGAAGTCTCCGAAGGAGACATGGACCTGGCGCGAGCCACGAGGGCGGTGGCCGAATTGCTCGACGCTCTCGGTGTGGACAGGAACAGTGAAAGCGTGGTGGATACGCCGCAGCGTGTGGCCCGGGCGTATGCCGAACTCCTCACGCCGGAGCCATTCGAGGCCACCACTTTCCCCAACGACGAGGGCTACGACGAACTGGTGGTAGCTCGGTCCATCCCGTTCTCGTCATTGTGCGAGCACCATCTCCTTCCCTTCACCGGAGTAGCCCACGTGGGGTATCTGCCGGGGGACCGCCTGCTCGGGCTGTCCAAATTGGCCCGGGTGGTGGGCCACTTCTCGCGCCGGCTACAGATCCAGGAACGTCTCACTACCCAGGTAGCCGACTGGCTCGCGGCCGAGCTTCGCCCGAAGGGCGTGGGTGTGGTCCTCGAGGCCGAGCACGCCTGCATGTCTCTGCGTGGGGTGCGTGCCACCGGCGCCCGGACCATGACCTCGGCCCTGGCCGGCTTGGTACGCGACGACGAGCGGACCCGAGCCGAGTTCTTCGCCCTGGTGGGATGCCGTTCATGATCCGGGATACCCGTGCGGGGCGCACGAGGACCGACACGGTGAGTTCGAAATGCGGGCCGTGGCTGGAGCCAGCTACGGAGCCGGAGCCAACCGGCGGACACCGCCATGTCAACACATTCATGACCGTGGATCGGTACGGCTCGGGTTGAAAAGGAGAAATCATGCCAACCAATCAGACATTCGTGATCGTGGGTGCAAGCCTGGCCGGGGCCAAGGCGGCCGAGACTCTGCGTGACGAGGGGTTCGGCGGTCGGGTCGTACTGATTGGTGAAGAGGATGCCCGACCCTATGAGCGCCCCCCGTTGTCGAAGGGCTACCTGCGCGGCGAGAAGGGGTTCGACGCTGTCGCCGTTCACTCCGCCGACTTCTACGACGCCCACGACATCGACCTGCGCACCTCGACTTCGGTCACCGCGCTGGAGGTGGGGTCATCCGAGGTGACCCTGGATTCGGGTGAGCGTCTCGGCCATGACCGGTTGTTGCTGGCCACCGGAGCCACCCCTCGTCGGTTGTCGATCCCCGGAGCCGAGCTGGCCGGGGTGCACTACCTGCGCTCGTTGGTCGACGCCGACGAGCTCCGTCAGGCCATCACGGCCGAAAGCCGGGTAGTGGTCATCGGGGCGGGATGGATCGGCGCAGAGGCGGCCGCTTCGGCCCGTCGGTTGGGTGCCGAGGTTGCCATGGTGGAGCTGGCCTCGGTGCCGCTCGAACGGGTCCTCGGTCCGCTAGTGGGAGCGATCTACCGCGACCTGCACATCGAGCACGGCGTCCAACTGCACCTGGGGGTCGGCGTCGATTCCCTCCGGGGGACAGGATCGGTGGAAGAGGTTTGCCTCAGCGACGGGTCGCTTTTGCCCGCCGACGTGGTGGTGGTGGGTATCGGCGTGATCCCACGCGTCGAGCTCGCTCAGGCCGCTGGCCTCGAACTGGATAACGGGATCGTGGTGGATGAGCATCTGGCCGCCAGCGCGCCGGGTGTCTTTGCCGCCGGCGACGTGGCCAATGCCTTCCATCCTCGCTACGGCACCCGGGTTCGCCTCGAGCACTGGTCGGCGGCCCTCAACCAGGGTCCCGTGGCGGCCAAGAACATGCTCGGGGACCCCACCGCTTACGACCGGTTGCCGTACTTCTTCTCCGACCAGTACGACCTCGGAATGGAGTACCGCGGGTGGGCCCCGATTTGGGATCAGGTCGTTTTCCGAGGGGACCCGGCCACTCGGGAATTCATTGCCTTCTGGATCCGGGACGGCCGGGTGCGGGCCGCCATGAACGCCAATATCTGGGATGCCGGTGAGCCGATCGAAGCCCTGCTGCTTTCCGGCCTTCCCATCGACCTTGTCCGGTTGGCTGACCCCGACGAGAGCCTCGCCGCCCTGGCCGTACCGGCCAAGGGCTGAGGACCTCACCGGGCACCTGTCGTTGGGAGCCTCCCCTTCAAGCGGACTTGTTATTCTACTAACTGCTAGAGTTACCGCGGTGCGACGAGGACATGCCGGAACCGCTCGGGGAGGACCCATCGATGCCTGCTGACACCGATCAGTGCAGGTACAGGCCCGATACCGAGGAGGTGCGGGCGCGGCTGTGGATGCTGCTCGGGAACCCTGATGCTGACGATCCGCTGGCGACGACGAAGACATTTACCGAACTCGGTGTTGATGCCGATGGCCTGTGGGACATGTGGGCGGCGGTCTGCGAGGAATTCGGCGAGCATTCGCTCGGACCGGAGATCGATCCCGGTGTGCTCAACCCTGGCATGACAGTGCTCATGGGTGCAGCGTTTATGGTTCGCGTGGTTGCACCAGGGGAGTGATGGGACTGACCCGAATGTGTGAAAGTTCCCAACGGCATGCCGGTCCGGCGTGGCACCCGGCAGTACTCGAAGGCACGGGGCCAGTGGTCATCGGTCCCGAAATCGCTCGATCGAAGGGAGAGACAGCATGCTGGCGATGAGCACACCGCTGGTCGCCGTGGAGCTGCTCGCTGCGTGCATCTGGGTGGGCAGCCTGGTATGCCTGGCGCTCGTCGCCAATGTAGCCCGCAAGGTCCTTGACGGTCCCTCGCAGGTGACGTTCTTTCGGGCGGTCGGACGCCGGTATGGGATGGTGGGGACAGGATCCTTGCTGGTGGCCATCGGAGCCGGCCTGGCCCTGGCGTGGCCCCCGGCGTCGTGGTCGTCCACCATCGATGCGGCAGTCGCTTTGGCCGGCGTCTTGGTACTCGCCACCGCGGTGGGAATGATCCAGGCGCGTCAGATGACGACCCTGCGTCGCCAAGCGATGGGGGCTCCCGACGATCAGATCGTGGCGGGTGCGATTCGTCGGGGGCGGCTGGTAGCCGGGGCACTGCGGGGCCTGATGGCGTTGGTGACGCTGGCGATCGTCGTCCTGGCTGCACAGGCGATCTCGCACTGATCGAAGGAAGTTGCCTTAGCCGGGTCCGCCGGCGTCGATGGGGAGACGACACAGATCGAGAGTGCGGGCAGAGTCGGCCGCCTCACTGTCCACGTTCTTCTTCAGGCGACCCGTGCGACCGCCGCATCGGCTTCCCGAAGGCGACCCGCCATGGCGCTGAGAATCTTTCGCACCACAGACGGAGCGACTTCGAGAAGCCGTCCGAACTCGCTCCGGTCGAAGTCCAATAGTTGCATGGGGGTTTCGGCGACTACGGAGGCACTACGGGCGCCTCCGTCAATGAGTGACAGCTCGCCAAAGAAGTCCCCGGGCCCAAACGAGGCGAGCTCGTGGCCTTGAACTTGGCAGCTCGCCCGACCCGATAGCACCACGAACCACTCGGCCTCGGGTCGACCGGCCTCTGTGACCTTTCGCCCAGACTCGATAGGGACCGGCGTTCCGAGTGTAGCCACTGCCTTGAGCTGACGATTCGTGCAGTTGGAGAACAGGGGCACTTTCCGCAGACCGCCTACTACATTCCTCGGTATTCGCGTCCTCATGGCCGACTCCTCTCCCAACCTTCTGGGTTGGCTTCCTCATCTTCTGACCATTCATTATTCTAGTAAACCTAGAGATTTGTCATACCCCACCCGGCGGTGGCCGATCACGCAGGAAGAGCAACAACCGACCGAGAGGAAGCCGAGGTCATTGCGTAGTGCGCACCCGGGATAGCTCGGCCAACCGCTTCAACAACCAAGCCTCAGTAGCTTCGCCCAACTCGGTGATCACCTCGGCCGCGCCGCGCTCCTGATGCAACGACCCCACTGCCTGGCCGGCGTAGATGAAGGCGGCGTCATAGTCGCCGTCGGTTTTGGCCGCGGCGAGGAGCGCGGCCGCGGCCTCGTCGACTGCCAGCTCGGCTTCCCGATGCTCCCAGGTGTCAGAGAACCGGTTCCGCAGGGCCCGTCCGGCGAAGCCCTCGGGCCAGGGAATGCCCTGGGCGATGTCGAAGACCCGGGTAAGGACGGTGTCGGTTTCGGTGGCAGCCAGCACCACGGCCCGGGCCTCGGGCCTGCTGGCTGCTTCCGGGGAACCCAGCAAACAGGTACCGACCCACGCCCCTGCCGCCCCCGCGGCCAGAACTGCGGCAACCCCTCGCGGCGTAGCGATGCCGCCGGCGGCGAGAACAGGTAGGTCGAACCCGTCGAGCAGAAGTTGGAGAAGTGGAAGCGTGCCTACCTTTCCCGTGTGGCCGCCGGCCTCGGTTCCCTGAGCCACGACGTAATCAACCCCGGCTTCAGCTGCAGCAGTAGCGCTGGGCAGGTCCTGCACCTGGGCCACCACGACGATTCCGGCATCTCGGAGAGGTTGGACATAGGCGGCGGTTGAACCGAAGGAGACTGACACCAGGGCTGGTTGTGCTGCGATGGCCATCTCGAGCAGCTCGGGACGTTGCTCCAGAGCCCATGCCATGAGCCCGATCCCGAACGGCAACCGACCTTGGTCGCTGGCCACCACCGCCTCCCGCCCGATCAGGTCGATCCCATCGGTGCTTCCGACCCCGATCATGCCGAGGCCTCCACCCTCGGTCACGGCCCGGGCCAGACGCCCGTGTGCGACCCCGGCCATGGGCGCTCCCACGATGGGGAAGCGAATGCCCAATTGCTCGGTCAACTCGGTATGAAGCACCGGCGATCTCCCCGTCGAGTGGATCTCATCCCACCCGAGCGTGCTCGGGGGTCATCGTCGGGTCAGTCTGCACGATCAGGCGACAACCGGCCCGACGCGCGTCCTTGGCCACCAGCCGCTCCACCACCAAACCCCCGACACCCTCAGCCAGCCCCTCAGCCAGCCCGAGGTGCAGTTGGCAGACGATGGTCGGATCGGAGCCGGCGACGTCAGCGAACGGGCAGCGCTCGAGCACGAAGTCGACCCGGCGGCCTCGCTCGACCCGGTGCGGGCGAAAGCCTCGACGGGCCATCTCCCCTTCCAAGAGATCGAGTTGATCACCGGTGCCGACCAACTCCGCCCCACGCCGAAGCCCATCCTGGCGGCCTACCTGGCGGGGTTCCTGCTTGTGGCGGATAGCTTCGCTCAAGAGGTTTGCCAGCCAGGCGTAGGCGCCCGGGGTGCCCCATCGGCCTGCCGCTTCAGGGTGCAGGCGATACAGCAATCGAGGGCGGCCGGGACGGTGGCGGTCCTCGACATCTTCAATCACCAAATGGGTCTCTTTCAGCACAGCCAGGTGTTGGCGAACAGCGTTGTGATTGAGTTGTACGTACTCGGTGAGTTCGGCTACCCCTACCGGTTCTGCCGCGTCCACGATGTAGCGGAACAGCCGATGGCGCGTCGGATCGCCGAGAGCCCGAGCCTCGCGCTGCACCTCGTCATCCATAGCCAGATACCTCCCCCAATCGATGTTCTAGGCTATACCGGAATAACGAGAGCCCGGCACTCGGCGTGTGTACGGTCAGGAGCAGCCGCTGACGGAGGAGGCCACGAACGGTGAGTGAGTACCAGTACTACGAGTTCCTTGCCGTTGACCAACCCCTCGACGCCCGCCAGCTGAAGGAGATGCGGGCGCTGTCCACGCGTGCGCGCATCACCCCGACGAGCTTCGTCAACACCTATCACTGGGGGGACTTCAAGGAGGATCCTCGGGCGCTGATGGCCCGGTACTTCGACGCGTTCTTGTACCTTGCCAACTGGGGGACGCGCCGGCTCATGATCCGGCTGCCGTCGTCGTTGCTGGGCCTGCAGACAGCGCGCCGCTACTGCGCGAGCGAATCCGCCTGCGCCTGGGCTGCCGAGGACAAGGTGATCGTCGAGCTGAATACCGAAGAGGCGGAGGGCTACTGGGAACAGGACGGCGAGGCGTCGCTCACCTCGATCGTCCCGGTCCGCTCCGAGCTCGCCACGGATGACCGGCGCCTGCTGTACCTTGCGTGGCTGCTCTCGGTGGAGGCTGGGGAGCTGGCGAACGACGAGCTGGAGCCCGCCGTCCCGCCGGGTCTGGCAAGGCTGAGCGCGTCGCTGTACAGCCTCGTCGAGTTTCTCCGCCTCGACGAGGATCTGCTGGCGGTGGCGGCCGAGGCAAGCGAGCCGCTGAGCACGATCGAGCCTTCCACCGCGGAGCTGACCCGTTGGGTCACCCGCCTTCCCGAACAGGAGACAGGAGAAGGACACCCTGCTCGCCCGGCTCGCCGACGGCGACCCTCACCTGCGGATGGAGCTGTCGCGCCGGTTCCGGGGAGAGACGCACCCCGCGCCAGATGGGAGGGGCGCTCGAACGGTGGCCGAGCTCGAAGAGGCCATGGGCGACCGTCAGGACCGCCTCGCGGCGCTCGCCGCACAAGCGGCGACAGAGGCGCCCACGTTGGCCGACGTCGCCCCACTCCTCGACGCCTGCCCACCATCCTCGCGGAGCAGCTCGCGGACGCGCTCCAGGGCGAACTACGGGCGCTGCTCGACAAGCTCCAGCTCGACGTCGCCTACCAGCCGGCCGAGCACGCCATTGACGTCACACTCACCCTCTATGATCCCGAGCAGAACGACGGCACCGCCGCCGCACGTGAAAGTGCGGAGGACTGGTCGGTGCCCCCGGCAGGAATTGAACCTGCGCACATGGCTTCGGAGGCCAATGCTCTATCCGCTGAGCTACGAGGGCAACGGGCGGGGCTGGTACCAGGCCGGATGGCCCATGCAACCGCACCACCGAACCACCAACTGTAGTCGGCTGTCGCAGTTCGCACCCCGAAGTCTCCGGTCCTTGTCTTCCAAGGACGTATCCTCCCTACAACATGCCCATTCGTGACCAGCTCGCCGCATCCATCAGCCGCGCCCTTGCCAAGGTGGCCGCCGACGCTGGCTTGGACGTTGCCGTCGATCCCAGCGATGTCTTTCTGGAACGACCTGCCCGGCGCGAGCACGGGGATTGGTCCACCAACGTCGTCTTGGTGAAGGCCAAGCAGGCGGGGGGCAATCCTCGAAAACTGGCCGAGTCCCTGGTGGCGGAGCTCATCGCCAACCCTCCGCCCCACACCGTCGCCATCGAGATCGCCGGTCCGGGATTCATCAATTTTCGTCTCGATAGCGGGTGGCTGCACGAGGCCCTTGTTGACGTGGTGCGGGAGGGCGAAGACGGCTACGCCTGCCCCGATGTCGGCCACGGCGAGCGGGTCCTGGTGGAGTTCGTTTCCGCCAACCCGACCGGGCCGATCCACGTGGGCAACGGGTGGTGGGCGAGTTACGGGGATGCATTGTCCCGGGTGCTGACCCGAGCCGGCTACGAGGTGAGCCGCGAGTACTACGTCAACGACACCGGCGGGCAGATCCGCAAGCTGGGCGAGAGCCTTCTGGCCCGCCACCATGGAACCGCTATCCCCGAAGACGGTTATCAGGGCGAGTACCTCACAGAGTTGGCTGCGGTCTACGACGGTCCCGACGATGTCACTGATTCCGGTCGGTGGGCGGCAGACCGCATCCTCGACATGATCAAGGCCACCTTGACCTCGGTGGGCATCGTCTTTGACCAGTGGTACAGCCAGGCCTCCATCGAAGAGAGTGGCGCGGTGGACGAGACGATCGCATTGCTGGCCGACAAGGGCCTGGTGTTCGAAGAGGATGGGGCCACCTGGTTCCGGACCACCGAGCTCGGGGACAACCGCGATCGAGTGCTGCGGAAGTCGAACGGCGACGCCACCTATCTGGCCGGCGACATCGCCTATCACCGCGACAAGTTCTTGATCCGGGGGTTCGACCGGGTCATCGACGTATTTGGTGCAGATCATCACGGGCAGGTGGCCGGCCTCATGGCCGGGGTCGAAGCCCTCGGAGTGCCCAAGGGGCGCCTCGAGGTGAAGCTCGGGCAGATGGTGTCGCTGGTGGACGGGGACGAGGCGGTCAAGATGGGCAAGCGGGCGGGGACCGCCATCTCCCTCGACTCCCTGGTAGCCGACATCGGTGCGGACGCCACACGAATATTGAGCCTGATGACCACTCTCGATCAGGCCACCACGTTCGACCTCGCCGCCGCCCGCGAGCAATCGATGGAGAACCCGGTGTTCTACGTGCAGATGGCCAATGCCCGGATCGGAGGTGTCGCCCGGAAGGCGGCCGAGCGGGGGGTGGAGCGGGTTCCTCTCGGTGACGCCGACCTCTCTCTCCTCACCCACCAACGGGAGCTCGAGCTCATCCGGTGCCTGGAAGAGCTTCCCGAAGTGGTGGCCTTCGCCGCGACCGAAAGGGCGCCGACCAAGGTGACCACCTGGGTCCGTCGTCTCGCCGGATGTTTTCACGGCTTCTACCACGACTGCCCGATTTTGGCCGGGGATGTGGATCCATCGGTGACCCAGGCCCGCCTGTGGTTGGTGGAAGGTACCCGGGTCGGGTTGGCTATCGGGCTGGGCCTGCTCGGGGTGTCCGCACCGGAGGTGATGTAGCCATGGGCCCCTCTGACCCCGTTTCCCGCAGTCTGCTCTCGAGTACCGCAGCTGTCGATGGTGATGGCCGGCTGAGTATCGGCGGGGTCGACCTGGTGGAGCTGGCCGAAGAGCACGGAACGCCGCTGTACGTCTATGACGAGGAACATCTTCGGATTCACTGTCGTGAAGCGGTGGAGGCATGGGGTGACGGCGTGGCGTACGCCACCAAGGCGTTCCTCTGTGTCGCCATGGCCCGCCTGGCGTTCGAAGAGGGAATGTGCCTCGACGTCTCCACCGGCGGCGAGCTCTACGTGGCCCTGACGGCCGGAGTCCCGGCTCATCGGTTGGTACTCCACGGCAATAACAAGTCGGATGCCGAACTGGCCAGCGCCCTGGCTGTCGGTATCGGGCGGATCGTGGTGGATTCCTTTGATGAGATCGATCGGATCGAGAGGCTGGTGACTGAAGGGTCCGGCCCAGGAGTCGAGGACTCCGGTCCGGTCCGACCGAAAGTGCTCGCCCGTATCACCCCCGGGGTCGAGGTCCATACCCACGAATTCGTCCGAACCGGCCAGGATGACTCCAAGTTCGGCTTCGGGCTGGCGTCGGGAGCGGCGGACCAAGCCGTGGAGCGCTTGCAAGCTCTCCACGATGCGGGAATCGTCGAGTTTGTCGGCATCCACGCCCATCTCGGCAGCCAGGTATTCGCCCTTGCCCCGTTCGTCCAGGCCATCGAAGTATTGGCTGATTTCTTTGCCACCCTCGAGCTTCCGGAGCTGGTGGTCGGTGGAGGCCTGGGTGTCGCCTATGTCAACGGCGAAGAGGCGCCGCCCATGGCACAGTGGGCCTCACGGGTACGGGCCGCATGTCTGCATGCCGGGATCCCCGAATCGGTGAGGGTTTCGGCCGAGCCCGGACGCTCCATCGTGGCTTCCGCCGGTATCACGCTCTACCGGGTAGGCACGGTCAAGAACGTCCCGGGATACCGCACCTACGTGTCGGTGGACGGCGGGATGAGCGACAATCCTCGCCCGGTCCTCTATGGGAGCGGGTACGAGGCCTTTCTCCCTCGTTCGGTGGGCGCCGAGCGGCCCATGCCGATCCGCCTGGTAGGTAAGCACTGCGAGACCGGCGATATGGTGGTTGCAGAGGGGTTCGTACCTGCCGACCTCAGGGTGGGTGACATCGTGGCCACCCCAGTGACCGGTGCCTACGGGTACTCGATGGCCTCCAACTACAACAAGGTAACGAGGCCGGCGGTGATCTTCGTTTCCGGGGGCGTGGCTCGCACAGTTGTCCGTCGCGAGACGTTCGACGACCTGGTCCGGCTCGACCTCTGACCGGCAATCTGTCCCCGGGCCAGGCGGTAGCGTGACCGGATGACCTCGGCCCGCCCGTCAGCACCAGTGGTGCGCATTGCCATTCTGGGCAGTGGCGCAGTCGGGGCCGCCCTGATAGCGCTCTTGCGTTCCCGCTCCGACGATCTGGCCGTGCAGAGTGGTGCCCGCCTCGAGATCGCCGGCATTGCGGTGGCCGACCTGTCGCGGGCTCGGCCGGACCATGTTCCCGGCGACCTGCTCACCGACGACGCCGCGTCGTTGGTCGCCGACCCGTCGATCGATGTCGTCGTGGAGTTGATAGGCGGGATGGAGCCCGCCGGCAGCCTGATCCGCTCGGCCCTGGAATCCGGAAAACCCGTGGTGACCGCCAACAAGGCGCTGCTGGCATCGGCCGAAGGCATTGCCCTACGCAACCTCGCCCATGAGCGCGGAGTCGACCTCCTCTACGAGGCGGCGGTCGCCGGGGCAATCCCTCTTGTGCGGGTGTTGCGCGAGTCGTTGACCGGGGAGCGGATCCAGCGAGTGATGGGGATCGTCAACGGGACCACTAACTTCATCCTGACCAAAATGACTGACAACGGAACCGAGTACGCCGACGTCCTGGCGGAAGCCCAGGATCTGGGTCTGGCCGAACGTGATCCCACCGCCGACGTGGAGGGCCACGATGCCGCGGCCAAGACCGCCATTTTGGCCGGCGTCGCCCTGGGGTTTGACGTGGTGACCGCCGACGTGTCGTGTGAAGGGATCACCGGCATCGGGTCGATGGATATCGAGTTCGCGGATCGATTCGGCTACGTCGTCAAACTGCTGGCCGTAGTGGAACGGATCGGGGAGGACGAGATCTCGGCGCGGGTTCATCCGGCCATGGTCCCCAAGTCCCACCCGCTGGCCGGGGTACGCGACGCCTTCAACGCTGTATTCATCGAAGGGGAGTCGGCCGGGGAGCTGATGCTCTACGGCCAAGGAGCTGGTGGCTTGCCCACCGCCAGCGCCGTGGTCGGAGATCTGATCGACGCCACTCGCAACTTGTTGGGTAAGACCACCGCTCCGGTACCGGAGCGGCAGCCCGGGCGCTTTCACCCGGTGGCCGAGCTTCGTTCGGCCTACTACTTCACCATCGACGTGGAAGATCGTCCGGGCGTGCTGGGCATCGTCAGCACGGTGTTCGGGGACCACAACGTCTCCATCCGATCCATGGAACAGGAGGATCTCGTTGACGTGGCCCGGCTGATCTTTCTGACCCATGCATCCCGGGAGGGTGATATGAACGAGACGATCGCGGCTCTGGCCGCCATCGACGCGGTGAAGCGGGTGGGCAGCGCCATGAGAGTCTTCGGAGAAGACGAAGGATGAGTGACCGACCTGCCAAGGCCTGGCGTGGAGTGATCGAGGAGTACCGCGAATTCCTACCTGTATCCGAGGCCACTCCCGTGGTCACGCTGCTCGAAGGCGGCACTCCTCTGCTTCCGGCACCCAGATTGTCGGCCCGGGTGGGAGCGAGGGTGTTCTTGAAAGTCGAAGGAGCCAATCCCACCGGTTCGTTCAAGGATCGGGGGATGACCGTCGCTATTTCCAAAGCGGCAGAAGAGGGCGCCAAAGCAGTCGTCTGCGCTTCGACCGGCAATACGTCGGCATCAGCGGCTGCGTTCGCTGCCCGAGCCGGCCTGACCTGTGCGGTGCTCATCCCTGAAGGGCACATTGCCTTGGGGAAATTGGCTCAGGCGCTCATTCATGGCGCTCGGGTGTTGCAGGTCCGCGGCAATTTCGACCAGTCGTTGGCCATCGTCCGTGAGCTCGGAGAGCGGGCCCCGGTGACGGTGGTCAACTCTGTCAACCCGTACCGGATCGAAGGACAGAAATCGGGGGCCTTCGAAATCGTGGACGAGCTCGGGGATGCTCCCGATGTCCACTGCATCCCAGTGGGGAACGCCGGGAACATCACCGCGTACTGGAAGGGCTATCTCGAGTTCAGAGAAGCCGGGCGATCTACCCGGTTACCGAGGATGTTGGGGTTTCAGGCGACAGGCGCTGCGCCGATCGTCGAAGGGCACCCGATCGAGTTCCCCGAGACGGTGGCGACGGCCATTCGGATCGGCAACCCCGCCAGCTGGTACGGGGCGACATCGGCGGCGAGCGAATCCGGCGGCGGCATTGCCGCGGTGACCGACGAAGAGATTCTCGACGCGTACCGGTTCCTGGCCACCGAAGAGTCGGTCTTTTGCGAACCGGCGTCCGCGGCATCAGTGGCCGGTCTGATCAAGACGGGACTCCCCGACGGCGTAGGTGCCGGTGGCACGGTGGTGTGCGTGTTGACCGGCCACGGCCTGAAGGATCCCGACATCGCGATCAGTCAGATCTCTGTGCCCACTGTGATCGACGCTGACCTGGGCGCCGTGCTTGCTGAGCTCTCGTTGTAGAGGCTGCCACTTGGGGGTTGTTGCTGTTCGGCGTTTGGGCAGGTAAGCTATGTTCACCTTCGCTTCCAGATGTACCCGTTCGGGTACCTGGGCGGGATCTCCTGAATCGCATCTCTGGGTGTGACCAGACCGCATACGGCGTAGGTGGGGGTTGTAGATGGGCGTGTCGCCCGGCGTACTCAACTCCCCGCCCCTGATTCCCTGGAAGATGGCTTTGATCCATCTTCCCTACGAGGACATTCGAAACGAGGAGGCCGATGACTGTGGAACAGCAGCTCGAGCGCTCGGTGTTGGAAGGCAAAGAACGCGATGAGCTTCATGCCATCGCGCAGGCGCTGTCTGTAAAGACCACCACCCGGACCAAAAAAGCAGACATGATCGACGGCATCCTGAAGGCCACCGGCGTCACGGTGGGTGCCGCCGTCACACCAAGTGCCGGAGCCACCAATGGAGACGGCAGTTCTTCGGGCCGGTCGACCAACGGGTCGACGAATGGCTCGTCCGACCGATCGACCTCGGACAGGTCTGACCCGGCGGGGGATGAAGGTGCAACAGGATCACCGACCAGACGAGGCGCAGGGCGACGCCCGGCAGCCACTCTCTCCTTCGGCCCGGACGATGACGCTAAATCGGCGGAGGTCGATGTGGCTAACGACGGCGAGTCCGGTCAACCGTCGGGCGAGGTCTCGGTGGCGGCCGGAGATGACGGATCGACAGCCAGGTCCACAGATGAAGGCCGCCAAAACCGCCAGAACCAGAGTGGTCAGAATAATCAGAACGCTTCCGGTGGCCAGGGTGGACAAGGCAACCGTCAGGCTAACCAGGGAAACCAGGGCAGCCGCCAGAACAACCAGGGCGGGCAGGGCAATCGCCAGGGCAACCGTCAGGCTAACCAGGGCAACCAGGGCAACCAGGGCAACCGTCAGGCTAACCAGGACAACCGCCAAGGCGGGAGCAACGACGACGCCGGCAATCGGCGTAACAATCGCCGCCGTCGTGGCCGCGACCGTCCAGGTGAGGGCGGCGAGCGCGACCTCCAAGGGGCAGGTGGCAATCAAGAGCAGCCATACCAGGGCGAGCTCATCCCGGTGCGCGGCCTGCTCGACCTCCGCGACGAGGGCTACGGATTCCTCCGGTGCGACGGGTACCTCCCTTCCGTCAAGGACGTGTATGTATCCATCAGCCAGGCGCGGCGTTTTGCCCTTCGCAAAGGCGACTATCTCGAGGGTGCGTGCCGCCCGGCCGGAAACACCGAGAAGTTCCCTGCGCTGTTGCGTATCGACATGGTCTCCGGGCTCGATCCTGAAGAGGCCCGCAACCGCACCCGGTTTGAGGACCTGACCCCCCTCTTCCCTGATGAGCGTCTCAACCTCGAGGCGCCGGGCGATAAGGAGAACATGACGACGCGGATCGTCGATCTGCTTTCGCCAATCGGCAAGGGTCAGCGGGGACTGATCGTCTCGCCTCCGAAGGCCGGCAAGACGACGGTGATGAAGCACATCGCCCAATCCATCGAAGCCAACAACCCCGACGTGCACCTCATGGTCCTTCTGGTGGACGAGCGCCCCGAAGAGGTCACCGACATGCGTCGTTCGGTCAAGGGCGAAGTGGTTGCCTCCACCTTCGATCGTCCGTCCGACGAGCACACCGCGGTGGCTGAACTGGCCATCGAGAGGGCGAAGCGGCTGGTGGAAGTGGGCAGGGACGTCGTGATCATTCTCGACGGCATCACCCGATTGGCCCGGGCCTACAACCTGGCCCAGCCCGCGACCGGCCGGATCATGTCCGGTGGCGTCGACTCGGGTGCCCTGTACCCACCCAAGAAGTTCTTCGGGGCGGCCCGCAACATCGAAGAGGGCGGGTCTCTCACCATCTTGGCCACCGCCTTGGTGGAGACCGGCTCCAAAATGGACGAGGTCATTTTCGAGGAATTCAAGGGCACCGGCAACATGGAGCTCCGGCTCGACCGGCGACTGGCCGAGCGGCGGATCTACCCGGCGATCGACGTCAATGCCAGCTCCACCCGCCACGAAGAGCTGCTCTTCGACAAGTCCCAGCTTCAGCAGGTCTGGAAGCTCCGCCGGGTGCTCAACGCCCTGGCCAACGACGGCAGCGCCGCCGCCGGCCTGGAGCTCCTGTTGGACAAGATCCGCACCACCAAGAGCAACGACGAGTTTCTGGCCGAGATCGCCAAGGGTCCAGCCACTCCGTCTTGATCGAACCGTTGCCCCATTCCGATATGATCGGCACGCCGCGAATCGGGTGCGGGCCGACTCCGGAGCGCCACCACCACGGGAGAACCCAATGAAGACCGACATCCACCCCAACTACATCGAAGCCACCGTGCGCTGCTCATGCGGCAATACCTTCAAGACGCGGTCGACCAAGGACGATATCCACCTCGAGCTGTGCAACGAGTGCCACCCGTTCTTTACCGGCAAGCAGAAGCTGGTCGACTCGGGTGGCCGGGTGGAGCGCTTTCAGCGTCGCTACGCCAAGTCAGGCTCGCGGAAGAAGCCGTCGGCACCGTCGGCATCCTGATCGGATGGGGCCGCCCGCAGGGCATGTGACCGGTCGGCTTTTCGATCCAGCTTTACCATCGACGACGATGTGGGCGGCACCGGCACCGGTGGCCACTACCCTTGGGCCGTGCTGAGCGACCGTCTGAACGAACTCGAACGTGAGTACGAGGCGGTCGTTGCCGAGTTGAACGATCCGAACGTGTCGGCCGATCCCCGGCGTCTGCGGGACGTATCCCGCCGTCACAAAGAGCTCGAAGAGGTGGTCGGCACCTGGCGACGACTCCAACAGGCGGAATCTGATCTCGAGGCGGCCAGGGAAATGGTCTCCGACTCCGTCGGCGAAGAACGAGAGCTGGCCCGGGACGAGGTGGAGCGGGCGGAATCCGACCTCAGCCATCACGAAGAAGAACTTCGGCTGCAACTCTTGCCAAAGGACCCCAACGCCGACCGGAACGTGATTATGGAGATTCGCGGCACCGAGGGTGGGGAAGAGGCGAATCTCTTCGCCAAGGACCTGTACGACATGTACACCCGGTATGCCGCGGCCAAGGGATGGAAGACCGAAGTTCTCTCGTCCAGCTTCTCCGAGCGCGAGGGATTGAACGATGTCACCTTTCTGGTGAAGGGGGAAGGTGCCTGGCAACGCCTCGAGCACGAGGGTGGACCGCACCGGGTGCAACGGGTGCCGGTGACCGAGTCACAGGGAAGGATCCACACTTCCGCCGCGGCGGTGGCGGTGCTGCCGGAAGCCAAAGAGGTGGACGTGGCCATCGACCAGAGCGACCTTAAAATCGATGTGTACCGGTCCACCGGACCGGGTGGGCAGTCCGTCAACACCACTGACTCTGCGGTTCGTATCACCCACCTTCCCACCGGCATCGTGGTGGCCATGCAAGACGAGAAGAGTCAGATCCAGAACCGGGCCAAGGCCATGATCGTGTTGCGGTCCCGTCTGCTCAAGGCGGAACAGGATCGTCAGGCCGCCGAGTTGTCAGCGGTGCGCCGGAGCCAGGTGGGCGGAGGCGGCCGATCGGAGAAGATCCGGACCTACAACTACAAAGAGAACCGGGTCACCGATCATCGTATCCGGCTCACCTTGCACAAGCTCGATCGCATCCTGATGGGGGACCTCGACGACCTGACTGACGCGCTGATGGCGGACAAGCGTGCCCGTCAACTGGCCGAAGGCTGAGATGACGGTGGTCGAGACCCCCGGTGGCGCAAGGGCGACGGTTTGGGGAAACCAGCGCCGTCGGTTGCTGGCGTCGACAGCTGATCGGCTGGGCTCGGAACGAGAGGCCCAGTGGATTGTCGAGCACGTCGAGCACATCGAGCACGTCGAGGCAGAAGACGCCGCCCCGATGACACCTGACGAGCGAACCCGACAGGTGGAGGGGCTGGTCACCCGGCGGGCATCCGGCGAGCCACTGCAGTACGTACTGGGCAGTTGGCCATTCCGCTCATTGGAGCTGAGGGTTGATCCCCGTGTTCTGATTCCCCGGCCTGAAACCGAGCAGGTGGTCGGTGTGGCGTTGGCCGAACTGCACCGGATGCACGGCGGGGCCATGTCCGATGGAGCACAGCGTGGTGGGAATGAACCGTCGGTGGTGTCTCCGGTCTGCGTGGATCTCGGCACCGGGTCAGGAGCCATTGCGTTGGCGATGGCTACCGAAGCGTGCCTCCGGTTCCCGAAGATCGAAGTGTGGGCTACCGATGTCTCCGACGAGGCGCTGGAGGTGGCGCGCCTGAATCTGGCAAGCACCTCCAAGGGTGGCGAGGACGGGGGCATCCGCGTGCGATTTGGCCAGGGGTCGTGGTTCGATGCCCTTCCTCCCGAACTGAGGGGTCGGGTCGATCTGATCGTCTCCAACCCGCCGTATGTGTCCGAGTCCGAATACGCCGAACTCGAACCCGGGGTTCGGGACTGGGAGCCGCGGGGGGCGCTGGTGGCTCCGTTTGGGGCCGGAGGCATGGGTGGGATGGCCGACATCGAGACGATCGTGGCCAATGCGCCCGGGTGGCTCCATTCGAGAGGTGTGTTGGTGGTGGAGATAGCGCCTCGGCAGGCCTACGCCGCCATTGATGCCGCCCGACGAGGCGGTTTTGCCCAGGTCACCACGGAGCGCGATCTGGCCGGTCGGCTCCGGATGCTGGTGGCGAGGCGCTGACGGTGATTGCTCAGTTGCACGCCAGTGACCCGGTTGACGTTGGAAAGGCAGCTGACCTCCTGGCGGCCGGCATGGTGGTCGCGATTCCCACCGACACCGTGTACGGGCTGGCCGTCGACCCATCGCAGCCCGGTGCCGTTGACCGGGTCTTCGCGCTGAAGAAGCGGCCCGGCGAGGTGGCCCTTCCGGTATTGGTGACCGGATGGGGCCAGGTCGAGATGGTGGCGGGCACCCTCGAGGGGGCGGCGCAAGGATTCGCCGATCAGTACTGGCCGGGCCCGCTGACTCTGGTGGTGCCCCGCAGGGGCCGGTTTCGTGCCGACCTGGGCGGCGAGTTGGCGGCGAGTTGGACGGTGGGACTGCGGTGGCCCGACCATCCGGTCGTCCAGGCTCTCTGTACGGCCATTGGGCCTCTGGCGGTTACCAGCGCCAACCGGCATGCGGAACCTCCGGCTACCTCCGCGGAGGACGTCATCGTGGCGTTCACCGGTGACGACCGTCTGTCGGCGGTGTTGGACGGAGGCGTGTGTGATGGCGCCCCATCGACGGTGGTGGAGTGCCGCGGTCCGGTGTCACGCTGTCTTCGGGAGGGAGCCATCCGTTGGGACGGCCCCACCAGGCGTCCGGAGGCGCTGGATTGACTGTATAGCTCCGGCCGAGGGACACTGGACCCCTGATGTTGAGCCGTATGGCGTCTCGCCAACACGTAATTATTTTCGACTAGCCACTCACCGATCCGGTGTGTGGCTCTTGGCCGTCCACTTGGTGGGCGGTTTTTCAATTTCATATTCATCAACGGGCAGACAATGTCTGGGGACAGGCAACAGAGAAGGATTGGATAGAAGCGTGACTACGTACAAGGTTGGCCTTATCGGGGGCGATGGAATCGGTCCCGAGGTGGTGGCGGAAGCGCTCAAGGTGGTCGAAGCGGCCGGGTTGTCACTGACCATCACCGAGTACGACCTCGGTGCCGATCGATACCTCCGCACCGGAGAGGTGCTTCCTGACAGCGTTCTCGAGGAGTTGCGCGGGCAAGATGCCATCCTCCTTGGCGCCGTTGGCCCCCCGGTGGGTTCCACCGATGTTCCCCCCGGTACCCTTGAGCGCGGTCTGCTTCTCCGTCTCCGATTCGATCTCGATCTCTACATCAACCTGCGGCCGTTCACCGGTGTCCCGAATGCACTCGCACCCGACTGCGACTTTGTGGTCATCCGGGAGAACACCGAAGGGACCTATGCCGGGGAGGGTGGGTTTCTGCGCAAAGGAACACCCTTCGAAGTGGCCACCCAGGGTTCGGTCAATACCCGGCACGGTGTCGAGAGATGCGCCCGATTCGCATTCGAGTTGGCGGCCAAGCGACCTCGGCATCGCCTGACCCTCGTGCACAAGACGAACGTGCTTACGTTTGCCGGGGATCTGTGGAACCGGACGGTGAACGAGGTGGCCTCCGACTACCCCGACGTTTCCCGCGATTACAACCACGTCGACGCCACCTGCATCTATCTGGTGGAGAACCCCGGGCGCTACGACGTGATCGTCACCGACAATCTCTTCGGAGACATCATCACTGACCTGGCTGGCGCTATCGCCGGTGGTATCGGATATGCCGCATCGGCAAACCTGAATCCCGCTCGCACCGGACCGTCGTTGTTCGAACCCGTTCACGGAGCCGCTCACGACATCGCCGGCACCGGCAAGGCCAACCCGGCTGCCGCTATCCGATCGGCTGCGCTTATGCTTGACCATCTGGGGGAGGTGGCTGCCGCCGAACGGGTAACCAAGGCGGTGCAGGAGTTCATTGCTTCAACCCCCGACCCTCAACTCTCGACCGCCGCCATCGGCGACGCCATCGCAGAAAGGCTGTAAGCCGTGCCTATCACCCCCACTGACAAGATCTGGATGGACGGAGACCTCGTGGACTGGGCCGATGCCACGGTCCATGTGCTCACCCACACCATGCACTACGGCTCTGGCGTCTTCGAGGGCATCCGGGCCTATCCGACGCCGAACGGCGTTGCCGTCTTCCGGCTCCGGGACCACATCAAGCGACTCTTCACCTCGGCCAAGGTCTTCATGATCGACATTCCCTACACCGTCGATGAGTTAGTCGACGCCACCACTGCGCTGGTCCGGGTGAACGGTCTCGATGATGGTTGCTACATTCGGCCACTGGTGTACCTCGGGTACGGCGAAATGGGGTTGAACCCCATCCCGTGCCCGGTCAACGTGTCCATCGCCGCCTGGCCATGGGGTACCTACCTTGGCGACGAAGGAGTGGCCAACGGGGTCTCGACGAAAATCAGCTCGTGGCGACGTCATGACCCGAACGCAGTGCCGACCGCCGCCAAGGGGACAGGTATGTACGTGAACTCCTCGCTGGCCAAGGTGGAGGCGCTCCGTGGCGGTTACGACGAGGCCATTCTTCTCTCTCCCGACGGAAACGTCAGCGAGTGCACAGGAGAGAACATCTTCATTGTCCGCAATGGCCAATTGGTCACGCCACCCACCTCAGATTCAGGGGCGTTGGCCGGCATCACCCAGCGGTCGGTGGAGACAATCGCGCGCGATCTTGGCTATGAGGTTGTCTACGAACAGATGATCCGGACCGACCTCTATGCCGCTGACGAAGCGTTCCTCACGGGAACCGCAGCTGAAGTTGTGCCGATCCGGTCGGTGGACGATCGCGAAGTGGGTACCGGCAAGCCGGGTCCCATCACCAAGCAGTTGCAACAGACGTACTTTGCGACCGTGCGGGGCGAAATCGACCGCTACAAGGACTGGTTGGACTATGTCGAGTGATGGTCCCACCCTGAACGACGGACCCGGTCACAACCGCGGTCATAACCATGGTCACGGCCATGCTCACTCACACCCACGGACGGCGGGTCAACAGGCACACGCCCACGAAAAGGGGCAGTCGGCCAAAAAAAAGCAGCCAACCGTAGAAGACCACCTCGACTCGCCGACGGAGGGAGCCGGTCACCTGTTCGACCTCCCGGTGATGCCCAGTGCCGTCGACGTATTCGATACCACCCTGCGAGACGGCTCCCAGCAGGAGGGCCTTTCTCTCACCGTCGATGACAAGCTACGGGTGGCGGAGCAACTCGACCACCTGGGTGTGACCTTCATCGAGGGCGGATGGCCGGGTGCCAATCCGAAAGACGAGGAGTTCTTCGCCCGGGCCCCGTCGGAACTCGCGCTCTCCACCGCCACCTTGGTTGCCTTCGGATCGACCCGTCGCGCCGGGGTGAAGGCCGAGGATGATGACAACCTGAGGCACCTCGTGAAGGCCCAGACTCCGGCGGTCTGCATCGTGGCCAAGTCATCCGAGATGCATGTGGTCGATGCTCTGCGGACCTCACTCGATGAAGCAGTGGCCATGGTGGCAGATTCGGTGGAGTTCCTCCGGTCCAACGACCTTCGGGTCTTCCTCGACGCCGAGCACTTCTTCGACGGCTACAAGGCCAATCCCGAGTTCACCATGCGGATCCTTCGCGCCGCCGAAGAGGCGGGTGCCGAGACTCTCGTCTTGTGTGACACCAACGGGGGCACGTTGCCTCATGAAGTGGAACGCATCGTGGCCACCGTGTTCAGTGGATTCGACACCCAACTCGGTGTCCATTTCCATAACGACAGCGGATGTGCAGTGGCCAACTCATTGGCCGCCGTCGGTGTGGGTGCCACCCACGTCCAAGGCTGTGTCAATGGATACGGGGAGCGTGCCGGCAATACCGATCTGTCGGCCACCATCCCGAACTTGTCGCTGAAACTGCGGGTGAAGACCATTCCGGAGGACCGCTTCGAGCGACTCACGCCGGTGGCCCATCACATCGCCGAACTGGTGAACATCGCGCCGAACCCACAACAGCCGTTTGTGGGAGCATCGGTCTTTGCCCACAAGGCGGGGCTCCACACCTCGGCCATCGCCCGGCGTTCCGATGCCTACGAGCACATCTCGCCCGAGCTGGTGGGCAATGGCACCCGCTTCGTGGTCTCGGAATTGGCCGGCCGTTCCACCTTGGCCTTCAAGGCGGCGGAACTGGGTCTCGAGCTCGATTCAGATGCAATGGGGTCCGTCCTCGACTCGCTGAAGCGACTCGAACACGAGGGCTATCACTTCGAGGTGGCGGATGCTTCGCTCGAGTTGCTGCTCCGCAATTCGACTGGATGGGAACAGAGGTTCTTTGACCTCGAGTCGTACCGGGTCATCGCCGACCACACGCTGGTTCGATCGACGGAAGCCACTGTCAAAGTGTTCGTGGAAGATGAGCGCATCGTGGCCAGTGCCGAGGGCAATGGACCGGTGAACGCCCTCGACGCTGCGCTGCGCGGCGCGATCGGATCTCGCTACCCCGCGTTGGCGGACATCCACCTGGTTGACTACCGGGTACGTGTGCTCAATTCATCCAAGGGCACCGGGTCGGTGACCCGGGTACTCATCGATTCGACCGACGGCGACAGGACATGGACCACCATCGGGGTCTCCGAGGACATCATCGAGGCATCCTGGCAGGCCCTCTCCGACTCCATCGTCTACGGTCTGCTGCGAGCCACGGCCGCCGTCAAGGAATAGGGCGACCCGGCTCCGGCGTCGTAGGATCAGCCTGAGAAGGATCGGAAGTTCACAGCAATGACCCAACCCAGTTTCGTACCCATCGTCGAGGCCGACCAGGTCCGTTCGACGTACCGCTTACGCGTACCCGGAATATGGACCCAGTCGCGGCCTTCCGAATTGCGGGGGACAGCCGCTCCGGCGGGTCCGTCGTTCGGCACCCCTGGGCCTGATCAGGGTTTTGCCCTCAAGCTGGCGCGGCGATTCGAGGATCGGTTGGAGGTGTCGCCGGGAGAGCCTGTGGAGGATGTCATTTCCGGCTGCACCGCGGTGGCCATGCGCCGGGCCGCCCGATTTGGGCGAGCGCCTCTCATCCACGATCTCGAGTTCGCCTTCACCTTGTGGGGTTTCCTTGGTGGTGCGCCTGACGATCTGGTGGTCGAACGGGCTCCGCTCTTCCGCTCGGCGGCCCACCACTACAGCGCCCGGCGGGCCATTGCCGACGCGGTAGTCGCAGATACGCTCCGGATGAGCCCGGAAGCTGTGGCCGCCCGCCTGGGCCAGTGGCGTGACTTGTTGGTCATCCCAGTTGCCGCTGGTCCTTCCATTCCCTGAGTGGTCGAACTCTCCCAAGCCTCTTCCGGACCGGTTGCCACTCCGGCGGTTTTCGCATATGCGATGACCGAAAGTGGGGCGACCGCTCTCCGGTTTTGGTTGCTCGCCGGCAGTGAGTAACGTGAATCGGTGACTTCTCCACTCTTTACCCTGTCCGACACCCATCAGCAGTTCCGGGACACCTTGCGCCAGTTCTCCGAGGCCCGGATCGCCCCGCATGCCGCCGCCGTCGATCGTGATTCGGCCTATCCGCGAGCCTCGTTCGACGCCTGTGTGGAACTCGAGCTGCCATCGTTGGGCATCCCCACCGAGTACGGAGGGGCCGGTGCCGACTTGGTCACTCAGGCGATCATGGCCGAAGAGCTGGCTCGAGTGTGTGCCTCCACCTCATTGACGATGTTGATCTCAAAATTGGGGATGCTGCCGGTCATGAACTGGGCATCAGAGGATCTGAAGCGTAAATATCTTCCTCGAGTGGCTTCAGGTGAGTCCCAGGCCAGTTACTGCCTGTCGGAAGCCGACGCCGGCAGCGACGTGGCCTCCATGCGCACCCGGGCGGTGCGAGACGGTGACGACTTCGTCATCACCGGAACAAAGTATTGGATCACCAATGCTGGTGTGTCCGACGTCTACACCGTGTTCGCCGTCACCGATCCCGAAGCCGGTCAGCGTGGGATCAGCTGCTTCGTGGTCGAGGCCGATTGGGGGGTGAAGGTGGCCAAGCTGGAGGACAAGCTCGGCGTGCGCGGCAGCCCCACCGGCGAGGTGGTGTTCGACGAGGTGCGGGTACCGTCGGCCAATCTCGTGGGCGAGGAAGGGAAAGGCTTCACCATCGCCATGCATACCCTCGATCGCAGCCGGCCCACCATCGGTGCCCAGGCGGTAGGTATTGCTCAGGGTGCCATCGACTATGCCGCCGGGTACATGAAAGAGCGCAAGGCATTCGGCAAGCCCATTGCCGATCTGCAGGGTCTGCGCTTCATGTTGGCCGACATGGCCATGCGCACCGAGGCGGCCCGGACGCTGGTCTACCGGGCGTGCTCATTGGTTGACAGTGGCGATCCGGAGGGCGAACTGACCAAGATAGGGGCGATGGCCAAGTGCTTCGCCTCGGATACCGCCATGTCGGTGACCACCGATGCGGTGCAGCTTCTGGGCGGCTACGGATTCACCAAGGACTTTCCGGTGGAGCGCTTCATGCGCGACGCCAAGATCACCCAGATCTACGAGGGCACCAACCAGGTGCAGCGGGTCGTGATCGCAAAGAAGCTGTTGGGCTAGGGGTTACTGGTCTGTGGGTTGGCCGGCGAAGGCTGTGGATTTTGGTCTTCAATCCCTACTTCTTCAGTGATGGGACGGCGATTTCAACCGGTCACGCCACTGAACGGACCTTGAACCATCTCCTCCATCCCTCCAACGGGCGGAACGGCGTGGGCGGGCCGTCACCAGCAACTGAATGCACCCGGTTCAGCTCCCTGAAAGGGACGTCCCTGGACGGCCAGGCCAGATCACCCATACGAGGGTACCAACCAGGTTCGGCGGGTGATGATCGCCAAGGCGATCAAAAATCTGACGAAGTGGTGTCCTTTCGGACCGCGCCGTGGGCGTGGGATCGAGAGATCGTGACCCCGATCAACGCTGCCACTCCCAGAAGGGCCGCACCTATTCCGATACCAGCGGATCCGCCCAGCCAGAAGGATGATGACACTACGGTGGGGACCGGCGGTGTCTTTGGAATCGGGAACAAGGAGAGCGGCACAATGGGGAAGTGGTAGACGCAGGTACCCGCGGCCTGGTGAATCGAGACGGCGGTGGTGACAAAACCACCGGGTTGAACGAGTGGCTGACCGGTGGCATCGGCCAAGGTGATGGAGACTAAATTATCGGTCACCGTGGCGTTCTCCGGTATGACCGGTAGTGGCACCAGAGGCTGATTATTGGTCTCGACCCCGATCGAAGACACACTGGTGCCGCCTCGTGGGGTGGGCGACGTCTGGATTACCACTGTGTTGAAGTTGGCGAGCTCGGCACTGGAGTCGGGCCCGCCACCCTCCACCGTCACTCCGGACCCCACCGACTGGGAGAACACGACGTTCTCCTGGTGCGATGTCGGGTTGTAAGTGAACCAGAGGGGAACGCTCCCGGAGCATGGACTGGCAGACAGGCCCTGGGACCCCAGGAGGCGCCCCTGCCACGGCCCGATGACCTGCTGGCCGCTTCCCAGACCGGTCAATGAACCGATGGCATAAGGATTTGAGATGTCTTCCTCACCGCTGCCATCCGCGGCACGGGTGATGAAGCCGGCCTGCACGTCGGTGGTCGGGTCGGCCATGACCCGTTGCCCCTCCGGGGTGAGGGCCGAGGTGTCAACTGTGACAGTTACCAGATCGCCGTGGATGGCGACCGTGGCCGGACCGGCCGCCGTCACCAGCCCACCATTTGCGAACTCGTCGAGCTCCCAACCGGATGGAACCTGACTCAAATTGAAGGTGCAATTGGCAGTGCAGGTGTCGGCTGCCGATACCCGTGCCGGATCCGGGTTCTTGACCAGCTCGAGTGCTGGCGCAAAGCTGGTGCCGTAGGGCTGAAAGATGGACAGCCCGGGGACGTTGGCCGCCCCGATGATCGTCAGCGAAAAGACATCGGCGGTGCCCCGGGTGCTCATCCCGATTCGCTGTAGTTGATACTGCGATGCCGATGGACTCGCAGCCGAGACGGGAACTCGGCCGGGTCCGTAATACGACGGCTGGGCGTACGACTGGGCGTAGATGCCGATCGGGGTGACAGCACCGGCCGACGATGATGGGACGATCCACATCTGCAACCCGGCCAGGAGGGCTCCGGCCCCTAGTGCACAGGCGCCAATCCGGGTGGTGACGGCTCGGAGATGCGCCGGTTGTCCAGCTGTCACGGCGCGGTGGTGGTGCAACCCACCACCTTCTCGAGCAGGGACCGAGCAGCGACCACCACTGTCGGCCCGACCTGATCGACGAAGCCTCTCGCGCTACCGATGACCCGTACCCCAAATAACGGGTCTCTGTGCTTTACTTTCCTCGTAACTGTTCACCCCTGTCCGGCCGTGGCGGGGCATTAAACGAACAGGGCGTGTGCCAAACTGCCAACGTCGAGTGAGGACGGGGGTCCG
>Ga0208080_1000012_pt1 | contig 80436 bp, 79 predicted proteins | sample NGESurdeep092012_3_FD_184476 | JGI IMG/M metagenome (GOLD analysis project Ga0208080, IMG submission 184476) | Arctic peat soil microbial communities from Barrow, Alaska - NGEE Surface sample 210-3 deep-092012 (SPAdes) | ecosystem: Environmental > Terrestrial > Soil > Wetlands > Peat ...
CCTCCGGCGTCCAGAAGCCGAGGTTCGGCGCCGTGACGACCGCGCCGTCCATGAGCGTCGGGAAGCCGAGGATGCCGACGAGGCCGCCCCACGTGCGCTGGCCGACAAGCGTCCCGACCTTGAAGTGCCGGAACATCCACGGCAGGAGGTCGCCACCGGAGCCGGCCGTCTCGTCGATGAGCATGACCTTCGGCCCCTGGATCGACGCGCTCGGCGTCTTGAGGTCCTCGCCATAGCGCATCGCCCACCACGCGATCGGCTGCCGCGTCAGCGCCTCGATGTAGTAGTCGGCCACGCTGCCGCCGCCGTTGAACCGCTCGTCCACGATGATCGCGTCCCGCGAGGCCTGCGGGTAGAAGTAGCGCTTGAAGTACGTGTGGCCGAGGTCCGCCGTGTTCGGGATGTAGACGTACGCGACGCGCCCGCCCGTCGCGGCGTCGACCTTTCTGAGGTTGCCCTCCACCCAGTCGCGGTTGCGGAGCGGCGCCTCGTCCGTCACGGGGATGACGCTGACCGTACGCGAGCCCTTGCCGCCCGGCGTCGGGCCGACCGTGATCTCGACGATCTTCCCGGCCGTGGCCTCGAAACGCGCGTAGAGGTTCTCGGGTGGCGCGAGGTCCTTGCCGCTCACGGCGAGGAGGTACTCGCCCGCCTTCACCTCGACGCCCGGCTCGGAGAGCGGCGCGCGCAGCTCGGGGTTCCAGTTCAGGCCGCCAAAGACCTTCTTGAAGCGGTAGCGGCCGCTGACGACCTCGTAGTCCGCGCCGAGGAGGCCACCCGGCACGGGCGTGGCCTCGGGGAAGGAGTCGCCCGGCGTGTTGCGGTGGTGGCCGACGGCCAGCTCGCTGCACATCCACTGGATGAGACGGTTGAGGTCGCCGCGCGACGAGAGGTACGGGAGGAAGGCGGCGTACTTCGCCTTCATCCCGGCCCAGTCCCGGCCGTGCATCTTCGGGTCGTAGAAGTAGTCGCGGTTGACGCGCCAGGCCTCGTCGAAGATTTCGGGCCACTCGGCGCGCGGGTCGACGCGCACCTGAATCGCGTCGAGCTTGAGCTTGCCGTCCGAGCCTTCCTTCAGCTTGCCGTCCGAACCCTCCTTCGCATCGGCCTTCTTGCCGGAGGAGGCGACGATGGACCACGACTCCCTCTGCAACGGCTCCTTCTGCAACGACTCCTTCTGCCTGAAGAGGATCTTCTTGCCGTCGAAGGAGACGAAGTAGTCGTCGGCCTCGGGGACGATCGTCTCGGTCTTGCGGTCTTTGAAGTCGAAACGCTGCACGGACGTCTTGCCGTCGGCACGCCGCTCGAAGAAAACCTGGCCCGCGCTGCCGGCCTGAAGGTTCGAGATCTCGGCGGGGTGGACCGGGAGGTCGACGATGCGGAGATTGAAGCCGTCGCGATCGATCACGACGGGCTCGGGCGCCTTCTTCGCGGCCTTCGCGTCCTTGCCGTCGGCCGGGACCTTCGCCGCGTCCTTCTTGTCGTTTTTCTTCTCGTCTTTCTTGTCGTCCCTCTTCTCGTCCTTGGCAGCCGCCTCGCCCTTCTCCTCGTCGCTCTCCTTCGCGAGCGGCGAGGGCGTGCCCCTCTTCAGCGTCGCGACATAGATCGCGTTCGTGATGCGGGCGTCGGTGTTCTGCAGCGAGAACCAGTTGCGCTGCGGGCCGGCGTCGGTCGAGGCGAGGAAGTAGAGGAGCTTGCCGTCCCGGTCGAAGACGGGGTCGGAGACGTCCGAGAGGCCGTCCGTCAGCGCGTGCGACTTGTCCTCGTCGACGGAGTAGATGAACGCGGTGCGGATGTACGTGGGGCCGGAGAGCGTGTAGGCCACCCAGCGCGAGTCCGGCGACCACGAGCCGCGCAGCATCCGCTGGCGCGTCGGCGCGTAGAGGCGCTCGCTCGCGATCTTCTTCGAGGCGCCACTCGCGAGGTCGACGATCCACAGCGTGAGGGAGTTGTCGGTCAGGACGATCTTCTTGCCGTCGGGAGAGAAGACGAGCTCGTCGTAGAAGCCCATGCCGGGCACCTTGATCTTCTTCGGCGCGGCCTTGCCGTCCTGCGCGCGGACGACGAGCTCGTTCTCGCCGCTCTCGTCCGAGACGTACGCGATCTCCTTGCCGTCCGGCGACCAGGCGGGCGCGCGCTCGTGGGCGGCGGTCGTGTTCGTGAGGTTGCGGGGGTCGCCCTTCTCGGCGGGCACGGTCACGATCTCGCCCCGGTACTCGAACGCGGCGCGCGCGCCGGAGGGGGAGAGGGCGGCGCCGCGGATCCACTTCGCGCCCTTCGCCCAGCGCGGGCGCGTCTCGAGGAGGTCGCCTGCGACCGTGATCGAAACGTCGGTCGTCTTCTTCGCGGCGGGATCGAGGAGGTGGAGCGTGCCCGCCTGCTCGTAGACGATGCGCCCCGCGGCCGCCGCGGCGCCCAGGACGGGAAAGTCCTTGTGGTCGGTCAGGCGCGTGAGCGTCTTCAACTTCGCTTCGTACGCATAGAGGTTGAATTCGCCGTCGCGGTCCGAACGCAAGTAGAGCGCCCCGCCGAGCCACATCGGCTCCACGTCGTTGCAGCGCGTCGCGGGCTGCGGGACGCGGTCGATCGCGTTCGAAGCGACGTCGAAGAGCCACACCTTCGAGACGAGTCCGCCGCGGTAACGCTTCCACTGCAGGTGCGCCGGGTTGTTCGGGTTGTAGGCGATCGTCTTCCCGTCGGGGGAGTACGCGGCGCGGCTGGCGTACGGAATCGGCAGGGCCGTCTCGAGGCCGCCGTCGACCGGCACCGTATAGAGCTGCGTGTGCCGGTTGTTGACGGCGGCGCGCGGCGAGGTGAAGAGGACGGACTTGCCGTCGGGCGTGAAGCCCTGGACGACGTCGCGGCCCGGGTGCCACGTGAGGCGCTTCGGTACGCCGCCCGCGGTGGGGGCGACGTAGACGTCGAGGTTGCCGTCCAGCTCGGCGCTGAACGCGAGGAGCGAGCCGTTGGGGCTGAAGGCCGGACGCATCTTCACGCCCGGACCCGACGTGATACGCGTGACGCCGCTGCCGTCGAGCCGGCAGGTCCAGATGTCGTTCCCGTAGACGAAGGCGATACGGTCGGCCGAGAGCGCGGGGTCCGTGAGCATCTTCGACGGCCCGCTCGGGGCGCTCGCGGCGAGCGCGGCGGACGAGAGCGCGAGAGACAGGGCGACGGCGGCAAGACGCACGCGCATGGGAAACCCCTCAGGGAAAGTTCAATCGCAGGTCATGGATTCTGGCACGCCCGGCCAGGCTCAGAACCCCTTCGGTCTCTCTCCTCGCACGTCGAACGCCTTCTCGAGCGCGATGCCGGCCCGCCCGATCGTCCCTTCGTCGAAGAGCCGGCCGATCAGCGACACACCGTGCGGGACGTGCCTCTTCGGTGAGAACTTCGGCAGCGGGCGCGCCGGGTCCGGCGCCCAGTCGCTGCGGGCCTGGTCGATCTCGACGAAACCGGCGGGCAGCGTGAGCGAGGGGTGGCCGGTGAAGTTCGTGATCGTGAGGATCTCGTCGCGCAGCGACGGGACGAGGAGGAAATCTACCGTCGAGAAGATCCGCACCATCTCCTGCGCCACCTTGCGGCGCAGCCGGTCGGCCTGCACGTAGTCGACCGCCGAGAGAAACCGCGACTGCCGGAACGTGTTCGGCCAGGCGTCCGGCACCTGCATCTTGAGCTGGTCGAGACCGCCAGAAAGCGTCAGCTCCTCGAACGCGGCCGCCGCTTCGGCGAAGAGAATCGTGTTCAGCGAGCCGTAGGGCCAGTCCGGCAGGCTCACCTCGACGGGAACCATCCCGAGGCGCTTCGCGGTTTCGAGCGCGGCGCGGTCGACCTCGGTCGCCGGCGCCTCCTTCATCCAGGCGGGGAAGAACCCGACCCTCAGGCCGGACACCGGACGCTCCGCCTCGAAGTCCAGCCGACTTGGGACACTCGAGACGTCGCCCGCGTCGGGGCCCGAGATGGCCGCGAGGACGAGGAGCGTGTCCTCCACGCTTCGAGCCATCGCCCCGAGCTTGTCCATCGACCAGCAGAGTGTCATCGCGCCCGTGCGCGCGACGCGCCCGAACGTCGGCCTCAGGCCCGTGACACCGCAGCGCATCGACGGGTCGACGATGCTCCCTTCCGTCTCGCTCCCGATCGCGAACGCCACGCACCCGGCGGCGGTCGCCGAGCCGGGCCCGGCGCTGCTGCCACCCGAGCCCTCCTCGAGCAGCCACGGGTTCTTCGTCTCACCGCCGAACCAGATGTCGTTGAGCGCGAGCGCGCCGAGGCTCAGCTTGGCGACCAGGACGGCACCCGCGCGGTGAAGCCGCTCCACGACGGCGGCGTCCCTGTCCGGCACGCGGTCGCGAAACGGCTCCGCGCCCCAGGTAGTGCGGATGCCTCTCGTGTCGAGGAGGTCCTTGACGCCCCACGGGATGCCGTGCAGCGGGCCGCGGTACCTGCCGGCGGCGATCTCCGCGTCGGCCCGGCGGGCCTGCTCGAGCGCCAGCTCGGGTGTGAGCGTGATGACGCATTGCAGCTTCGGGTCGAAGCGCTCTAGCCGCTCCATGTAGATGCGCGTCAGCCGCTCGGACGTGAGCGCGCGCGACTCGACCCAGCGCGAGAGCGCCGTGACGGGCGCGAACGCGATGTCGTCCTCGCGCTTCGGCACGGGCCCCGGATCGGCTTTCCCGCGGAGGAAGCGGTCGCGCGCCGGGCCCGCCGTGAGGCCCGGCAGGACGGGATCCCAACGGGACGCGGGCGCGAGCGACGTCTCGAGGGCCACTTTCTTCGGCCCGGTGCGCCGCTCCATGGAGGGGGCCATGGCCCGACGCCAGTTGCCGGCGAGCTGTGCCCGCTCCTTCGGGGTGAGCTCAACGCGGACGAGCTTCTCGGCCTCGGCGATCGTCGCGGTGGTCACTTCGGGGCCGACGGCGGGCGCGGACCCGAAGGCGGGGGGCGTCCCCGCGGCAGGCGTGGATGCGGGGGGAGGCGTCTGCGCGTCCGCGTGCACTCCCGTTACGAGCGCGGCGGCGGAGGCGGCGGTGGTCGTGAGGAACTCGCGGCGGGACTTGGGCATGGTCATCCTTTCGGTCCGGCGTCGAGGAGGGCGCGGTAAGCCTATCGCGCCGTCCACGCCGCCGCGGCCGAGGAGCGAGGAGCAGCGCCCCGCGTTTACACGGTCGCGCGACGGGAGTAGACTCTGCGTCGCATTCTCAAGGAGAAGGAGGAGAAATCGATGAAGCGAGTCCTGATGGGAGCTCTCGTCGCGGCGTTCGTGTGCCTTGCGGGTTCGGTCGTGGCGGAAGACGCGAAGGCGCCGGCGAAGGCGCCGGCCAAGAAGGCCGCGGCTCCGGCCTACAAGATCTGGGCGGCGTCCGACATGAAGTGGGCTGACACCGAGATGAAGGGCATCCAGATCTCGGCCCTCTGGGGCGACCCCAAGAAGGGCGAGTACGGCGCGATGGAGAAGTTCGCGGCCGGCACGGACGTAGGCTGGCACACGCACACGAACCGCATGCGCCTCGTGATGGTGTCGGGCACGCTCGTGCTCGAAGTCAAGGGACAGCCCGCGAAGGAGATCGGGCCGGGCGGGTTTGCGGACGATCCCGGCAAGGTCGTGCACCACACGTCGTGCAAGGCCGGCGCGGACTGCGTCTTCTTCGTCCACCAGCACGGGAAGTTCGACTTCCTCCCGGTCGAGGAGAAGAAGTAGCCGCGGGCGGCGGCGCGGGTCGGCTCAGCGGACGCTCGAAGAAAAGCGTGTCCGCGTGCTCCTCGGGGCGATAGCTCGGGATCTCCGTGAACCCGAGGTCGCGATAGAGGGGTCATCGCGCCATTTTAGGGGGCGCGCTCTGCTAGCCTTTCGCGCATGACGCCTAAGCCGCTTGCTCTTCCTCTTGCTTTCGCTCTCGCCCTCGTGCTCGTTTCGCCCGCGCCGCGCTCTCTCGGCGCGGCGGAGAAGACCCCCGCGCCCGGAACGCCGGTGACGGTCCTCGTGAAGGCCGGCACGCTCGTGGACGTCGTGACCGGAACCGTAAGGAATGGCCAGGAGATCCTCGTCGAGAACGGCGTGATCAAGGAGGTCGGGCCGAATCTCGTGGCCCCCGCGGGGACGCGGATCGTCGACCTTTCCGCGAAGACCGTCCTCCCGGGCCTGATCGACGTGCACACGCATATCACCTCCCAGCCCGAGGACTACTACGCGGACCGCTTCCGTCGGTCGCCGATCGACATCGCGGTCACCGCGCATGTCTACGCGAAGCGGACTCTCGAGGCCGGGTTCACGACGCTGCGCGTCGTCGGAGCCGACGAGTACATCGACGTGGCCCTTCGCAATGCGATCGACAAGGGCAAGATTCCCGGGCCGCGACTGAAGGTAGCGGGCCTGGCCATCGGATCGACGGGCGGGCACGCCGACTTCACGGGCTTCTCCCCGTACCTCAGGTTCGAGCTCTTCTCCGGCGTCGCCGACGGCGTCGACGCCGTGCGCAAGCTCGTCCGCCAGAACGTGAAGTTCGGCGCCGACGTCATCAAGATGATCGCCTCGGCCGGCGTCCTCTCCGAGGAAGAGTCCGTCGGAGCGCCGCAGTACTCCTTCGAGGAGATGAAGGCGATCTGTGACGAGGCCGCGATGTGGGGCCGGAAAGTCGCGGCGCACGCGCACGGCACGGAGGCGATCAAGCGCGCGGTCGCTGCCGGCGTGGCGTCGGTCGAGCACGGGAGCCTGATCGACGAGGATGGGATCCGCATGATGAAGGAGCGGGGCACGTACCTCGTGGCCGACGTCTACAACGACGACTGGATCCTCGCGGAGTTCGCGAAGATGGGCTACCCGGAGAAGATCCTCGAGAAGGAGCGAAAGATCGGTCTCCTTCAGCGCGAGAATTTCCAGAAGGCCGTGAAGGCCGGCGTGAAGCAGGCATACGGCACGGACGCCGGCGTCTATCCCCACGGCATGAACGGCAAGCAATTCGCGCACATGGTCCGCTGGGGCATGACCCCGCTGCAGGCGATCCAGTCGGCGACGGTGAACGCCGCCGACCTCCTCGGCTGGACGATGGTCGGGGCGATCGCGCCGGGGAAGTACGCCGACCTCGTCGCCGTCGACGGCGATCCGCTGAAGGACGTGACGCTTCTCGAGAAGATCCCGTTCGTCATGAAGGGCGGGGAGGTTGTCGTCTCGCGATGAGAGCGTTCCTCGCCCTCGCGTTTCTTGCCCTGCCTCTCGCCGCTTCGGCCGCCGAGCCGCGTTTCGAGAAGCGCACCGTGACGGTGAACGGCGTCGCGTATCCCTATCAGGTGTTCGTTCCCGAGAGCTTCGGTCCCGGCTCGAAGCCTCCCGTCCTCCTCGCCCTCCACGGCGCCGGCGAGCGCGGCTCGGAGGGCGAGCACACGCGCGTGGGTCTCGGGCGCGCGCTCAGGAAGGACCCGTCGCGTTGGCCGTTCCTCGTCGTCTTTCCGCAGTGCCCGAAAGACTCGCAGTGGATCGGAGATCCGGAGACGGCCGCGTTCTTCGCCCTCGAGGAGGCGCTCGTCGAGTTCCACGGCGATCGTGAGCGCGTGTCCCTCCTCGGGATGTCGATGGGGGGCGCGGGAACCTGGTGGGGCGCGTTTCAAAGGCCGGGCGTCTTCGCGGCGGTCGTGCCCGTCTGCGGGTACATCGAGTCGTCTCGCGGGTTTCCGATTCAGAGCTTCCGGCCACCCGACATGCGCCGCATCCTCGAATCGGGCGATCCCTATGGAGTCATCGCCCGGGGGCTCGGGAAAACGCCGGTGTGGGCGTTCCACGGCGACGCCGACGACACGATCCCCGTCACCCAGTCGCGGCGCATGGCGGAAGCCCTGCGTCTGGCAGGTGGAAATGCTGCGTACACGGAGTTCCCCGGGGTCAACCACAACGCGTGGGACCCGGCGTTCGCCGAGCCCGATCTCGTGCCCTGGCTGCTCGCGCAGAAGCGCGGCGCGCCCGGGCGACGCCCGAAGCCGTCCACGGCGACCGTGCTCTACACCGGAGCGACCGTGTACCGCGCATGGGACGCCAGTCCCGCGAAGGCCGCGATTCTCGTCGAAGGGGGTGGCGTGCGTTTCCTCGGCGAGGAACGCGAAGCGCGGGCGCTCGCGCCCGAGGCACGTGTCGTCGACCTCGCGGGAGCGGTCGTCGTGCCCGGCCTCACCGACGCGCATGGCCACCTGCGCGGGCTCGGAGCGCTGCACCGCATGATCGACTGCCGTGGCCTCGCGAAGGACGAGATCCTCCTCCGCGTGAGGGCCCTGTCGGCGTCGGCGGCGAGAGGGACATGGATCCGCGGGCGCAGCTGGGACCAGAACCGCTGGGCCGATACGTCGTTCCCGACGGCGGCCGACCTCGAGGTCGCCGCGCCGAAGACGCCCGTCGTTCTTTGGCGCGTCGACGGCCACGCGATCTGGGCGAACGCCGCCGCGCTGAGGGCGGCCGGCGTCACGAAGGAGACGAAGGACCCGCCCGGCGGGCGCATCGAGCGCCTCAAGGACGGCTCGCCCGCGGGCGTCCTCGTCGACAACGCGATGGCGCTCGTGACGCGCGCGATCCCCGCGCCGGGGCCCGACGAGATCCGGAAGGACATCCTCGCGGGGCTGGAGGCCTGCGCGAAGGTCGGGCTCACGGGCGTAGGCGAGGCCTCGGGCTCGTCGCTCGAGGACCTCGCGATCCTCGAGAAGCTCGCGAAGGAAGGAAAGCTCCCGGTGCGCGTCTACGCGACGGTCGGCCCGAAGGCCGTCGACGCCGCGCTCGCGCGCGGCCCGATTTTCGAGGGACGCCTCACGGTGCGCACACTCAAGATCGTCGCGGACGGCGCGCTCGGCTCGCGCGGCGCGGCGCTCCTCGCCGACTACGCGGATGCGCCGGGAAATCGCGGGCTCGACGTGACGCCGCCCGAGGAAACGGAGCGTCTCGCCGAAAAGGCGCTTCGCGGGGGCTTTCAGGTGTGGACCCACGCGATCGGCGACCGCGCGAACCGGTTGACGCTCGACGCCTACGAGAAGGCGCTTGCCGCGGTGCGTCCCATCGATCCGCGCCCGCGCATCGAGCACGTCCAGATCCTCGCGCCTCTCGATGCGGAGCGCTTCGCGAAGCTCGGCGTGATCGCGTCGGTGCAGCCGACGCACGCGACCTCGGACATGCCGTGGGTCGAGACGCGCCTCGGGAAGGAGCGCGTCGAGGGCTCGTATGCGTGGAGGACGCTCCTGAAGGCCGGGGCCCGCCTCGCGGGCGGAAGCGACTTCGCCGTGGAGTCCGAGAACCCCCTCCTCGGCATCTACGCGGCCGTGACGCGGCAGGACCTCTCGGGACATCCGCCGGGGGGCTGGCGGAGGGAGGAGGCGCTCACGCGGACCGAGGCGCTCCGGCTCTTCACGGCCGACAACGCGTATGCCGAGTTCGCCGAGGAGAGGCGCGGCCGGATCGCCCCGACGTATGACGCGGACTTCACGGTCCTCGACCGCGACATCGTCTCCGAAAAGACGCCCGACGCCGAGATCCCGAAGACGAAGGTGCGCATGACCGTCGTAGGCGGGGAGATCGTCTACCGGGCTTCGCCGCCCTGATACGGCGCCGCGTGACCCTTCCGGCTGCGCCGAGCGGTCACACCTGGCGCAACGATTCCGCGAGCGCGGCGTGCCCGAAGAACACCGCGAGGCCGAGCCTCAGTTCGCCGGAGTCCCTTCGGCGGGCGGAGCCGCGACGGCGGGCTTGGGAGCCGGCGGCGCCGGTACCGGAGCCGTCGGCACGGGTGGCTCGCCGCTTGGGAATGTCTCCCCGTTGCAGAAGTAACATTTCACCTTCGGCTGGGACACGGCTTCGGGGACCCAGTAGAAGAAGCACTTCCCGCACGCGGGACACGTGAACAGCTGCCTTCCGCCCTTCATGGTGAGGAAGAATACGCGCCCGGAAGCTTTCGTGCGCTCCGGCGGACCAGGAGGATGAGAAGGGCGGCCAGAGTGACCGTGGAAAGGATCGAGCCTTCGGGACCGAACGCTCCTCCGCTCAGGGCCGGCAGGCCCGCGCCGCGGATTCCGGTTGCGAGGGCCGGCCTCCCCATCGTCATCCCGCTCACGGGGAGCGCGAGGGCGGCGAGCCCGAAATTCCAGAGCGCGTGGAACGTCCAGCAGCCGAGGAGACAGCCCTTGCTCCAGTAGAGCCAGCCCAGAACCGCGCCCGCGAGGCCGATGTTGAGGAGCGCGAGAGGCGTCACGTTCGGGTTGACCGCGTGCATCGAGGCGAACGCCAGGGACTGGCCCGCGTTCGCGAGGAGCCCGCAGACGAGCCAGCGCCGCGCGGCGGCACGCCCTCGAAGCGGCTCGCCCATCCCCGAAAGTTTGCCGAAGAAAAAGCGCGCGAAAAAAAGGAACAGGGCAGCGAGGAACGTGAGGAAGAAGGCGCGAAACAGAAGCTCCTCGGCAAGGCTCTGCAGCGCGAAAAAACCGAATGAGGCGGGAGCCGACGCGAGCGATGCGGGGCCGGGCGCGGGAGCGAACGGCGCGTAGCCGGCGGCCTCGGGCCGGAACGCCCCCAAAAGAGCGGGCGGCAGCAGGGCCGTGGTCAGGAGGGCGAGGGCGGCCGCGAGCCCCGCGGCCGCTCCGCGCCCGGAAGGCTCGCGCGGCTCGGGGACGGAATCTCCGAGCCGCCCGAGGAGGCCGAAACGGAGAAGGGCGAGGCCGGCAAGGCCGAGCGGGAGCGCGAGGACGAGGCCCGACGCAAGCGGCGCGTCGAGCCATGCCCCCATCGCCCCCGGCACCGGTGACGCGAGGGCCAGCAGGGTCACTTCTTGGCGGGCGCGTCGGCCGGCTTCTTCTCCATGTCCCTGTCCATGCCCGCGGCAGGGGCGGCGAGGAAAGCGAGGGCGAGGGAACACGGGACGAGGTGGCGGGTTTTCATGGAACGTCGCTCCTTTCGAATTCGGTGGGCGAATCTTATCCGCCCTGCGTAGAATCCGGTCGATTCCGGAGGAGAAGAAATGAAAACGATGCGCCGTTCCGCCATTCTCGCCGTCCTCGCCGCTGCCGCTGCCGCTGCTACTGCGCCCGCGCTCGCGCAGCTCGTGACGCCCCTTCCCAGCCCGAACGCCACGGTCTCGCAGGTCGTGGGCGTCACGAAGATCGAGGTGGCCTACAGCCGTCCGCACGTGAAAGGCCCGACGCGCAAGGAAGAGCGCGTGATCTGGGGCGCTCTCGTGCCCTGGGACAAGGTCTGGCGCACGGGCGCCAACGCGGTGACGCGAATCACGTTCGACGGCGACGTCACGGTCGAGGGGCAAAAGCTCGCGGCAGGTTCCTACGGCCTCTACACGATTCCCGGCAAGACCGAGTGGACGGTCATCTTCAACAAGGTGTCGACGGGCGGCCCCGACTACGTGGCCGACAAGGACGCCCTGCGCGTCAAGGTGAAGCCCGTGGCGGTTGAGATGAAGGAGCTCTTCACGATCGGCTTCCCGGCGGTGACGTCGGGTTCCGCCACTCTCGCATTGAGCTGGGAGAAGCTGCGGGTCCCCGTTTCGATCGCCGTCGACACGAATGCCCAGTTCCTCGCGAACGCGAAGGACGCCGTCGCGAAGGCGAAGGTCGACGACTGGCAGACGCCGCTCACCGCGGCACGCTACCTTTACGACAACAAGTACGCGCTCGATGACGCCGCCAGGTGGCTCGACAAGTCCATCGCCACGAAGGTCACGTTCGGCAACCTCTCGACGAAAGCGAACGCCCTCGCCGCCGAGGGGAAGACGAAGGACGCCATTGCCACGGCCGAGAAGGCCTTCGCCGCCGGCAAGGCCGCCGAGCAAAAGCCGTCGTCCGAGGCGGTCGCGGCCCTGGAGAAGAAGATCGCGGAGTGGAAGAAGTAGGGGGGCGCTGCCAGCGGACTCTCAACGCGTGGGAGGGGAAGGCGCGGTCGTCCTGAGCCGCGCGCCCGCGCCCGCCGAGACGAGGTTCACGAAGAAGCGGTAAGCGCCGGGGACGCCGGCCGGAAGCTGCCGGAAGAACGCGTATCCGGTATAGACGAACGCGCCCTTTCCATGCCGTGCGAACAGGAGGCCGCCGCTCTTGTCGCTTTCGCCCGGATCGTGCGTCTCGATCACCGTCTCGTAGCGGGGGTCCCACGTTCCCGGGAAGTAGAGGCCGCGCTCCTGCACCCACCCGTCGAAGTCGGCCGCCGTCAACCTGTTCGGAAAGACGAGGAGCGAGCTCGCGGGGTTCAGGAATTTCACGGGTGCTTCCTCGACGGTGACGCGGTCGCGGGAGAGCTTGAAGGGATACGGCCCGAGCTGCTCTGTGACGAGGTCTCCCATGGTGTTGTACTGCGCCACGAGCGTGCCGCCCTTCTCGACGTAGTCGACGAGCCGCGCCTCGGCCCGGTTGAGGCGGGGGCGCGTGTTGTAGGCGCGAATACCCGTCACGATCGCGGTGTAGCGCGAGAGGTCGCCGTTCTCGAGCTCGTCGTCCGAGAGGAGCGTCACCGTATAGCCCATCTGACGGAGCGCGTCGGGCACTTCGTCACCCGAGCCCATGACGTAGCCGACGGGCGCCTGGGGCGCCTTCACGTCGAGCCTGAGGACCTTCGCCTCGGCGGGCGGGAACAGCGTCTGAAGCGGGATGTGCGGGTAGTCGACGTGCACGAGGCCGCGCGAGAAAACCTTTCCGCCCACGACGGCCTCCGCCGTGAGCGTGGCGGCGGCGGCGCTGGCGGGCGGCATCACGGTGAACGTGACCGGCTTTTCCTCGCCGCGTGCCGTAAACGCGAACGGCACCTCGGCGGGCGACGCCGAGAAGCCTGCTTCCGTCTTCAGGCGCAGGACGCCCGAAACCGCGGCCCCGCTCGTGAGCGTGACGCGCACCTTCTTTGGCTGGGCGGACCCGAACGCGTAGACCTTCTCGTCGAAGGCGGCCATCACGGGCGGCGTGATCACGAACGGCAGGTAGACCTCGCCCTTCACCGGATCCGTGCGGCGGAAGACGACGGACGTCTCGAACGGGATCGCGACTCCGTCGACGCGCACCATGAAACGCGCAACGAGCGCCGGCGGATTCTCCGGAAGGCCGATGAGCGAAGGATCCGTCACCGTGAAGAGGCCCTTCCCGGGCCTCTCTCGCAGCCAGAAGGGCTGCGTCGTGACCGCGTCCTCGGGCAGGGTCAGCGTGACCTCCCGGCGTAGCGGCTCGTTCGGGACGAGGGCACCGCCCGCCCCGGGCTCTCCGGCGTACGTCACCGACGCCGACTCGAGCGTCGCGGCGCGAGGCGAGCGATTCAGGATCATCGCCGCGACCTTCACGTTCGCGCCGGGCGCGGCGGACGGCTCGCTCGCCACCGCCTCGACCCAGACGCCGAGGCACGCGCGGATCGCGTCGGCGATGTCGCGGCGCTTGCGGGCCAGAAGGGGATCCATCTGCTTCGGACCCTCTCCGCGCCTGCCGCTAAGCAGCGCATAGGCCTTCGCAAGCGTGGGGACGACGGCCGAGGGGTCGCGCTGATCGAACGAATCCTCAGCCCCTTTCAGAAGCAATCCGATCTTTTCCCCTCCCTCGATCCTCTTCCACGAAAGGTCGATTCCCTCGAAGAGGTCCTTCTCCGCGGGCGTGCCCGCGATGTTCTTGAAATCGTTCAGCCACGTGCCGCGGCGCTCGGCCGAGCCGAAGCCCTGGCTCTTGTGCATGGACCGGCCCAGCGCCGCGATCTCCGTGTACGAGCGCCCGAGAAGCGCGTTGTAGGCGCCGAGGTCGGCCGAGATCTGCCCGGGCACGTCCTTGCGCGGTGTGTCGCCGCCGAAGCGGAAGACGTTCCAAAGAAGCCGTTTCGGCTGCCACGGCGTCACCGTGTCGAGCTGCTCGGGGAATCGCGACGGATCGCCCGCGGCCTTGAACGCTTCCTCGGCGAGGATCGCCGAAGCCGTGTGGTGGCCGTGGCCACCCTCGCCGGTCGTCGGGAAGCGCGTGACGATCACGTCCGGGCGGAACGTGCGGATGACGCGCACGGTGTCCGCGAGCACCTGCTCCTTCCCCCAGATTCGGAGCGTCTCCTCCGCGCCTTTCGAATAGCCGAAGTCGATCGCGCGGGAGAAGAACTGCTTGGCGCCGTCGAGGCGGCGCGCGGCGAGGAGCTCCTGCGTGCGGAGGACGCCCATGAGCTCGCCCGACTCGGTGCCGATGAGGTTCTGGCCTCCGTCGCCGCGCGTCATCGACAGGTAGCCCGCGTCCACGAGCTTCTCGCGTGAGGCCCACGCGAGGAACGCCGTGTTCTCGTCGTCCGGGTGAGCCGCGACATACAGGACGCCGCCGACGACGTTCAGTTTCGCGAGCGCGAGCCGGATCTCGGCGGCATTCGGCGTCTCGGCGGGGGCCGCGGTGAGCAGCACGGGCGCGTCGGTTGCCGAAGCAGCGAAAGCAGCGAAAGCCGCGAAAGCCGCGAGGAGCGCGAGAACGAGGAGGACGGCCGCCGGACGGCGGGAAAGGGGGCGTCGCGTCATGCGGGGATTCTAGGGGCATCAGACCGCGGTTGACTCAATCCGGCACGTGCTTTCCGAACGTCTCCGTGACCGTGAGCGTGAGGACGCACGCGAGGAGAAGCATGCCGAGGTTCGTGAGGAACGCGGCGCGATAGCCCGCGACGGGATAACGGCGTGCGCCGTGCTCGAGGACGCCGAGCCAATGCGCATCGAGGATGCGGCCGAGGACGCTCTGCGTCACGGCCGCGCCAAGGAAGCCGCCGGCGTTCACCGTGGCCGTCGCGATGCCGCTGAAGCGCGGCGGATTCACCTCGCGCGCGAGAGCCCACGTGAGCGTGAAGCAGCTCGCCGCGAGGCCCAGGAGAAAGCAGAGCGGCCCGAGGAGGGCGCGGGGTGGCCCGGCGGAAGGAACGCAGACGCAGGCCCAGACGGCCGCGTAGACGAGCGTGAACAGGACGTAGGGGACCCGCCGCGAGCGGAAGACCTTGTCGGAGAGGAAGCCGGCCATCGGTGCGCCGAGGACGACGCCGATGCCGACGAGCGACACGATCTCCGCGGATTCCTTCGCCGTCATCCCGTAGACGTCCCGCATCCACGGGACCGCCCAGAGGCCAGAGAAGGAGAGATACGTTCCGTACTGGCAGAAAAAGACGAAGAACATCGGCCACGTCTTCCGGTTGCCGAACACGGTGCGATAGCCCTCCGCCACCGAGACGCGGCGGACCACTCCGCGCGGCACGGGCGGCGGAAAGCCCGCGTCCTCGGGCCGGTCGCGCACGAGGGCGAGGCAGAGGCCCGCGAGGACGAGCGACAGCACCGCCACGCCGCCGAACGTCGCGCGCCAACCCGCGACGGCGACGAGGAACGCCAGCGGCGCCGCCGCGAGAAGCCCGCCGAGGTTTCCGGCAACCTGCGTGAGGCCCGACCACGTGCCGAACTCGTCCGGTCTCCACCACGCGCCCACCTGCTTGAGCATTCCGATGAACACGACGGAAGCGCCCATGCCCACGGCGACGCGCGCTCCATACGCGACGGGCAGGGCGCGCGCCGCTGCGAAGACCGATCCGCCCGCCGCCATCATCAGCGCGCCCGCCGCCACGGCGCGCCGCGGCCCCCAGGCGTCCACGGCCGCGCCCACGACGAACTGCATCGCGGCAAACGCATACAGGTACAGCGCAGCCATCGTCGCCACCTCGACTCCGGTCGCCGCGAAGCTCGCCATGAGGTCCTTCGTGAGGACGGCGGGCGCGATGCGGTGGAAGTACGAGACGACGTACACGAGCGCGAGCACGCCCCAGATGCGCAGGCGAACGGCGGAGAAGGTGTTCATGAAGAATCAGCTACGGGGAACCCGGCCCCTCACATCGGCGGGCGCTTCTCGTGCCACTCCGTCCGGGCCTGATAGGCGGTCGCGAGAGCGACGAGCGTCTCGTCGGAGAAGGCGCGGCCAGTGAACTGGAAGGCCGTGGGGAGGCCTTTCTCGCCGAACCCGTTCGGCACGGAGAGCGCGGGCTGGCCCGCGAGGTTGCCCGCCGGAATGACCGCCGGCCCCCCGCCGACGCCGGGATACACCTTGTCGAAGTCGGGTCCGATCGGATAGGCGACCGTCGCGCGGGTCGGCGAGACGAGCGCGTCGAACTTCGCGTAGAGCGCGTCCAGGGCCTTTTTCATCGGCGCGCGCAGGCGCAGCGCCTGGATGTAGTCCACCGCGAGCACCATGGACGCCGCATAGCCGCCCCAGCGGTCGTTCGGGACGCGCAGCTCTTTCACGCGCCCGCTCTCGATGAGGTCGCGGAAAGCGCTTGCGCCCTCGGCCGCGACGATTGTCGAGACGGCGGGGCCGAACGGGAACTCGGGGTACGCGACGTCGGGCACGACCTCGCAGAAGCCGCCGAGGACTCTTAGCGCGTCCTCGAAGTTTTTCCGCACCTCGGGCTGGACCTTGTCGGTCGTGCCCTTGATGACGCCCACGCGGAATCGGCGCGGCTTTCCACCGGCGGCAGGCGCGCGTGGCGGCGTGAACGGGCGCGCGAGAGACGTCGGATCGTTCGGGTCGCGCCCCGCGATCGCGGCCATGACGAGACCGCAGTCCTCGGCCGAGCGGCACATCGGGCCGAGCTTGTCGAGCGTCCAGCAGAGCGCCATCGCCCCGTGCCGGCTCACGCGGCCGTACGTTGGCCGCAGGCCCGTCACGCCCGAGAACGCGGCGGGCGTGAGGATGGAGCCCGAGGTCTCCGAGCCGATCGAGAACCCGACGAGGCCGGCGGCCGTGGCGGCGCCGGGCCCGAGGACGACCCGCCCGACCAGAAGTCCGTGTTCCAGGGCGTGCGACCGGGACCCGTGAACGACGCATCGGCGTTGTTGTAGCCGAGGCCGCCCGCGAGCTCGACCATCGCGAGCTTCCCGATCAGAACGGCGCCCGCGTCGTGCAGCCTCTTCACGGCGGTCGCGTCCTCGTCGAAGACCTGAGTGCGATACGGCTCGGCGCCCCACGTCGTGGGAATGCCCTTCGTCGCGAGGAGGTCCTTCACGCCGTAGGGCACTCCGTGGAGCGGGCCGCGCCACTTTCCGGCCGCGAGCTCTCTCTCCGCCGCCTTCGCCTCGGCGAGCGCGCGGTCGCGCGTGATCGTCACGACGGCCCCGAACTTCGGCCCGAGGCGCTCGAGCCGGTCGAGGGTGCCCTCCGCGAGCGCGACGGGCGAGATTTCTCTCGCCTTGAGCTTCCGCGAAACCTCCGCGACGGAAAGGAAGAAGACGTCTTCGCCGAGCGGAGCCATCAGCGGCCTCCCGGAATTTCCGCGAAGAAGACGACGTCCGGCTCGTCGGCGTTCGTGAGCAGAACCTTCTTCATCGCCTCGGCGCCGCGGAGGCGGCCGTCCAGTGCTTTCGCGATCTCGCCGAGCTGCTCGCCGGACAAGTGCTTGCCCCAGCGGATGCGCGCGACCTCCGTCAGAGCTTCGGCGACCGAAGATGGGACCTCGGGCGTGGGGACGGGCGTCGGCGCGGGCGTAAGAGACGGCGAGGGCGCCGCCTGGCCGAGGGCGGTGGCGGCCCCCGCGAGCGCGGGCGCGACAGCGGCGAGCGCAAGGCTTTTCGCGAAGAGACGGCGCGAGGGCGAGGGGATTGGATCGAACATTTATCGTCTCCGTCAAAGCTCGGGTTTCGCTCGAATCTATCTTGATTCTGCGCGCGCTGCGGTCAAAGCGCCGGCGGTGGCGCTGTCTTTGGCCCCCCTCCCGGGGCGGAGCTCGAGGTTCCGGAAAAGGCGAGGAATGGCCCGCCCCGTGAAGGGGAAAGCCACGCCCGTCCCGCGGATCGAAAACGGGGACGAGGTCATGTTCGTTGGCTCGGGCCGCCCGCTCGAGGACGCGCCCGCGTCGCGTTTAAGGCGATGGTCGGCTGGGTGCGCGAGACCACGGGCCTGTCGGAGATCGACGCCTACCAGTTCGTCTCGCAGTTCGCGAAGGCCCCGATCGTCCAGCTCGTGGACCCGGAATATACGGTGCTCGTGAAGATCGAGAAGAAAAGGCTGCCCGCGAAGCTCATGATGAAAGGGTTGAGGGCTCAGTAGAGCAGGAACGCCGCCCGGCGCTTCTCGAACTCCATTGCGCCCGCCGCCCAGGCGCCCGTGATCTCGCCGGCCGTCTCGCCGCGTGAAAAGCGCGCGAGCGCGGCGCGGCTGACGAGGAGGCGGTTCAACTTCTCGGCGCTCCACTCCGTCGGGTGCAGGTCGCGCAGCGCGGTCGCGACGTGGATTCCGAGGGCCACGGCATTCAGCGCATTCCGGTCGACGAGCGTGATCCGAACGCCGGAGCAGGCTTCGTCCTTGAAGACGGACGACAGGGGCTTGAAGCTCACCGGCGTGAAGCGCACGCCCGCGATGCCGCGCGCGTTCAGCGTCGCCGCGACGCGCGGGCCATCCATCCACGGCGCGCCGAACACCTCGAAGGGGGAGTCGGTACCGCGTCCGACGGAAAGATTCGTCGTCTCGAGGATGCCGATCCCCGGGTAAAGCGCCGCCTGGGTCACCGAGCGGAGGTTCAGCGACGGGTTCACCCAGATGAGGCCCGTCTCGTCGTACCAGAGATCGCGCGCGTAGCCCTTCATCTTCACGACCGTCAGGTCCGCGCCGAGCTTTCTCTCCGCGTTGTAAAGCGTCGCCAGCTCGCCGATCGTCATCCCCGTCCGGATCGGTGTCGTGTGGTACGCGACGAAGGAGAGCGCGTCGTCGTCGGCCGGCGGGCCCTCCCAGACGTCCGCGCGGATCGGATTCGGACGGTCGAGGACGAAGACCTTCACCTTCGCCTTCGCGGCCTCCTCGAGGATGGTGCCCATCGAGGCGAGATACGTGTAGAAGCGGCAGCCGGCGTCCTGCAGGTCCACGACGACGGCGTCGAGGCCCGCGAGATCCTCGGGCCGCGGCCGGCGCGACTCCGGCGTGTCGCCGTAAAGCGAGCGCACCTGAAGGCCAGTTTTCTCGTCCACCGAGTCCGAGACCTTCTCGTCGAGGAGGCCCCGGATGCCGTGCTCGGGGGAGAAGAGGCGCACGAGCGTGACGCCCGCGGCTCGGGCCGCCGCACCATTCAGGACGTCGATGGTCGATCGCCCATCCCGCGTGAGGCCGGTGTGGTTGGTCAGGAGGGCAATGCGCATTCCGGCGAGCGCCTTGAAAGAAGCTTCTTCGAGTGAGTCGATGCCCGGCCGGACCTGCCCCACGACGCGCGCCGGCGCAGCGGCGCGCTCTTTTTCATTTGAAGAACGCGCCGAAGGTGCGCCCGCGCTCTTCGGGCCCGACCGCATAGCTCCCACCGCCGCGAGCAACGCGATCTTTTCCGAAGCCAGTCGAAGCTCTTCCGGGCCTTTGTCCGTGATCGCGGACGCGACGAGCGTCGCGACCTTGCCGCGCAGAGCGATGACGTTGCCCGACTCGTCAGGATGGTTCCGGTTCGTCAGGAGGATCACGAACGTGTCCGTTGCGGGATCCAGCCACATCGACGTGCCGGTCCAGCCCGAGTGCCCGTACGATCCGAGCGGGAAGAGGTCGCCCCGGACGGACGAGAAGCTCGTCGCCACGTCCCAGCCGAGGCCGCGGAGGTTTTCGTCGCCGAAAAAGCGCGGGCGTGTCATCGCGGCGACCGTCGCGGGCGAAAGAACGCCGCCGCCGCCCGCGAGCATCGCCCCGCAGAAGCGAGCGAGATCGTCCGCCGTCGAGAAGAGTCCCGCGTGGCCCGCAACGCCCCCGAGTGCGTAGGCGCGCGGGTCGTGGACTTCGCCGCGTCGGACGATGCCGTTGATCTTCTCGGTCGGTGCAATGCGGGACAGGGGCACCCTCCCGACTCCGCCGGGTCGAAACTCGGTGTCCTTCATCCCGAGAGGGACGAAGACGCGCTGACGCGCGAATTCTTCGAGTGGAAGAGAAGAGACCTGGCGGACCAGCTCGCCGAGCACCTCGTAGCCGACATCGGAGTACACGAAGCGCGCGCCGGGGGGGCTCGCGAGAGGCTGCTTGTATTTCCGTTCGAAGATCTCTTTCGGCGTGCCCGTGTAGAGAGCCATCGGGTCGTCGGGCGTAAGTCCCGCCCGATGCGTGAGGAGGTGCTCGATCGTGACCTGATCGCGCTCGCCTCCGCCGGAGACGAACTCCGGGATGAACTTCGCGACGCGGTCGGCGAGACGGATCTTGCCGCTCTCGACGAGCGCCATCACGCTCGTCGTCGTCGCGACGACCTTCGTGAGGGACGCGAGATCGAAGACCGTGTCCAGCGTCATCGGCTCGAGGGTCGGGAGGACGGCGCGGTGGCCGTAAGCCTTGCGAAAGACGATCATCCCGTGCCGGCCCACGAGGACGACGGCGCCGGGGCACTCCTTTTTCGCGATCGACTCCGTGACGACTTCGTCGATGCGGCTCAGGCGGTCCGCCGACATCCCGGCGGCGGACGGAGCGCTCCGAGGAAGGGGGGAAGGAGATTTCTCTGAAAGGGAAGAGGGTGATGTCGTGCTCGATGCGCTGGCGGCCGCTACGAGAGCTGCCGCAAGGAGAAACGCGGCCGCCGCTCGCGGGTGCAGGCCCAGGACGGCGCCAGGAATCGAGCGCACGGTATTCATGGAGAGGATTATGGGATTGACGCTACTTCGCCGTCACCTGCGACGACGCGGGCTTCTCGATCCCGTCCCCGCGTTTCGCGAGGCCGGGGATCGTGATGGGGAGCTTGCCGCCGATCGCCGATTCGCCGAACAGCGCCTGAACGGCGGAAACTTGCGCGATGTCCTGTCCGCCCCACGCGCAGAGGTACGTCTTGACGTCGGGGAAATCCCGCAGCAGATAGGGGCTTCCGAACGAGACGACGACGACGGGCTTGCCGAGCGCGAGGAGCTGCAGGATCGCGGTTCTCCCCGCCTCCGGTACGGTGATCTTTCCCAGCCCCGAACGCGTCCTCACGAAGAGCGAGACGAGGACCACGTCCGCATCCTTCGCGGCTTCGACGGCGGCTCTCGTCTCCTCCGGCGTCGAGCGCGGGTCGAGCGTCACCGTCTTCACGGACGGGGCGCGCGCCTTGACCTCCGCCCCGAGCGGGCCCGCCGGGCCGTTCCGCGACGCCTCGTCGGCGACGACGAGCGAAAGCAATTTCGCGCCCTTCTTGAGCGGCAGCGTGTCGGACTGCTCGCGCACGAGCGTGAGCGAGCGCCGCGCGACCTCGGCATCGAGCGCCTGAACGGGCGGCGTGTCGACGACCTTCGCGAGGCCGCCCACGAACGGGATGCGCGTCTCGTACAGCTTCAGCTTCTTCTTACAGTCGAGAATCCGCGTCACCGACTCGTCGAGGCGTCTCTCGGCGATCCGGCCTGACTTCACCGCCTCGCGCACGGCGGCGATCGCGGCGTCCGTGTCGGCCGACATGAGGACCTGATCCACCCCCGCAAGGATTGCGCGCACGGCAGCCTCGCCGGCGGTGAAATGCGACGTGACGCTGCCCATCTGCATCGAGTCGGTCACGACGAGTCCGGTGAAGCCGAGCTCCTTGCGGAGGATTCCCGTGACGACGGGCTCGGACAGCGACGCCGGCATCGTGCCCTTCGTCTCGACTTCCACGTTCTCTCCGATCGTGTCCGGGCTCTTCGGAGGCGACGCGAGGGCCGGTGCCGGCATTGGGTCGAGCGCGGGGATCGAGAGGTGCGCGATCATGACCGACTCGGCCCCGGCCTTGATGCCCGCGCGAAACGACACGAGCTCGACGGACTCGAGGTGAGGGCGGTCCGCGCCCACGATCGCGAGCGCGCGGTGCGAATCGACGGCGGTGTCGCCATGCCCAGGGAAATGCTTGAGCGTCGCGAGGACGCCGCCGTCCTTCAAGCCCTTCACGGTCGCCTCGACGTACCGTGAGACTTGGCCTGGATCCTCGCCGAAGCTCCTGACGTTGATGACGGGATTGTCGGGATTCACGTTGACGTCGGCGACGGGGGCGAAAACCTGCGCGATGCCGATGGCGCGGGCCTCTCGGGCCGTGGCGAGCGCGCCGCGTTCGGCGAGCGCCGGATCGCCCGCCGCGGCGATCGCCATCGCCCACGGGCCATATGTCACGTCTTCGAAACGCATCCCGAGGCCGGCCTCGAGGTCGGCCGAGACGAGTAGCGGAACCTTCGCGAGCTCCTGAAGCTTTCCGACGAGGACGGCGGCCCCGTACACGTTCGAGCGGAACAGGATGACCCCGCCCACGTGGTTGTCCACGACGTGGTGGCGCAGCGTCTGAAAGTCCTTCGACTGCTCGCTCATGTACACGCCGTGCGCCGGCACGACGAAGAGCTGGCCAATCTTCTCGTCGAGCGGCAGCGAGAGCGCGCGCGGGGCGTCCGGTGTGAGCTGCCCGAAGTCGATCGTCACGGGCGGGAACGGGTTGCCGCCCGCGCACGACACGAGGAGCGCCGCCGAGGCGAGAACCGAGAGCAGCCGGACGGCCTTGAGCATGAGCGTCACCTCTCGGGGGGAAGGATTTCGTCCCGGAAAAGGTCGTCGAACGTCCCGCGGCGGCGGATGAGCGTGACCGTGTCGCCGTCCACGAGAACCTCCGCCGGAAGCGGCCGGGCGTTGTACGTCGATGCCATCGAGAAGCCGTAAGCGCCGGCGTCGAGGAAGACGACGAAATCGCCGGCTTCGGGCCGCGGGAGCCGGCGCTCGGCGGCGAGGATGTCTCCGGTCTCGCAGACGTCGCCCGCGACGTCGAGGGTCTCGGGTGCTCCCGTGCGGCCCACGACGCGCGCGCGATGGTGAGCCGCGTACATCGCGGGGCGCAGAAGCGTGTTCGAGCCCGCGTTCACGTTCACGAAGACCTTGAGCGGCGTCGCTTTCACCGAGTTCACGCGTGTCACGAGGAAGCCCGCCGGTCCGACGAAGAATCGGCCGGGCTCCATCCACAGCTCGGGCTCGTATCCGGCGTCCGCGGTGAATTTCTTCCAGAGCGGCTCGAGCGCGGAGGCCAGTGCCTCGGGGGCGAGTCCTTCCTCGCCGTCGTGATACGGCACGCCGAGGCCGCCGCCGAGATCCACGAAGGAGACGCGGATCGAAAGAGCGTCCTTCAGCTCGCGCACGAAGGAGAGCATCTTGCGGGCCGTCGCGACGTAACCGTCGATCTCCATGATCTGCGATCCGATGTGGCAATGCACGCCCGCGATCCGGATCGAAGGCAGCTCTTTCGCCCGCGCGTACCCGGCCCGGGCGAGGCCTCCTTCCAGGTGAAGGCCGAACTTCGACTCGGCGATGCCGGTGTTGATCTGGTGGAGCGTGTGAGGGTCGACACCGGGGTTGATCCGGAACGAGATCCGCGCCTTCTGGCCCGTGGCCTCAGCGTGCGCGGCGACCTGTTCCAGCTCGTCGCGCGAGTCGACGTTCACGACGGCGCCGATCTCGACGGCCTTCGCGATCTCCTCGGGCCCCTTCGAGGAGCTCGTGAAGAGGATCGCATCGCCGTGGAATCCGGCTCTCACCGCCGCGAGAATTTCGCCGAGCGAGACGACCTCGGCAGCGGCCCCTTCCGCCCGGAGGAGAGACACGAGCGCGCCGTTCGTGTTCGCCTTGAGGGCGTAGTGGATGCGCAGTTTCGAAAAGCGGGGCGCGAAGGCCGCCCGGAACGACCGGAACTGGCCCGTGATCGTCGCCTTGTCGTAGACGTAAAGAGGGGTCCCAAACTCCGAGTCGAGACGGGTGACGGCGCGAACGGCGGCCGGCTCGGACGCGCGGTCAGCGCGTAGGGCCTCGAGGCCCTCGTGGAGAGTCGGATCGCGCATGAGGCCGCGATTCTGCCAGCTTCTTAGCTTCGCGGTACGATCATGCGATGCACGTGGAAGTCCGCAAGACCGGCGACGTCGTGATCGTCGATCTCCAGGGCCGCCTCCTCGCGGGGGTCGGCGACGAGATCCTCCGCAACGTCGTGAACGAGCTCCTCGCCGAGGGCTGGAGAAAGATCCTGCTCAACCTTTCCGAGGTGACCGCGATCGACAGCGCGGGGATGGGCGAGCTTGTGGCGAGCCATAAGATCTGCGAGCGATTCGGGGCGAAGTTGAAGCTCCTGAACCTGCACGAACGCGTGCGCAAGAGCCTGCACCTTTTCCAGCTCCTTCCCGTCTTCGAGGTTTACGAAGAGGAGCGCGTTGCCCTCCGACACTACGAGGAGAAGAAGGCTCCCTGATCCCGGCTTCGCGATCTCCACGTTCGGGGGACGAGCCGCACGGCCCCGTAGGTTCTCTCGACGGCGCGAAGCGTAGAATCGGGTCCGCCGTGAAGAGGTCCCTCGTCCGCTTTTTCGTTGCGCTCGTTTTGTCCCCCCTCGCGCTGGGCGGGTCCTTCGGCCACGTCGACGGTTCCGATTCGCTCTCTCACGGAATCCAGCTCTTCGACCCGGATCATCCGGCGCACGCGCCTTTCGTTCCAGAGGGCGAGCACGCGTGCGCGTCCTGCGCCATCTCGAACCTGACGCCGCCGGCTTCCGCGCCCGTCTTTCTCGCGCCCCCCGTCCTGTGCGCGGTCCATGAGGCGCGTATCGAGAGGCGGGCCCCCGCACTCGTGCTTCCGGAGCTTCCCAGCCGTTCTCCTCCTTCCACGACCGCGTAGACGTTTTCGCGGGTCGTCCATTGTCGGGAGGTGTTCCGCCTCCCGCTTCCAGAACCAGGGAGGGTTCAGAACGTGCGCATTAGAAACTCGGCGTGGAAGGGTCCACTTCTCCTGACATTCCTTCTTTTCGCGGCGCTGCCTGCAGCGGCGCAGACCGCGCAGACGGGGAACGTCTTCAACCCCAACATGTCGGTCATCGGCAATTTTCTTGGCTTCGTCGGGCACAACCCCGTCGACAACCAGCCGAGCCTTCAGCTCAAGGAATCCGAGATCGGCCTACAGGCGATCGTCGACCCATATGCCCGCGCGGACTTCTTCATCACGTTCGGGAGCCAGAAGGGCGACGTCGGGATCGAGGAGGGGTACCTCACATTCCTCACCGTTCCCGGCGACTTCCTCGTGAAGGTCGGCAAGATGAAGGCCGCCTTCGGGAAGGTGAACACCGAACATCCGCACGTGCGCCAGTATGCGGACACGCCCCTCGTCGTCACGAACCTCCTCGGCAGCGAGGACGGGATCGAGGACTCCGGGATCTCGGTCTCGCGCCTGATCCCGATGCCGTCCGAGATCTTCCTCGAGGGCACCGCGCAGCTCTTTCAGGGCACGTCGACGAACCTCTTCGAGGCGCACACCCGCAATGACGTGGAGCCGCTCTTCCACCTGAAGGCCTACCGCGACCTCTCGGAGTCCACGAACCTCGAGCTCGGGGGCTCGTGGACGCGCGGGAACGGTGTCGAGGGGCCGGGATTTCATACGACGCTCGCGGGCGCCGACCTGACGTTCCGCTGGAAGCCTCTCCAGCAGGGCCTCTACCGGTCGATCCTCGTGCGTGGCGAATGGATGCACTCCGAGCGCGAGATGGCCTCGGGGGCGACGGTCCGCGCGGACGGCTGGTACGCCCTCGGCCAGTACCAGCTCGGCCGGCGCTGGTTCGCCGGCTACCGGCACGACGAGTCCGACCACGCGGACGACGCGTCGCTCCACGACCGCGGCGACTCGGCGATCCTGACCTTCTGGCCCTCGGAGTTCTCCCAGCTCCGGACCCAGCTCCGCCGCAACCGCTACGACCAGCTTGGCGGCCCCGTGACGGCCACCGAGCTCCTCGTCCAGGTCCAATTCGTCATCGGGGCGCACGGCGCGCACCCGTTCTGAGGAAACAAATGCACCTTCTAAGAAATCCCCGGGTCTTTCTTCCTCTCTTACTCATCTCTTGTCTTTTTCTTGCTTCTCCCGCCGAAGCAAAGAAGCTGAAGGTCATGACAACGCTGGCCGACTTCGCGTCCCTCGCGCAGACGATCGGCGGGGACCACGTCGAGGCGGAGTCCATCGCGAAGGGCTACCAGGACCCGCACTTCGTCGAGGCGAAGCCGTCCTTCATCCTGAAGCTGCACGACGCGGACATGCTCGTCGTCGCCGGCCTCGAGCTCGAGATCGGGTACCTCCCGCCGCTCCTCGACCAGGCACGGAACGAAAAGATCCGGCCCACGGGCGCGGGATACCTAGACGCCTCTGTCGGGTGCGACATCCTCGACAGGCCCACGGGGCAGGTCACGCGCGCGATGGGCGACGTCCACCCGTACGGGAACCCGCACTTCTGGCTCGACCCGAACAACGGGCGCGTGATCGCCCGGGCGATCGCCGCGAAGCTCGCGGCGCTCGACCCGGCCGGCGCAGCGGACTACGCGAAGAATCTCGCGGGCTTCGAGGCAAAGCTGACGGCCGCCGAGGCCCGGTGGACGGCGCGCCTCGCGCCGTTCAAGAACGCGAAGATCGTCACGTACCACAGCTCGTGGCCGAACTTCGCGAAGGCGTTCTCGCTCGACGTCGTCGGGTACCTCGAGCCCAAGCCCGGCATCCCGCCGACCCCGCAGCACAAGCTCGAGATCATCAACCTCATGAACGCGCAGAAGGTGCCGCTCATCCTCATGGAGGTCTACTTCGACCGGAAGGACCCGGACTTCGTGGCGGGGAAGACGGGCGCCGAGGTCGTCATGATGCCTCCGTCCGTCGGCGGCGAACCGGCGGCGAAGGACTACATCTCCCTCTTCGACGTGGACGTCGAGAAGATCGCATCCGCGCTGGCGAAAAAGAAATGACGGTCTTCGAGATCCTGCTGCCCGCGTTCGTCGCGAGCCTGATCCTGACCGGGATCCACTCGTACCTCGGAGTCCACGTCGTCGAGCGCGGGGTCATCTTCGTGGACCTCTCGCTCGCGCAGATCGCCGCGCTCGGAGGGACCGTGGGGTACCTCGCGGGGTACGAGATGCACTCGCACGCCTCGTACGTGTTCTCGCTCGGATTCACGCTCTTCGGCGCGGCCATCTTCGCCTTCACAAAGACGCACCGGACGACGCGCATCCCGCAGGAAGCCATCATCGGGATCGTCTACGCCGTGGCGGCCGCCTCCGCGGTCCTCGTGATGTCGAAAGCGACGCGCGAGACCGAGCACCTCAAGGAGATGCTCGTCGGGAACATCCTGTCCGTCACGTGGGCCGAGCTCGGCCTCACGGCCGCGCTCTACGCGCTCGTCGGCGCTTTTCACTTCGTCTTCCGCGAGCGCTTCCTCCTCATCTCGCGTGACGAGCGCGAGGCGGAACGGCGCGGCTGGAACGTGCGATTCTGGGACTTTCTGTTCTACGCGTCGTTCGGGTTCGTGGTCACGAGCTCGGTCGCGATCGCGGGCGTCCTCCTCGTCTTCTCGTTTCTCATCGTCCCGTCCGTCGCCTCCATGCTGTTCTCCGAGAGGCTCGGAGTCCGCCTCGCCATCGGCTGGACGATGGGAGTCGTCGTGTCGGCCGTGGGCGTCTGGCTCTCCTTTTCGCTCGATCTCCCGACGGGCGCCGCGATCGTCGCGACTTTCGGGGCGGCTCTCCTGATCCTCGCGGCGGTCCGCCGGTTCGTGCCCGGCCCGTGGAGAAGCGCCGCGGCCTAGAATCCGGCCCATGCCGACCAGCCGACGCGCGTTCCTCGAGGAGGTCTCGTTCGCCTCGCTCATCGCCGGTTTCCCCCTGCCCGCCCAGGCGGCTCTTGCCCGCTACGCGGAGAAGCCGCCCGATCCCGTGTACCCGAAGGCGCTCCGCCCCGGCATGACCGTCGCGCTCGTCGCGCCCTCGTCGCCCGCGTGGAATCCCGAGAGAAACGACGTCGCCGTCGAGGTCGTCGAGTCGATGGGATTCAAGGCGAAGCTCTTCCCGCACGCCCGCGAAGCCACGAATTACCTCGCGGGAAGCGACGAACACCGTGCCGCGGACGTCAACGCGGCGTTCGCGGATTCGTCCGTCGATGCGATCTTCTGCCTGCGCGGCGGCTACGGCGCCTCGCGCATCCTTCCGCTCCTCGACTACGAGACGATCCGGAAGAACCCGAAGGTCTTCACGGGCTACAGCGACATCACTGCGCTCCTGAACGCGATCCACCGCCTCACGGGGCTCGTGACCTTTCACGGGCCCATCGGCGGCGAGATGCAGAGCGACTACACACTCGCGGGGTTCAAGAAGGTGCTCACCCGGGCGGACGCCGCCGGGCGCGTCGCCGAGCCGCCGCCGTTCAAGGCCTCCGAGGGCCACGTCGACGTCGAGAACCGCATCTACAAGCTCGCCCCGGGAAAAGGGAAGGGCCGCCTCGTGGGCGGCAACATCAGCGTCTTCTCCACGCTCGTGGGAACGCCGTTCGAGCCGGAGCTCAAGGGCCGCATCCTCTTCCTCGAGGAGGTGGGCGAAGAGCCGTACCGCATCGACCGCTGGCTCACGCAGCTCCTCCTGACGGGAAAGCTCTCGGGCCTCGCGGGCGTGGCGCTCGGGAAATTCCACGACTGCGGCCCGAAGGACTACAAGCCGAGCTTCGCCGGCATGGGCACGTGGACGTGGCAGGAGGTCTGCAAGGACCGCCTCGGCAGGCTCGGCGTCCCCGTCGTCGCGAACCTCGTCTTCGGGCACGTCACCGACAAGGCGACGCTTCCGCTCGGCGTCATGGCCGAGCTCGACGGAGACGCGGGCACGCTCACGCTCCTGGAGCCCGCGGTCAGGTGATGCCGGTGGCCGAACGGTCTGCCTTCCCACGCCGGACGGGATGTTGCTCGGCGTCCGGCGATGATCGCGGCTTGCCGCTGCGTCCCCGGCTGGATGCGTGTGGCCGCGCCAGCGGCCGTCAGGCGCCGAGGAGCTTCGACACGACGTCCTTCGCCGTGTACGAGGACGCTCCCTGCGGCAGGAAGCGTCCGATTTGCGCGAGGTCGTCGCCGGAGGTCAGGAGCGACTTCTCCTTCAGGCCATCGCTCCGGACCTGGGCGTGGCCGATGTTCGCGAGGAGAGCGTTGCAGAGGCACCGCCGCCCGTCCATGTCGGAGGTAGCGCCTCCCTTCGCGGCCCAGGTTGCGGCGGGCTCGGACGGGCAGCGATAGCCGATCGTCGCGTCGTCTCGCCGGTAGGACTCGCGCAGGTAACCAAGGTCGCAGACGCGCGTGCGCGCGAGGTAATCCTCTTCCTCCGACAGGCTGCCTTCCAGCTGAGCGACCTTGAACGGAAAGCCGGTCGGGGAGGCGAGCGGATCCGTGAAGACGCGTGCGGTGCCATCGAGCGCCTGCTTGAGGACGAGCTGCCTGTAATGCGCGTCGAGGCCCGACTCGTTGCAGAACGCGAACGCGGTTCCGACCTGGATACCCGCAGCCCCGGCCGCGAGCGCCTTGTGCAAACCCTCAGCCGAGCCGTACCCGCCCGCGAGCCAGAACGGGAGGGCCAGGTCGCGGAGCTTTCCGAGATCCACCGCGTCCCTTTCACCGTACACGGGCTCGCCCGTGGCGGACAGCGCGGGCCGACCTCGGGGCGGTGCGTTGTGGCCTCCGGCCGTCGGACCCTCCACGACGAACCCGTCGACGCGCCCGTTCGCCTTCCTGACGAGCGTCAGCGCGAGCGTGTAGGACGAGATGATCGGGAGGAACAAGGGGCGCTTCAGCGGGGGCAACCCCACTTCGCCTTCTTGGAGGTCGCGCGGGTCGAAGCGCAACGCGGTGTCGTCGCCTTCCTGCGCACCCGTAACGCTCAACGGATAGGTTGCGCTCTCGTGGTTCACGAAGAGGTCGAGGACGCCCGGTACCTTCAACGGGATTCCCGCGCCCATCAGGACGTAGCCCACGCCGGCCAGCATCGCGCCGTACAGGGAGGGAAGGACCGGGAACTGGATCTTCTCGAGGAAGTTGATTCCGACGGGTCCGCCGTGGCCTTCCCGCGCGAGGAAGACCTCCACGAAGTTGCCGGCGACGCACAGCTCGAGGAGCTCCTTGGGGCTGTCTTTCGAATGCATCGGCACGGGGCGGTAGGGCTTGTCCGCACCCTTGCCGCCCTCGAGAAAATAGCGGCTGAGGATGCGCGCGGCCGCGCGGGGGAACGGGAAGCGCTCGAGCGCCCGGCGCACGTGCCCTCCGGAGTCTCCGTCCTGCAGGCGCCTCGCGAGAACGAGGTCGATCGCCGTTCCCGAGACGACGCCGAGCTGCCCGAGGGACGAGACGGCACGGGCGAGCGTCCAGCCGGAAACGCCCACGCCCAGTCCGCCCTGGATGATTTTCGGGTGCTCCATCGCGCTCCTCTCAGCCCCGACGTGGCACGGTATCACTCCGCGCGCCGCCCGGGCGGCGCTCGCTCCATTACAATGCCTAGAGACATGGGTTCGGCTTCACCACCTCCCGCTTCGCGCCCGCCCGCCGTGCGCCCGGCTCCGGGCGGCGAGGCGACGCCGCAGGCCGCGACCACCTCGCGATTCCACTTCGCCGAGCGCAAGATATCGATGGGTCCCTCGGGGACCGCGATCCTTCTCGTGATCGTCGCCGTCGCGGTTGGGCTCTGGCTCTACCTCAAGCCGCCGGGCGAGATCGGCCCGCAGGCGCTTCAGAGGTACGCGGGCTTCGAGTCGAACATGGAGGCCGTCGTCCTGCGCAACTGTACGCCGCCGGGCTGTGCAGCGGTCTATCTGACACCGACGGTGGGCAGGGGTTTCCAGGAGGCGTTGCCCCTGGCGCTCACGGTGGCCGGAGAGCTCGAGCAGCAGGGTATCGAGTGCTTCATCGTATTCGGCGAGGAGGCCGTGAAGGACGCGGTCAAGCGCGCGCGCGGCATCCGCCGGCCCGTCGTCTTCGATCCGCACGGGGAGTGGGCGAGGGAGTCGGGCATCGAGAAGGCGCCATACTGGATCGCGTGGCGGACGGGCGGAAAGATCCGCCTGGGAAGTCGGGAACCGGTTTCGGCCGCGGACATCGCGGCCGCGATCCGCTGAGAGATTCCGATGGCCGCTGGATCCCCCGGACCCGTCGTGCAGCCCCGCTATGCCGCCGCTCTCGGCGACGACGACCCGGTTTCCGTGATGGCAGAGACCCCGGACCGCGTCCGGAGGCTGATCCGGGGCCTGACCGAGAGGCAGCTCGAGACGAAACCCGCTCCGGGCAAGTGGTGCATCAAGGAGATCGTCGCGCACCTCGCCGACGGCGAGGTCATCCTGGGAAGCCGCTATCGTTTCATCGGCGCGCACGACCGGCCGCCGCTGCCCGGCTACGATCAGGATGCATTCGTCGAGCGCCTCGGCCCGATGAATGCGAAAGCCGCCGACCTCGCCGACGACTTCGCCATGGCGCGCGCCGTGAATCTCGGCCTCCTCGAGCGCCTGCCTAGGGAGGCGTGGGATCGTGTCGGCCTGCACGCCGAGCGGGGCGAGGAGTCGATCCGGTCCACCGTGGCGACGTACGCGGGCCATGATCGCATCCACCTCGCTCAGATCGAGACGATCCGGACGGGGCTCTTCCCGAAGGCCGGGAAGAAGCGCGCGACGCGAAGGCCCGCGAAGACGGCGCGGAAAAAGGCCGCGAAGCGGCGCTGATCACTCCCGCATGGCGCGCGCCGCCCAGCGTGCGATCGGCGCCGCCGCCGGAGAAACGAGGCGCGACGCGACGCCGCCGGAAAAGAACGGGCGAAACAGGCGCGAGAGGAAGAAACGCCTGCCCGCGATCTCGCGGTGCCGCCTCAGATGGGCGCGCCGGAGCTCGTCCGCGTCGAGAGCTTTCGCGAGAAAACCGGCGAGAGGCGCGGCCACGGCCTCGCCGAAGAGCAACGCGAGCGACATCCCGGTGCCCGTGTACGGGTCGATGACGCCGGCGGCGTCGCCCACGCAGAGGACGTCGCCCGCGAGCGCGCCGTGTGCGCCCAGATGAACGGGTTCGGACAGGAGAACGGGTCCCGTCAGCGGAGACAACCCTTCGAGATCTGCGGCCAGCGCGCGGCTCTTGCGGGCGGCCTCCGAAAGGAATTCGTCGAGGGAAGAATGTGCCCTCTTCGCAACGGCTGCCGTCACGAGGCCTGCGAGGTTGACGCGGCCTTCTTCGACGCGCGAGAGGCCGAGATAGCCCCCTTCGAAGAAATGCAGGACCGCGCGGCCGACGAGGCGTTCGCCATTTCCCGTGAACATCTTTCCGAATCCGAACAGTGAAGATTTTCTTCGAATGAACGTGCGGCCGAGGCGTCCGTCCAGCGGACTGTAACGTCCCCATGCGCCCACCACCGCGCGTGCCTCCAGCTCCCAATCGAGGCCCTTGATGCGAAAGCCTTCTTGAAGATCTCCTTCGAGGGAAAGGACGGTGGTTGAGAAGCGCATCCGGGCGCCCGCGCGCTCGGCGGCCCCCGCGGCGAGAGAATCCAGGCGGCCCCTGGAAATCGACATCGCGGGCTTCGGAAGCAGGGACTCCACGGCGATGCCGTCGCGCCGGACGAGCCGGAAGTGCGTGATCGTTTCCGCCTCATTCCTTCCAAGCTCTTCTCCCAATCCCATCCGGTGAAGAACCGGGAGCGCCTCGTGCGAGAGAAAGCACCCGCAGACCTTGTCGCGCGGAAAGCGCGCTTTCTCGAGGACGATCACGCGCGCTCCGGTGCGTGCGAGGGCGCACGCCGCGGCGGAGCCCGCGAGGCTGCCGCCGATCACGGCGACGTCGCAATCGTGCTTCAGGGGCGCTTCCAGACGAGCTCCCAGACGAAGCGCGACGCCATCGTGACGCGCGCGCCCGGCAGGACGGGTGCGGCGATCGCGGCGATCTCGTCGGACGTATAGGCCTGCCTCGCGGACGTCTTCCCGTCGGCGACGGAGAGCCGGCTTCGGAAGGCGACCGGTCCCACCACGGAGATCGCGGCGATCGCGAGGCGGTGGCGCGTGAGATCGAGGACCACGATGGCCGATGCGGCCACGCGGCGGGCCTCTGCGAGAAGAGTCGCCGCTTCGCCGGGTGAGAAATGGTGAAGGAAGAGCGTCGAGAGGACGACGTCCACGCTCCGGTCGCCGAAGGGAAGCCGGAACGCGTCGGCGACGACGACGGTTCCGCGCGCGGCGAGCCGCGCATGCGACGTCTTCCAGTCGAGGCCGAAGACGCGGACGCGCGCCCCCGCTTCGGCGGCCGCCGCCAGGAGGTCGCGGCCCACGTGCCCCGAGCCGCAGCCGAGGTCGAGGACCAGGGGCGCGTCCTCCCGCCCGGCCAGCGTCGCGAAAAACGGCCGGAGGCGGCGCCGGACGAGGGCCCGGCCGCCGAGCCTGTGGTGCACCCACTCCATGTCGGCGAGGCTCGCCTCGGCATCGCCTGCCGGGACGCCGGCGCCGTCGAGGAGCTCGAGTTCGGGACGTCGACGGGGAACCCAGAAGCTCATCGCCCTTGCCTTCGGTCTCAGAGGGACCGGCCGTTGCGGAGGATGAGCGCGGAATTCTTCGAGCCGAAAGCGATCCCGTTGCAGAGCGCGAACTCGACCTGGGCGGGGCGCGCCGCGTTCGGGACGTAGTCGAGGTCGCACTCCGGATCGGAGGTCTCGAGGTTGAGCGTCGGCGGAAGGAAGCCGCCCTCCATCCCGAGCAACGTCGCGGCGAGCCCGGCCGCTCCCGAGGCGCCCTGCGGGTGCCCGATCTGGCTCTTCACGCTGCTGCCGGGAATGCGGGCGGCCGCGTCGCCGAGCGCCTTCTTCGTCGCACGCGTCTCGATGCGGTCGTTGAGCAGCGTGGAGGTGCCGTGGTACTGCACGTAGCCGATGTCCTCGGCGGAGAGGCCGGCGTCGGCGATCGCCTCGCGCATCGCCCGTGCCGGCTCCTCGCCGGACTCGTCGAGGCGCACGCGGTGGTACGCGTCGCAGGTCGTGCCGTAGCCGCAGACCTCGGCGAGCACCCTCGCGCCGCGCGCGCGCGCCCGCTCGAGCGGCTCGAGGACGAACATCCAGGCGCCCTCGCCGAGGACGAACCCATCCCGCCCCGCGTCGAACGGGCGGCTCGCCGTCGACGGGGCGTCCACGCGGGCCCTGGAGAGGATCTGCATGAGAGAGAATCCCGTCATGATGCCGGGCGTGATGACGGCGTCGGCGCCGCCCGTGAGGACGAGGTCCTCGTCGCCCCACGCGACGAGCCGCGCCGCGTAGGCGAGCGCATCGGCCGAGGACGTGCAGCCCGTCGTGATCACGTGAGAGCGGCCCTTGAGGCCGAAACGCATCGAGATCTCGGAGGAGAGCGTCCCCATCGTGCCGGTCGGGATCGAGTAGACAGAGGCCTTCTTCAGATCTCCGCGGTACCAGTGGCCGTACATTCGCTCGAAGAAATCCACGGCGCCGCCGCCCGTGCCGAAGACGACGGCGATCCGGCGCCGCTCTTCGAGCGACAGCCTTTCCGTGTCGATTCCCGCGCCCGCGAGCGCCTCGCCGGCGGCCACGAGCGAGAGCGGGACGACGCGCCCGACGTGCCGGAGATCCTTCGCGCTCAGGGCGGACTCGGGGTCGAAGCCCTTCACCTCGGCCGCGATCGGCACCTCGAGAGAGGCCGGGTCGAAGAGCGTGATGCGCGAGACGCCGGACCGCCCGGCGCGGAGCCCTTCGGTGAACGCGGGAACGCCGTTGCCGATCGGCGTGAGACAGCCGAGACCCGTCACGGCGACGCGCCGACCCTTCAAAACGTGCTCTCCGGAGAGCCGCGGTGCACGGGGACGAGATCGCCGGCGGCGAAAGAGGACGCGGGCGGCAGCTCGAGGAAAGCGTTCGCACGCGCGTGTGCGAGGACGTCGTGACTCCCCTTCGTCGCGATGGGCTCGACGATCTCCTCGCCGTCGCGGAGGGACAGCGATGCCGGGTGGAAGGCGAGGCGGGGCCCTTTGTTTTTCACGGATGCCGTGAGGCGGGCCGGCAGCGGAGGGGGCAGCGGAGGCAGGATCCCGGCCGCGGATCTCAGCGCGGGCCTCACGAGGAAGTCGAATGCTACGGCGGCCGAAACCGGATTGCCGGGCAGGCCGAAGACGAGGGTCGCCCCTTTCGTCGCGAAGAGCACCGGCTTCGCCGGCCGGATCGCGACCTTGTGAAAGCGGATCGAGGCGCCCGCGGTCTCGAGAGCCTTGGCAACGTAGTCGTAGTCGCCGGCCGAGACGCCGCCCGTCGTCAGGAGGAGATCGTCGCCGCGTTCCAGGGCGCCGCGCAGCGTCCGCACAAGAGATTCCTCCGTGTCGCGCGCGACGCCGAGGTCCGTGACCTGGGCGCCGGCCCGTCGCAGCGCGGAGACGAGAAGCGGTCCGTTCGTGTTCCGGATCTGCGCGGGACCGGGCGTGGTCCCGGACGCGACGATCTCGTCTCCTGTCACGAGCACCGCGGCCCGGATCGGACGCGCCACCCGCAGCGTCGCTCGCCCGGCCGCGGCGGCGAGGACGAGGTCCGCAGGCGTGAGGCGGCGGCCTGCGGGGAGAAGGAGCGCACCCTTCTGGAAGACCTCTCCGTGGAGGCGGACGTGCGCGCCGGGGCGCGGCGCGACGTCGAGCCGCACGGTCTTCTCATCGATCTCGGCCGCGTCCTCGACGGGGACGACCGCGTCGCTGCCGGGCGGCATCGGGGCGCCGGTCATCACCTTCCACGCCGCGCCCACGGGAAGCGGGCCCGTCACGCGCCCGGCGCCCGCGGCTCCCGCGCGCACGAGGAGAGAAGGCGTCTTGCCGACCTCCGCCGCGCGTACGGCCCAGCCGTCCATCGCGGTCATGTCAAATGCCGGAAAGGGCAGGTCTGCCGCGACGTCTTCGGCGAGGACCCGTCCCGCGGCCTCGCCGAGCGAGACCGCGACGACCGTGAGCGGCGTGGCGGCCCCCACCACGTTCGCGAGGGCTTCCTCGAACGCGATCACGGGGCGATCGTAGCAAGGCGCTGAATAGGTCGCCGTGAGTAGAATCACCGAACGTGACGGAAACCGGTTTCCAGTACACGGGCGATCTCGCGGAAGAGCCGCTTCCGGAGATTCTCCGGACGATTCACCATTACCGCGTTCCGGGGGTTGTCACCGCCACGTCGGGCGACGTGGTCAAGAAGATCTATCTCATGGGCGGAAACGTGATCTTCGCGACGTCGTCGGATCTTCACGATTCGCTGGGCGAGTCTCTGAAGCAGAGCGCGGTCATCTCGTCCGGCGAATTACGCATGTCCACCGACCGGATCGACGCGTCGCACGGCAAGCGCCATGGCGAGCTTCTCGTCGAAATGGGCGTCCTCACGCCGGACCAGCTTCGCCAGATCGTCACCGAGCAGGTGAAGGCCATCCTCTATTCGGTCTTCTCATGGGAGAAGGGCAGGGTGACGTTCGAGGTGGGGAGATTCCGGACGGACGAGCTCATCCAGCTCGATGTGTCCACGCCGCAGGCCATCGCCGACGGCATTCGGCGGCTGCCCGATCCGAGGCGCCTCGTCTCGCGCCTCGGGCCCTCCTGGACGGTCTTCGAACGGGGCGAGGTGCAGGCCGGGGCCTCCGGCGTCTCCTGGAGCGAAGGCGAGCTGAAGCTCCTTTCGCTCATGGACGGGCGCCGCAGCCTCCGCGACCTCATCACCGCCGGTTCCGGCGACGTTTCGACGAATGCGAGGCTGGTCTATGCTTTCTGGGTGCTGCACCTCGTGACGCGCCGCGACGTCCAGACGAGCGGGATCCGGAAGATCCAGTGGAAGACCGGCTCCGGCGGCCTTCCCGGGGGCGGTGGCGCCGCCGCCGCGGGCTGACGGACATGGCCCTCTACGAATACCAGTGCGCCAGGTGCGGGCGGAAGACGGAGGTCATCCAGCGCTTCTCCGATCCGCAACCGGTGAAGTGCCCATCCTGCGGCGGCGCGCTGAAAAAGCTTCTCTCGTCTCCGGCAGTCCAGTTCAAGGGCTCGGGCTTCTATGCGACGGACTACGGGAGATCCGGAGGGAAGCCGGAAGATTCTTCGAAAGGGAAACAGGCGGACGGCGGCGCCACGAGCGAAGCCGGAGCCGAGACGAAGGGCGATTCGGCGGGACAGAGCGCGAAGGATTCTGGGGATTCTTCGAGAGAGAAGAAGGATTCCAAGGATTCTTCGAAAGAGAAGGGTGACTCCGGCCCAGGCGCGGCGAAAGAGGCCGCACATGGCGGCACCTCGGCCGCGCCGTCCAAGAAGAACAAGTCCGCTAAAGACTGAAGCCGGCGCCTGCTTTCCCGTTAAACTTGCGCATGCGCTTCCGGCTCGCAGGCCCCCTATGCGCGCTCCTCGTGTCGTTCCCGCTCGTGGCCGGGTCCCCGCGCGGTACGCCGGGCGCGTGGTATCGCTATCCGCTTCCGGGCGCGGAGGTGAAGTCGCTCGTCGCCGACCCCGCCCTGCCAGGCGTCTTCTGGGCGGGCACGGCGCAGGGCGGCATCTACCGCTCCAGCGACGGCGGCGCGTCCTGGACCTCGCCGCCCGCCGGCGCCCCTTTCCCGGGCTACGCCGTGACCTCGCTTGCCGTCGATCCCGCGCATCCCGGAGCCGTCTGGGCCGGCCTCACGGGCGTCGTCAAGGGCGGTCTCCTCGCCCATTCGACGGACCTCGGACGCTCGTTCGAGGTTGTCAGGCGCTGGGAGGACCGCGCGGGGGCGCGCGTCGTCGCCGTGATGTCGCGGTCCGGCCGGAAGGCGGTCGGCATCGGCGGCGATCGGGGCCTCGAGATCTCGGAGGACGACGGGGTGACGTGGCGGGCGTCCGCGCCGCCGCTCGACGCGGGCAGCGGCGTCTCTTTCATGGCGTTCGACCCGGTCCGGCCGGGTGTTCTCTACTGCGGGTCGTTCCGCCATCCCTTCCGTTCCCTGGACAGCGGCCTCACTTGGGCGCGCATCGCGAACGGGATGGTCGAGGACACCGAGGTCTTCGGGATCGAGTTCGCGCCGGACGACCCGAACGACTTCTGGGCGGCAACGTGCGGCTGGGTGTACCGCACGACGGACGGCGGCGCGAACTGGACGCGCTATCGCGAGGGGCTCACGGACCGGCGCACGCACGTCGTCCGCGTGGACCCGCGAGACCCGAATCGCCTCCTCGCGGGCACGACGGGCGGCCTGTTCGAGAGCCGCGACCGGGGCAAGAGCTTCCGGCGCATCTCGGCGGACGTCGTCGTCACCGCGCTCGTCTTCGATCCGCGCGATCCGTCACGTCTCCTCGTCGGCACAGAAGCCGAGGGAATCCTCAGGTCCGAGGACGGCGGCCTGACGCTCACGGAGTCGAACCGCGGCCTTTCGGAGGCGCGCGTCTCGGCCGTCGCAGTGCTTCCGTCGGGCCGCGTCGTCGTCGCGCGTGCCGGGGACGGGAAGAGCGGCGGCCTGTGGAGCGTGGACGCGGCGACGGGAGCCGTGGAGCGCCTCGCGGCGTCTCCTCCGGCGACGGTGGTCTGCCTCGCATCGGCGGGCAGCGCGCTCGTCGCGGGCGCGCCGGACGGAATCTACCGCGCCGCGCGCGTGGGCGCGCCGTTCACGAAGGTGCTCGACGCCGGAACGCGCGCATTCGCGTCCGACGGTGACGGACGATTCCTCGCGGCGACGAACGAGGGCGTCTTCGAGTCGACGAACGGCGGAAGTGCGTGGCAGCGCCTCGGCAGCCTGAAATCGCGGGTCGAGGACGTCCGTCGCGCCCGCTTTCCGGAAAGCGGCCCGAAGACGTGGTCGGCCGACGCGGAAGGCCTCACTCTGTGGTGGGATGGCACTGAGTGGGCCCGGCGGCCGCTGCCTGGCGGCGGCAGGATTCTGTCGGGCGGCTTCGGGCGCCCGCGCGCACCCGTCCATTTCGTCCCCGAGCCCATTGGCGTCGCGCTCTCGACCGAGCGCGCGGTCCTCGTCTTCCGGCCCGAGGACGACGCCAGCGGCAGCCTCGCCGTCGCGCTGCCGGAGACCGGCCTCGTCGTCGCGGGGTGGGCGGGCGATCCGCGGAGTGCATCCGGCCTCTACCTCGCGACGATCGGCCGCGGCCTTTTCCGGTTCGTGCCGGGCGGGTCGTAGACGCCGGTCAGCTCTTCTTCTTCTACCGCCCCGGGATCCCCACCCACTTCAGCTTCGCGCCCGGGACGGCGCCGTTCGCGTCGGCGACGCCCGCGTTGACCTCGAGGACGGTGTCGGCTTTCGCTCCTGGCACGACGCTGTTGCACGGCGCGGGATCGGGGGCGCAGGGCGGGACGTTCTTCAGCACGTCCACGACGGTTCCGTCTTTCGTCGCGTAGATCATGTCGAGAGGGAAATAGCAGTTCTTCATCCAGAACGGCCGAATCTCGAGGCCGTCGAAGAGGAAGACCATGCCGGCGGCCGGCGGCATCGACTCGCGAAACATGAGGCCCTGCGCGCGCTCCTGATCCGTGACCGCGACCTCGACGGAGATCGCCGCGCCGGACGGCAGGATGGCGCGCTGGCCGGCGGCCGGCGCCGGCGCGGAAGATCCAGCCGGCGCCGCGGGGGAGGTCGCCGGCCGCGAGCAGGCGCTCATGGCGAGAAGGGCCGCAAGAGAGGCGGCCGCGCGGCGGCGGATCACGACTCCTCCACCGCCGGCGGGACGGCCGCGCGCTCGTCCGGCGTCACTTCGTCGTCGCGGCGGATGCCGTACTTCTTCGCGTAGTAGCGGAACGAGCGCTCCGACATCCGGAGCAGCTCGGCGGCGCGGATATGTACGCCCCCCGTCCTCTCGAGCGCCTGCTGCATGAGGCGCTTGCCGAGCCATTCGAGGTAGGCCTCGAGGTCGAGGCCGTCGGCGGGAAGGTCGAACCCTTCGAGGGAGGACGCGGGCGGCAGGCCCGCCTGGTGTAGGAACGTGTCCGGCAGCGAGGCCGTCGAGATGACGTCGGTCGGCTCGAGCGCGATCGTGCGCTCGATCAGGTTCTCGAGCTCGCGCACGTTGCCGGGCCACGCATAGGCCTCGAGGAGCCGGAGGGCCTCGGTCGTGATCCGTTTCTCCTCGATGCCCTGATCCTTGGAGACTTTCTTCAGGAAGTGGCGCACGAGGTGCGGGATGTCGTCGCGGCGGTCGCGAAGCGGCGGCAGCGCGACGGGAATGACGTTGATGCGGTAGTAGAGATCCTCGCGGAACGTCCCGTCGGCCACCTTCTTCTGCAGATCCTTGTTAGTCGCGCAGATGATCCGCACGTCGATCGGCTCCTCGGTGTTGCCGCCGACGCGGCGCACGACCCGCTCCTGCAGGGCGCGCAGGAGCTTCACCTGCATCGTGACGGAGGTCTCGCCGATCTCGTCGAGGAAGAGCGTTCCGCCCTCGGCCTCGTGAAAAAGCCCCTTCTTCTCCTTCACGGCGCCGGTGAACGCGCCGCGCTCGTGGCCGAAGAGCTCCGACTCGAGGAGGTTTTCGGGCATGGCGCCGCAGTTGATCGAGATGAAGGGCTGAGCCGCGCGGGAAGAGGCCTGGTGGATCGCGTGGGCCACGAGCTCCTTTCCGGTGCCCGACTCACCCGCGATGAGGACCGTCGACGTCGTCTTGCCGATGCGCGAGATGAGGTCGAAAAGCGTGCGCATTTTTCGCGAGATACCCACCACTCCCGCCGCGGAACGTCCCTCGGCGCGCTCCTTGAGCGCGACGTTCTCGTCGACGAGGCGCTTCTTCTCGAGAGCGCGCGCGACCACGTGCTTGAGCTCCTCGACGTCGAAGGGCTTCGCGATGTAGTCGTAGGCTCCGGCCTTGAGCGCCTCGACGGCCGTCTTCGTGGACGAGTACGCCGTGATCATGACGACGGGCAGATCGGGGTTCGACTCGCGCGTTTTCTTGAGGATGTCGAGGCCGCTGCCATCCGGCATCTTGAGGTCCGTCATCACGAGGTCGGGCGGCGAGGCGGCGAGCGCGACCAGGCCTTCGACGCAGCCGGCCGCCGCCGTGACGCGGTAGCCAGCCTTCTGGAAAAGGATCGTGAGCATCTCCCGGATGCCGGCCTCGTCATCGATGACGAGAAGGTGGGGGCCGTTCTCGGCCGTCATGAGACCTCCGTCGTGGCGCGTTCGGGCGCGGCCGGAGCGCTGGCTCCTTGCGCGGGGCCGGCGAGGGGAAGCGAGATGGAGACGGTCGTGCCGCGCCCCGGCGTCGTGTCGACACGAATCGCCCCGCCATGCTCCTCGACGATCCGGTGGACGATCGCCAGGCCGAGCCCGGTGCCGCCGGGAAAACTGTGGGCGAAGGGCGTGAAGAGGCGGTCCCGCTCGTCGGCCGTCATCCCGTGGCCTTCGTCCGCGAACGACACGCTCCAGTGGTTCCCCCGAAGGTGGGCCGAGACCGCGAGCGTGCCGCCGCCGGGCATCGCGGCGAGCGCATTGCGCGCGACGTTCCAGAAGATCTGCCGGAGCTGCCCGGGGTCCGCCTGGACCACGACCGACTTCGGGTCGAAGTCCTGCACGACGCGGTGGCGCGAGGAAATCTCGTCTCCGTGCGCCAGAAGCGTCAGAACGTCGTCGAGAGCCGCGGGCGCGTCCACCGGCTCCACGGCGCGCTCTTTCGGGCGCACGTACCTCAGGAAGTCCTCCAGGATCGTGGACAGGCGATGCGACTCCGCGACGACGATCTCCATGAGCTTTTGCTCGGGCGACCCCGGCGAGGACGAGTTCTTCAGGACCTGGACCGACCCGGAGATCGAGGCGAGAGGGTTGCGGATCTCGTGCGCGATTCCCGCCGCGACCTCGCCGACGGCCGCGAGCTTGTCCTTGAGGCGCACTTCGCCCTCGAGCCGCTTGAGCTCGGTGAGATTCTGGAAAATGAGGATGCGCCCGATCGTGTAGCCCGAGCCGTCCCGAAGCGCCGTCGCCGAGATTCCGAAGTAGTCCTCCGCTTCCTGCGACCGCCGGGCGCTCTCGAAACGGAGGATCTCGGAGCCCGACGCCGCGATCCTCTTCCAGTCGGCCTCGCCGACGAGTCCGAGGCCGAGGAGCGGCCGGCCCACGAGATCGACGGACGACGTCCCGAGCAGCTCCTGCGCGGCCCGGTTCGCATACGTGACACGGCCGTCGAGGTCCGTCGTGAGAACGCCCGAGGACATCGACGTCAGGACCGAGCCGTGAAGCGATTGCAGCCGGGCGATCTCGGCCTTGCGGCGTTCCACGTCGGCGCGAGCCTCGCGCAGCTTGTCCGACGCGACGGAGACGAGCAGCGCGGTGGCGACGAAGGCGGCGACGTTGAGCGCGACGTTTCCGACGAGCGTCGGCAAACTCCAGAGGTGCCGCGTGCGCTCCGCCGTCTCCAGGAACTTCACGACGTCGAAGAACATGAGGTCGACGAGGACAGCGTAGAAGACCGCCGCGAGGCCCGCCGTCGCGAGTCCGCCTCGCCGGCCGAGAAGAATCGATCCCGCCGCGACCGTGCTCAGGTAGAGGAACGTGAAGCTCGAGTCCGGACCTCCCGACACGTAGACGAGGCCGGTGATGACGACGAGGTCGCCGAGGAGCTGCACGCCGGCGTTCGTCTCGGCGGGAATCCGGTCGAGCGACAGGATCGCCACGATGGAAATGGAGTACGCGAACGCGGCCAGGTAGTAGATGAAGTTGAGCGGCAGGGACGTCGAGAACGTGAACTGGATGAGGAATGCCGAGAGGAGCAGCGTCGACACGACGACCACGCGCAGGACGACGAAGGCCCGCAGCATCGAGTGCAGCGGCTCGAAAGCCCGCATCCGCCCGGAACTCACGGGAACGAGTCTACTAGTTGATCTTGCTGATGAGGTCGAACATCGGCATGTACATCGCGACGACGATCGTCCCGATGACGACGCCGAGGATCGCGATCATCACGGGCTCCATGAGCTTCATGAGGCCGGTGACCGCGTTGTCTACCTCTTCCTCGTAGAACTCCGCGATCTTGTTCAGCATCGCGTCGAGGGCGCCCGTCTGCTCGCCGACCCCGATCATCTGCACGACCATCGACGGGAAGACTTTCGTCTCGCCGAGGGGCTCGGCGATGGTGCGCCCGGCCTCGACGGACTTCCTGACGCCCATGATCGCGTCCTCGACGATCGCGTTTCCCGCGGTCTTGGCGGTGATCTCGAGACCGTCGAGGATCGGCACGCCCGAGGAGATGAGCGTCGCGAGCGTGCGGCAGAATCGCGCGACGGCGATCTTCTTCATGATGTCGCCGAGGATCGGCGTCTTCAGGACGAGGCCGTCGATGACGCGCCTGCCGCGGTACGTCGCGTAATAGCGCTTCAGGAAGTAGCCGAGCGCGAAGATCCCCGCGATGATGAAGAGGATGTAGCTCGCGACGAAGTTCGAGGCCTTGATGACGAGACGCGTCGGGAGCGGCAGCTCGGCGCCGAGGGCCGCGAACAGCGAGGCGAACGTCGGAATGACCTTCCACAGGATGATGAAGACGACGATGGCCGCGACCGAGAGGACGGCGACGGGGTAGATGAGAGCCGTCTTGACCTGGCTCTTCAGCTTGACGGCCTTCTCGATGTAGGTCGAGAGGCGGCGCAGGATCGTGTCGAGGATACCGCCCGCCTCGCCGGCGGCGACCATGTTGACGAAGAGGTCGTCGAACGCCTTGGGGTGCTTGCGCATCGCCTCGGCGAGCGAGGAGCCGGCCTCGACGTCCTGCCGCACGGCCTGGATGATCTTCTTGAAGAGGCGGCTGTCTTGCTGGCTGCCCAGGATCTCGAGGCACTGGACGAGCGGCAGGCCGGCGTCGATCATGACCGAGAACTGGCGCGTGAAGATCGCGAGGCGCCGGGCGTTGACGCTGCCGCCACCGAGCTTCGGCAGGGCCAGCTCCTTGCCCTTCTCCTTGACCGTCGTGACGTCGATCTGCCGGCGCCTGAGGTCGGCGATCGCGAGATCCTTCGAATCGGCGACGAGGACGCCGCCCGTCGTGCCTCCTTGCCGCGTGCGGCCTTTCCAGACGAACTGCGCCATGGGTCCTGCGCTGGGCTCCTTCTCTACCCGTCTACCCGCGCCGTGTCACGTTCGACGGGGCGCCCGGGACGGCCGTGCCGCCGGCCGCTGTCGTCGTGACGACGCCCACCCCGCGCGCGATCATCTCGGCGAGCTCGTCGGGAAGCGAGGAGACCGACATGGCGAGCTCCTGCGAGATGACGCGGCGGTGCACGAGCGTCGCGAGCGACTGGTTGAAGGTCTGCATGCCGTACTTGTTCTGGCCGGTCTGCATCATCGAATAGATCTGGTGGAGCTTGTCCTCACGAATGAGGTTCCGGATCGCGGGGGTAGGAATGAGGATCTCCATCGCCATGCAGCGCCCCTTTCCGGAGGCGCGGGGCAGGAGGCTCTGGCAGAGGATGCCCTCGAGCACGAAGGACAGCTGCGCGCGCACCTGAGGCTGCTGGTTCGCGGGGAAGGCGTCGATGATGCGGTTCATCGTCTGCACGGCGCTGTTCGTGTGGAGCGTCGCGAGCGTGAGATGGCCCGTCTCCGCGACGCGGAGCGCGCATTCCATCGTCTCGAGGTCGCGCATCTCGCCCACGAGAACGATGTCGGGGTCCTCGCGGAGGACGGACTTAAGGGCATTCGGGAAGGAATGCGTGTCGGCGTGCAGCTCGCGCTGGTTCACGATGCAGCGCTTGTGCGTGTGAAGGAACTCGATCGGATCTTCGATCGTGACGATGTGCTTCGGCTGCTCGCGATTGATCTTGTCGAGCATCGTCGCCAGCGTCGTGGACTTGCCCGAGCCCGTCGGGCCCGTGACGAGGATGAGGCCGCGCGGCTTGTTGCACAGGCCCTCGACGACGGCGGGAACGCCCAGCTCGCGGAACCCCAGGATGTCGTACGGGATCTGCCGGAAGACCGCCGACACGGCGCCGCGCTGCATGAAGCAGTTGCCGCGAAAACGCGCGAGGCCTTTCACGCCGAAAGACAGGTCCAGCTCGAGCTGCTCCTCGAAACGGTGCTTCTGCACGTCGGTCAGGATCGAGTACGCGAGCTGCTTCGTCTCGGGAACCGCGAGGGGTGGGTAGTCGAGCGGGATGAGATCCCCGTCCACCCGGATCATGGGCGGCGAGTTCGTCGTGATGTGAAGGTCCGATCCCCCGCGCTCGACGAGCGTCTTGAGGAGCTGATGGAGCGTGACCCCCATTTCGCTGTCCCTCCTGAGTACTCAGGAATCATACGTGGAGGGCGCGCCGGAGGCCAGAGCGCGTTCCTTTTTCCATCTCGCCCTCCCGATCGGGCCGCGATTATGGCTTCGGTCCGGAGGATCCGCCGTTCCTTAGAGCACCGTCTCCCTCACGACCTCCTCGATCGACGTCATGCCGTCCTTGATCTTCTGGAGGCCCGAGCGGCGAAGGGAGACCATGCCCTCCTCGAGACCCTTTCTCTTGATCTCGATGGAAGACGCGCCGGAGAGGATGAGCTCGCGGATCTCCTCGGAGATCTCGAGCACCTCGACGAGGGCGACGCGGCCCTTGTAGCCGGTGTTGTTGCACTTCTCGCAGCCCCTGCCCTTCATGACCTGGACGCTCTTGGCGTCCTCCGCCGTGAAGCCGAGCGACACGAGGACCTGCGGGGCGACCTCCGTGAGAGCCTTGCAGCTCGCGCACACGCGCCGGATCAGGCGCTGCGCCGCGATGAGGACGACCGACGTCGCGACGAGGTAGGGCTCGATGCCCATGTTCATGAGGCGGTTGATCGTGGAGGGCGCGTCGTTCGTGTGGAGAGTCGAGAGCACGAGGTGGCCCGTCAGGGACGCCTTGACCGCGATCTCGGCCGTCTCGAAGTCGCGGATCTCGCCGACGAGGATGATGTTCGGGTCCTGCCTCAGGAATGACCGCAGCGCGGCCGCGAAGTTCAACCCGATCTGGTCCTTCATCTGGACCTGATTGATGCCGGGCAGGTTGAACTCGACAGGATCCTCGGCCGTGATGATGTTCGTCTCGGGCGTGTTGATGCGCGAGAGGGCCGAGTAGAGGGTGTTCGTCTTGCCCGAGCCCGTGGGCCCTGTCACGAGGACCATGCCCCACGGCCGCAGAATGGCCTTCTCGAACTTCAGGAGGCTGTCCTTCTCGAACCCCAGCTTCGTCATGTCGAGCATGAGGTTGTCCTTGTCGAGAAGGCGGCAGACGATCTTCTCGCCGAAGAGTGTGGGCAGCACCGACACGCGGTAGTCGAGCTCCTTCACCCTGCCCGAGAGCTTCATCCGGATCTTGATGCGCCCGTCCTGCGGAAGACGTTTCTCGGCGATGTCGAGCTTGGCGAGGATCTTGATGCGTGAGGCGATCGCCTCCTTGAGCTTCAGCGGCGGGTTCATGACCTCGTAGAGGATGCCGTCGATGCGGTAGCGCACGCGGTACTCGCGCTCATAGGGCTCGATGTGGATGTCCGAGGCGCCTCGCTTGATCGCGTCCGTCAGAATGATGTTCACGAGCCGGATGACGGGCGCTTCCTCGCCCTCGTCGACGAGCCTTTCGAGGTCGATCGTCTGCTGCTCGGACTCCTCGACGACCTCGAGAGAGGTGTCGGCCGTGTCCGTGACCGACATCTCCTCCATGACCTTCTTCAGCTCGAGGGCATGGGTCGCGCCGTAGTGCTTGTCGATGGCGAGCTGGAGCGCGGCCTCGGATGCCACGACGGGCTCGACGTTGTACCCCGTCATGAACTTGATGTCGTCCATGGCGAAGACGTTCGTCGGGTCGGCCATTGCGATCGTGATCGTCGCGCCGGTCTTGTTGACGGGGAGAATATTGTACTTGCGCGCCATGTCGGCGGCGACGAGCTTGAGGACGCTTGGGTCGATCTCGAAATGCGAGAGGTTGATCGACGGGACGCCGAACTGCGCCGAGAGCGTCTCCGTGATGTCGTCTTCCGTGATGTAGCCGAGCTTGACGAGGGCTTCTCCGAGCTTCATCCCCGAGGACTGCACTTCCTTGAGCGCTTCCTGGAGCTGGTCGTTCGAGATGAGCTTCGACTTGATGAGAAGGGCCCCGAGCTTCACGGCCATGGGGTGATTCTAGCGGTTCAGGGTGCGGCCGGCCGATCGGTCTTCTGGGCCCTCTCCGGCGAGAGAGATGGTTTCGCCCCGGCCACGATCTTCCGCAGGCGGGCCGTGACCGAGCCGATCGGCATCACCGTCTTCGCCATGACGGGGAGGTGGCGCTCGTCGTCCGAGAACCAGAGGAAGAGCTTTCCGCGGTTGCGATCCTCGGCTGTCTCGTTCTCCCGAAGCTGCGGCTGCAGCTTGAACGCGTCGAACGTGCCGGCCTCGGTCTCGACCTTCTCCCGCTCGAGGATCGAGGCCTTGAGCTTGTAGATCTTGCCGCGCGAGAACATGTCGACGCGGACGTCCTGACCCACGGCGAGAGGCTGGGTCCTCAGGAAATAGAAGGACGAAATGATGTCCTGCACGCGCTCGGGCAGGGGGGTTCGGTCCTCCCGCCAGCTCCCGATTCGGCGCGTCAGGTCGAACTCCTCGACCTCGTCGGATTCATAGCGCCCCTCGCGCGCATGCTTCTCGAAGCGAAGAGGCTGGAAGTCGCGCGCGTCCACCCAGGTCTCGTAGACGTCGCGCACGGGGTAGAACTTCGAGACGTAGTCGTTCGAGGACGCGAGGAGGGCGATCCGGTGCACCGGCACGCCGTCCGTCGAGGTCTCGCGCGAGGTTCTGAGCGTCATCTCGCCGCCTTCGATCTTCAGCCACGCAATCGTGTAGACGAGTGTCTCGCCGTCGCCGAAGGGCACGGGGTAGAGCCGGTCTCTCGAGAGCGACTCGCGTGCCGCCGAAAGCGCCGGGCCCTTCTCGACGGTGCCGGCGACGTGCCCGTGAACGAGGACGGCGAGCGCGGAGGCGGCCGCGAGAACGCCGGCGGCGGCGCGCGCGCGCCGCCGCGTCTTACGCGAGGAGATGGCGGACGGCTTCATGAACGGCATTGGCAGGCGATCCCGGCCCGGAACGATTGTAGTCCGCCGGAAATTCTCGGAGGGCGGCCGTGCGCGGCCCAATCGGGCCGAAGCGCTCGATGGGCGTCGGGCCGAAGAGGACGAGCGTCGGCGTGCCGGTGGCGGCCGCGAGGTGCGTGGGTCCCGTGTCGGCGCCGACAAAGAGCGCGGCGCGTGACGCGAGGCGGGCGGAGGAGGCGGGGGAAGTCGGGGGAGCGAGGATGAGAGGAGGAGAAAGAGAAGAGGAAGATTTCCTGGAAAGGGTAAGAAGCTCCTGCGCGCGGCCCTCCTCTCCGGGGCCCCAGCGAAGCACAGGCTGGATCCCTTGCTCTCCGAGCCATTCGGAGAATGCAACAACGTCGTGGGCGCTCCACTCCTTATTCACCTTCGAAGAAAAAGGCTGTAGCACCGCGAACGGCCGGCTGCCGTTTTGCTCCAGCCAGGAGTCGACCACGGGGTCTTCTCGTTCGACGAGATGCTGCACGTCCGGCACCCGGTCGAAGCCCGTCTTTCCCGTCACGTGCTCGGCGAGCGCGAGCATCCGGTCCGCGACGTGCGGGCGATCGGCGGCCTCGACGTGCTCGTCCGTGAAGAGGCAGTTGATCCATTCCGTCGAGGTCCGGAATCCGAAGCCCACTTTCCGCCCCGCGGGAATCGCGGCTGTGATGAGAGCCGACTTGAACAGCCCCTGCGCATCGACGACGAGATCCGCTCCGAGCCCTCTTCCCCTTCTTAGAAAATCCGAAATCTCTTCCCGGGTCTTCTTTCCCAGAATCGACTTCCTCCAGACCCGCGTGTCCGCGACGAGAATCTCGTCGACGTACGGCGCGCCCTCGAGGAGCGGAACGAGCGGGCCTTCGATCGCCCACGCGAGGCGCGCGCCGGGAAGAGCGGTTCGGAGCGCCTTCGCCGTGGGAAGCGCGAAGACGACGTCGCCGAAGGACGAGAGGCGCACGAAGAGGATCCGCATCCGACTCACGCAACCTTAGCAGCCGTTGGGCTATCCTTGAGCCATGCTCGAGTCTCCGGTGCTGGTCCTGAACCGCGGCTTCGCGGCCCTGACGCTGACGGACGTCAAGCGGACGTTCACGCTTTTCTACAAAGGGCACGTGCGCGCGGTTCTGCCCGACTACACGACGTATGCCTGGAACGAGTGGCAGGACATTCCGGTCCAGGCTGACGACGACGTCGTGACGACTCCGAATCTCGTGATCAGGGTGCCGCGTGTCATCCAGCTTCTCTCCTGCGAGCGCTCACCCCGCAACGAAGTAAAATTCTCGCGGCACAACATCTACATGCGCGACGGGAACCGCTGCCAGTACTGCGGCAGACGCTTTTCCACGTCGGACCTCTCGCTCGATCACGTGATCCCGCTCTCGCGCGGGGGGCCGTCGAACTGGGACAACATCGTCTGCGCCTGCCTCCCCTGCAACGTGAAGAAGGGCAACCGCCTGCCCGAGGAGGCCGGCATGAGGCTGCGCCGCGTCCCGGGCAAGCCGAGGGGCACGCCGCTGGGCCTCATGTCGCTCCACCGGATCCACCCGACGTGGAAGAACTTCCTCGACATGGCGTACTGGAACGTCGAGCTGAAATGACGGCTGAACCCACGCTTCACGTTCAGCGGGTATACGGAAACGTGCACCGCGCGCTCGGCGCGCGGCCGCGACCCCGGGGCGTGCTGTGCCTCTAAACCATTCCAAGAAAAGCAGCTTAACGGTCCGAGATGAGCCTGCCCGCGCGCGTGGCAGCGGGGTTGCGGTGACTGGTTTGTCGGTAGGCCCCGAACCGGCCACAGAAACAGGGGATTGGAGAAAAAGATGAAGAAGACGCTTTCCGCTCTCGTTGCTGTCGCCATCCTGTCGCTGGGCGTTGCTTTCGCGCAGGAAGCGAAGACCCAGTCGACCCAGGCCAAGACGACGACGAACCCCATCACGGGCGCCACGACCGAAAAGGCCGCGACGACGACCGAGACCACGACTCCGGCCACGACGACGAAGAAGAAGGCGACGCACAAGAAGGTCACGAAGAAGAGCGGCGCCACGAAGAGCGAGAGGACGAAGACCGAGGCGACCACCACCGCCCCCAGCACGGCCACTCCCCCCGCCACGAAGTAAACCTCAAAAAACAGCTTCGAGCTTCAACGCCCGGGCCTCGTGCCCGGGCGTTTTTTCGTTCAAAGGGCGAAGAGAAGGCCCTAGTCGAGTCTCCATCGATTGTGGAGCCACAACCACTGTTCCGGGTGACGCCGGATCATCGTCTCCAGGATTCCGTTGAGGCGGGCGGTGAGCTTCTCGACGCCGCGTTCCGCCTCGGGAAGCGTACGGACGTCCAGCACCGGCTCGAAGGTCAGGCGCCAGCGTGCCGGGGCGATGCGAATCGCCGCCGTCGGGATGACGAGGGCCTCCGTGCGATCCGCGAGCTTCGCGAGCGCCGAAGACGTCGCGGCCGGCTGACCGAAGAAAGGAGCCGTGACGGCGTCCGGCGGGCGCGCGTGCTGATCGTTGAGGATTCCGATCGCGCCACCCCTCCGGAGGGCCCGCAGCATTTCCCGCGCCGCGTCGCGCTTGGCGATCACGAAGTTCCCCGTGGACGTGCGCAGGCGCGTGAGCGGGGCATCGAGCAGCGGATTGTCGAGCGGGCGCGCGATGACGCCCAACGAAATGCCCAGCGCCCCGGTGCCGAGCGCGGCCCACTCCCAGTTCCCGAGATGCGCGGTGAGGAACAGGACGCCACGCCCGCTCGCGAGAGCGGCACGCGCGACCTCGGCTCCTTCCGTTTCGATCCTCGAAAGAGCGTCCGCAGGGCCATGGCCCATCGCGTGGAGGAGCTCCGCCGCGACGCCGCCGAAGTGCTCGAAGACGCGGACGGTGAGGGCGTCGATCCCGGCGGATGGAAGATCGGGGAACGCGCGCGCGAGATTTGCGCGCGCGAGATTCCGGCGCCTCTCATCGAGCCTCAGATAGAGGCGGCCGAGCGCGCGGCCGAACGCTTCCGCGGCCTCGGGCGTCATCTTCGCGAGAGCGGCACCCACGGCGCCGGCGGCGAGCGCCTCGAGTCGATTCCGGAATGCGGTGCGCTTCTTCGGCATTGGACCTCAAGATGGCGGGCGCGCGAGACGCGCGAGCGCGTCCGCGACGAAGCCGGGCTCCGTGACCGCCATCTCGACGGCGACGCGGAAGAGAGGAAGCCTCAGGCGTCCCTCCAGCTTGACCGCGTCCTTCTCCGTCGTGATGACGGCGGTCGCTCCGGACTCCTCGGCCGCACGCTCGATCCGGCCGAGCGCGAAGGGCGCATACGGGTCGTGGTCGCGGAACGTCTCGACGCCGGCGGGCGCGATTCCGAGCGAGGCCAGCGTTCCGAGGAAGGCATTCGGGTGCGCGAGGGCGGCGACGGCGACCAGCGTCTCGCCCGGCAGGTCCTCGGCGCGGACCTCTTCTCCGGAATCGTCGCGAATGCCGACGACGCGGGTCGTGGCGTGGTAGACCGGCGCGCCGGGGGCCCATCGCGCCGCGAGGTCGCGTGCGGGGGCGGGATCGGCCTGCTCGCACTTCGTCACGACGACGAGGTCGGCCCGGGCCAGCGAGGCGAGCGGTTCGCGCAGGCGCCCTACCGGCAACAGCGCTCCGCCGGCGTCGGGCGCCGTCGCGTCGAGGAGCACGACATCAAGGTCGCGCGCGAGGGCGACGTGCGAGAAACCGTCGTCGAGGAGGTGAAGGTCCACGTCGGGCACGAGCGCTTCCACGCGTCGAGCGGCGGCGACGCGGTCGCTGTCGGCCACGATCGGGACGCGGGGAAGCGCGCGGGCGAGGACGGCGGCTTCGTCCCCGGAATCGCGCACCGAGGCGACGGCGCCCGCGCCGTCCGAGACGACGATCGCGCGGCGGCTCGCGCGGCCGTAGCCGCGCGTGAGGACCGAGGGGCGGATCCCGCGGCCCAGGAGCTCGCCCGCGAGCCAGCGCACGAAAGGCGTCTTGCCCGTGCCGCCGGCCGCGAGATTACCGACGGAGAGCACGGGGCGTCCCGCCCGGCGAACCCGGAGGAGACCGTGGCGATACGCGGCGAGCCGCGCCGACACGGCGGTTCCGTATAGAGCGGCGAGCGGCGCGAGGAAGGTCACGCGCCCGGCGCTCCGGAGAAGGCCAGCGCGAGCGCGGCTTCGGCGGCGGTCCGCGCGGCCCCGGCGTGGCCCGCGAAGAGGTGGCGCGTGATGGCCGTCGCACGGGCGCGCGCCGCCGGGTCCGTGAGGAGCGGCCGGAGCACCTCGGCCGCCGAACGCGCATCGGCTGCGGCGAAGACGGCGCCCTCGGCGGCCTCGAGCGCGGAGCGGATGTTCCGCGTCGACGGCCCATGGACGACCGGCGCTCCGGCGCGGAGCGGCTCGAGGACGTTGTGCCCGCCCTTCGGCGCGAACGACCCGCCGAGAAGCGCCGCCTCGCCGAGGGCATACGTTCCGGCGAGCTCGCCGACCGAGTCGAGAAGGAAGACGTCGGCGCGCTCTCTCTCCGGCGCTTCGAGGCGCGAGCGTCGGACGACGGCCAGCCCGTCCGCCCCGGCGCGGCGCTCCGCAGCGTCGAAAGCTTCCGGCTGCCGGGGCGCGAGAACGAGAAACACTCCGGGCACGCTCCTCTCGAGCCTGCGTCGCACCTCGAGAACGAGCGGGATCTCGCTCTCGGCGATCGAGCCCGCCACGAGGATCGGACGCCCGTCCGCGAGGCGGCGCAGGCGCTCGGCGAACGGCGGCTCGGGCGCGGGAGCGCGGTCGAACTTGAGGTCGCCGCCGACCGCGATACGCGAAGAGGGGACGCCGATCTCCTCGAAGCGGGAAGCGTCTTCGGGCGTGCGCGCTAGGACGCGCGTGAGTGCGTCCCAGGAGCTGCCGAAGAGGCGCGCGATTCGCCGATACCGTCGCGCGGACCGCTCCGACAGGCGCGCGTTCACGACGAGGACCGGGATGGCGCGGCGCCGTGCCTCGCCGAGCACCGCGGGCCAGAGCTCGGTCTCGACGAGGACCAGGAGGCGCGGCTCAGTGGCGTCGAAGAACCGCCGGACGGAGAACGGCACGTCGAGCGGGAACGGCCGCCAGGCGCCGGGTCGCCGGCGCGAGAGAAGGGCCACGCCTGCGGGCGTCGTGGACGTGAGCAGGAGCGGCAGGCCCGGGTCGAGCGAAGCAAGCAGCTCCGCGAGCGTGAGGGCGACCTCCACCTCTCCTACGGAGACGCCCTGAATCCAGACCCCGCCCGGATTCCCGGGCCCTCGAGCGGAAGGGAAAAGCCTCGAAACGACGAGGGGAAACAGGGGGGCCTCGGAGGGCAGGGCCGACATCAAATCGAGTCCTGACAAGAATTTATCGCCCCACTCCACTCGCGTCGAGCATTATACTTCGGAAGGTTAAGGGGGTCCTTGCGGCTGGTAGACGATGACGAGTCCGGAAACGTAAAAGACGCCGAAGCGATGCGTCTCGTCTCGTCCGCTGCCCGTCCGGATTCTTCCGAGCCGCCGGCCGAGGGGCCCGGCTCGCGGGTGGTTTCGCTCGGGTCTCCCGGAGTTCCTGCCGAAGAGCGCGCGCTCGCGCGTCGCGCCGCGCGAGGCGATACCGAGGCCTTTGCCGAGCTCGTCGCCCGCCGGACGCCCGGCGTCCTGTCGTTCCTCAGGCGGCTTCTGGGAGATGCCGAGGACGCGCGCGACGTCGCGCAGCTCACGTTCGTGCGGGTCTGGGAGAATCTCGAGCGGTACGACCCGGCATACGCGTTCTCGACGTGGCTCTTTCGCATCGCCGGCAATCTCGCGATCGACGCGCTGCGCGCGCGCGGTACGCGGCAGCGCACGGAGGCCGAGAGCTTTCGCCTCGTGAAGGGCGCACGCACGAGCGCGGAGCCCGACGGCCCCGCGCTCCTCGCCGAGAGCGAGGTCCGACGCGTCTTCGAGAGCTGCGCGAGCGTGCTGTCCGCCAAGCAGCGCCTCGTGTTCGTCCTGAGGGAGTTCGAGGACAAGGACAGCCACGAGATCGCCCGGATCCTCGGGTGCCGCGAATCCACCGTGCGCAATCACCTCTTCCAGGCCCGCCGCCTCTTGCGCGTCGAGATCCGGAAGAGGTTTCCCGAGTTCGTGGTGGGGCGATGAGAACGAACGCGCTCTGCCCGGAGCTCACCAGCACCCGCGAGGCTGTGCGGCAGCGCCTTTCAGAAGAAATTCCTCCTCCTTCCGAGCGTGCGCTCAAGGCCCACCTCGCCTCCTGTGGGGTCTGCGCGGCCGAGGCGCGCGCCCTCGACCCGACACTTCTCTTCGTGCCGCTCGGCGCGTCCGCCGCGGCCGCTCCGGCGGCGGAGGACGTGCGCCGCGTCGCGGACGACGTGCTCGCCGAAGTGTGGCGGCGTTCCCGCGTCGTCGCTCCCCCGGCGACGCGCCCCTTCTTCTCGCGCCGCTTTCTTCAGGCGGCCGCGCTCGTGGTTCTCGCCGCGGGGCTCTTCGGCATCGGGGGAATTCGCCTCGCCCGCCAGGAGCAGGCGCCGGCGGCCCTCGCGCCCACGCCGGATGAGAGACAAGACAGACAAGACAGACAAGACAGGTCGGACACGCGCGAAGCCCTCGACGTGCGCCCGCCTGTCCGGCCCCTGATCCAGGATCTGAAGAACCTCGGCGCGCGGGTCTACCAGTTCGCCGCCGTCTCCCCGAAGGAGCCGAACGTCGTCTTCATCGCGGACCCGCACGCGGATCTCTGAGCCATGTGGTTTCGCTCCGCCCGGCTTCGGATCGCCGTCCGGGCCCTCGTCCTGGCGTCCTGTACGCTGCTCGCCGCTGGCGGAACGTCCGCGCTCGGCGCCCCGCAGACGCAGACGGTCGTCAAGGTTTTCACGCTGAAGCATCGCAAGGTCGAGGACGCCCTGGCGGTCCTGCGCCCGCTCCTTTCGGATTCGGGCGCCGTTTCCGTCGTCCTCGAGACGAACCTCAATTCTCTCACCGTTCGGGGGACGCCGGCGCGCGTCGAGCAGATCACCCGAGCCGTCGCGGCGTTCGACGTCCCGCTCCGCGCCATCGACATCGCCGTCACGCTTCTGAAGTCCGTGGGAGAGAAGGCGCGGGCCGCCGAGAAGACGAACGTCTCGAAGGAAATCCGCGGAATCGGCGAGAAGCTCAAGAAGCTCTTCAACGTGACCGATTTCACCCGGCTCGACTCCGTCGTCGTCCAGGGCGTCGAAGGCCAGCGCGTGGCGTACACCATGGGCGGCGGCTACCGCCTCGAGTTCCTCCTCGAGCCGTCGCGCGACAGCACCCAGGTCCAGCTCCGGGATCTCTCCCTCGAGCGCGTGCGGCGCGAGGCGGGCAAGGAGGTCCGCGGCGAGATCCTCCACACGTCCATCAACGTCAATCTCGGGCAGCCCTACATCCTCGGCGTCGGCCGCGACGAGTCCGCCGCGGACAAGCTCTTCGTCGTCATCTTCGCGAACTTTCGCCAGCCGGGGCCAGGAATCTTCCCGAACTGATGCCGACCTACGTCTGCCGCGTCGGGATGGGTGACGGTGCGATCGTCACGCGCGCGATCGAAGCGCCCGACGAGAGTGCGCTGAAGGCCGAGGTCGCGCGCCTCGGCGCGAGGCTCTTCTCCGTGAAGCTCGCCGGCGGCGAGTTCGCCCCTGGCGCGGCCGGCGGCGCGCGCTCGGTGGCCAGCGTCCTTTCGGGGCTCGTGCCGCGCCGCGGCCGCCCGGTGAAGACGGGGGAGTTCCTCGTCTTCAACCAGGAGCTCGCCGCGCTCCTGAAGGCCGGCCTCCCCATCGTGAACGGCTTCGACATCCTCCTCGAGCGCCAGGAGAATCCGCGCTTCAAGGCGATCCTGAAGGACGTCCGCGGCCAGCTCGTCTCGGGCGTCGCCCTCTCGGACGCCTTCCTCTCTCACGGCGACGTCTTCCCGCGGCTCTACGCGACCTCTCTCAAGGCCGGTGAGCGCTCCGGCGAGGTCGAAAAGGTGCTGCGCCGCTATCTCGCCTACCAGAAGATCCTCGGCGGGATCCGGCGCAAGGTGACGGGGGCCCTCGTCTATCCGGCGGTCCTCATCGCCCTGTCCGTCGGGCTCGTCGGCATCCTGATGACGTACGTCATCCCGAAGTTCCGGGAGTTCTTCGCGGGCTTCGAGGCGGGCCGGCTGCCCCTCATCACGCGGATGGTGATCGGGACGGCCGACTTCCTGCACGCGCACGTTCTCGTCATGGCGGCGGCGCTCGCCGTGGGGGGCGTCATTCTCTCCCGCTGGAAGTCGAGCGACGCGGGGGGCATCGCCTGGGACGGCTTCCTCCTGCGCCTTCCGCTCATCGGGACGATCCTCCAGCAGTTCGCGCTCTCGCAGTTCTCCCGCTCGCTCGCGACGCTCGTCGGAGCCGGAACGCCGCTCGTGCCCGCGCTCGACATCGCGTCGGGGGCCGTCGCGAACCGGCGCGTCTCGGGCGCCGTCGCCGCCGTGGTTCCTCGCGTGCGCGAGGGCGCCGAGCTGTGGCGAAGCCTCGAGGAGACCGGCATCGTCACGTCGCTCGCGGTCGAGATGATCAAGGTCGGCGAGGCGACGGGTGCGCTCGAGGAGATGCTCACGAACGTGTCGGATTTCTACGACGAGGCGATAGAAGAGAGGCTCCAGCGCATCGTGACCCTCATCGAGCCGATCATCCTCGTCGTCATGGGAGGCGTCATCGCGATGATCCTCCTGTCGATCTACCTTCCCATGTTCACGATCCTCTCCAACATCAAGGCCTGACGGGCCGTAAAAGCGGATACGCATGAGCACGACCCGAGCCTCCTCCCCCGAAGCCGCGATCCCGCGGTTCCTCGATGCCGCCTCCGAGGAGACGCGCGCCCGCCAGCTCGCCGACCGCCTCGAGCTGCCGTACGTCGATCTCTGGACGTTCCGGATCGACGCCGAGCTCTTCCGGTCGATCCCGCTCGAGTGGATGCTCCGCTTCGAGTTCGTGCCCGAGAAGGCGGAGAACGGGTCCCTCGCGGTGGTCATGGCGGATCCGGCCGACGTCGTGAAGCGCGACGAGCTCGAGGGGCTCCTCAAGAAGCGCCTGAGAGTCAGGGTCGGGTCGAGGGCCGCCCTCCAGGACATTCTCCAGAAGTCCGAATCCACGCAGCGCGTGCTCGAAGAGGCGACCGAAGAGTTCAGGATGCAAGTCGTCCGGGAGGACGAGGAGGGCCAGGAGGTCCTCTCGATCGACCGCATCACGGCCGATGCGAGCCCGATCATCAAGCTCGTCGACTCCGTGCTTTTCAACGCGATCCAGCGCCGCGCTTCGGACATCCACATCGAGACGCAGGAGCACGTCGTCGTCGTCAAGTACCGCATCGACGGAGTGCTCTACCCGGCGATGGAGCCCATCGACAAGAAACACCACCAGACGATCATCAGCCGCATCAAGGTCATGTCGGAGCTCGACATCGCCGAGAAGCGCATCCCGCAGGACGGCCGCTTCAAGGTACGCGTGAAGGGCCGCACGATCGACTTCCGTGTCTCGATCATGCCGACGGTCCACGGCGAGGACGCGGTCATCCGCATCCTCGACAAGGAATCCGCGAACGCCGAGTTCAAGAACCTGCGCCTCGATGTCCTCGGCATGGATCCCGAGACGATGCGACGGCTGAGAAAGTTCATCCGCGAGCCGTACGGCATGGTGCTCGTCACCGGGCCGACGGGCTCGGGCAAGACGACGACGCTCTACGCATGTCTCTCGGAGATCCAGTCCGTCGAGGACAAGATCATCACGATCGAGGACCCGGTCGAGTACCAGCTCCGCGGCGTGACGCAGATCCCGGTGAACGAGAAGAAAGGCCTCACGTTCGCGCGCGGGCTGCGCTCCATCCTCCGGCACGACCCCGACAAGGTCATGGTCGGCGAGATCCGTGACGAGGAGACGGCGCAGATCGCCGTGCAGGCCGCGCTCACGGGGCACCTCGTCTTCACGACCGTCCACGCGAACAACGTCGTGGACGTCCTCGGCCGCTTCCTCAACATGAAGGTCGAGCTTTACAACTTCGTCTCGGCCCTCAACTGCATCCTCGCGCAGCGGCTCGTGCGAAAGATCTGCCCGCACTGCCGGGCCGTGTCGACGCCGACCGCGCAGCTTCTTGAGGAGTCCGCGATCGCGCCCGAGCGGATGGCCTCTGTGACCCTCTACGAAGGCCGGGGCTGCATCGATTGCAACGGCACGGGCTTCTACGGCCGGATGGCGATCACCGAGCTCCTCGACCTCTCGGACCGCATTCGGAGCCTCATTCTCGACAAGCGCCCCGCCGCGGAGATCAAGAAAGCGGCACAGGCTGAGGGGATGAGCTTCCTGCGCGAGTCGGCGATCAAGAAAGTCCTGGCGGGCCAGACGACGCTCCGGGAGATCAACAAGGTGACCTTCGTTGAGTGACGGCCTCAGGAACCCGTTCTCGTCCGCGTTCTGGCGGTCGCCGCGTCCCCCGCACGCGTTCGTCCTGACGCGCGATCGGCTCGTGTACGTCGGCCCCGCCGATGGAGCGCGGCGTTCGGCGCTCTCCGCCGTGCCCGCGTTCCGCGTCCTGTCCCGCCCGCTGCTTCCCGACACCTTCACGCCGGGGCCGGACGGATCGCCCCTCGCGGGGCCCGCGCTTTCCGGCGCGCTCCAACGCCTCCTGGCCGAGGCCGGCGCGAAGATTCCGGCCGCGTCGCTCGTGGTGCCCGATGGCTGGGTGAAGCTCCTTGTCATCGACGCCGTGCAGCCCGAGAGCCACGCGCGCGAGATCGACGACATGCTCCGCTGGAAGTTCGGCCGCGCGTTCGGCGAGCCGGCGCCCGAGCTCCGTCTCTCCTGGCAGCCGGCGGGAGAGGAAGGGACGCGCATCCTCGCGCTCGCGGCGGCGGAACAGGCGGCATCCTCGTGGGAAGCGCCGTTCGAGAAGGCGGGCATCCGCATAGGCGCGCTCGAGACCGCCGCGTTCGCGGTTTCCTCGCTCGGCGCCCGGGCCAGTGGCGACGGGTTTCTCGTCTGGACGGACGACGACACGGCCACGACGCTCGTCTACGCGGGGTCTCAGCTCCGCTTCGCGCGGACGAGGCCGTACGCGGAGGCGAGCGAAGCGGTCCAGGACGTACGCCTCGCGGTCACGTTCGGAACGCCGGATCGGCCGGCCGAGGCGCCGCCCGCGGACGTCGCCGGAAGCTGCGCGGCGGGCCCGCTGAAGTCCGGGGTCCTCGAGGCGCTGCGCGGGTTCCGCGCGGCCGCGGGAGCTTCGGAGCCGGAGCTCCTCACGCTGTCTCGCCTCGCTCCGGGAGCGACGGTGACGCCGGCCGCGGCGGCGCAGGATCCCGCCACTCTCGCCGCCCTCGGGGTGCTCGCGGGGGGTGACTGATGCCGGGGCGCTTCAACCTCGCGCGCCGGCCCTTCGTCGACACGCGTCCGGCGAACCTGACGGCGGGCTTTCTCGCGGTGCTCGTGGCCGCCCTGTCGTTCGTCGCCGCGCGCACCGTGATCCGCTATTTCGCCGACTCGAGCCGGACGCGCGCGTCGATCGCGAGCCTCGGGGCCGAGATTTCGAGCCTCGAGGAAGCCAGGCAGAAAGCCGCGGCGTCTCTGGCGCGGGTCGACGTCGCCTCGCTCGCCGCCGACGTCGAGGACGCGAACGAGATCGCGCTGAGGCGCGCCTTCTCGTGGACGCGGTTCCTCTCGCGTCTCGAAAAGACCCTGCCGTCCGACCTGCGCATCGCGTCGATCGGGCTCCAGAAGGTGACGGGATCTTCGGGATCGCCCGCTTTGGAGCGCCGCGCTCCGTCGGAGACGGTTCTCGTGACGCTGACGCTCATCTCGCGCGACCCGAACGGCCTGCCGAAGACGATTCGCGCGTTCGACGCTTCGCGGTGGTTCGACAAGCCGACGCCCGCGAGCGAAGACCGCGGGGAGAAGGGCCTGCCGGAAGGCCGCCGGCTCGTCCTCACGGTCGCGTACCACGACGCCGAGGGCCGGACGGAAGGGCACCCGTGAGCGCGCCGCCGCCGACGGCCGTCCGGAAAGCAGGCGAGCGGATCCGCCGGCTCCTTCTCCTCGCGCGCGCAGGCGGAATCCGCCGGTCGCCGTGGCGCGCGCGGTTGCCGCTTTTCGCCGTGCTCGCCGTCCTTCTCGTCGCAGCCACGGCCGTCCTGATCGGCTATCACGCGTTCTACGACGAGCGGTTCAAGGCTCTCGAGAGAACACGCGCCGAGCTCACCACCAAGCGCGACGAGGCCGCCGAGGCCACGCGCCGGGTCGTGAAGACCGAGGAACGCCTGCGCGCGTTGCAGCGGGACCTCGAGGATTTCAACCGCGACGTCCTCGGAGGGCGCAAGGAGCGCCTTGCTGCCGTCATCGAAGACGTCTATGCGCTCACCGAAAAGGCCGGCACCGTGCCGGGCCAGATCTCGTACTCCTTCGACGAGGTCGGCGCCGCCACGCGCCTCGCCCTCTTGTTCAACGTGCAAGGCCGCTACGCCGACATCAAGAAGCTCCTCTTTTCGTTCGAGAGCAACCCGCGCTTCCTCCTCCTCGAGAACGTCGCCCTCGCGACCGACGACATCCAGCCCGATGTGCTGCGCCTGAACCTGACGGTCGCGCACTATTTCCGGCCCGACGGTTCCGCCGCGCCGCGCCGCGTCACGCGCGCCGCCCGAGGCGCTGACCGGACAGGAGCGGCGCAGGCCGGCGGACCCGCGGCGACGCCCGCGGCCGCGCGCGGAGTTCCGGAATGAGCGCGCCCGGGAAAGCCCCGAAGTCGAACCTCAAGCTACTTCTCTTCGCGCTCGCGGCCGCCCTGGGTTTCGCGGCGCTGTCCTATCTGCCGAAGGGATCCGAAGCGCCCGAGGGCCCCGCGGCTACGCCGGCTTCCGGCCGCCCGCGGGCGGCACGAAGCGTCTCCGACCCCGAGTCCGTGCCCGACCTGACGCGCGTCGCGGCACGCGGCTACGCCGAGGAGCACGTCGGACGGAACGTCTTCCGGTTCTTCGAGTCGCCCACGCCGACGCCCCGACCGACGCCTATTCCGACGCCGACGCCGGTCCTGCCCGGGAGCCCGCTGTTCGTCGGGGCGATGCCGATTCAGCCGACGCCGACGCCGACGCCCATCATTCCGCCGAACATCCCGTACAAGGTCCTCGGCGTCTTCGGATCCCGCGACGCGCTCATCGTGTCGCTCGAAGAGGGCGGCCGGATCATCAATGCCCGAGAGGGGGACGTTGTCGACGGCCGCTTCAAGATCCACAAAATCAACCGCGAGTCGGTCGACTTCAGCTTCTCCGGTCTTCCACCCGAGATCACCCGACGCATTCCCATCCCGCTCCCGTGATGCGGGAGATTGAAGGACTTCGCATGACGACGACACGAAACGGCCGAGCCTCCCGCCGATTCCCGCGCCTCCCAGGCGTGGCGGTCGCTCTCGTTCTCGCGCTCCTCGCGTCCGGCTGCGCGACATCGCGGGCTTATCGCGACGGCGAGCGCGAGGAGCAGCGGAAGCACTGGGATCTCGCGGTTCTCGCCTACGAGAGGGCCCTCGCCCTCGATCCGAAGGACTCGGCCGCGCGCATTTCCCTCCAGCGCGCGCGCTTTCAGGCGGCCCAGGCCCACTACGAGCGCGGGCGCCTCCACCGGTCCGCGGGCCAGCTCGACCTCGCCGTCGCCGAGCTCGAGGTGTCCATCGCCCTCGACTCCACGAATGACTCGGCGCTTCAGGAATTGCGGAAGGCCAGGGCCGACATCGAGAGCCGCAATCGCGAGAACGCCGGCGGGACCCTTGTCGAGCAGGCGAAGATGAAAACGCGTGGCGCGCGTGCGGCGCCCCCGATGCTGAATCCGTCTTCGACGAAACCGATCGACGTGGCCTTCGCGCCCGACACGAACATCAAGAAGATCTACGCGGCCATGGGGGCTGCGGCGGGCATCAACATCATCTACGACCCCCAACTCAAGGACGACAAATTCACGCTCGACCTGCGCGGCATGACGTTTCAGAAGGCCCTCGAGATCGCGATGCGCCAGGCCGGTCACTTCTACAAGGTCATCGACGAGAAAACGATCCTGATCGCGCAGGACACCCCGCAGAACCGAAAAGAGTACGAGGACCAGGTCATCCGCACGTTTTTCCTCTCGAACGGCGACGTGAAAGACGTTTCGGCCATGGTGCGGTCGATCCTGGACCTGCGCCGCCTCGGCACGATCCCGGCGCTGAACGCGATCATCATCCGCGACACGGCCGACAAGGTGGCCGTGGCCGAGCGGCTCATCGAGGTGAACGACAAGGCGAAGTCCGAGGTCGTCGTGGACGTCGAGCTGCTCCAAGTGAACACGGACAAGCTCCTGGATCTCGGCACCGCCCTGTCGCAGCGATCCGTGACGGCGAGCGTCGTTCCGGGCGCCGGGGGCATTGGCACGGCTGTCGCCTCGGTGCTGCCGTGGCACCAGATCACGAACCTCGGCACCAATGACTTCATGTTCACGATCCCGACCGTCACGTTCAACTTCATCAAGGACAACACAGACGCCGAGCTCCTCGCGAAACCGCAGCTGCGCATCGCGGAGGGCGAGAAGGCGCAACTCGTCATCGGCGACCGCGTGCCGATCCCCGTCACGACCATCAATACCCAGCAGGCCGTCGGCTCGACCGGCGTCATTCCGATCACGTCGTTCCAGTATCAGGACGTTGGCATCAAGATCGACATGGAGCCGCGCGTGCACCACAACAAAGAGGTGTCGCTCAAGCTCACGATCGAGGTGTCGCAGATCAACGGCTATATCACCTCGGGCGACGGCTCGAAACAGCCGATCATTGGCACGCGCACGATCACGTCGTCGATCCGCCTGAAGGACGGCGAGACGAATTTCCTCGCGGGCCTCATCCGCAAGGACACCACCAAGACCAAGTCCACGATCCCCTTTCTGGGCGACCTTCCGCTCATCGGCGCCCTCTTCACGCACAACATCACGGACGACAAGCGGACGGACCTCTACCTCACGCTCACGCCGCACATCATCCGGTCCCCCCAGATCACGGAGGAGGACCTCATCCCGATCTGGGTAGGCACCGAGAACAACGTCTCGTTCTCGGGCCTCAACACCCGCCTCGAGTCGCCGAACGCGACGGGCTCGCCCTTCGACGCGCCGCCCGCCGGGGGCGCCCGCCCGCCCGTGCGCCCGGTCCCGCCCGCCTCCTTGGCTCCGAATCCCAACATGCCCATCATCCAGGGCTCGGGGCCGAACGATCCCTTCCGCCGTACGCCCACGCCGGCCCCCTCGACGCCGAGGACCTCGAACGAGACGGCCGCGCCGACGCCGCAAGCTCTCGCCACCATTTCGGGCGCGGTGCCCGCGCCGATGCCGCAACCTCTCGTCGCGACTTCGAGCGCGGCAGCCGGCCCGGGCATCACGGCCTCGGCGGCGGGCCCCGTGCTCCACCTCGCGGCGACGTCCGCCGAGGTCACTCCCGGCGAGGTGTCCGTCGTGAACGTCACGGGCGACTCCGGCCTCGCGGCCCTCGGTGCGCTCGAGTTCACGGTCGAGTGGGACCCCGCCGTGGCCGAGGTGACCGGCGTCGCACCCGGCCCCTGGCGGAACGCCGAAGGCGCCGAGGCGATCCGCTTCGACGCGGACCGCGTCGCCGGAAGGGCGCACCTGCATTTCGTGCGCGTCACCGGTTCGACGGGTCTTCCCGCCGGCGTCCTCGCGAAACTGGCCATGCGCGGGCTCGCCCCCGGGACCACGCTCGTGCGCGTCACCGCCGGCTCGGCCTCGACACCGGGCGGAGCCACTCCGGCGCCGCGCGTCGAGGCGGCCTTCCTCACTGTGAAATCCGTCTCATGATCGTGTCCGGGAGGCGCACGCGCGGCTTCTCTCTCGTCGAGCTCGTCATCGTATGCGCCTGCATCCTCATCCTCACGGCGATGATCGTCCCCGTGACGCGCTTCGGCGTCGTCCGGCAGAAGGAGATGGAGCTGCGCGAGGAGCTGCGCTCGATGCGCAGCGCGATCGACGACTACAAACGTCTCTCGGACCAGGGCCTCATCCCGGTGGACCTCGACACGGAGGGCTATCCGAAAACGCTCGAGAAGCTCGTGGAAGGCGTCGATCTCGTGGGGCAGATCAAGAAGAAGAAGAGGTTCCTCAGGAAAATCCCGATCGACCCGATGACGGGCAAGGCGGAATGGGGACTGAGGAGCTATCAGGACGATCCGGACGCGCGCTCGTGGGGCCGGCAGAACGTCTACGACGTGTATTCTCTGTCGCCGCTCACGGGCCTCGACAAGACGAAGCATAAGGACTGGTGATGCAGAGAGGATTCAGGACCCGCGGCTTGTCTTTTGGCTTCACTCGTGGCTTCACTCGTGGCTCCACTCGTGGCTTCACTCTCGTCGAGCTTCTCGTGGTCATGGCGATCCTGGGCATCCTCGTGGCCATCGCGGTCCCTCAGCTCCAGAAGGCGCCGATCCGCGCGAAGGAGGCCACGCTGCGCGAGGACCTTTTCACGTTTCGAACGTGCCTCGACCAGTACTACGCGGACAAGGGCCACTATCCGGATACGCTCCAGACCCTCGTCACGGACAAGTACTTCCGCAAGATCCCGATCGACCCGTTCACGAAATCGGCCGACACGTGGCAGGTCATCATGGAGGAGCCGGACTCGTCCGAGACCGCTTCGGCGGAACCGCCCGGCATCATCGACGTGAAGAGCGGCTCGAAGCAGCCGTCCCTCGACGGGTCGCCGTACAACACGTGGTGAAGGGAAACCGCGGCTACACGCTCGTCGCGCTCATCGTCGGGCTGACGGTGATGGCGATCCTCATCGCCGCGGTTCTCCCGATGGCCTCGGCCGAGTCGCAGCGCGACAAGGAAGCCGAGCTCATCTTCCGGGGCTTTCAGTATGCCGAGGGCATTCGCAACTTTCGCCGTCGCTACGGGCGCTATCCGAACACACTCAAGGAGATGTTCGAGATGCGCCCGCGTACGCTGCGCAAGCTGTGGAAGGACCCGATGACGAACTCCGACAAGTGGGGTCTCATCACGCTGACGACGGGCGCCCCGCTCCCCGGGACCGCGACGCCGCGTCCGCCGGGCGGCGGTGCGGTGCCGACGCCGGCGCCGACCCCCGCCCCCACGCCGGGCTTCGGTGCGCCGCCCCAGACGGCCGCGGGCCCGATCATGGGCGTCTACTCGACGTCGAAGAAGAAGGGATACCGCCTGTTCTCGGGCCGCGAGAACTACAATGAGTGGCGCTTCACGGAGCAGACGCTTCTCAGCCAGGCGCCTCCGGCGCCGCCTCTCCCGCCCGGACCCGGCATCGGGCGCTGAGCCCGTTGTCTTATCACCTGTCCAAGGAAACCCGCGCTGCGTCGCGCACGGCCGGCTCGAGGACGCGCGCCGCGAGCGCGTGCCCTTTCGCGCTCCAGTGGATGCCGGTCGGAAGGAAGAGCCGCTCGCCCGCGCGCGCCGCGTCGCGGAACGCGGGAAGGAGGTCCACGACCGGGAGATCGTGGCGTCGGCAGGCCCCCTTCACGCGGAAAAAGCCGTCTTCGTCGAGCGCGTCCGGCCCGAGCCCGTAGATCTTCAGGATCTTCTGCTTCGCGACGTCGTCCACGAGGAAGCGCGGGGGAACGGTGAAAACGATCGGCGCGGCGCCGAGAGCGCGTGCCTCGCTCTCGAGCGCGCCGAGAAGCGCCCACGTGAGGGCGAATTCCGGCTCGCGCGCGGAGGGCGTATCGCGCAGCGAGAGATCGACCATCACGGGCCGCGTCTCCGGTTCGACCTTGCCGATGGTCTTCCTGAATGAGCGGCGAACGAGCGACCAGAGATGGGAGCGCGCCCCGAGGGCCACGTCGAGGCGCGCGGCGGCTGAACGGTCGGGCGCCTCCCCCGGAGGCACGAGCGACAGAGAGTCCCCCGCGAGGACGAAACGGGGCTTCTGCATGCTGTACATCTCGGCGCTCGCGTTCTCCATCACGTCGTTCCAGAAGAATCCGGCGAGGACGATGTCGGGCGAAAGGCGAGGGCCCCATCGGCGGAGCGCCAGGAGAGCCTGATCCGTCCCGTAACCGGGTACGCCGAGATTGATCACCTCGAATGACGGGCCGAGGAGGGCCGTGAGGCGCCTCGTGACCGGCTCGTCCTGCTTCACCCCGCTGCCGAAGACGAACGAATCGCCGAGCACGGCGACACGCGTCACGCCCGCGGCCTTCTCCCCGTGGTCGGCGTCTCGAAACCCGAGCGCGTTCGTCGCGAGGTCCACCTGCCACGGCTCGTCGCTCGCGACGCCGGAGACGTTCTCTCGAAGTGTCCAGCCGAGCTCCGGGTCGGTTCTCACGAGCGGTCCGCCCGCGGCCGGCGAGCCGTAGCGCTCGGCGAGGGGCTGCGGAAAGAAGAGCCTGAGGCTGGCCTCGGCGAGAGCGAGACCCAGCGCGAGCGCGGCCAGCGCGACCCCGGCGTTTTTCCCGAATTCTCTCGAGGAGATTCTTCGCTCCTTTTTGTCCGGAGGCATTGTCGCCCCGCCGCGCTCGAATCCCTCGTCCTCGAACTAGAATCAGCCGTGCTCGTGAGGAAGCTCCCGGACGGGACGGCGGTGTGGCTGGACCCGATGCGCGACGTGAGAAGCCTCGCGCTCTCGGTCACGATGGCGGGCGGCTCGGCCTCCGAGGAGCCTCTCGAGCGCGGCGCGACGCACTTCCTCGAGCACCTCCTCTTCAAGAGGACCCCCCGACGCTCGGGCGCCGCCGTCGCGCGGATCACCGACCGGCTCGGTGGCGACTGCGATGCGTACACGACGAAGGAGTGCGTTTCGTTCCACGCGCGCGTGCCCGCGGAACGGGCGAAAGAGGCCGTGGATCTCCTTGTCGACCTCACCTCCGGACCCGCGTTCACGGCCGCGGACGTGGAGGTGGAGCGCGGCATCATCCTCGAGGAGATGGCCGAGGCCGAGGACGTGCCCGACGACCTCCTGCACGAGAGCTTCCTCCGGCGCCTCTGGCCCGCGCACGCGCTCGGCGCGCCGATCCTCGGCACGGCCGCCACCGTGAAAGGCCTCACGCACACGCGCCTGGTCCGGCGGTTCCGCGCGATCGCTCGACCCGAGCGAACGCTCGTCGCGGCCGCCGGCGCGTTCGACCCCGACCGCCTCGTCGCGCTCTTCTCCCGTGGACGCGCGCGGCGAGAGGCGGCTCCGGCTCCCTTCGCGCCCGCGGCCCGGAAGCCTCGTGCCACCCGCTGCGCCTTTCACCTCGCGCGGCCGGACCTCCAGCAGACGCACCTTCTCGTGGGAGGACCGACGATCCCGTTCGGCCATCCTCTCGTCCCGGCCGCGTGGATCGCGACCGAGGTTCTCGGCGGGGGCGTTTCGTCCCGCCTGTGGCGCGACGTGCGCGAGCGGCGTGGCCTCGCGTACGCCGTCGGGACCGGCCTCACGCTGCACCGCGAGGCTGGTGTTGCTTTCGTCTCGGCCGCGACACAGCCGAAGAATCTCGCGCGCCTCGTCGCGACCATGGCCCGCGCCCTCCGGCGCTTTCGCGAGGAGGGCGTCACGCGGTCGGAGCTCCTGCGTGCGAAGAACCTGTTTCACGCGGGGGCCGCGCTCTCGCTCGAGTCCACGGCCGCGCGGCGCGAGAGCGCCGTCAACGCCTGGCTGTACCGGGGCCGTCCTTACCCGACCGAGGAATTCCTCGCCGACGTGGACCGCGTGACGGTCGAGGACGTACACGCTGCCATCCGGCGTCTCTATGGCGACGGGAGGGACGCGGCGCACCTCGGCCTCGGCATCGCAGGGCCGCTCCCCGCCGGGGCACGGCCCGAGGCCTTCGCGCGCAGCCTCGCGGACGACGTCGCGGAGGTGCTCGCGGCATGACGGGTGGCATGAGAGTCCCCGTTCGCTACCGGATGGCCGAGGCCTTCACGGACCTCGCCCCTCCGGTCTACGCCTCCGACGGCGCCGCCGGCGCCGACCTGCGCGCGGCCCTCGAAAAGCCGCTCGTCGTCACTCCGGGAGCCCGTGTGCTGGTGCCGACAGGCCTCGTCCTCGAGATCCCTCCGGGCTTCGAGGGGCAGGTGCGCGCCCGTTCGGGCCTCGCGCTCAAGAAGGGGCTCGCGCTCGCGAACGGCGTCGGGACGATCGACGCGGACTACCGCGGAGAAGTGGGCGTCCTCGTCGTGAACCTCGGGACGGAGCCCGTGACGCTCGCGCGCGGCGACCGGATCGCGCAGCTCGTGATCGCGCCCGTCGCGCGCGCGGTCTTCGAGGAAGCGGCGGGTCTCGTCGACACGGCGCGCGGGGCCGGCGGCTTCGGCAGCACGGGGCCGCGGTGAGCCGCCTCGAGGTCAGCTTCCTCGGCTCGGGCTCGTCGGGGAACTGCGCGGTCGTGCGCGCGAACGGAACGACCGTGCTCGTGGACGCGGGTCTCTCGATGAAGGAGACCGAGCGGCGCCTCGCCTTGCGCGGAATGTCCCTGGACGCAATTTCCGCGATCTTCCTCACGCACGAGCACGCGGACCACGTCCACGCCGCTCTCGACCTGAATCGCCGGCGCGGCATCCCCGTCTTCGCGTCGCGCGGCACGGCCGTGGCCGGCGGATTCCCGGGGCCGCTCTTCGCCGACGTGCGGCCCGTCGCGGGCGGGACGGAACTGATCCTGGGCGACCTCCACGTGCGCGTCACGTCCACGCCGCACGACGGCGCCGAATCGGTGTGCTTCGTTTTCGCGGACGCGGGCGGGCGCCGCGTGGGTATCGTGACCGATCTCGGGCATCTTTCGCCCCTCGTCCTCGAAGCGCTTCGAAACTGCGACGTGCTCGGGCTCGAGGCGAATCACGACGAGGATCTCCTGCGGTCCGGGCCGTATCCGCCGTACCTCAAGAAGCGCATCCTCTCCGCCGTGGGGCACCTGTCGAACGAGAGCGCGGCCGAGGGGCTCAGGCGCCTCGTCGGGCCCCGGACGGCCGCGGTGGTCGCGCTCCACGTGTCGCGGCACAACAACACGAGCGCGCTCGTCGAGCGCGTCTTTCGCGAGGCGCTCGACGAGACGGGGACGCACGCGTCGCTCGCGGTCGCCCGGCACGATGCGCCCACGGACTGGATCTAGGACCTAAGAGAGGAGTCGCCGATGACGGTTCTCGTGAAGGTCATGCTCAAGCCGGGAGTTCTCGATCCCCAGGGAAAGGCGATCGCCGACGCTCTCCATCGCCTCGGCTATGGATCGGTCGCGGACGTGCGGGCCGGGAAGCTCTTCCGCATCGAAGTCGACACGGACGATGCGAAGCAGGCGAAGGAGGTCAGCTCGCAGATGGCGGAGAAGCTCCTCGCGAATCCGGTCATCGAGGATTACGAGCTTCTGCTCGAGACCGAAGGAGCGCCGGCCGGGGTCGCCCCTTGAGCGGTGCGCGCGCGCCCCGCGTCGCCGTCGTCGTCTTTCCGGGCAGCAATTGCGACGAGGACGCTGCGCTCGCCGCGCGGAACGTGCTCGCCGCCGACGTGAAGATGGTGCGCCACGACGAGCGCGCGCTCGGCGATCCCGACCTCGTGATCCTGCCGGGAGGCTTCGCCTACGGCGATTACCTGAGGAGCGGCGCGATGGCGCGCTTCTCGCCGGTGATGGAGTCCGTGACCACCTTCGCGGGGCAGGGCGGGGCGGTGCTCGGCATCTGCAACGGCTTCCAGATCCTCTGCGAGGCCGGGCTCCTGCCGGGAGCGATGCTGCGGAACGCGGGACTGCGCTTCGTCTGCCGCGACGTCTTCCTGCGCGTCGAGTCAAAGCGCACGCCGTTCACGCTCGCGATCAACAAGGGCGACGTTCTGAGGATGCCCATCGCGCACGGCGACGGGAACTGGACCGCCGAGCGCCGGGTATACGAGGAGCTGATCTCGAAGGACCAGGTCGTGTTCCGCTATGTCAAGCCCGACGGCTCGCGCGGAGAAGGCGGAAACCCGAACGGCTCCCTCGACGACGTGGCGGGCATCTGCAACGTGAAAGGCAACATCGTCGGCCTCATGCCGCACCCCGAGCGTGCGTGCGAGGAGCTTCTCGGCGGCACGGACGGCGCGCGCCTGTTCAAGTCCTTCGCGACGACCCGCATGGCGATGCAGGGGGCGTAGGGATCTGAGAATTCGGGAATTCCACCTGTTTGGTAGAATTCCACCATGGCGCTGAACATCAAGGATCCCGTGGCCGAGAAGCTCGTCGCCGAGGTGGCGGCGCTGACCGGCGAGAGCAAGACGGAGGCGGTACGCGTGGCGCTTCGGGAGCGGCGCGAGCGGCTCGCGCTCGGAGCGCCGCGACGCGACCGCAAGGCGGCGATTGACGAGTCCCTCCGCGAGTTCTGGGCCACTCTTCCGAAGGGAGTCCTCGGGAAGAAGATCACGAAGAAAGAGCGCGAACGCATCCTCGGGTACGGGCCTCACGGCGTGTGATCGTCGACACCTCGGCCCTCGTCTCCATGCTGATCCGGGAGGACGGCTGGGAAAATCTGCGGTCCGCGGTGGCGGACGTCGAGGTCGTCGGAATCGGCGCCCCGTCCCTCCTCGAGGCGATACTTGTGATCTCTGGCCGCGCGGGGCGAGATCGCTCCGAGGACGTTCGGCAATTCGTGCGCGACCTCGGAATCGTCGTGATTCCTTTCGAAGAAGAGCACGCCCGCGTCGCGGCCGAGGCGTTCGCTCGGTTTGGGAAGGGCCGTCACCGCGCCGCGCTGAACTTCGGGGACTGCATGACGTACGCCGTCGCGAAACTCGCCGGCCGGCCGCTGCTCTGCACGGGCGAGGATTTCCGGAAGACGGATCTCGCGATCGCCTGAAGGCGGTCAGCGGCCCTTCGAACGCTTCGGGCGGAACGGAAATTCCGCGTGCGCTCGGGAGCCACGGTCTGCGATAGCGTTCCGCCACCCATGCGGGGAGAAGGGGCGCATCGCATGAAGGAGACCGGCGAGTACGCGTGGCTTCTCGCTTTCAAGGGTGAAGAGGCGGAGGCGAACGAGGCGGCCCGGAGCGCTGCTGCGGCGATCCGGACGTCGGGCCTGCCGGGCCTCGTGGACGTCGTGCCCGCAGCCCGGACGGTCCTCGTCCTCGGCTCGCCGGAGCTGGACCCGGCGCGGTTCGCGGCCTTCGAGGCGGCTCCTCTTCATCCCGCGCCCGTCGTCTCGCTGCGCACGCACGAGATCCCGATGACGCCGGACGGCGCGGATCTCGACGAGATCGCTTCGCGCTCCGGCCTTTCGCCCGACGCCTTCCTCGAGGTGTTCGTCCAGCTCGACTTCACGGTCGGGTTCCTCGGCTTCTCGCCGGGATTCGCGTATCTCTACGGCCTGCCGAAAGCGTTCCATCTGCCACGTCGCGGCACGCCGCGCGTCGCCGTGCCCGCCGGCAGCGTCGCCCTCGCGGGGCCGTACGTGGGGATCTATCCCGCGCCGACTCCGGGCGGCTGGAATCTCCTCGGGCGGACCGCGCGCCGGCTCTTCGACCTTCGCGCCGATCCGCCTTTTCTCTTCGCGCCCGGCGACCGGGTGCGTTTCCGGCTGTGACCCAGTTGCGCGGACTCCTCGTCATGGAGCCCGGGCTCCTCACGACGGTGCAGGACCTCGGGCGATACGGATGGGCGTCGTTCGGTGTTCCGGCCGCCGGCGCGCTCGACGAGGAAGCGCTGCGCCTGGCGAACCGTCTCGTCGGAAACGCCGAGAGCGCGGCCGCCCTCGAGATCACGTTCGTGGGGCCCATGCTGCGCGCGGCGGGCGATCTCGATATCGCGGTCGCAGGCGGGGCGTTCGGACCGGCACCTGGGAAGGTTTCTCGCGTCGCGGACGGCGAGGTCATGTCACTTGCGTCGGGACCCGGCGCGGCGCGCGCAATCGCCGCGGTCGGCGGCGGGATCGACGTTCCGCTCGTCCTCGGGAGCCGTTCCACGTGTGTCTCGGGCCGCTTCGGCGGATTTCAGGGACGGCGGCTCCAGCGCGGGGATTTTCTCGCGGTATTTCCGGCTTCAGCGATGCCGCTCGTGGAGGCGAGCGCCGACCTGAAGCAGCCGGGCGACGGCGATGTCGTCCTGCGCGCGTTCGCGGGATCGGATGAGCCCGCGTTCGACGCCGCCGCGCGCGCGGCGTTCTGGGGCACGCCCTGGAGGATCCTCCCGGAGTCGAACCGCATGGGTCTCAGGCTCTCGGGCCCTTCCCTCGGCCTCGTGGAAACCGCTTCCCGCGCGTCGGAAGGGACGACCCGGGGCACCGTCCAGGTGACGGCCGACGGGCACCCCATCGTGCTCCTCGCCGAGAGGCCGACGACGGGCGGCTATCCGAAGATCGCCGTCGTGGCGGCCGTCGATCTCGATCTCCTCGCGCGGACGCCCCCGGGCCGAAGCGTGCGCTTTGAGAGAATCGCCGTGACCGAAGCCCAAAGGTTGGTTGACGCGCGCGAAGCTCGTCTCCGTGCGTTTCCCGAAGGCCGAACATGACCGAGCCCGTTCGTGAGTTCCGCAAGCAGGGCCGCTACGCCGTCGACCTGAACTTCGACGGAGGCGAGGGCGGCGACGACGCGGCCCTGATGCGCTCGGTCTCCACGGTGAACATCGCCTGTGGAGGACACGCGGGGGACGAGGTCTCGATGCGGCGGGTCGTGCGCCTCGCGCTCGCCAACGGGATCGCGATCCAGGCCCACCCCTCTTACGAGGATCGCGCGAATTTCGGGCGGAACCCGGTCGCGCTTGCCCCCGCCGGGATCGAGGCCCTCGTGAAGGAGCAGGTCGAGGCGCTGCGCAACATCGTCCGCGAGGAAGAGGGCGAGCTCACGGGCGTCAAACCGCACGGGGCGCTTTATCACGCCGCCGCGGCGAGCCCGGCCGTCGCGTCCGCGGTGGCGCGCGCGGTGTGGAGCGTTTCGAGGGCCCTCGTTCTCGTCTCGTCTCCCGGATCGAAGCTCCTCGACGCCGGGCGCGCGCTGGGTCTCGCCGTCGCGGCGGAAGGGTTCGTGGATCGCGGGTACGAAGCCGACGGCTCGCTCGTCCCGCGCGGAGCTCCCGGGGCTCTCGTCGAGGATCCGGCGGCCGCGGCCCGCTGCGCGCTCTCTCTCGTCCTCGAACGCCGGACCGTCGCGAGAAACGGCCAGCCGGTTCCTCTCGCCGTCGACACCCTCTGCGTCCACGGCGACACGCCGAACGCTCCCGCGATCGCGGCCGAGGTGCGGGCCGCGCTCGTCGAGGCGGAGATCATCGTGCGCAGCCTCAAGGGCTGGCGGCCCGCGGCGTGAGAGGTGCGCGGCCGGACGTTGACGGGCCTTCCGGCCGGCCTTAGTCTTTGTCCATGAAGATCGTGACGAGGCGCCGGCCCGGAGAGGACGCCCTGAGGGATTCGGCGATTCTTCAGCGAACTCTCAACGCGCTCCGCGGGAACGCGCTCGTCCCGCGCGGGGTCTACCGTTTCGCGAGCCACGAAGAGGCCGACGCATGGATGACCCTCCAGATCGCGGCTACTCACGCGCGCCTGAGCTCCGGGACCTCGCCGCGCTCTGCCGTTCGCTGAACCGGGAGAACGTCCGCTACCTCCTGATTGGAGGTTTCGCGGTCGTGCTGCACGGCTCCGTGCGCACGACGAAAGACATCGACCTCCTCGTCGACGCTTCCCGCGACAACGTCCGCGCGCTGAAGCGGGCCATGAAGGACCTCCCGGACAACGCCGTAGCGGACATCGCGGACGACGATCTCGGCCGCTACCGCGTCGTGAGGGTCGCCGACGAGGTGGTCGTCGATCTCATGGCCGAGGCCTGCGGGATCGACTACGCGAAGGCCCTTGAGCTCGGCGTCGAGACGAAACGGATCGAGGACGTCGACGTCCCGGTCGCGGGCAAGAGACTTCTCATCCTCACGAAGGACACCGTGCGCGACAGCGACAAGGCCGACGTCGCCTTCCTTCGGGTGCGGATCGAGGAAGAACGTTAGATGCGTGCGCGGCTCGCCCCCGACCGGCGAACGCTCGACCGCGCCTACAAGGCCGCGCGGAAAGAGAAATGGCGCCGCCAGCTCACCACGGAATGGGTGTCTCTGGGCGGCGAGGGCTGGCCGTCCGTGAGTCTCCGTTATCGCCTGGGGGCGACGACCCTAATCAAGCTACGCTCGGGTAGAGATGGACTTCGACTCGACGGGACGGGTTCTGGCGGTCCTCGAGCGCGGTCACATCGACATCCTGACGCGGCCCTGCTGAAAGAGCGGTTCAAGATCTCGTCATGAAGACCGTCACGGTCCATGCGGCCAAGACCCACCTCTCGCGCCTCATCGCGAGGGCCGAGGCCGGCGAAGAGGTGGTCATCGCCCGCGGAAAGATCCCGGCCGTCCGGCTGGTGCCGGTCAAGGTGGGGAAGCCGGAGCGTCGCTTCGGAGCCTATCGCGGCCGTGCTCGTGTGTCGGCCGCCTTCTTTGCCCCCCTTTCCGAGGCCGACCTGAGGGCCTGCGGCCTCTGAAGGATGCGCCTTCTCCTCGACGCTCTCCTTTCCGAGACGCCCTGCGCGACCTCCCATGTCCAGCGACGTGCAATGCCGGCAGGAGAGGAACCGGCTGGTTCGGAGGCGGAAAGGCGGAGGGAGGAGTCGGAGCGTTACATGGGGGATCAGATAGAATCGCACATGTGACGGTCGCTATAGACATCCCGGATGAACTCGTTCAGCGCCTTCGCGCGCAGTGGGGCGACGTCCCTCGAAAGGCCCTCGAGGCCGTTGCCGTGGAGGCCTACCGCGGCGGCGCTCTCACCGCGGCGGAGGTCCAGGAGCTGCTGCGTCTGTCGACACGCTGGGACACGGAAACCTTCTTGAAGCGGTCGATGGCCCACCTCGACTACACCCAGGAAGATCTGACCCGAGATCTTGAAGAGCTTCGACGCCTTCGGGCCTCGTGAAGGCCGTCTCGGACACATCTCCGCTCGGGTATCTGATTCTGATCGCGCAGTCCGAGCCTCTGCCAAAGACGTTCTCGTCTATCTCGATTCCATTTGAGCGGCACGCTCGGCATCCTTGCTGACGCGGGCCGCCGCAAGCTCGTCGATCTTCCCCAGGTGGTCGCGGACCTTCAGAAGACGAGTTTCCGCGCCCGGCCGGACTTACTCCGAAAGCTCTTGGAACAAGAACCCTGACCCGGAGCCAGGGTCCTTTCATGAGTAACTCTCACGAGCACGGCGGGCGCCAGTCCGCGGGAACGCGCTCGTCCCGCGCGGGGTCTACCGCTTCGCGAGCCACGAAGAGGCCGACGCATGGATGACCCTCCGGATCGCGGCTACTCACGCGCGCCTGAGCTCCGGGACCTCGCCGCGTCGACGCGACCCTGCGGCGCCCGCCATGCACCGGTAGAATGAAACGGTGGCACGGCATCGCGCGGTCTTGGCGGGCATTCTTCGCGGCGATTCCGACGCCACGATCGCCTTCAATGACCTTCGGAACCTGTTGCGTCGCCTGGGTTTCGATGAGCGAATGCGGGGAAGCCATCACATCTTCAGAGCGCCCGGTGTCGAGGAGAGAATCAACCTGTAGCGCGACGGGAAGCACGCGAAGGTTTATCAAGTCCGTCAGGTTCGTGCCGTGATCCTGCGCTATCGTCTGGGGGGAGACCTCTGATGCACCGTTACGAAGTCATCATCTACTGGAGCGCCGAGGACCGCGTCTTTGTGGCGGAGGTTCCAGAATTGCCCGGCTGCGCGGCGCACGGAAAGACTCCCGCCAAGGCGCTGGCAGAAGCGCAGCAGGCGATCTCTCTTTGGCTCGACACGGCGCACGAGCTCGGCGACCCGATCCCTGAGCCAAAGGGACGTCGTCTTCAGTACGCCTGAAGCCGTCCGCAGTTGAGGTCGTAGCCCGAGGCAGGCCAGGACCTGACTGGTTAACTAAATGAGCGGCTCGGCGGCGTTGAGAATCGCGACGGCGGGGGTCAGGGGCGCGGCGGCCGGCCGGCGCGGGCCGGCCCGACCGTGCGTGGAACCCGCTAAACTACGCGCTCCATGGCGAATGCGGCCGCGCCCCTGTCTCCCGCCGTCGTGGCCGAGCACGGGCTCTCGCCGGACGAGTTCCTGAGGATCCGGGAAATCCTGGGCCGGGACCCGAACCTCGTGGAGTTGGGGATTTACTCGGCGCTCTGGAGCGAGCACTGCTCGTACAAGTCCTCGAAGCCGTTCCTGAAGGAGCTCCCCACGACGGGCCCGCGCGTGCTGCAGGGCCCCGGCGAGAACGCCGGAGCCGTCGACATCGGCGACGGGCTCGCCGTCGTCTTCAAGATGGAGTCCCACAACCACCCGTCGTTCATCGAGCCCTATCAGGGCGCGGCCACGGGAGTGGGCGGGATCCTGCGCGACGTCTTCACGATGGGCGCGCGCCCGCTCGCGATCCTCGACCCGCTCTTTTTCGGGGATCCCGCGGCTCCGCGCATGCGCGACCTCGTGGACGGCGTCGTGCGCGGTGTGGGCGGGTACGGCAACTGCATCGGCGTGCCGACGGTCGGCGGAATGACGTTTTTTCACCCGGCCTACAACAAGAACATTCTCGTGAACGTCATGGCGGTCGGCCTCGTGCGGCAGGACCGGATCTTCCGCGCGAAAGCCGCCGGCCCGGGGAATCCCGTCCTCTATGCGGGCTCGAAGACGGGCCGCGACGGGATCCACGGCGCGTCGATGGCGTCGGACGTGTTCGACGACGAGAAGGCGCAGCGCCGCCCGACCGTGCAGGTGGGCGACCCGTTCGTGGAGAAGCTCGTCCTCGAAGCCGTCCTCGAGGTCCTCGAGGGCGACGCCGTCGTCGCGATCCAGGACATGGGCGCGGCCGGGCTGACGTCCTCGACGTTCGAGATGTGCGCCCGCGGCGGCGTCGGGATGGAGCTCGACCTGACGAAGGTCCCGATGCGCGAGACCGGGATGACGCCGTACGAGCTGATGCTCTCCGAGTCGCAGGAGCGCATGGTCCTCGTCGTCCACAGGGGGCGGGAGGCCGAGGTCGCCGCGGTCTTCCGCAAGTGGGGCGTGGACGTCGCGGCGATCGGCGTCGTGCGCAAGGAGCCGCGCATGCGCCTCCTCTGGCAGGGCGACGTCGTCGCCGATCTCGAGATCGCCCCGCTCGTCCAGGAGGCTCCGCTCTATCGGCGCGCCTCCACCGCGCCGAAACCTCTCCCGTCCTCGACGCCCGTCTCCCTCGACGGCGCGTCGGACGACGCCACGGCGCTTCGCACTCTTCTCGCGTCGCCGAATCTCTGCTCGAAGCGGTGGATCGCCACGCAGTACGACTGGAGCGTTAGGACGAACACGGTCGCCGGCCCGGGCGGCGACGCTGCCATCATCCGGGTCCCGGGGACCCCGAAGGGGCTCGCGATGACGTGCGACGTTAACCCGCGTTACGTCGCGGCCGACCCGCGGACCGGCGCCGCGCACGCGGTGGCCGAGGCCGCGCTCAATCTCGCCTGCGTCGGCGCCAAGCCGCTCGCCGTCACGGACTGCCTCAACTTCGGGAACCCCGAGCGCCCCGAGATCCTCGGCCAGCTCGCGGCGGCGATTCGCGGGCTTTCGGAGGCCTGCCGCGCGTTCGAGACGCCCGTCGTCTCCGGCAACGTGTCGCTCTACAACGAGACGGACGGCGTCTCCATTCTGCCCACGCCCACCGTCGGAATGGTGGGCCTGCTGGACGACGTTACGCGCACCGTCGGCCTCCATTTCGCGCGGGAGGGCGACATCGTGGCCCTCCTCGGGACGACGCGCGACGAGATGGGCGCGAGCGAATACCTCGCGACGGTCCTCGGACGCGACGAGGGCCCGTGCCCGGCGCTCGACCTCGCCTCGACGCGTGCGCTCGTGAACCTGCTTCTGGAGACCGTGCGCGACGGCATGTTCTCCTCCGCGCACGACGTCTCCGAGGGCGGCCTCGCCGTGGCGCTCGCCGAGGCCGCGATGGGTCCCACGGGCCTCGGGGCCGACGTCAACGTCGCGACGCCGCTGCCCACCACCCGTCTTCTCTTCTCGCAGACGGCGGGGCGCGCCGTCGTTTCGATGCCGGCGGGGCGCGAGCGGAACCTCGTGGAGGCCGGGCGCCGTTTCGGGGTCGCGGTCTCGCTTCTGGGCCGCGTCGTGCCGGGCCGCCTCGCCGTGTCCGTCAACGGCGCGCGGGTTTTCGATCTGGCGACGGCCGCGCTGAAGTCCCTGTCCGAATCCGCCTTTCTTAAACTCCTGGAGGCCTGAAACGTGAAGAGACTTTCCGTCCTCGCCGCGGCCGCCGTTTTTTTCGCGACACCTCTTGTTGCTCCTGCCGCGCGCGCCGCCGCTCTGAAGATCGGGGCCCCGGCGCCCGACTTCACGCTGCCGGCGGCCTCCGACGGGAAGGCCGTCGCGCTGAAGGATCTTCTCGCGAAGAGCAAGGCGGTCGCCGTCGTGTTCGTCGCGACGAAGTGTCCGGTCTCGAACGCCTACAACACGCGCATGGCGGGGCTCGGAAAAGAGTACGCGGCGAAGGGCATCCCGCTCGTCGGGATCAACAGCAACAAGACGGAGCCGGCGGCCGAGGTGAAGGAGCACGCGGAAAAGCACGGCTTCACGTTCCCCGTTCTCAAGGACGACGGCAACAAGATCGCCGACGCCTACGGCGCGACGCATACGCCGGAGGTCTTCGTTCTCGACCCGAAGGGGAACCTGCTTTATCACGGGCGCATCGACGAGAACCAGGACGATCCACAGGGTGTGAAATCGCCGGACCTGAGGAATGCGCTCGACGCCGTCCTCTCGGGAAGGCCCGTTCCCGCGGCCGAAACGAAGGCTTTCGGCTGCACGATCAAGCGCGTTTGAGGCTCGCCCGAAGGATCCTGCTGCCGGCGGTGGCCCTCGTGGCCTTCGCGCGGCCCGCCGCTTCCGAGCCGGTGAAGCTCGTGAGGCCGGAGCAGTACCGCGCGCGCGTCGTGGCGGCGAAGAAGGGCCGCGTCCTCCTCGTGAACTTCTGGGCGACGTGGTGCGACCCCTGCCGCGAGGAGATGCCCGCCCTTGTCTCGGCCGCGAAGGGATTCTCCGCGAAGGACGTGGCCGTCGCCCTCGTGTCGACCGATTCGCTGAAGAAGACGCCGGACGTGGAGAAGTTCCTCGCGTCGGGGACGGTCCCGTTCGTCTGCTGGCAGGTGAAGAGCGCCGATCCGCAGCGCTTTATCGACGCCGTGGACAAGAGCTGGAACGGCGCCGTGCCCTACACGCTCGTGTACGACCGCAAGGGCGAGCTCGTCGCGCGGCTCGCGGGGCCTCAGACCGAGAAGTCCTTCGGCGAGGCCGTCCGCAAGGCGCTGGCGCCGGGCTCTTGACGCGCCGCCGGTTCGACGCCCTCTTCCTCGATCGCGACGGGACGCTCGTCGCCGAGCGCGGTTTCCTCGGAGATCCGAAGGACGTGCGGCTCGCGCCGGGCGCGGCGAAGCGCCTGCGCGCGTTCCAACGGCAGGGCACGGCCCTCTTCATCGTCACGAACCAGTCCGGGCTCGCGCGCGGCTTATTGACCCGGGAGCAGGTGGACGCCGTGAACGCCGAAGTCGTGCGCCGCTACGCCGCCCGGGGAGTCCGGTTCGCGGGCGTCCTCGTGTGCCCGCACCACCCCGAAGGCGCGGTCGCCTCGCTTCGCCGGAAATGCCGCTGCCGCAAGCCGGGAACGCTTCTGCACGAGCGCGCGCTCCGCGCCCGCGGACTTTCGGCGCGGCGCTCGGCGGTGGTGGGAGACAAGTGGGACGACGTGGGGTCCGGCCTCGCTCTCGGCGCGACGACGGCGCACGTCCTTACGGGCCACGGCCGGCGGGAGCGGCCGCTCGTTCGCGCCCGCGCGCCCGGTGCGATACTCGCGACGACGCTCGCCGATGCGCTCGACCAGCTCCTCTCGCGCCCACCGTCTCGCCGTCCGCCGCGGAGACCCGCGTGACGCCGCGTGAAATCGCCGCGCTCGCGGCCGCGGCGCCCAGCGTCACGGTCGCGGTCGCGGGAGACCTCATGCTCGACGAGACGTGGGTGGGCTCCGTCGAACGCGTGGCGCCGGAGGCGCCCGTCCCGCTGCTTTCCCTCGTGGCGATGAGCCGGCGCGCGGGCGGCGCCGGAAACGTCGTCGAAAACCTCGCGTGCCTCGGAGCGCGCATCGTCACTCTGGGCGCCGTGGGGCCGGGCGAAGAGGGCGCGTGGCTCGCGCGGCGGCTCACGACGCTGCCGGGGGCATCGGGCACGGTCGTCGTCGACCCGCTGCGGGCGACGCCCGTCAAGCGTCGCATGGTTTCCGAGGGACGCCAGATGCTGCGCGTGGACGAGGAGCTCGCGTCCGCGCTGTCGCCGTCAGCAGAGCGGGAGCTCCTCGCCGTGGCGCGGCGGGCGGTGGACGCCGCCGACGTGCTCCTTCTCTCCGACTACGCGAAGGGCACTCTCACGCCGGCCCTCACGTCCACCCTCCTCGAGGCGGCGCGCGCGAAGGGGATTCCCGCGCTCGTCGACCCGAAGGGCCGCGACTACGCACGGTACCGCGGCGCGACCGTCGTGATGCCGAACCGCCGGGAGCTGGAGGCCGTGACGGGCGAGTCCGCGCGCGACCTTCAGGCCGTCGCCCGCCTCGGCACGCGCCTGAGGGACGAGCTTGGGCTCGAAGCGCTTCTCGTGAAGCTCTCGGAGGAGGGCATGCTGCTCCTCGCGCGGGACCAGGAACCGCGCCGCATCACGGCCCATGCCCGGGAGGTCTTCGACGTGACGGGCGCGGGGGATACCGTTCTCGCGGCGTTCGGTGTGGCGATGGGCTGCGGCCTCGGCCTTTTCGAAGCTGCCGAGG
>Ga0208080_1000016_pt1 | contig 74671 bp, 72 predicted proteins | sample NGESurdeep092012_3_FD_184476 | JGI IMG/M metagenome (GOLD analysis project Ga0208080, IMG submission 184476) | Arctic peat soil microbial communities from Barrow, Alaska - NGEE Surface sample 210-3 deep-092012 (SPAdes) | ecosystem: Environmental > Terrestrial > Soil > Wetlands > Peat ...
GACCGTCCTGATCAGTGGCGCGAAAATGTCCGTATGAAAATTGTTCGTCATGCCCTGCTTCACGGCGGCGATGCGCTCGAGCCCCGCGCCAGTATCCACCGACGGCTTTGGCAGGGGAACGAGCGTCCCGTCCGCGTGCCGGTCGAACTGCATGAACACGAGGTTCCAGATCTCGAGAAAGCGGCCCCACTCGGCACCTTCGACGAACGCGTCCTTGGAAAAATTCTCTCGCGTGAGGTCGGTCCACTCGCCAGATGCACCGTCGGGAAACCGAAAGTCCGACGCAACCTTCGCCAGATCGACGTAGATCTCCGTACACGGGCCGCAGGGCCCGGTGTCCGCCATCTGCCAGAAGTTGTCCGCGTCGCCAAGCCGATAGATACGCTCGGCGGGAATCCCCGCAATCTCCTGCCAGAGCGCGAACGCTTCGTCGTCGCTGTAGTGAACGCTCACGCGCAGCAGCGATGGATCGATCGCGAGATGATCCGCTCCCGTCAGCAACTCCCACGCAAAGCGGATCGCATCGCGCTTGAAGTAGTCGCCAAAGGAGAAATTGCCGAGCATCTCGAAGAAGGTGTGGTGACGGGCGGTGTGCCCCACCTGCTCGAGATCGTTGTGCTTGCCGCCGGCCCGCACGCACTTCTGCGCCGTGGTCGCCCGACGCTTGCCGTCCGGCGCATCCTCCATGCCGAGGAAGACTTTCTTGAAAGGCACCATCCCCGCGTTGACGAAGAGCAGCGTGGGATCGTTCGCGGGCACGAGCGAAGCGCTCGGGCGGACGACGTGCTGCTGCTGAGCGAAATAGGCGAGGAAACGGGAGCGGATCTCGGAGGCGCGCATAGACCGCGAAATATAGGTCGAACGCGCTGGACCTCCACTATTCCTCCAAGCCTACTTGCTCGTGCGACGTGAGCTCCTCGCCCACCGCCTCCATCGCGCGACGAATATCGTCTCCGTCGTAGCCGCGCCGAGCAAGGAACGCGTACAGGCGCCGCCGCCGCACGACCGGCTCCTGCTTGGCCAGCGATCGCAGCTTCTTGCGCGCCGCAGTCTCGACCATCTCGCGCTGATCGACCCCCTCGTCCTCGAACACGACCTCGATCGCCGCGTCGCTCACCTCACGCGCGACGCCTTTGCGCGCAAGGTGCTGCTGCACTCGGCGGCGGGACAGGTTCGCACCGAGGACCTTCGCGCGGATGAACGACTGCGCGAACGCGGCGTCGTCGAGAAGTCCCTGCTCCTGGAGCCGAGCGATCGCGCGATCGACGATCGGACGGTCCGCGCCCTTGCGCACGAGTGCTCGCGCCAGCTCCGCGCATGATCGCGCGCGAAAGGCGAGCATGTTGAGCGCGCGATCGTAGACCTCGAGCTGCGCCGCCTCGATCGCGATCCGGTCCTCGAGGCCCGCGACGTCACGTCCCACGCTGAGTTGCAGCCGCTCGATCGCGTCGAGCGAGAGCGTCGCGGACCTGGTCCCGTCAACCAGAATCTCGAATCGTCCCGGATGCCGCGGTGTGGGCACGATCCCCGATATCACAGACATGGCGCGCGAAAACTTATCAAGATGGACAATCGCGGCGCCTGCAATGTGGACAACAATGCTGGACGCGATGCGGTGTCGACGCCCATCGAAAGGACTTTAGCAGACATGAGATAACACATTGTTGATCATGTCTTTAGCATATGACATAAGAAACCGAGGAGCGTGCCCTGTCACGCTGGGGATTCCGGGCCCCATCGATTCCAGAGAACGACTCCTCGGCTCCTTATACACCTAACGTACCACTGGAACACCGTCGCTGTTCCATCGGCAGTGTACCACTTCTGGCTCGCATTTGCGATACCAGTACCCGAACACGCCCGCCCCGAAAGCTACCCTATTCGGCGTCGTCCGGCTCCCCCCCCACAACAGTCTGGTCCGCGCCGATGCCAAGCACAACCTTCACCTTTTCCTCGATCTCGGCAAGAATCACCGGATTGTCCTTCAGATACATCTTCGCGTTCTCGCGGCCCTGGCCGATCTTCTGACCGTTGTAGCTGTACCAGGCCCCCGACTTCTCGATGATCCCGGACTCCGCACCAATGTCCACCAGAAGGGAGGTGTGGCTGATCCCCTCGGAGTACATGATGTCGAACTCGGCCTGCTTGAACGGCGGGGCGACCTTGTTCTTCACGACCTTCACGCGGACGTGCGACCCGACGATCTCCTCCTTCTCCTTCACCGGCCCGATTCGGCGGATGTCGAGACGGACGGATGCGTAGAACTTGAGCGCCTTCCCGCCGGTCGTCGTCTCCGGATTGCCGAACATGACGCCAATCTTCTCGCGAAGCTGGTTGATGAAGATGACGATCGTCTTGGAGCGGGCAATGGAGCCGGTCAGCTTGCGAAGCGCCTGACTCATCAGGCGCGCCTGCAAACCCATGTGCGACTCGCCCATGTCCCCTTCGATTTCCGCCTTGGGGACGAGCGCGGCGACGGAGTCGATGACCACAATGTCCACCGCGCCAGAGCGCACGAGGATCTCGCAGATCTCGAGCGCCTGTTCACCAGTGTCGGGCTGCGAGATGAGCAGCCCCTCGACGTCCACACCCAGCTTTCGCGCGTACTCGATGTCGAGCGCATGCTCGGCGTCGATGAATGCGGCGACGCCACCCATCTTTTGTGCATTCGCGATCACATGGAGACAGAGCGTCGTCTTGCCGCTCGCCTCCGGACCGTAGATCTCCGTGACGCGACCGCGCGGGATCCCGCCCACGCCGATCGCCGCGTCGAGGTTGATCGCGCCCGTCGGCACGGCTTCGACGCGAACCTTCTCCTTCGCGTCCATGCGCATGATCGAGCCTTTGCCGCAGGTCTTCTCGATCTGCGCGATGGCGAGGTTGAGCGCCTTCTTCTTGTCTTCTGCAATCGTGGACACGGCCATTCTCTGCACAGCCTCTCGTTTGTCGTGGATTCCCTTGGCCCACGCGGGCATAAGCGTACCGGAAAAGAAGCCTGACCGATACCCGAATAGAATACGAAGATCGCGACCCGAAATCAAGCCGAAAGGTGCAGCGAGAAGGCGTCTTCGACGTGGCGGACCCGGACGCGATCGCCGTCCACGAGCACCCCGACCACATCGAACCGATACGCATCCTCTCGGCGCCCATGCCGCGCGATCCAGACCCGGGCGGAGCGACCTAACTCCTTCTGCTTCTTCCAGTTGACTGCCGCAACCGGATCGCCAAAAGTATCGCCTCGCCGAGCCTTGACCTCCACGAACGCCACCAACCCCTCGTGCTCGACGACGAGATCGATGTCGCGGTGGCCGCTCCGAAAGCGGCGCTGCATCACGCGCCACCCCCGCCTCCGAAGCCACCGCTCCGCGATCCGCTCTCCGAACTCACCCAATACCTGCGTGGCCGCTGTCATGGGCTGAGGATAAGCAGGCGCCGATGGGAGCGATCACCGTTGGCACGCAGCGCGCATCACTGCAACGCGGGTTTTCGTGACCGAACTCGTACAGAGAGCTCGCGGCTGTAGGCTCAGCCGTGGATCTTGTCCGACACTACGGCTGCAACAGCGAAATGAGCACTCCGTCTGTTAGCGCCTGCTCTGTCCGCACCACGCGAGTGCCGTCTCGCGCGATCCACAGCCGCTGCTCCATCGCCCCCCAGCGCAGCGCGACGCGCCACGCGTCCACCGCGCCATTCCCGGCCGTCACCTGCTCCGAGCGCTCGACGATGATCTCCGCCGGCACGACACGAGGCTCGAGTCCGTCGACGAGGAGCAGCGACACCCCTGCGCGATACCCGTCACGCAACGGCAATAGCTCGATCACACGCTCCACCATTCCCGCGCTGAGCAGCACGTTCGCGGGCACCGGGAGTGAGAACGACGCGCGGCCCTGATAGCTCTGCACCGCACCGAACACCGAATCGCGCGTGAACGATGCGCCGAGTTGAGAGCGTCCGATCGTCGCGATCCAGCGCTCGGGCATCAGATCGGCGCGCGCGACGAATACCGAGTCGGAGGTTGGCACCACCGTGCCCGTGCGCGCGTCCGCGATCAGCCAGCCCGGATTCCCGCCCAGTGTCGCATCGCTCACCGTGACGGTGCGAATTCCGAGCGCGGTAGTTTCACCGCTGGGCTTGATGAGCGACAGTGCATAAGTGAGCGTACCGGGGCGCATCAACGCTCCGTTGGGTCGCTCGAACGAAGGTAGGCTGTCAGCCGCCACCGCCGTTGGCGGAAAGGATACCGGCGGCGTTCCCTGTGCCTGGGCACGGAATGAAAACAAAATTAGGGCGAGCGCGACGAGCGCTCTCACACTGAGACGACAAATGATCACTCTCTTACGCCACAGATCCGATCGAGGTCCTCGAGCCCGACCCGCACTTCCCGCCCCTTGGGCCCGCTCTTCGGATCGAGCACGCCGGCGTCCGCCAGCTGATCGATCACGCGTGCAGCGCGCCCATAGCCGATGCCAAGCCGGCGCTGCAGCAAGGACGTCGAGCCACTCTGATTCTGGATGCAGAGCTCCGCCGCCTCGCGAAAGAGCGAATCGCGCGCGCCTTCCGGAACGCCGCTTTCCTCACTACTGCCCTCCAGCGCCGCGCGTGCCTCGGCCTCGCGCGTGCGAACTGTCTCGAGGATGTCGGGCTCGTCGGGCGTCATCTCCGCTTCGTACACGAGCCCCGCTTCGGCGAGCGCGGCACGACGCCGGTCACGCTGCGCCTCGTACCATCCCATGAGGCGCTCGGTTTCTTCACTCGACAGAAACGCGCCCTGAAGCCGGCTCGCTTCGCTCTTTCCAGGCGGAATGAACAGCATGTCGCCATTGCCGAGCAGCGCCTCGGCGCCCGCCCCGTCGATGATCGTACGGCTGTCGACCTGGCTGGCGACGCGGAAGGCAATGCGGCTCGGAAAGTTCGCCTTGATCAGACCGGTGACGACGTTCACCGACGGCCGTTGCGTGGCGAGGATCAAATGAATTCCAATGGCTCGCGCCTTCTGCGCCAGCATCGCGATCGGTGTCTCCACCTCGCCCTGCACCGTCATCATGAGGTCCGCTATCTCGTCGATCACGACGACGATGTACGGCAAAATTCCGCCGCGATACACACTATCCTCGAACGCGACGTCCTTGCGCCGCGGTGTCTTGAGCGGCGCCTCCTCCAACACGCGACGATTGAAGTCCTGAAGGTTGCGACAGCCATTCGCCGCGAGAATCTCGTAGCGCTCCTGCATCTCCATCACGGCCCACTTGAGCACCGCGGCGGCGTCGCGATTGTCGGTAACGACCTTGTGGCGGAGATGCGGCAATGTGTTGTACACGGAGAGCTCGACCATCTTCGGATCGACCATCAGGAAGCGCAGCGTCTTCGGCGTATGCCGGTACACGAGGCTCGTGATGATCGTATTGACGCACACGGACTTTCCCGAGCCTGTCGCACCGGCGATCAGCAGATGCGGCATCTTCGCCAGATCGGCGATGACGGGCTTCCCTTCGAGGTCCTTGCCGAGCACGATGGGCAGCGCGGCTCGCGCAGTGCGAAAGTCGACGTGCTCGATGAGCTCACGGAACGCGACCATCTCCGGCGTCGGGTTCGGCACTTCGACGCCGACGGCACCGCGTCCCGGAATTGGCGCGACGATGCGGATCGACGCGGCACGCATCGCGAGGGCCAGGTCGTTGGAGAGATTCGCGATCTGCCGCACCTTCACGCCCGACGCCGGCTTCACCTCGAACTGCGTGACGACGGGACCCGTCGTCCGGCCTACCAACTCACCCTCCACCTTGAAGGTGCGGAGGGCGTCCATGAGCTTGATCCCCAACGCGTCCAGCTCTCGGCGGTCCAGCTCGTGGTTGCGCGCCGGCGCGAGGTTGAGCAGATCCGATGGTGGAAGCTCGTCGGCGCTCGACTCGGGCTTCTCGGTGGCATCGATCGCTGCGGCGATGCGCTCGTCACGTCCGGGCGGCGCGGGGTCGTCGCCCTTCTTCTTCTTGCCTCGACGCTTCGACGCTTCTTCGATGGCGGCGTCCTCTTTCGCGTCGGCGGCGGCAGAGGGAGCGGCCTGCATCGCCGTGAGTGGGTCATTGTCGATTGCGGCGAACTCTTTGGGCGATCCTTCGAGCGAGAGCGCCAGAAGCTCCGGCTCGCCCTTCTTCTTGCGACGCTTGGGTGGCGAGTACGGCTCCTCGACCGGCAGCTCAATCGACGGCGCCGGCGGCATCGCCTTCCGGCCGACAATCATGCGTATGGGATTCCAGCGCAGCGTCGCCGCGGTAAGTGCGCTCGCCGCGAGCACCACGACGACCCACGCGCCGAATCCGCCGAGGAACTGCCGCCAGTAGAAGGCGACGAAGCCGCCCCAGAGGCCCGCCGCGCCCGAAATCTCTCCAGCCGGCGGCGCACCCACCGCGAGCGCCACCGCGATGGGCAGCAGCGCCACGACACCGGCGAAGAAGATCATCCACGAGCGGTCGGTCTCGGACTCGAGCCGTCCGAACAGTCGCACTGCATGGACGGCGGGAATCGCTGGCGTGAGCACCGCCGCGGGCCATCCGACGAGCGACACGAGTGGGCGCGCCAGCCAAAGCCCAAGCCAACCGACGTTGCCGCGCACGTCGACGCCGGTGCGCAGCTCGGCGAGGCCGAACGCCGCAAGTGCGCCGGCGAGGAAGACCGCGAAGAGGAGCAGCGCGATGCCGCTGAGCTCGCGCCTGAGACTTGAACTACCCACAGGGGTTACCGCTCGCGATCGGGTCCCAGCAAGGTGATCTGGCGGTCTTGGTAGATCGGGATGACCGGGTAGGAATCCACTGCCGCACAGGCAGCGAGGTCGTCTCCGAATCCCGCGGCGGCCAGGGCCCGGCCGTGCGCCGCGGTGTTGAAGAGCCGCATCAGGTTGTCGCCGAACTTCTTATCGATCAACGAGGCGGCGAACGCCGCGTCGTTGGTGTCCAGCCCGGAGAGCCGCTTGGAGACGTTGTGCACGAAGCGGCCGGCACACGCCGCGTCCTCGAGCGCGAACTGCCGGTCCTGTCCCGCGCAGACGAGGGTGATGTCGGCCCCGCCGCGCAGCGCGGAGCGCAGCATCGTGCTCACCGCCGACAGGTTGACGTACGACGCCACCACGACGTCACGCGCGCCCTGCGCCGCGAGTAGCGCCTTGGTCCCGTTCGTCGTCGAGAGCAGCACCGTCTTGCTCTCCACCGCGGAACGCGAGTGCTCGATGGGCGAGTTGCCGAGATCGAAGCCGTCCATCTTGAGCATGCGCCGCTCGCCGGCGAGCAGAAACGCTCCTCGCTCGAGCTGCTTGGAGCGTGTGACGGCGTCGTCCGGACTGTCCATTGGAATGATGGCGCGCGCGCCATTGCTCAGGGCGACCGCGATTGTCGTCGACGCGCGAAGCACGTCGATGACGGCAACCACTCGGCCCTGCACGTCCTGTGGCGTGAGCTGCTGTACGCCGAACAACACGTCGATCCGCACTTTATCCCGGCTCCTTCATCAGGTCCGGTTCCAGATCGAGGAACTTGGTGTCGACGTCGCCACTCTTGAATCGCGGGTTCTGCATCACGCGCGCGAGAAAGGGGATCGTCGTCGTGGGGCCCTCGATGATGAACGTCTCCAGGGCGAGCTGCATCCTGGCCAGCGCCTCGGGCCTGTCACGTCCCTGGCAGATGACCTTGGCGATCATCGAGTCGTAGAACGGCGGCACCGTGTAGCCCGCGTAGACGTGCGTATCGAGCCGCACGCCATTCCCGCCTGGCGGATGGAAGGTGACGATCTTTCCCGGCGACGGCTGGAAGTTGCGCGACGGATCTTCCGCGTTGACGCGCACCTCGATCACATGACCACGCATGGGCGGCATCTCGCGCACGCTCAGCGGCTCGCCGGCCGCGACGCGAATCTGCTCCTTCACCAGATCGATGCCGGTGATCATCTCCGTGACGGGATGCTCGACCTGGATGCGCGTGTTCATCTCCATGAAGTAGAACGACCCGTCCTCATCGAGGAGCATCTCGATCGTGCCGGCGCCGACGTAGTCGATGGCCTTCGCGCCCGCCACGGCCGCGTCGCCCATTCGCTGACGCAGGCCGGCGGTCATCGCCGGACTCGGTGACTCCTCGATCAGCTTCTGATGCCGGCGCTGCACGGAGCAGTCGCGCTCACCGAGATGGATCACGTGGCCGAACTTGTCGCCGATGATCTGGAACTCGATGTGCCGCGGACGCATGAGGTACTTCTCGACGTAGACGTCGCCATTGCCGAAGGCGGAGAGCGCTTCGCTGCGGGCGAGCTGAAATGAGCGCTCGAACTCCTCGGCGTCCTTCGCGACGCGCATGCCCTTGCCGCCGCCACCCGCCGACGCCTTGATGATGACGGGGAAGCCCATGTCCTTCGCATAGCCGAGCGCCTCGTCCACGTCCTCGACGGGACCGGGCGTGCCCGGAATGATCGGCACGCCCACGGCGGTCATCGCCGCGCGCGCCGCCGCCTTGTCGCCCATCACGCGAATCTGATCCGCCGTCGGCCCAATGAACGCAATGTTGCTGGCCGTCACGATCTCGGCGAACTCCGCGTTCTCGGCGAGGAAGCCATAGCCGGGATGAATCGCGTCGGCGCCCGTGATCTCGGCCGCCGCGATGAGGCGTGGAATCTTGAGGTACGAGTCGCGCGCGGGCGCGGGGCCGATGCACACGTCGTCGTCGGCGAAGCGGACGTGCAGCGACTCGCGGTCCGCCTCGGAGTACACCGCGACCGTTTGCACGCCGAGCTCCCGGCAGGCGCGAATGACGCGCAGTGCGATCTCGCCACGATTTGCGATCAGGACTTTCTTGAACATGCGATCAGGATCAGGTGGCGGGAGGCGATTCGAAGCCGGACCAGCTCGTATCGCTCGTGCCGGCGACACCCTGCACGCGAAGGGCGAATTCGCTCGGGCTCGTCGCGTAAAAGACGGCGCTTTCGTAGGAGATGATCCCCTGCGAGTACCACGCCATGAGCGACTGGTCGAAGCTCTGCATCCCGTACTGCACCGTGCCCTCGCGAATGAGGTCGGGGATGTTGAGCGACTTGTCCATGTCCCGGATCTGATCGCGGACCGTCTGCGTGTTGATCAGCACCTCGCACGCCGGAATGCGGCCTGGCTTGTCCGCCCGCGGCACGAGGCGCATCGAGACCACGGCCTGCAGTGCGCTGGCGAGCGAGAAGCGCACTTCGGCCTGCTGGTGTGGCGGATAGAACGAGAGCACGCGGTTGATCGTCTGCGTCGCGTCCGTCGTGTGCAGCGTGCTGAACACCAGGTGGCCGGTGTCGGCCGCCTTGAGCGCCGTGTCGAGTGTGTCCAGATCGCGAATCTCGCCGATGAGGATGACGTCCGGATCCTGCCGAAGCACACGCCGCAGCGCCTGCGCGAAGGTGGCGGTGTCGGTGCCGACTTCGCGCTGGTTGATGTGGCAGTTGATGTCGCGATGCAGGAACTCGATCGGATCTTCGATGGTGATCACATTCGCGTGGCGGTGCTCGTTGAGATGCTGGATCATCGCGGCGAGTGCGGTGCTCTTGCCCGAGCCGGTGATCCCGGTGACCAGCACGAGGCCGCGCGGCTTGAGCGCGATCTCCTCGAGCACCTTCGGCAGATTCAGCTCAACGAGCGTGCGTGCCTGGTACGGGATGGCACGCATCGCGTAGCAGAGCGAGCCGCGCTGCTGGTACACGTTGCAGCGGAAGCGGCCGATGCCCGGCACGCCGATGGCGAAGTCACATTCCTTGTTGTCCGTGAACTCCTTCACCTGGCGCGGCGTCATGAGCTGCTCGGCCAGCGTCTTGAGGTCTTCGGGACGCAGCGCGGGCATCTCGAGCGGCGTCAGCTCGCCATGTAGGCGCAGCGTCGGCGGACGACCGACCTTGAGATGAAGGTCCGAGGCGCCGCGCTGGACGAGCTGCTGCAGCACCGCCTTGAAATTGAACCCGCTCGCGACGGGAGTTCCGCCGGCCTGTACTTCGGTCGTCGATCGAGGCTTAACCATGCGCGTCGATGCGGAAGAGCGCCTGCCCATACTCCACGGGCTGCGCATCAGCAGCGAGGACCTCGGTCACGACGCCGGCGACCTCGCTCTCGATCTCGTTCATGATCTTCATCGCTTCGATGACGCAGAGCGTCTGTCCCTTCGAGACGCGCGAGCCGACGGAGACGTACGGCTTGGCGCCGGGCTCCGGCGCGCCGTAATAGGTGCCGACCATCGGCGACTTCACCTCGATACCAGCCGCCGTCTTCGGCTCGGACCTGGACAGCTCGTCGATGGCCTGCAGTCCCTCTGCCGGCGTGAGACGGCCAGCGGGAAGGACGCCCTGAGGCGCCATCATGGGAACCATCATCGGCTGAGGAGCAACCTGCATCGCGCCGCGCCCGGTCGGGCTCTTCGAGATGCGGATCTTCATCCCCTTATCCGAGGAAATCTCGATCGAATCCACGGTGGATTCGTCGAGCATATCGATGAGCTTCTTGACGTAGCGTAAGTCGATCATAGGCCCATTGGTAGGCGCGCCGCGGTCTGCCATGGCGCTCAGCCGAGCTCGATGAGCTCGCGCGGAAACTGCGTCAGAATATGCGGTCCGTCCGCACCGAGCACGACGTCATCCTCGATGCGCACCCCGCCCCACCCCGGCCGATACACGCCCGGTTCAATCGTCACGACCGCGCCCTCAGGGAGCCCGCCCTCCGCCGTACGGGCAAGCCGCGGCGCTTCGTGCACCTCGAGCCCGATACCGTGCCCGAGGCTGTGTCCGAACAGCTCCCCATAGCCAGCCCGCTCAATGTACTGTCGCGCGATGGCGTCGGCATCCCGGCCGGCCATGCCCACTCGTACTCCCTTGGCCGCGCGCTCGTTGGCTACGCGCACCACATCATAAACCGCGCGATGCTCGTCGCTCGCCTTGCCGATCACTACGGTACGCGTCATGTCGGAGCAGTAGCCGCCCACCTCGGCGCCGAAGTCCATCAGCAGGAAATCGCCCTGCTCGATGGTCCGGGGAGACGACCGGGCATGTGGCAACGCAGAGCGCGGGCCGCTCGCGACGATGGAGGGAAAGGGAAAACCTTCACTGCCCTCGTCGCGCAAAGCCTTCTCGAGCACACCAGCGACCTGCAGCTCGCTCATTCCCACGTGCACGGCCTGCAGCGTGCGATCCAGCGCGCGCGTCGCGACGTTGGCGGCGTCGGCAATGCGCGCAATCTCGCCCTCGTCCTTTCGCTCGCGCAGCGTCTCGACCAGATCCACCGTCGGGCGCCATTGCCAGCGCGCGCCGGCTTCCACGAGCCGTTGAAAGTCGCGATGCTGAATGTGCGCCGTCTCGAATCCGAGCACGCGCACCGACATCAGCGTGGTGAGCTGCTGCCAGAGCCCCGCCCAGAGACTCGACGCTTCGATGGAGATGCGCGCGATGTCGCCCACTTCTTCCACGACCTGTGTCTGGTAGCGGAAGTCGGTGATGAAGACGACGTCGCGCGACGTGACGACGAGCAGCGCGCTCGTGCCGGAAAACCCGGTGAGATAACGAATGTTCGACAGCCCCGTGAGCAGCAGGCCGTCGAGGTGGGCCGCCGAGAGGCCATCGACGAGGGCGGCGATCCGCGCCGGTCGCGGATCGCTCACGCGCCGGTGCTCCGCGCGCGCAGCGTCGCCACGAGGCCGCGCAGCGCGAGCTCGTAGCCCTGCGTCCCCAGACCGACGACGACGCCCACCGCGGCCGACGCGAGCATCGAGTGGCGACGCTCCGGCTCGCGGGCGTACACGTTCGTCACATGCACCTCCACGAACGGCACGTCCACGCCGACGAGCGCGTCGCGCAGCGCCAGGCTCGTGTGCGAGTACGCGCCGAAATTCACGACGGCACCTTCGACACGGCCACGAAGCCCGTGCACGATGTCGATGAGCGCACCCTCGCCATTCTCCTGCGAGCACTCGATCGAGACGCCGAGCTCCCGCGCGATCACGGCAAGCCCGTTCTCCACCTGCGAAAGCGTCGCGCTCCCATACAGCTCGGGCTCCCGCACACCCAGCAGGTTGAGGTTCGGTCCGTTGAGAACGGCGATCCTCACTGCTTCTTCAATCCCTGAAGCCAGGAGTTGAACTGCTCGATCTCGTCCGCACTGTGTTCGGCGGGAGTCTCTCCAGGCATCGCAAGCTCAATCGATGCGCGCTGCGGCGTTGCCCCGCTGCTGCGCTCACCCGTTCCGGTGAAGAACTGATCGAACGAGAAGCTCTGCGACGTCCGCGGGGGACGCGCGGGGCCGTCCCGGAAAACACTGTCGAGCGATAGCTCGCCCGACGCGGCATGCGCGGGACGACCCGCAATCACCGGCGGCGCCACCGCGTCCCCGCGAAATGCCTGCGCGAGCGCCGCAGCCGCCGAGTCCTCCGACGTGCCGGGAGGACGATTGCCGAACAGGGCGTCGATCGAGCCGCCGGGGGTGGGCATCGCCGGCGCGACTGCGTCCGATGGCGCCTCCACCTGTGATTCGATCGACGCGGCCGCGGCCGCCTCGGCTTCCGCCTCGACGACGCTGTACGGCGCCTCTTCTGGCGGGCTTTCCGCCGCAACGACGTGCTCCGGCGGCGCGAAGTCGTCGTCCGCCGGCGGAGCCAAGGCAGCGCTCCGCGTGTTTGGCCGACGGGCGGCCATTTGCGCGAAGAAGTCGCGCACGTTCGGCCCGGTGTCCTCCACCGCTTCCGACGGTGTCAGCAAGGCAACCAGACCGGTCAGACGGGCATCATTCGGGTTCGCGGCAAGGAGCTGCACGTAGACCGAGAGCGCCTGCTCCCGGAATCCCTGGGTCAGGTAGAGCTCCGCCATCGTCTCCGTAACGAAGGGCGCAGGAATGGCCGGAGGAAGCTCGACCGGAGCCGCCTCGTCGACAGCCAGCGTTGGCTCGCCGGCGGGTAGCTGCAATACGTCCGCGGCGAGCGGGTCGCCCTGCGGTGGGAGAACCAGCCCGTCGTCGACATCCAGCGGCGCGAAGCCAGGTTGCTCGCCGCGCGGAGCGGAGTCATCCAGCTCCACGTGCGAAATGCCTCCACTCCCCTGAAGACCAGACAGTGACTCGATCGGCTCCGCAGGCGCGGAGAACGAGGGAACGCCACTATCGAGGCTCGCGTCGAGATCCGCCGCGGGGATGTGCTCCTCGGGAGGCATGAACTCGGTTGACTCGAGTCCTTCGGCGGGCGCCGAGTGGCCGTGCATCTCCAATGCAGAACCAGGCCGCGTATCGAAGCCGTGGAGCGAGAACCCGTCGAGCAGATCGTCGCTCGCGGCGGGCGCGGGCGTGTGGAGCGGCGGCGGAATGACCGGCACGCCGAGGGGCGCCGTGTCCGCGAGCGACGAGTCGATGGGGGCGACCTCCTCCTCGGCGGGAAGGATCTTCTTCTCGAAGGGTGCGACTTCCTTTTCGATGTCGAGCCCCATCTCGAAGGCCGGCGCCTCGAGGGACACGGGTGCCTCTACCGCGGCTTCGGGTTCCGCTTTCACGAACTCGCTGTCCAGCGTCGCGATCAGCGCCTGGATCTCTTCATTGCGCGGATCGGCGTCGAGGACGCGGACATACCAGTTGCGCGCCGCGGCGTGATCGCCGTGGTCCCGGGCGATATCGCCGAGGTGGCGAAGGGCGATCAGGTTCTCTGGATCGAGGCCGAGCGCCGTCTCGAACACGGCGCGCGACTCGGGCATCTTCCCCGCCTCGTAGAGCGCCTGTCCATAGACAATATGCCCGCTCATGTGACCGGGCTGCTGCGGGAGGAACTCCTCGCAGATCAGAATCGCCTGGTCGAGGTCTCCCGCCTTGCGAAACTCGTTCGCCAGAGGCGCGAAGTAGCGTCGTGGATTATCGTCGAATTTCTTCTTCAACTCGTCGATGCGGGCGGTACTGGCCATCAAAGCCTCGGTGGCGGCGCGCAGGCGGGTGGGATTAAGAGGGTTAAAGATATCCTACACGTGGTGCAAGTCAATCAGAAGTGCGCGCCTCACTTGATTTTAGCCCTTGTCGTCGCGTAGCTTTTCCTGCTTCCCCCTCCAGTTTTCCAGCAGCTCGAAGGAGTTCTACCCCGTGCTCCAAACAATGCGGAGCTCCGCCAAGATCGTGATGTGGGTTCTCCTCATCTCATTCGTCGGCGGTTTCCTGCTGTTCCAGACCTCCGGACTCATGGGTTCGGCGCCCGTTACCCCGACCACTGCGGTCGCTTCCGTAAACGGAACGGACATTCTCTACACCGAGTGGCAGCGCCGCGCACAGCAGCTCGTGCAGCAGACGCAGCAGCAGTCGGGGCGCACGCTCACGCAGGACGAGCAGCGACGCCTGGAGAATCAGTCGTTTGACGACATGGTCTCCGAGATCCTGCTCGAGCAGGAGTACAAGAAGCGTGGCATCCTCGTCTCGGACGAAGAGGTGCGCGACTATGCTCGCTTCGCGCCGCCGCAGTGGATCCGCACCGCGCCGGATCTCCAGACGGACGGCCGGTTCGATCCCGCGAAGTACCAGCGCCTTCTCTCCAGCGCGCAGGCTCGCCAGTCGGGGCTACTCGCCGCGCTCGAGCAGTACTTCCGCAGCGAAGTGCCCAAGGAGAAGCTGTTCCAGCAGGTGACGAGCGGCCTCTACGTCACGGACGCCGATCTTTGGCGCGCCTGGCAGGATGCGAACGACAGCGCGTCCGTGAGTTTCGTCGCCTTCAGGCCGCAGCCGGCGTTGGCTGACAGCAACGTCGCGGACAGCGATCTGCGAAAGTACTACGACGCGCACAAGCCGGATTTCGACCGCCCCGGTCACGCGTCATTGAGCGTGCTGCACATTGCGCGCATCACAACTGCCGCCGACACGGCTGCAGTTCGCGACCGCATCAACAAGCTGCGCGCCGAGATCATGGGCGGCGCGAAGTTCGAGGACGTCGCGAAGCGTGAGTCGAACGACTCCGCCTCCGCGGCGGCCGGTGGAGAACTCGGCAAGGGTGGAAAGGGCCGCTTCGTTCCCGACTTCGAGAAGGCGGCCTACGCGCTCAAGGCCGGCGAGGTCTCCCAGCCGGTGCTGACGCCGTTCGGCTACCATCTCATCAAGATCGATTCGCGGACTGGCGACACGCTCGCACTCCGCCACCTCCTCCTTCGCATCCAGCCGAGCGATTCGTCGACGGCCAAGGTGGATCGCGAAGCCGATCAGCTGGCGAAGATGGTGTCGGGCGCGGACCAGCCGCGCAAGTTCGACGATGCAGCGAAGACGCTCGGCCTGACGCCGTTCCGCGTGCAGGTGCTGGAGAACGAGCCGGCACAGTACAACGGCAAGGTGGTGCCGAGCGCGAGCGCGTGGGCGTTCGGCGGAGCAAAGACCGGCGAGACGAGCGATCTGTTCGACGCGGAAGACGGATACTACGTCGCCCGCCTCGATTCACTCTCCGAGGGCGGCAAGACCTTCGACGCGGTGAAGTCTGCCGTGCGTGGCCGCGTCGCCGAGGATCGTGCGATCGAGCGGTCGATTCCCGCCGCGCTGAGTCTGGCCAAGGCAGCGCAGAGCTCCTCGCTCGAGGCGGCGGCCGCCGCCGCCAAGATGACCGTGCAGAAGACGGGCATGGTAACGCGCACCGGCGCCGCAAAGGAGTTCGGTAGCTTGCGTGAGGCGATTGGCTCCGCATTCGTCGCACCGCTGAACGAGGTGAACGGGCCCATTCGCCAGACGGACGGCGTGTTCGTCACGCGCACCGATGCGCGGAAGCCGAGCGACAAGGCCACCTTCGAGGCGCAGAAAACAGTGCTGCGCGGCCGGCGTCTGCAGCAGATGCGCGATCAGTGGATTCAGATGTATCTCGACGATCTGAAAAAGAGCGCGACGCTCAAGGATCACCGGAAGGAGCTGAACGCGCAGCTGCGGAGACAATCAGCGACCTGATAGTCTGACTGCCTGACTGTCGGACAGGATGACAGGACTGCAAAAGGAAAGGGCACACCGATCTGCTTATCGGTGTGCCCTACTTTTTTCCCGTCTGACTGTCCGACGTGATTTTAGATCCGTCTCTTGGGCTCGGGCCGCACTTCTTCGGCCGTCTCGCGGCGAATGACCGGGTCGCCGGCTGGGAGGCGCGGCTCCACGCGTGGTTCGGGCTCGGTGATCGAGCGCTCCACGTCGTTCACGTTTTTCTTGAACTCACGAATCCCCTTTCCGAAGGATGCGCTGATTTCCGGGATGCGCTTGGCGCCGAAGAGGACGAGCACGATGACGAGGATGCCCATCAACTCGCCCATACCGAGATTGCCGAACATGGTGTTTCCCTAGAAAAGCGACCTGGCTATGAGATAGGCAATGAGCACGCCGAGCAGGCTCAACAGACTTACGTCGAGCGCGACGGGGCCGAGGGAAAACTTGATGATCACCAGATCCAGCGACACCGGCCCGACGGAGGGCTGCACGCTGGTGGTGAAAAACTCCTTCACCGCCCCTGATGGTAGAAACGTGCGTGCCACCTGCGTCATCGCACCGCCGACGATGAAGCCAATGGCGAGCGTCACGGCGTGAAACACCGGACGATACCTGGAAGATCCTCGAGGTGCCATTAGGAGCGCCTGTCCATGACGTAGAGGATAGCATCCGCGAGCGCCGCGCGCGCCCGCGTGTCGGGAAGACGGTCGAGCGCCTCCTCCGCCTCCCGTGCGAATTGCTCGCCACGGCGGCGGGCATCTTCGATGCCGCCGTGCTCGGCGACGAGCGCGATCACCTCGACGATCTGGTCGTCGGCCGGCGTCTCGGTCGCGAAGAGTGCGTCGACCGCCGCACGCCCGGCGCGCGAGAGGCGAGGCAGCGCGGCGATCAGCGGCAACGTCACCTTGTGCTCCTTCAAATCGAGCCCGGACGGCTTGCCCGTCACGGACGCGGTCTCGGTATAGTCGAGGATGTCGTCAGCCACCTGGAACGCCATGCCGAGGCGCTTACCGTAGCGGCACAGCGCGTCACGATACTGGACTGCGCCGCACATCGCGCCGGTTTCACACGCGGCGCTGAGCAGCGACGCCGTCTTTGCCTGGATCAGCATCTCATAGTCCTGCTCGGTGAACGAGAGAGCGTCCAGCGCGGCGAGCTGGCGCATCTCGCCAATCGTGAGCTGGGTGGAGACACGCGTGAGCACGCGCATCAGGTCCAGATCACCGAGGCTGACCAAGGCTTCCAGCGCACGCGAATACAGGAAGTCGCCCATGATCACACTCACCTGATGACTGAAGAGCGAGTTCACGGTCGGCAGTCCGCGACGCATCGCGGAGTGGTCCACCGAGTCGTCGTGCACGAGCGACGCGAGGTGCATCAGCTCGAGCACCGCCGCCAGCGTCACGACGCGTTCCTCCGGCGCCTCGGCCGTCTCGCTCGCGAGCAGGGCGAGTGTTGGGCGAAACATCTTGCCGCGAATCTGGAGCAGATGACTGCTCACCTGCTTGATCAGCGGCAGGTCGGCCGACACGACGCGCCGCATCTCCGTGACCACCGCCTCGAGCCGCTCTCGCACCGGCGCCTGGATCTCGCGCAGCGCGGCGGTCGCAGGAAAGCGCGTGCGCGCGACGGCACTGCTCACGAGACTGCACCTTCGACGGCGGAGAGCCGTTCGCCCACATCCTGGAACTGGATGTCGACGACGAACACGCGCTGGTAGTACTCGATCGCGGCGTCGCGCTGGCCACGCTCCTGCGCACAGCGGCCAAGAAGATACAGCACGCCGATGAGCTGATTCTCGCTCATTCCCGGCTCGTGCAGAGCACGCCCGAGAATCGTCGCCGCCATGGGATACTGTTCCTTCTCGATGAAGCAGAGTCCAAGCGCCTCGTACGTCGGCACGCGGTTGGCCGGAGCACGAAGCGCCTTCTGAAACTCCGAGATCGCCTCGTCGAGCAGACCCATTTCCTTGTACGCGACGCCGAGGTCGTAGTGGCTCTGATGATCCTCTTCGTCGACGTTCTCGGAGATGCCCTGCTTGAACTTCTTGAGCATGTCCTGGAAGTCCGCTTCCTCGTCGCCGGTTGGCGCCTGTTCGTCGACGACCATGCGCGTATCCTTCGGCGCTTCGTCGTCACGGAGCCAGTCGCCGAGGTTGATGTACTCGTCGGCGGAGGTCGCGGCCGGCGCGGCCGGTGTCGTCAGGGCCGGTATGCTGACGCGAGACATCCGCTTCGTCTGGCGCGCCTTTGGGGGCGGGGCAGCGGGCTCCGGCACAGGCTCCGGCTCGGGAAAGTTTTCGAGCGCCGCCTGCGCGCGAAGATCGTCGGGCGAGAGATCGATGACGCGCTGGTAGATCGCGCGCGACTTCTCGACCTGACCGGCGCGGAAGAGCGCGTCGGCGAGCTGCAGATACGCTTCGATCAGGCGTCCGCGCTCATTCGTGCGGAAGGCATATTCGACACGCTTCTGATGATGGCGGACGGAGCCCGGATTGAGCAGGACGATCTCGTCGGCGAGCTTGGACGCGGCAGCGAGATCGTCATTCCGCTCCAATCCGACCATCGCCGTCTCGAGCTCGCGGAGCCCGCCTTCACGATCGCCAGACTCGAGCATCGCCTCCGCGAGACGACGCCGCAGCGCGTGATCCTCCGGGTCCGCCTCTGACAGCGCCAGCAGCAGATCGACGTCCTGCGCCGCGATGACGGTCGACTGGCGTCGCGCGGCAGGCGGTGTCTGAATGATCTCGAGATCGCGCTCGGCGACCGCGCCGGTGACCGCGCCGGTGATGCTTGCGTTGGCCTCGCCCGGCAGCGGCAACTGGATGTCCATCAGCGGGAGGGCATCGGCCGCCCCCTGAATGGGCGTGCCGCGAGCCGGCGTGCCCTCGGGCATGATCAGCTCGAGATCGCCACCGATCGTCGAGCCATCGTCCTCGGCAACCGGCTCCTCGCCATCCTCGTCCACGAGCATGGGAAGCCCGAGGAGCGACGGACGGGAGGGACGGTGCGGCGGAGGCGGTGGCTGGTCGAAATCGGGAGGGCTCAGGTCGATCTCCCCGAAATCCATTGCGGCCGCTGGCCTCTTCTCCGAAACCCGCGCCGGCTGCAGATCGAAGTCGAGCAGATCGTCGGCGACCGGGACGGCCGCGTGCGGTGCGGGCGGCACGACGAGCTCCGGCGCAAAGCTCGTCGGCTCGAAGTCGAGCAGCGCGCTCGACGGCTCGGGCGCGGAAAACACTGTCGTCTCGAGTCCTTCGAGCAGGCTGCCTCCCACCACAGCGCCGCTGCTTCGCTCGAACTCGTCGGCGCGTGTCACGCCGTCGAGCACGGCCGGCTCGAGCACCGGCGTCTCGAGAATTTCGGCGATCGGTTCGGGCGCGGCGGCAATCGGCGGAGCGGGAATCGGCACAGCAGAAATGATCGGCGGCGCATGCGCATCCACCACCACCGCCGGAGGGCGAACCTCTTCCATCTCGCCGGTATCGATCACTTGGAGCCCGAGCGTCGCGCGCTTGGCCGCATGCGAGCTGCGCTTGGAAGGCGCGTTGTCGTTGAGGTCGAGGAAGACGAGGTCGGCGGCGGACCGGCTCGGCGCGTCGCCTAGCGCGCGCGGCTCGGAGGTCGGGTCGATCGCCTTCATGCGCTCGACCGTCGCGCGCGCTTCGGCGGTGCGTCCCTCGTGCGAGTAGCGCACGTAGAGGAGCTGGAGCTGCTCGATCGCCTCGACGCCACGCCCTTGCTTCGAGAGCTGCTCGGCCAGCATGAGGCGGATGTCGTCCTGGTCGGGACAGAGGTCCGCGAACTCCTTCAGCGCGCGGAAGGCCTCGTCGATCTTGCCCGACGCCTGCATGCGATCGGCATACTCGAGGAAGTTCTTCTTGGCGTCGCCCTTGAAGCCCTTCTGCGCGCTGATCTTTCCGAGCTTGTAGTACACACTCGCCCGTCCGGGCGAGTTGCGCAGGATCTTGTTGCAGAGCGCGATGGCGTTGTTGTGGAAGCCGCCGTCGGCGTAGCGATCGACTGCCTGCTCGTAATAGTCGACGGCGTCGCCGACGCTCCCCTGCTTCAGGTAGAGGTCACCAACCCGGTTGAACAGCGCAACATCGACTTCCTCATCCGACGAGTCGAAGCCGTCGAGGATCTCGACGTACACCGCCAGCGCCTTGTCGAACTGCTTCTTCAGCTCGAACTCGGCTGCCTTTTTCTTGAGCTTGGCGACAGCTGGCATCAGGGGCGATTGGGCTCGGCAAGGGTCGTCCCCGGCCTCTCGACAGAGGGGGGATTAGACGCGAAAAGTTAGCGCTAAGTCATGGACGTGACAAGGTTTGCCGCGTGCCCACGACGCTCGGCAACGCCCTGCACCGTACCAGTACGGAATCTCCCGTACGTCACTGACGTCCCACAGCGCGATGTCGGCGGAGAATCCAGCAGCCAATTGTCCCACGCTGTCAGCGACGCCAAGTGCCGCTGCACCGTTCACCGTTCCCGCCACGAACGCCTCAGCGACCGACATCCGGAGCTGACTGACGCCGAGCGTGAGCACGAGAGGAAAGTTGGTCGTCGGCGAGGTGCCGGGGTTGAAATCCGTGGCGAGCGCCACGGGCACACCTGCCTCGATCATGCGCCGCGCTGGCGCGTGCGAGGACTTGCCGAGGAAGAGCATCGTGCCGGGTAGAAGCGTCGCAACGGTTCCTCCAGCGGCGAGGGCGGCGATTCCTTCATCACTCACGGCGGCGAGATGATCGGCGGACGTCGCGTGCAGCTCGCCGGCGAGCTCGGCGCCGCCCCCCGCCGTGAGCTCATCCGCGTGCAGCTTGATCCCGAGGCCGGCACTGCGCGCGGCGCCGAGAATCTCACGCGATTCCTGCACGGTGAAGACGCCGGGCTCACAGAAGACGTCGGCAAAGCGTGCGAGGTGCTCGCGCGCGATGATCGGAAGCATCTCGTAAATCAGCAGATCGAGATACTCGCGTCGTCCGTTGGCGCGTTCGCGATAGTCGAGCGGAATCTCGTGCGCGCCGAGCCAGGTTGGCACGATGCGCATGGGCAACGCGCTGGCGAGCCGGCGCACGACGCGCAGCGTCTTGATCTCGTCGTCGAGCGAGAGACCGTAGCCTGACTTCACCTCGACCGTGGTGACGCCCGAGGACGCGAGGGAGCGCAAACGCGGCTCGGCGAGCGCGAACAGCTCATCTTCAGAGCGCGTGCGAAGATCGCGCACGGACGCGTGAATGCCTCCGCCGCGGCGCGCGATCTCCATGTACGGGACGCCAGTGGCGCGAAGCTCCTGTTCTTCGTAGCGCGCACGGCCGAAGATCGCGTGCGTGTGCGAGTCGGCGAATCCGGGAGTGAGCACGCCGCCGGCGCAGTCGACGATCGTCGCGTCGCGATGTGTCGCCCGCAGCGAAGCCTCGTCGCCGACGGCGGTGATCCTGCCGCGCTCCACCAGCACCGCGACGCCACTCCGCACGCCGGCGTCGGCCATCTCGCTTCCGCGGCGCGCGCGCGCCGGACCTGCGCAGGTCACCGTCTGCGCGGCGTTGACGAAGAGCAGGTTGTCGCCGCTCATGCGATCGCGTGCGGCCGGCCCATCACGTCACGCACGCGCGAGAGACGAAGCGGAGCCTGCGCCTCGCCTCGGCAGGCGTAGAAGCAGGCATTGCAGTCGATCGGTGCGTACGCGCGGAAGTCGCGCCAGTGAAAGTCCGTCGGGAAGTCGGGGCACCGCTTCACGTGTCCCATGGGGTCGATGTGAATCGTGCGCTGGCCAGAACGACAGGGCTCGGTGATCTCGCCGCGCACCCACCGCGGAATCTGCTCGAGGTAGGCGTCGGAGTTCGTGATCACGCCGCGATGACGATGCTTCAGATCGAGAAGGCGCGCAACGGCGTCGTCGAGCGCCGCATGCAGCGGGGCGCTCAGCAGATGATTGCGGTTGCCGTTCTTCGCGTCGCTGTAGACGCTGAAGTTCACGCCGCAGCCCAGCGACGCGGCGCGCACGACGATTGGCATGAGCTGATCGAGGTTGTCATCCTTGATGACGGTGTTGAAGCGGATGTTGTCGATGCCACGCGCGCGCATGCCGTCGACGGCGTTGAAGATCTTGTCCGTGAGGCCGGGAATGCCGCGCGCCGCATCGTGGCGTCCGTCCAGATAATCGAGCGAGATGTTGAACTGGTGAATGCCGGCATCCCACAGCGACGCGGCGCGCTCCGGCGTGAGCATGCCGCCGTGCGTGATGAGCGTGACGTACTTCAGCCGCACGGCAGCATCCACGGCCGCGACGATCTCCTCCAGGTCGTGGCGCAGCAACGGCTCGCCACCGGTAAACGTGACGAGCATCGGATTGAAGTGCCGTGCGGCGTCGGCGTACGACTCGAGCTCGTGCTTGCGCGCATCGGCCGGCGTCTTCCAGTAATCACAGAAGCCGCAGCGCGCGTTACAGCGGAGGGTCACCTCGAAGTGGACGAGGAGGGGGCGCTTCCGCAGCGTGAGCCACGCATATTTCGAGAGAAAAAGCGGGACGTGCCAGGGCCTGAACCGCGCCGAGAGCACTACCGCGCCATCGGAATGACGATGCCGGTACGTGCGGCAGTCTCGCGCGCGAGGTCGTATCCCGCGTCGGCGTGACGTGCGACGCCGATGCCGGGATCGTTGGTGAGCACACGCTGCAGACGCTCGCGCATTTCCGGGGTTCCGTCGGCGACGATCACCTGCCCCGCGTGCAGCGAGTTGCCGATACCAACGCCGCCGCCGTGATGGAACGACACCCAGCTCGCGCCGCTCGCGACGTTGAGCAGCGCGTTGAGAATCGGCCAGTCGCTCACGGCATCGGTGCCGTCCTTCATCGCCTCCGTCTCGCGGAAGGGCGATGCGACGCTGCCGGTATCGAGATGATCGCGTCCGATGACGATCGGCGCCGACAGCTCGCCGCTCGCGACGAGATCGTTGAGGGCGACGCCGAATCGCGCGCGGTCACCCTGCCCCAACCAGCAGATGCGCGCGGGCAGTCCCTGAAAGTGGATGCGCTCGCGCGCGAGCGTGATCCAGCGCCTGAGATGTTCGTCGTGCGGGAAGAGCTCGAGCACCAGCTCGTCGGTGCGCGCGATGTCCTTCGGATCGCCAGACAGCGCGACCCACCGGAAGGGTCCCTTTCCCTCGCAGAAGAGCGGCCGGATGTACTCGGGGATGAAGCCCGGAATATCGAACGCATCGGTCACGCCGGCATCGAAGGCGACGGTCCGGACATTATTGCCATAGTCGAACGTCACCGCGCCCGCGCGCTGAAGGGCAAGCATCGCGCGCACATGACGCACCGCCGTCGCCGTGCTGCGCGCGACGTACTCGCCCGGATCGCGCTCGCGCAGCTCCGCGGCCGCGTCGAGCGACATGCCATCGGGGATGTAGCCGCGCAGCATGTCGTGCGCGCTCGTCTGATCGGTGAGGACGTCGATCTGCACGTTGCGTTGCGCCAGCGCTTCGAGCGCGGGCGCGGCATTCATGACGACGCCGATCGACAGTGCGCGGCCCTCGCGTCTCGCCTGGTCGGCGAGCGCGAGTCCTTGATCGAGTGACGACGCCTTCACGTCGCAGTAGCCGGTGGCGAGCCGCTTCTCGATGCGCGAGTCGTCCACGTCGAACGCGAGGACGACGGCACCATGCATCGTTGCCGCCAGGGGCTGGGCACCACCCATGCCGCCGAGTCCCGCCGTGACGACGAGCCGGCCGGCGAGCGAGCCGCCAAAGTGGCGCTGCGCGACGGAGCCGAAGGTCTCGTACGTGCCCTGCACGATGCCCTGTGAGCCGATGTAGATCCACGAGCCTGCCGTCATCTGGCCGTACATCATCAGGCCCTGTCGCTCGAGCTCGCGGAAGTGCTCCCACGTTGCCCAGCGTCCGACGAGATTCGAGTTCGCGATGAGCACGCGCGGTGCGCCGGTATGCGTGCGAAACACCGCGACCGGCTTTCCGCTCTGCACGAGCAGCGTCTCGTCATTCTCCAGCTTGCGCAGCGACGCGACGATCGCGTCGAACGCCTCCCAGCTTCGTGCGGCGCGACCCGTTCCGCCGTACACCACGAGATCGTCGGGCCGCTCGGCGACGTCAGGATCGAGGTTGTTCATCAGCATGCGCAGCGCCGCTTCCTGCTGCCAGCCCTTGCAGGAGATGATGGTGCCGCGGGGTGCGCGCACGGGACGAGCGCCCGAGACGATGGTAGAAGCGACGGCGGTCATCCTGCTCTGACGCTCGCGGTGAAGTGTCCGCGCTCGATGGCGTCGGCGAGGACGTGAATGTCGGTGGAGAGCACGCGATCCTGGCCGAGCGGCGCGACGAGCTCGCGCACCAGACGCTGGCCTGTCGCGGCGCCGCGACCGGCCGTGAGTGGCAGGCGGTAGTCCAGCCCCTGCGCCGCGCACATCAACTCGATGGCGAGAATGTTCCGCACATTGCCGACGATGCGGCGCAGCTTCCACGCGGCACCCATCGCCATCGGCACCTGGTCTTCCTTGTTGCCGTCGGTGGGAATGGTGTCCACACTCGCCGGGTGCGAGAGCACTTTGCACTCACTCGCGAGCGACGCGGCGGTCACCTGCGCCATCATGAACCCGGAGTTCACGCCAGCGTCCTGCGTGAGGAATGGCGGCAGTCCCTGATTGAGATCGGGATGCACGAGCCGATCGATTCGGCGCTCGGCGATCGTCGCCAGATTGGTCAGCGCGATGGCCAGGAAGTCGAGGGCCATCGCGACGGCCTGGCCATGGAAGTTCCCGCCGCTGAGCAGCTCACCCGTGTCGGCGAACACGAGCGGATTGTCCGTCGCCGCGTTGAGCTCTCTGCCGATCACACCGGCGCAGAAGTCGATCGCGTCGAGCACCGGGCCATGCACCTGCGGCATGCAGCGCAGCGCATAGGGATCCTGCACGCGCGGATCGTTGTCGCGATGCGACTCGCGAATCTCGGAGTCCTTGAGCAGCTCGCGGAGCAGCGCGGCGCTCGCGGCCTGCCCGAGTTGTCCGCGCGCCTCCTGAATGCGCGCATCGAACGCGACGGGAGTTCCCATCAGGGCCTCGAGCGACATCGCACCGGCGAGGTGCGCCACCTGCCAGAGCCGATGCGCATCAACGACGGCGAGTGCGGCGATGGCCGTGTGCGCCTGCGTGCCGTTGATGAGCGTGATTCCTTCCTTGGGACCAAGCCGCACCGGCTCGATGCCCGCGCGCGCGAGCAGCGTCGCGGCGTCGCCGGTCTCACTGCCCTGATGCAGCGGCCCTTCGCCGATGAGCGCGAGCGCGAGATGCGCCAGCGGCGCGAGGTCGCCGCTCGCGCCGACACTGCCCTGTTCCGGCACCGGCGGATAGAGTCCGGCGTTGAGCATCGAGGCCAGCGTGTCGACGAGCACCGGCCTCGCGCCCGAAAAGCCCTTGGCGATGACGTTCGCGCGAAGCAGCATCATCGCGCGCGCCTCGCGTTCCGGCAGGAGCGGACCGACGCCGCAGGCGTGACTGCGCACGAGGTTCACCTGGAGCTCATTGAGACGATCGCGCGGGATGGCGACGTCGGAGAGCTTGCCGAACCCCGTGGTGACACCGTAGGCGACGGCGTTTCCGGCGACGAGCGCCGAGACGACGTCGTTCGCGCGCACCATTCTCGCGCGCGCCGATGGCGCGAGCTCTACGGATGCGCGGTGGAGTGCGACGGCGACGACGTCGTCGAGCGTGAGAGAAGATCCATCGAGGATCACGGCGGTGAGCATACGGGCAATGTCTGCGACGCGCCCCGAGTATTCAAGGGCGCTATTGGCCCAGGCGCAGATCTACCGCCCCAGCCCCTCATTCCGATACGTGGCCTTGTGGTAATCGAACTTCAGCTCCGGCTCCGCCTTGAGCGAGACATTGAAAGTGAAGGCGAAGCTGCCGTTGGGCGATTGCGTAAAGGCGAAAATCGCGCGCCAATCGTGCAGGTCGCGCTGCAGCGACACGATCTGGCTCGCAAAATTGTGCGCTTCGAAGTCGTACCCCGTCGACCAGCTCGCGGCCCAGCGCTCGGTGAGGTTGAATCTCAGGTCGCTGTTGAGCGACGTCGTAGCCGGCGTGAGGTAGATGGTAGAGCCCGGCAAGTCGGAGCCGATCGGCTTTTGGGGTGACGGATTCGTACGTGCGTTCGCGACGCACTGGTCGTATTGCAGTCGCAGCACTGGCGTATTGAGCAGCGCGCACTGCAACGCCGGATCGAACTGCACGACGTTGCGCCCGGTGACGGGCCGCTGCCGAGACGACGTGAAGCTGAACGACGCTTGCCACCCCTTCGTCGTCGGGGGAAGGAACGCCGCGCTGCGCGCAGCGCGTCCGGCAACGGGCTGCGACGCGATCTGTGCCGCATAGCGATCGTCACCCGCCGGCTGGAGGTGGTCAGCGCCAGGATCAGTCGGAGGCACCGCCTTCCCGAAGATCCGGGAGAACACGGCGAATGGATTCGCGGTGTTGCTGAATGCGAACGCAGCGGTGATGCTCTCGCGATACGGCTTGAACTTGGCGGAGTCGCTCAGCGTCGAGCCCTCGAAGAGTGAGTAGTGGACGCCGACGTCGACGCCGGGTAGCAGATCGGAGCGAGCGGTATAGCCGAAGTTCTGGGTCGTCAGCCCGCGAATGGGCGAGTGAGTGAAGCGCGCCCGCTCGAAGTCATAGGCGAGCGGTTCGAAGTTGAGCGAGAGCAGCTTGAGCTTTTCGCCGGCCTCGGGATTCGAGTCGTTCCTCGACCGCAGCTTCGCCTCGAAATTCGTGGAGAGGCCGAAGGAGAGCGAGTTCTGCTTGAGGGCGCCGAGATAGCCCGTCGTATCGCGGTTCGTCGTGCTGTACTTCGACTGGCCCACGGCGGCGAGATACTCGTTGCTCACCGCCTTGAACGGCGCATACAAGTAGCTGATCGTCGGCGAGATGGAGTGCCGAATGGCTTGAAAGGGTCCGAATGGAATCTGATCGAAGATGTGGAAGAGTACGGGCGCGGCGGATAGCCCCAACGTCGGCCGCTTCGTCTGGCACTGCCACTGACCGCCCGTGCGCTCGTTGCGAAGGCAGAGCGGACCGCCGTCCACGTTCGAGAACGACAGCGACTGCGTGAGGTTGAGGTTGTTGCGCGCAAGCGCGGGAAGAGTAAATGACGGGTTCCAGTTGATTTCGCTCTTGTACGTCTGCGCGTAGATGCGCTCGGTCTGCACACCATCGACGACGCCGGTGACGATTTCGAGCCCCGGAAAATCATTGAGTGCCGTCGAAACGCTGATCTGGTTGCCGATGTTGTAGCCGAAGATCGTGATCGGCGTATCGAAGCTGAGCTGGCTCGTCCGCGCACTCCGCCTGAGCGTATCACCAAAAATCGTGTCCACTCCCGCGATGGTCTTCCCCGTGCGCACCAGCAGCCCGAGCTTCGAGGGCTGATCGATCCCCAGATTCTGCGACGAGGAATAGCTGAAATTCGGCGTCCAGGTGAGCCAGCTCCCGAGGTTGAGCGGGCTCGTCGTGACGCTCAACGTTGGAAAGTTGCGATCGAGCTGCGTGCGGCCGGGATACTGCTTCTGCGACCCGCCGAGACTGATCTGCGCCGGTCCGATCTTCTGCTGATAGTTGGCCTGCGATGCGATCGTCGCGAGCGACGAATACGGATTGATCGTCAACTGCCGCTGGAGAAACGTATTCTTGACAAGATTGACGTTCAGCGAGAGCGAGCTATTCCGGGTGAACTGCTGCTGGTGCCCCCAGCTCAGCGCCGTGTTGTTCGCGCCGCCCGTGCGCGTTTCGCTCAGCGCGAGGTTGCCCGTCACGTACCGCTCGAGCCACCGATAGCGGAACTCGCCGTTGTAGCGCATGTATCCGGCGTCGCCGGAGAGAAGTCCCGCCTCTCCCGCGGAGCTCCGCCAATCGAGCGACACCTGTGTGTCGAGGTAGTCGTTGAGCGCGAAGTAGTACCCTAGCCCTTCCACGTTTCGGCGGTACGATGGGCTGTTGCGAATGATGTCGCTCACGCCGACGTTCGGCGCGATGATGCCGCTGCGCCGCCCACTCCGAATGTCCTGGAACAGGAAGGGAAGCCACATCACCGGCACGTCGCCGATGTAAAGAATCGCTGGCCGAGCGACGACAAACGAGCCGGTGCGCTTGATCTCTTTCGCCTTGAAGTAGTAGTCGGGAATGGAGTCGTCGCAGGCCGTGACGGTGCCGTTACTCAGGTAATACGTCGCGTCGTTGGGGCTGCGCACCGAGTCCTTCGACGCGGCGACGGTGACGTGCTCGCCCGTGATGGTCAGCGTCTCACCGCTCTGCGGAATCTGCGTCTTGAGGCCCGCGACGGACGCTCGGCGGTTCACGAGGTCGTACGTTGCCGCCCCCGAGCTCAGAATCGGCGCCTGTCCGGGAGACACGAAGACGTTCTTCCGCTTGTTCTTGTCGGTGCCGACGGTTATTGAGTTTCCGGACCCGCGATAGGTGATCGTATCGGACTTCACGAGCTGCGAGTCGCGCTCGGCGATCGCCTTTTCCGTGAGCTGAAACGCGCGCGTCAGGGCATCGAACGTAATGATGTTGCCCTGATAGCGGGTGACGGTGTAGCCCGGCGTCGCGAGCAGGCGCTGCATCACGGAATCCGGAGCGGCGAAGTTGGCGCGTGCAACCGTGTCGCGTCCCGTGAGTGTGTCGCCGCGCGCACGAAGCGAGTCCGCCCGCGTGCGAAGCGTGTCGCCACGAGGCGGCGCAGTCACCGGCTTCGCCGGTGGCCGCACCGGCACCTGCGCGCGCGCCATCGACGCGAGCCCTGTGCACGACCCGACCAGCAGCAGGAGCAGCACCCGAATGTGCTTCACGCCAACGCATCTCCGGCTTCGTCGGCGAGCCGCTTTCTCTGCTTCGCGCGATAGACGAGGAACGACAGCGCAATGCTCAACTCATAGAGCAGGTACAGCGGCACCGTCAACGCGATCGAGGAGATGACCAGATCGCCCGGCGTGATGAACGACGCGGCGACGTACGAGCCGACAATCGCGTGACGCCGGAACTTTGCGAGAAAGTGCGGCGTGACGATCCCGAACACGGACAACAGCAGGATCACGATCGGCAGCTCAAAGAGCTTGGTTCCGTTCAGGAACGGGAGAATCGGTCCCTGGAGCCACGTGAGCACGTCGAAGTTGAACACGATGACGAAGCCGATGACGACGCCCACGACGAGCGCCGCCAGCGACCAGATGATCCGCCAGCGCAACTCCTCGAGATGGTCGAGAAAGGGCATCTCGGCCGCATTCTTCATCGTCGTCTGCTCCACTGCCGCCTATCGAATGGACCGCAGTTGTTCTTTCGCGAGTGCGGCTTCATCCGAGCGAGGATAGTTCTTGATGATCCGGTCGAACGCTGCCCGTGCCGCGGCCGACTGTCCGGCCGCCTTCATGGAGAGAGCACGCTTGTAGAGCGCCGTCGCCGCCTTCGGCGACTTGGGGTACCGCTGAATGACGAGCCCGTATACCGAGTCAGCCGCCACCTGGTTCCGTTCTGCCGCGAACGTCTCCGCAATGAAGACCATCGCCTCGGGTGCATCTTCCGTGTTGGGATAGTTCCGCAACAGCTCCTCGAAGCCATTTCGCGCGACGCCAGTTGCGCCTCGGCGAAGCTGATCGAGCGAGCTCTGGAAGAGCTGTGCCGGACCGGGCGCCGCGGGTGCCGGATGCGTCATGTCGCCGGGCGTCGCCGGCACGACACCCGCCTGATTGTTGCGCTCCTCTAGCGAGGCCCGCAGCTCCTGGACCCGGCGCTGGCCCTGCCCGCTCAGCTCCTGGAGCTGCAGTATCTGGCGGCCCATCTCGTAGTGGTCGTTCTGCACGTCGCCCTGCAGCTTGGCGAGGCGCGAGCTGACGACGCGAACGGAATCGTTGTTCCGGGCGATCTGCGCCAGGATCTGTTCGATGGCGCGGTCCATCTGCGCGCGCTGCGCTTCGCTATTGCTCGCGGCAGCCTGGCTCATCGTGTTGAGCTGGTTCTGCAGCAGCGCGACATCGCCCTTGGAGGCGAGACAGCCCGCGAGCACGAGCGCCGACAGCGGCGCAAAGCGGCCCGCGCGCATCATGACCGTGGGCGCGCGAGGGCGCCGGAGGCGTTGCCCGCTACGAACTCGGCGCGACGGTTTTGCTGGTACGACGCTTCATCTGTACCCTGCACCGCCGGCTGCGAGTCACCAAGACTCTGCGCCGTAAGGCGGCCCTCCTCAACGCCCTTGCTCACGAGATACCGCTTCACCTGCGCCGCTCGGCGCTGGCCGAGCGCCAGATTGTACTCCGCGGTGCCCTGCTCGTCGGTGTGACCCGTGATAGCGAGAGTCACGGCGGCATTCGCCATGAGGATCGCGGCCTTGCCGTCGAGAATGACGTGGGCCTCGTCGCGGAGCTGATCCTTGTCGTAGTCGAAGTAGACGGCTTGGGAGAGATTCTGTCTCAGCACGTTCTGCACACGTTGCGCGTCGGCGTCGGTAGCCGAGCCTCCACGCGCATTGGCGAGCGAATCAGCCCGGCGGTGCGCGGCCTCCGCGGCGATCGAGTCGGCGCGACGGCGCGCAGCCTCCGCGGCGATCGAGTCGGCGCGACGCTGCGACGCGGCATTGTCCGCGAGCGCAACAGTGGTAGGCGCGGGCGCGGGCGCGGGCTCCGGCTTCTTGCGGCACGCGCCGAGCCATGCTGCGCCGAGAAGTACGACGAATGAAAGAACGATGCGACGGGTCATGCAGGTCTCCGAAGTGGAAGAGTCGGCAAGCGGTGACTCGGGATACTCAGTTGGACGACAGGCGAGGCGACCATGCAGGGTTCCGTGCCTCACCCGCACCGCGCGTGAGCTGGCGCGAGCGGCTAGTTTCGACGTCGAGCACCCAGAGCTGCTTCACCCCGCTGCGATTCGACGTGAAGGTCAGATGCCGGCCGTCGGGCGCCCACGACGCGTCCTCGTTGCGACCATCGCTCGTGAGCTGCTTGAGCCCGCGATCGCGGAGACTGATCGTCATGATTTGAAAGGTTCCGCCAATCTTCGAGTGAAACGCAACGGACCCGCCGTCGGGCGACCAATCGGGGGCCGCGCGATGCGCGTTTTCACCGAACTCGAGTGGCGTGAGCAGATCGACGTTCGTCCCATCGGCATCCATCGTATAGATCTCGGGATGGCCCGCGCGGCCCGACATGAACGCGATGCGGCGCCCATCAGGACTGAAGCTCGGCGAGACGTTGTCGCTGCCGCGCCCCACGGAGAGCCGGCGTCCGCCGCCCCCGGTGACGGGCGCGATGTAGATGTCGACGCCGTCATCCACACCGTGACCGTAGACGACGCTCGAGCCATCCGGAGTGAAGACCGGCGAAATGAACACCCCGCTTCCCCCGGCGACCGTGCGCTCTCGTCCAGACGACAAATCCTTGACGACGACTTGCGACGGGATGAGGGTGGTGTAGGTGATCATCGTTCCGTTCGGATGCCAGGCGGCGGAGAGCGGCGTTCCCGTCTCTGCGACCAGCACCATCTGCTCGCCGTCGCTATCTACGGCCCACAGGCGATTCGCGCGCGCGAACAGCACCCGCGTGCGCGCGATACCGCGCGTCCCCGTGAATGACTCTTCGAGATCGTCCGACAGCCCGTGTAGCACGGCGCGCCATCCCCGCATTTGCGACATTGGCGGCGCGACGTAGTCCCGAATGAGCGCCGTGGTCTGCTTCGGCACGTCATACACCGCGAGATGCAGTCCCGTGGACGTCAGTGTCACCTGCACCGCCGCCGCCGCACCGAGCTTCGCGAGCACCCGCCAATTGGGCGACGCGGCGCGATTCGCTTCACCAAGCGCGCCGGCGTCGAGCTCGATCACGCTCACCCGATCGCCGAAGTCGAGGTCACGTTGAATAATGGCGCGTATCGAGTCGGCGCCGACGCCCTTGCCGGGCAGCACGACGACGCCCGGCCTCGCGCCGGGATCGTAGGTGAGGCCGATGCGAACTCCACGCGTCGTATCCTGCGCGACGAGCGGAGCCGAGATGAGGAGCAGCGCGCCGAGCGCGCGGCGAATGATCATGAGCGACATTACCGAATGAGACGTGGGTCGAAGCTGAAGATCACCGGAAGCACGTCGTCCGAGAATCCCTGCGGCAGGGGACCAAATGCATGCGACGCCAACTCGATGGCCGCGAGCGCATCCTGATCGAATGAGTACACGGACGACCGTTTGGTGAGACGCGACCCGGCGACCGTTCCGTCGCGCCGAATCATGAACGCGACCTCCGCCGTCAACGCACCTCGTGCCGACGGCTTGAAGTTGAGCGCGATCTGCCGCACGATGTTCGTTAGATACACGGGATACGGAAATGCGATCCCATCGGCCTTCACGTTGGCGACGTCGGCGCCTCGGCCGCCCTGTGGTCCACCGCCCGCGACAGGTGCGGCCGAGGAAGCGGGAGCGGCCGGCGCGGCGTTCGGAGTGGCCATTTTCGCCGTCCGAACAGGTGGCGTCTTGGAGGGCGCTTTCATGCGTGCCGGCTCGGGCGTCTCTCGTGCGAGAGGAGCGGGCTTCGACGTGGGAGGCGTCCGCGTGACCACGGGCGGAGTGGGCTGCACGACGCCGATCTGGCGCGGGCCTGCCGGCGCCGCGATCAGGCTCACCTTGTAAATGGGCGCCGTCGGAGCGTGGGGAGCCGTTCGGACGACGAGAAAGGCCGCGCCCGCCAGGATATGCAGCGTGACGGACAGGGCGAGCGGGGCGCGCAACGAAAAACCGTCGTGCGCCGCCACCGCGCTCACTTGGCGTTCTCCGGATCGGTCATCAGTCCGACATCGTTGACTCCGGCCGCGCGCATGATCGCGATTACCTTCATCACGACGCCATACGGCACACTGGCGTCGCCTCGCAGATACACGCCGTCGCTCGTGCGCTTCGACGCGAGCGAGCGAAAGGCCGAGCGGAACTCGGAGAGCGTCATTCGCGTCTCGTCCACGTAGACGGCGCCCGACCGATCGATCGTCACGACCATTCCGCTCTTCGGGTCGAGCGGCCTCGCCTCGGCTTTCGGCAGCGCGACGTCTACCCCGCCCTGCATCATCGGCGCGGTGATCATGAAGATGACGAGCAGCAGGAGCATCACGTCGATGAGGTTGACGACGTTGATCTCTGCGTTGAGCGGCATCTCGCGCCGGCGGCGGCTCACCCTAGGCGCGCCCTTCGCGCACGAGCATCGCGATCACCGTCGTGCCGAATCCCTCGAGCAGGTTGTCGAGGCGGTTCAGCCGGTTGGCGAGAATGTTGTAGCCGAAGGTCGCGGGTATGGCGACGGCGAGCGCGGCCGCGGTTGCGATGAGCGCGGCGGCGACCCCCGGCGCGACGGCGGCGAGATTACCCGATCCGCGCGTCGCGATTCCGAGAAATGCGGTGATCACACCGAGGACGGTGCCGAGCAGGCCGATGAGCGGACTCGCCGACCCGATCGTCGCGAGCCAGGGCAGAAAGCGTCCGAGCCGGTCGCGCTCGGAGAGCGCTTCGGCGTCGAGCACAAGCCGTAGCGTCTCGACGCGCGAGGCAGCCGCCGTGGGCGAAAACTGAGCAACCGAATCGTCGGAGAACGAATCTCTCGGACGCGACGGCGCGACTTCACCGACGAATTGCAGCGCTCGCAGCAGCAGCCGCTGCGCCGCATTCGGCGCCGCGTGCCTGGCCGCCTCGCCCGCGGCCGCGAGCCGCGAAGCGCGCTCGACCTCGCGCGCGAATGCCGTCGCCAGCCGCAGCGACCTGGAGAGCTCGCGTCCCACGCCGAACATGATGGCCCAGCTCACGAGGGAGAGCACGATGAGAATGCCGAGCACGACGTGTGTCTCCGTGCCCGCGCTCATGACGAGATCCTTCGCCGTCGTGGGAACCGCGGTACCCACCTGCAGCAGTGCGATCATGCCCGCTCCCGCGCTGGGCTCTTCGGCCTCGACGCCTTGCGCGCCTGGAACCACTCGAAGCTTCGCGCCAATCCCTCCTCGAGCGAAACCGCGGGGCGCCAATCGAGCTGCCGCGCCGCCTTGCTGACGTCGAGATACGAGGTGCGCTGTTCCCCCGGCCGCTCCGGCGCATGCTCGACCGCTACCGAAACGCCGGCGGCTTCAGTCAACGTGTTCGCGAGACGCAACACGTCGGTGGCAATACCGGTTCCGACATTGAATGCTCGCGTATCGAGCAGCTCGGTCTTCGGAAGTGCGCGCGTCGCGCCGCGATAGGTCGCGTCCACCACGTCGCCGACGTACACGTAGTCGCGCGTCTGCAGGCCGTCGCCGAACACCGTCATTGCCCTGCCGTCGAGGATGCGGCCGCAGAAGATGGCGACGACCCCGGCCTCACCGTGCGGATCCTGCCGCGGGCCGTAGACGTTCCCGTAGCGCAAGACGGCATACTCCAGACCGTGCACGCGACCGTAGTACGCCAGGTAGTGCTCGACGGCGAGCTTGGAGATCGCATACGGTGATTCCGGGTTCTTGCTGAACGTCTCGATGTTCGGTGGCACAGTGAAGTCCCCGTAGAGGACGCCACCCGTGGAAGAGAAGACGACTCGCGTGCCGGGCGAGTGCGCACGCACCGCCTCGAACAGGTTGAGCGAGCCGAGCACGTTTACCTGCGCGTCGAAGATCGGCTCCGCAACGCTCTTCCGCACATCCATCTGCCCGGCGAGATGCAGGAGGACGTCCGGCGCGAGCGTCCTGATCAGATCGGCCGCCGCCGCGTCACGGATGTCGAGCTCGTGAAAGGTCGCACCTTCCGGGACATTCTGGCGCTTGCCGTTGTACAGGTTGTCGATGATGTGCACCGCCCATCCCTCGGCGAGAAACCGGTCGGCAACGTGTGAGCCGATGAATCCTGCACCGCCAGTGATGAGCGCTGTCTTCATTCTTTCGGGTCCGTAGTGATGGATGGGGGCTGCTTCTCGTCCGGCGTGAATGCGAGTCGCTCGCGCACGTCGAGCGGCGCGCCATGATGGCTCACGCCGAGCACGATCACGGCCATTCGGCGAGCCGTTCCGAGAGCTGCCCGCGTTCGACCGCGTCGCAGAACTCGGCGTCGATCAGCTCGGGCGACTTCTCGCGCCAGCGATGCGCTTCGCCGCTCGCGATCATGCGCTTGCGCAGCGCGCTCAGATCGCTCAGCGCATCGCCGTAGCGCGCGTCAAAGCGCTCCGCGAGCGCGTCGCGAATGCGAACCGCCGCGGCCGGCACTCCGCCCGCACTCACACCGATCGTCAACGGCCCTCGGCGATGCGTCGCCATCATGGCGAAGTTGCCGTCGTCGGAATGGTCGGCCGCGTTCAGCAGACGGCTCCCGGCATCGGCGTCGCGCGCGACGTCGGCATTGACGGTGCGATCGTCCGTCGCGGCGATGATGAGCTGCGCGTCGCCGATGTCCGCGCTTTCGTAGGGACGGCGCTCGACGGCGAGGCCGCGCTCGACAACGAGATGCTCGAGTTCCTCGTCAAGCTTCGGCGCGACGATGCGCACCACGGCGCCCGCCTGCGCGAACTGCTTTGCCTTTCGCGTGGCGACGGCGCCGCCACCGACGACGAGCACGCGAAGCCCGCTCGCCTCGACGAGAATCGGAACGCCGCTCACAGGAACCGGCCTCCGCCATTCGTCTCCGTCAAGCTTAAGGCGACATAGAGCACCACGACGGCCGTGAAGCTCACACTCGAGTAGATCGCCGCGCGCCGAGCCTGCCATCCGCCCACGGAGCGCCCCAGCGCGATGCCGCTCACAGCGAGCCACGCGGCCATCGCCCACACGATCTTGGGCGCGCTCAGCTCGTGATAGGTGAGCGCGTACGTGATCGCCAGCACGACGCCGAGCGTGAGCACCAGCCAGCCCGCGATGGCGGCGACGTGGTTGACGCGATCGAGCGTCGCCAGCGGCGGAAAGAACCGGAAGATCGCTCCGAATCGCCGCGACTCGAGCTCGCGTCGCTCCACGAGATACATGCAGCCCGCCGCGGCCGCCGTTGCGAACGCGGCGATTCCGATGAAGCTGAGCACGATGTGCGCGAACAGCCATGCGCCTCGCGCACCCGCCGGCTCGTTGCCGGGCACGAGCCCGATGAGGTTCGCGCAGATCGTCGGAATGGCGGCGAGTGGCGCGGCGATGAGCGTAAGGCTCACGTCACGCGCGACGATCTCGACGATCAGCAGCGTGCCAGCAAGGACGAACCCGGCAAAGGAAAGCGACGGTCCCAGGCCGGTGAGCGGAAGCTGGCCGACCCGCTGCACGTAGGCGAGCAGGGCGGTCGCGTGCGCCAGAACGCCGACGGCGAGAATGGCGACGACGCCGCGCACTGGGGCCCCCACCGGACGCGCAAACGGCGTCGCGGCGAGAGCCGCGGCGCCGATATAGCAAGTGATGGCGATGAAGTGGGCGATCGCGGTCATGTCGGTCGCCTAATCTAATGCACGGACACGCGTTACGTCATTCCGACACGATCCGTCGCGAGCGGAACTCAGGGCATGCGTGCCGTGAGGCGCACACTCTCCCCAACGCGAATCGCCGGCTGCTGCTGCGAGGTGATCCGCGCGGTGCTTCCGTACGGCGTCACCCGGACGACCTGACCCGTCGCGATCGCCACCTCGGGGATCGCCGGACGCTCATCCTGGATCGCTTGTTCGCGCGGCCGGAAGATCTGCACCTCGTCGCCGATCCTCATGCCATCTCTCGACGAAAGGTCGAAGATCACGTCGTAATTGAGCGAGGGCAGCACGGCCGGGCGATAAATCGCGCGGATCTTCGTCGTTCTGGCGTCGCTGTACGGCGTCGGTCGCGATCTGGCGCCGGCACCGGTGGTGTCCAGTGCGATCACCGGCGCGTCGGCCTCGACCATCCCGTAGACCGCCAGCACTTCGACGATCGCTGCTTCGCCGTCTCGTGGAGCACGAACGACCTGCAGAAGGGCAGTCGGAATGACGACGGTTCCGAAATTCTCGATCGTCTCGCCGACCGTGTAGCTGATGAACTTCTCGTGCTCCGCAGCCGTGCTGCCGACGGGAGGAACCATCACCAGCTTGTCGAACATCTGGAAGTTCGTCGTCAGCCGGTCCTTGGCGATGCCGGGAATGTCGGCGCCGAAGAGAATCTTGCCCGCTCCGCGCGGCCCCTTCTCCGCCGCGACGAAGCTGGCACGGATCACGTCGCCGATCGCGACGTGAGCTGCCGGCGGGGGCGCGGCGACCATTCCCGCGGTGCTCGAGATGACCGCATGCTTGAACACGGTCGGACCCGCCTTGCTCGTCGGCTGCTCGGCAATCACCGCGGCCGGAGCCTGCCCGGGAAGACGCAGAATTTCGCCAGGGTAGATCCAGTGCGGATCTTCGATCTGATCGGTATTGAGCCGATAGATCGTTGGCCACAGGTACGGGTCTCCAAGGTACGTGTGGGCGAGGTCCCACAGCGTGTCTCCGCGCTTCACCGTGTGCGAAGCCGGCAGATCGGCGCGAACGTCCTGCGCGCGAACGACGGTGGCGGAGGCGAGGGAGAGGATGACGGCGGCGGGGATCGACCAGCCGAGACGAGGAATGTTCACGCGCTCAAGGGCTGCTGCGCCGTGTGCGGCGCATGGGAAACGTCGGATTCGACCGCCGACTGCGGCGGGACTGCTCACAGGACGATCGTTGGCCGAATGAGAAACCGGCCGGTCCGCGATAATAGTCACGGACCGGCCGGCGACACAACTGTAGAGGGGGGGCGCGAGTTGGCTCGCGTCGATTACCGGACGGTCATCGGCTGAGCTTCTCCAGGCTGTCCCGCACGGTGGACGCTCTCAGGCACCGTTTCCATTCTGCGCCCGCCTCGGCGTCGAATTCAGCCCACTTCGCGCTGTCCACGGCGGTCCCGAGGCGCTTCACGAGCGCCTTGTGCGCGTCGATGCCCTGCCAGCTGCCTTGCCACCCAACGGCGAAGGCAAACTCGTGCGCCGCGGCGAGCGTGTCTCCGCGCGCCAGCAATGCCTCGCCTCGCGAGTTGCGCCCACCCGTCGTCCCGCACCTCCCCGCCAAGTCGTCCAGCGCGACGCCGGAATCAGCCAGTGCAAGCGCGTGGGACGTCTGCCCATCGAGTAACGCGATACCGGACAGCGTGGACAGCGCGCCGGCCCGCCAGCCTCGGCAATAACGGTCTCTGCGCTGCTCCAACGCACTGCCACGAGACATCCACCGCGGCGGCCACTCGCAACGAGCTGCGAGGCCGGCGCGAAGCACGAGCGTCGCCTGGTCGCGAATCTCCCGGTCCGTGAGCCATTTCCGGTCGAAGTCCAGCGACAGGACGGGACCCTCGGTCCGCTGGAGCGACCGCAGGATCCATCGACGTTGCATGGCTGGGTCTCCGTAGCGCGTCACCAGCCCGTCGGCGTCCGAGACAGAGCGGACGGGGCCAGCGCCGGCGAGCTCATACAGCGTGTCGAGGAGCGGAAGATACGACCGAATCGAGTCCGCGGGCGGTTCCTTGAGTTCGATCTGATGCACCATGTTCGCGTAGTAGGGGAGCGAGCGCGGGTCACCCGGATGCTCGCGCACGAGCCTGCGCGTCCACTTCGCCGCTTCGCCCGGCTCCTGGATCTCGTTCGCGAAATCGATCATCGCGGCGAGGCGGCCCGCGTCGAGCGACGGCTGCTTCTCCAGCTTCGAGTTGAACGCGATGTACTTCCGTTCCGCTCCCTGGAAGAACTTGAACATGTCGGCGAAGATCCCTTCGCCACGATAGCGCTTGGCGGTTGCAAACCCGGCGGGATGCTCCGGGAAGTACCGCTGTAGCGTGTCGAGCACGCTGGCGTGCGCATTGCTTCCATACGGTACAAGCAGCGAGAGCGCTCCCAGAAGCGAGTTGAGCACCGGCCGCCCCCGGCTGTCGCCACCGACGAGGATCCACGAATACAACCCGTCGGCGTCATACTTCCACCCGGTCGGATCGACGACCAGGATCGACGCAGCCTTGAAGTCCGGTGGAACGGTGAAGTCTCCCACCATCGCCCCATCCGCCGCGCGATGCAGCGTCGCGAGTGAGTCGTAGTTGCCCCCGAAATAGAAATCCGTCCAGGCGCGCTTCGCGGCGGGCAGATACTGGCCGACGAGCATGATTTGATCGTAGCCAGCGAGCTTGGGCGTCGGGTTGAACCGCACATGCACCTTGCTTCCGGGCGCAGGCCGGAATGGCGTCATCGTCAGGCGGCTCGGCGCGCTTGCCTGCAGCGACGGAGTGCGTCCGGTCCCCAGCACGACCGCGATGAGCGCCGCCGCAGCGACGGCGAGACCGCCGCCGATGCGAGCGAGCGAGCGCTTCGTCGGAATCGGCCAGTGCCGGGTCGGGCGCATCGACGGCGCGACCTCCCAGGGCACTGCATCGGGGGGAGGCGTCTCACGAGGCTTTGCTGCTTCCTTCGCCGCTTGCACCGCCGCGGTCTCGATACGCGCCCACAGCCCGTCCGGCGCACTCTCGGTCTCGGCCTCGGACTCGCGCGCCGCCGCGCCGAGCCCGCGAATCTCGTTGACGACCTCCCTGCACTGCGCGCAGCGCGCCACGTGCCGTCCCACGCGGGTGCGGGCACCATCGAGCTCGCTCAGATCGGCGTACGCCGAAAGCGCGTCGAAGGTGGGATGGAGAACATTGAGCAGACCCTTCATCATCGTGATCCTCGGAGCAGGTCGCGCAGCTGGCGCCGCGCCCGGTGAAGTCGCACTTCGGAGTTGGCCGTCGAGATGCCGAGCAGCTCGGCGATCTCCGCGTGGTCGTAGCCCTCGACCTCTTTCAGGAGAAAGACGGTGCGATGCTCGTCCGAGAGCCGCGCGAGGGCGGCGTCGATCGTGAGCCGCTCGAGCGCGCCGTCGGCTGGCATCGTGAGCGCAGACACACTCGCCACGCTCACCTCGCGCCGGCGTCGCCCGCCACGGAGGTGCATGAGCGCCTGACGGACGGCGACGCGGCGCAACCAGCCCGGAAAATTCGCCGCGGTTCCAGTGAATCCGCGCACGGCGCCAGGAAGTCGGACGAACAACTCCTGCGTCACATCTTCGGCGTCTGCACGGCTCCCGGTGAGACGAAGCGCGGCGCGGTAGACCATGTCGCCATGCTCGGCGAACAGCTCGCCGAGTGCGGTCATGTCGTTCGCCTGCACGCGCTCGAGTCGCGAGCGAAAAGCAAGGCCGTCGGCGGTGTCCGTCGTCACGAGAGGAGCGAGAGAGCCATCAGAGAATCGAGGCATGACCAGATGATGCCGGCGAGCAGCGAAAGCTTACAGCCTCAATGACTCGCGAGTAATCACGACGAGGAAAGCGAGACGGCGAGGAGCTTTCGCCCCTCGCCGCCCAAGGTTTTCCACATCCGGATCGATCAGAACGGCAGGTCGTCGTCCTCGTCCGCGAGCGCGCCCGGGAAGTCCTCGAAGTCATCGCCTCCCGCACCACTCTTCGCCTTGGCCGGCGCCGCAGCCGCACGCGGGCGCGCGCTATTCGCCGACGCACCATCGACGTCACCGCCGCTTCGTCCGCTGCCCCCCGATCCGCCACCGAGCATGATCAACTCGCGGACGTTGATTTCGGTGGAATAGCGGGTCTGGTTCTCCTTGTCCTGCCACTGACGGTACTCGATCCGTCCTTCGACGTAGATCTTGTCACCCTTGTGGACGTACTTTTCGACGATGTCGGCGAGCTGCGAGTTCTTGGTGTTCCAGACCACGCAGCGATGCCACTCGGTCTTCTCCTGCTTCGCACCGGCCGCATCGTTCCACGCGCGGCTGGTCGCAAGCGAGAAGGTCGCCACCCGGTTCCCACCGGTGGTGGACCGTACCTCGGGATCGTTTCCGAGATTTCCAATCAGCGTCACCTTATTCAAGCTCCGGCTCATACACTCCTCCCTGGGCGAGATGTCAATGCCTCACTCACAGACTAAGGATTAAGTCCAAGGCACCAGCATCAGACGACTGCAACAGAAACCATTTATTTACTTACACTTACACTGACAATTTTACGTAACACTTTATCTCAGACCGGCGCCAAATCACGCTTAAGCAGGAGAGCGTCCTCTTTGGGATGCTGATAGTAGCCACGCCGCCGCCCAACCGGAAGAAAGGATCGCGATTGATACAGCGCGCGGGCAGCCGAGTTCGATTCGCGCACTTCGAGATAGAGAGATCGCACGCCCGCGTACGCCACGTCGGCGGCCACGCGGTCCAACAGCAACCCTCCGAGCCCACGCCGTCTCGCCCCCGGAGCAACAGCCAGGTCAGCGATCTCCGCCTCGTCCAACAAGAGAAGCGCAACAACGTATCCGAGAATCGTCTCGTCGCGACCCTCCCCTTTCCCGGACCCCGCTCCGCCATCCTCAGCCACCAAGAACCGCATCCGATCGAGCGCCAACGACGACTCGAACGACTCCCGGTTCCAGGGGTCCGCAAATGAGTCCCGCTCGATCCTGAGGATTCCGTCCAGATCGGCTTCCCCCGCCGGACGGATCACCACCGATGCGACGTTCAACCCGGTTGCAGCGGACGGCCATGCTCCGCTTCCCACTTCACCTGCGCCTCCGCCAATCGTCCGTACAGTGGCTCCCACTTCGCCAGATCAGCAGGGGCAGCCGCACTGATGAGATTTGTGATATGGGCGGCGGCCCGAGCATGGGGGACGACGAGCTCGGTACCCTGCCGCGCCGGACCGAGTGCAATCGCACCCAGATTTTCGGCCATTTGATCCACTGTCGAGCTGAGTACGACCGACAGCCCTCCGACAGCGTGCAACTCGCCATCCCGATCGATCTCGAACTCCTGGACGTAGCTCTCTCCCCGCATCGCGTCGGTTGCCGCGAGGTAGTGCCCCGGCGTTCGTGGCTCGCGCGATGCCACCAGCAGCGCCAGCGACGATACCGGCACGAGTTCCGCACCGGTTGCGAGCGCGATCCCCTTGGCGATTGAGCCGGCGATACGCAGGCTGGTGAAGCTGCCCGGTCCCGCACCGCAGACGACGCGCGTGATTTGCTCTGGTGCCACTCCGCACTCGGCAAGCAGCTCGGCAACCGCCGGCATGAGCGCTTCGTGCTCCTTGCCGCGCATGGCGACCGAGCGCTCGCCCAACAGGGTACGTCCGTCCAACAGCGCCGTGCTCCCCGCGTAGGTCGATGCTTCCACGACGAGGGTGATCACGCGCGCCACCCGGCATAGAGGAGCCGTCGGTCCGGATCGTGAGGCAGATGCTGTAGCGAGAGCGTCACATGGCCCCCTGGGACGCGATCTCCCGCGCGCTCGGGCCATTCGATGAGCACGACGTCCGGTCCGTACACGATCTCGTCCCACCCGAGCGCGTCGAGCTGGTCGGGCCGCTCGAGACGATAGAGGTCCAGATGATGAACCACGGAGCGAGGCGCCGAGTACTCGTGGACGAGCGCGAAAGTCGGGCTCGTCACCTCGTCAGTCACGCCGTACCCGTCGCAGATCGCTTGCACGAGCGTGGTCTTCCCTGCCCCGAGCTCTCCCGAAATGGTGACGACGAGCGGCGCATGCGCCGAACGACCGAACCGGTGTCCCCAGTCGCGCAGCTCGTCCTCGCGCATGGCGAGGGCGCCATGATTGGCGAGCGGCGGCACGAGGGGCGGATGCCCAGGCGCGCCAGGAGCGCCAGGAGCGTCGCCACCCGTCATCGCGCCGCCTTGGCGTCGGCTGCCACCTTTCCGCGCGTCGCGGTGCCACCCATCCGCGCCTTCACCTCGAAGAGTTGGTCGCGGAGTCGCGCCGCGGCCTCGAAGTCGAGTGCAACAGCCGCTTCGCGCATCTGCTCCTCGAGCATCTTGACGAGCGTCTCCGGCTCGACCAGATCGTAACTCGGCGTCTCCGCCTCAGCGACCTTCCGGCCGCGCTTCGGACGCTCCTCGGCGCGCTCGATGCGGGCGTCGGCAACGCGCGTGACAAAGCGGACGTCCGCGATGCTCTTCGTGACCGACGTCGGTGTGATCCCGTGCTCGAGGTTGTGCGCGCGCTGGATCTCTCGGCGCCGGGCCGTCTCGTCCATGCACCGCTGCATCGAGCCGGTGATCCGGTCAGCGTAGAAGATCGCCTTGCCGTTCACGTGCCGCGCCGCGCGACCGACGGTCTGAATGAGCGAGCGGTCCGAGCGCAGAAATCCTTCCTGATCCGCGTCGAGAATGGCGACGAGCGATACCTCGGGCATGTCGAGCCCTTCGCGCAGCAGGTTGATGCCGATCAGGACGTCGAACTCGCCAAGTCTGAGGCCTCGAACAATTTCCATCCTCTCAATGGCGTCGATGTCGCTATGCATGTACCGCACGCGGACACCGACCTGCTGGAGATAGTCGGTGAGATCCTCGGACATGCGCTTGGTGAGCGTGGTGACGAGCACGCGCTCGCCGACCTTCACACGCTTGTGGATCTCGCTCAGCAGATCATCCACCTGACCGCGCACCGGGCGTACTTCGATCTCCGGATCGATCAGCCCCGTGGGACGGATGATCTGTTCGACGACAACGCCTTCAGAAAGTCGGAGCTCCAGCTCTCCCGGAGTGGCAGACACAAAGATGGCGCGCGGCGTGAGCGACAGGAACTCATCGAACATGAGCGGCCGGTTGTCGAGCGCGCTCGGCAGGCGGAAGCCGTAATCGACCAGCGTCAGCTTGCGCGCACGATCGCCATTGAACATGCCGCCGATCTGCGGCAGCGAGACGTGCGACTCGTCGACGACGACGAGAAAGTCTTCCGGGAAGTAGTCGAAGAGACAGGCAGGACGCTCACCCGCAACGCGACCGGAGAGATGCCGCGAGTAATTCTCGATGCCGGCGCAGGTGCCGATCTCGAGCATCATCTCCATGTCGAAGTTCGTCCGGCTTTCGAGACGCTGCGCTTCGAGGAGGCGGCCGTTGTTGCGCATCTCCGTGAGACGCTCGTTGAGCTCCTCGCGAATGAGCTTCACGGCGCGCTCGAGGGTCGGGCGCTGCGTGACGAAGTGCTTCGCCGGATATACGGCGGCGCGCTCGAGTGTCGCGATCGTCTCGCCGGTGAGGACGTTGATCTTCGAGATGCGCTCCACCTCGTCGCCCCACAGCTCCACGCGAACGCCCTGCTCCTCGTACGCCGGAAAGATCTCGACCGTGTCGCCGCGCACGCGGAAGGTGCCGCGCTCGAAGGCGACGTCGTTGCGGTTGTACTGGATGCGAACCAGCGAGCGCAGCAGATCATCGCGATTCACCTTCTGCCCGGTGGTTAGCGTGACCATCTGCTCGCGGTACGACACGGGATCGCCGAGTCCGTAGATCGCGCTCACCGTGGCGACGATGATGACGTCGTTCCGCTCCATGAGCGAGGATGTCGCACGCAGCCGTAGCCGGTCGATGTCCTCGTTGATCGACGCGTCCTTCTCGATGTAGGTGTCAGTCGTCGGGACGTATGCTTCCGGCTGGTAGTAGTCGTAGTAGGAGATGAAATACTCGACGGCGTTCTGCGGGAAGAAGCTCTTGATTTCGCCGTAGAGCTGCGCGGCGAGCGTCTTGTTGTGGCTGAGGACGAGCGTCGGCTTGCCGTACTGCGCGATGACGTTCGCGATCGTCATCGTCTTCCCGGATCCGGTCACGCCTAGGAGCGCCTGAAAGCGATCGTCGCGATCCAACCCGGCCATCAGCTCGCTGATCGCCTTGGGCTGGTCGCCTGCCGGCTGGAAGGGAGCCTGCAGGATGAAGTTCGCGCGGGGGGTCATGTGTGAATTCCAATCCTTCTAGTTTTCAGGCGTGATCCGCTCGCGGCGTGCAACTTCGGTGATCCCTTTCACCTTCCGCGCTGCCTTGATGATCTTCTGCAGGTGCGCGAGGTTCTCGACCTCGACGAGGACGGCGCCTGTCGCCTTGCCGTCGGTGCTCTTGAGCTCCATCCCGCGGATGTTCGTTCCCGAATCGGTCACCGCGGCGGCGACGTCGGCGTAGAGACCGCGCCGATCGTTGCCCTCGAGGGCGAGGCGTACAAGGAAGCGCTCGCCATCGGCGCCCTGCCAATCGATCTCGAGCCTGCGCTCCGGCTCGTGCGCGAGGAAGAGCAGGTTCGGGCAATCAGCGCGATGAATGCTCACGCCGCGACCACGTGTGACGTAGCCAGTCACTGGATCGCCGGGAACGGGCTGGCAACACTGGGCGTAGCGGACCATGAGTCCGTCCACGCCCTGGATCTTGACCCCCTTCGTGCCACGGACGCGATCGACGAGCCGCTCGACGAAGGTCGGCTTCGGCGCCTCGACTTCCTGATGATCCGGGAAGAGATGCTTGATCGCAAGACCGACGCTGACGTCGCCCTGCCCGATCGACGCATAGAGCTGCGTCGTGTCGCCGAGTGAGAGTGCGTGCGCGGCCTTGTCCAGGCTCGCGTCGTCCGGCCGGGCAAGACGCCGCCGCTTCAGTTCCCGATCGAGGATGTCCTGGCCCAGCTTGACCGACGACGTCTGCTCCTCGTGGCGCAGCCACTGCCGGATCTTGTGCCGGGCGCGTCCCGTGCGAACGTGCGCGAGCCAATCCCGACTTGGCTTCGCGGTCGGCGCGGTGATGATCTCCACCGTCTCCGAATTGCGGAGCGCGCGAGACAGTGGAGCGATGCGGCCGTTGATCTTCGCGCCGGCGCAATGCAGTCCGACTTCCGAGTGCACGGCGAAAGCGAAGTCGATCGGCGTGGCCCCCTTGGGAAGCTGATGCACGTCGCCCCGCGGCGAAAAGACGAAAATCTCCTCCGCATAGAGGTCGAGCTTGAGGAACTCGAGAAACTCGTCCGGGGTCTTGGCGTCGAGCTGTAGTTGGAGAATCTGGCGGAACCAGGTGAGGTGCTTGTCGAGCTCGTCGGCGCTCTTCGCGTCCTCCTTGTACAGCCAGTGCGCGGCGATGCCGAAGTCCGCCGTGCGATGCATCGCCTTCGTGCGAATCTGGATCTCGTAGAGCTGGCGCCCCGGACCGAACACCGTCGTGTGCAGCGACTGGTAGCCATTGGACTTCGGCTGCGCGATGTAGTCCTTGATCCGCTCCTGCACCGGCGTGTAGCCGTCGTGAATGACGCCGAGCGCGTGATAGCAGTCGGGCACGCCGTTGACGAGCACGCGGACGGCGAGCAGATCGAAGATCTCCTCGTACGGCTTCTCGCGCTGCTTCATCTTCTTGTAGATCGACCAGAGGTGCTTCGGCCGGCCGGTGACCTCGACGTCCTTGATGCCGGCGCGCGCGAGCTCGCGCTCGAGCGGCTCGCGCAGCGCGAGGATGAGCTCCTCTCGCTCGCCGCGCTTCTGCGCGACCTTCTTCGCCAGCGCCTTGTAGTCGTCGGGCTCGAGATGCTTGAAGGCGAGATCTTCGAGCTCCCACCGCATCTTCGCCATACCGAAGCGATGGGCGAGTGGCGCGTAGAGGTCCAGCGTCTCCTGCGCGATACGTCGCCGCCTCTCTTCGGGGAGAAAATCGAGCGTCCGCATGTTGTGCAGGCGATCGGCGAGCTTGACGATGATGACGCGCGCATCCTTCGCGATCGACAGCAGCAGCTTGCGGTAGCTCTCGACCTGCCGGTCCTGCTTGGAGCCACTGTTCGGCAGCTTCGCGATCTTCGTCAGCCCATCGACGATCGCCGCGATCTCCTTTCCGAACTCACGCTCGACATCGGCGACGGTGATCGCCGTGTCTTCGACGACGTCGTGGATCAGACCACTGGCGACGGTCGTCGTGTCGAGCTGCAGATCGGCGAGGATCTTCGCGACTTCGACGCAGTGTGTGACGTACGGCTCGCCGGAGTTGCGCGTCTGCCCGCGGTGCGCCTCCTCGCTGAAGCGATAGGCGCGCGCGAGCAGCTCCTGGTCGAGTCGCAGATTCGCGCCCTCGTCCAGGCTCCAGTCAGGAATGATCTCGCGCAGCGCCGTTGCCATCAGGCCAACCTCTCCTCCTATGCGGCCTTGCCGCTCGGCCATGGTTCCACGACGTCGATGTCGACGTACCGGCCAATGAGCGCGAAGTCCGCCGTATTGAACGTCACGATCGTCGCGCCCATCTGGCGCGCGGTTGCCGCAATGAGAATGTCGTGAAAGAACGACCGATTTCCAAGCGTTGCTCGATTGCCGCGCTGTTCACGAATGCCGCGATCGATCTCCCTTGCCCGCTCCCAGGTCTCCCAGCCTGGCGTCAGGAAGCGCTTGCGCGTACGGAACGGCTCGACGAGGGTCCGTCGAAGCGCGCGGGTTCCGTCCGGCGTCTGAGCGCCGACCAACAGCTCGGAGACCACCACCGCACTCACGACGATCCTCGACAGATGAACTCGATGAAACTCCTGGAGCTGCTGCCCGAAGCCAGCCTCGCGGAACCCGCGAATGTACACGTTGGAATCCAGGAGATACATCGGGCTCACCCCGACCGGCGCTTCGCGGAGAAGTGGTCAGTGAATCCGCCGCGCCCGACGAGCCCCGCGAGGCCGCGCGTCACCTTGGCCTCGAACATCGCGAAATCCTCGGCCAGCGCGAGCGCGCGGTCGATCGTTTCCGTTTCCGTGTCGGTGCACAGGAGCGTTTTGACGCGGTCGATGCGCTGCTGATCGATGAAGACGTTCTTGCGACGACGTGTCTGGGTCATGGCTGAGCCAATTAGGGTCATCTGTATAAATGACCTTTTTTGCTGTATTGCGCAAGTGCTCATAGCAGGCCCGTTTCCGCAAAGCTGATGTACCGTCCGCGACCGATGATGATGTGATCGTGCACCGGGATGTCGAGCAGCTTGCCGGCCGCCACGAGCTGTTCCGTGACGAGCCGGTCGTCGGCACTCGGCGTCGGGTCGCCACTCGGATGGTTGTGCACGAGGATGACCGCGGCGGCCCGCTCCGCGATGGCCTCGCGAAAGACTTCTCGTGGATGGACGAGCGATGACGTCAGCAGGCCACGCGTGATGGTGACGTCGCGCTCGAGGCGGTGCTGCGCGTCGAGGATCGCGACGTGGAACTCCTCGACCGGTAGGTCCTCCAGCCGGGGAGCGAAGAGCCGCGCGACGTCGCGCGGCGACCGGACCGGCGCGCCGTCGTCGCGCGTCTCCGATGCGAGCCGGCGGCCAAGCTCGAGCGCCGCGTGCACCGTGACCGCGCGCGCGATGCCCACGCCGCGCGTCGCGGTGAGCGCCGCGACGGGTTGCATCGCCATGCGCCGCAGCGAACCACCCACGCCGGCGAGCAGCAGCTGGCCGACCTGAAGCGCCGAGCCGCCCGTGCCGCCTGCACCGATGAGCAGTGCGAGCAGTTCCGTCGAGCTCAGTGCGGAAGCGCCGAGTGAGACGAGGCGCTCGCGCGGTCGCTCGGAGCGCGGAAGCTCGCGAATGGAGAGCACCGTCGACGGGGAATGGTCTGCTGCTTGCCGTATCATGTGTTTGCCGGTTGGAGATCGCATCGAGAATGCAGCGCGGAAGAAAGAGGCATACAGCCGCGCAACACACCGAGCATCACCACTTTGCCGCAGCCGTGTACGGCTGGAGCGATCAATCGCTCACATCGACGCCCCGTGACACTTCTTGAACTTCTTCCCTGACCCACAGGGACAGGGATCGTTTCGCCCGACGCTGCTCCAATCGACCGGCGCGGCCGGCCCGGCGTTGAGCTCGCTCACGCTCCGCGCCCGCCCAGCACCCACGATCACCGGATCACGCCGCACCACCGTTTCCTTCTCGTTCGGTGTCTCCGCCGGTCCGACATCCTCGACCACGGCGGTGCCGGTTACCGCCTCTTCGGGCGCGTACTCCTCGAGCACACCCATCGCGTTGTAGCGCTTGGTGGGCTGCGGCGGCGGAGCGAATGCGCCGTCTTGCCCCTGATCCGGCGGCCCTTCCTCGATCACGAGCTGCACCTTGAGGAACCGGTCCGTGAACGTTTCGGCCACGTCGTTCATGAGGTCCACGAACATCGTGTAGGCCTCCTGCTTGTACTCGACGAGCGGATCCTTCTGGCCCCACGAGCGATAGTGAATCGCGTTGCGGAGCTGATCGAGATCGTAGAGGTGGTCCTTCCACTTCTCATCGAGCACGTTCAGCATGACGTAGCGCAGGAGCCGGTCGGCATACCCGCCCTCCTGATCGCGCACCATGTCCAGCGCTTCGATCTTTCCGGCGAACGCCGCGCGACCCGCTTCCGATACCTGAGCCTGTGCATCGGCAAGCAATGACGGGCGGAGGTTCTCATCCTCGAACTCCTTGACCTGCAGGAGGTAGTGCATGAGCAGCTCCTGGCGAAGGAGGTCGAAGTCCCACTCCGACGCATCCCCGAACTCCGCCAGCACCGTCTCCACGCGACGCGAGACAGCCTTCTCGACCATCTTGAGCGCTTCGCCCTTGAGCTCCTCGCCGCCCTCGAGCGCGAAGGCGCGCAGCGAGTAGATCACCTCGCGCTGCTGATTCATCACATCGTCGTACTCGAGCAGCTTCTTGCGACTCTGGAAGTTCTGCAGCTCCACCCGCTTCTGCGCCTGCTCGATGGAGCGCGTGATGAGCGGATGCGTGAGCACCTCGCCCTCCTGCGCGCCCATGCGATCCATCAGCTTCGCGATGCGGTCGCTGCCGAAGAGGCGCATCAGGTCGTCTTCCAACGACAGGAAGAACTGACTCGCGCCAGGATCGCCCTGACGTCCGGCACGTCCGCGGAGCTGGCGATCGATGCGCCGCGACTCGTGGCGCTCCGAGCCGACGATGTGCAGTCCGCCCATCTCACTCACCTCGACGTCGTTGCCATCGGGGTCCTTCACCACCGACGGCCTGGATGGCGTGACGCCTTCGCCGAGCTTGATGTCGGTACCGCGGCCGGCCATGTTCGTCGCGATCGTGATTGCGCCCGGCTGTCCGGCGTTCGCGACGATCTCGGCCTCACGCTGGTGATACTTCGCGTTGAGGACGTTGTGCACCATGCCGCCGCGCTGCATCAGTTTCGACAGCGTCTCCGACGCGTCCACGCTCGTGGTGCCGATGAGCACGGGAAACCCGAGCTCGTGCAGCCGCCGCGTCTCGTCGACGATCGCGTTGTACTTCTCGCGCCGCGTCTTGTAGACGAGGTCGTGCCGGTCGTCGCGGATGACCGTGGCGTTGGTGGGAATGACCGCGACGTCAAGCTTGTAGATCTCGAAGAACTCCGTCTCTTCGGTTTCCGCCGTACCGGTCATGCCGGCCAGCTTCTCGTACATGCGGAAGTAGTTCTGAATCGTGATCGTGGCCATCGTCTGCGTCTCGCCCTTCACGCTGACTCCTTCCTTGGCCTCGACCGCCTGATGCAGCCCCTCGCTCCAGCGACGCCCGGGCATTGTGCGCCCGGTGTACTCGTCGACGATGAGCACCTCGCCGTCCTGCACGACGTAGTTGACGTCCTTCTCGTACAACGCGTGCGCGCGGAGGAGCTGATGCACGATGTTCAGCCGTTCGCTCTTGCTCGCGTAGTCGATCTCCAGCTCACGACGCTCGGCGATCTTCTGCTCGGGCGTGAGCTCCGACGAATGGTCGATGCGATGCACCGCTTCGCTGAGATCCGGCAGGATGTACGCGTCATGGTCCGCGGGAGCCATGTAGTCGACGCCGCGGTCCGTGAGGTGTACCGAATGTCCCCGCTCGTCCAGTACGAACAGCAGCTCTTCCTCGATGTCACGGTAGGCCTGCTTGGCCGGCGGCAGCTTGCGATCGGCGATGTTCTCGAGCTCAATCTTCAGCACCAGCTGCTTGTTGCCCGGCTCGTTCAACATCTTCTGGAGACGCCGGTTCTTCGGATGGCCGAGCTGCGCCTGATACATCTTGATCGACGCGTCCTGCGTCCTCTTCGCCTCGAGCTCACGCTCGGCATCGGCGACGAGGACGTTCACGAGCTCTATCTGCCGCCGCACGAGCCGCGAGACCATCGCATTGTGCTCGAAGTACTGCACGTCGCCTTCGTTGCCGACCGGACCGGAGATGATAAGTGGCGTACGCGCTTCATCGATGAGCACGGAATCCACTTCGTCCACCAGGGCGAAGACATGGCTCCGCTGCACGCGCTGGTCGAGCGACGTCACCATGTTGTCGCGCAGGTAGTCGAAGCCGAACTCGTTGTTGGTGCCGTACGTGATGTCCGCCATGTACGTCGCGCGGCGCTCGGGCGTGCCAGCTTCGGTGTCATCGAGACAGCCGACGGTGAGGCCGAGCCACGTGTACAGATGCCCCATCCACTGCGAATCGCGGCGGGCGAGGTACGAGTTCACCGTGACCAGATGCGCACCCTTGCCGGGCAGCGCATTGAGGTAGAGCGGCAGCGTGGCGACGAGCGTCTTGCCTTCGCCGGTGGCCATTTCCGCGATCTTGCCGAAGTGGAGCTGCACGCCGCCCATGAGCTGGACGTCGTACGGCACCATGTTCCATTCGAGATCGCGTCCGGTCACGCTCACCGTCGTCCCGAGGAGACGGCGGCAGGCCTCTCGCATCGTGGCGAAGGCTTCCGGCAGGATCTCGTCGAGCGCCTCGGCGATCGTGCGACGGAGATCGCTCTCCACGCCGGCGCTGCCATCGACGCCGCTCAGCTCCGTATCGAGACGGTCGCGCTCGGCCGCGTCGGCGGCGGCGCGCTTGAGCTCGCGGAGCTCGGCCGCGCGTGTCTCGAGCGCGTGCGTGCGCTCCTGGAGCAGTTCGCGGAACTTCGCGGTCTGCCCGCGAAGTTCCTCTTCGCTCACGGTCGCGAGGCGCTCCTCGTGCTCGTGAATCGCGTCGAGGATCGGCTGGATTTTTTTGCGGTCCCGCTCGTGGCGGGTACGCATGAAGGCACTCAATACGCGCTTGAACATGCAGTCCTCTTATCGATACAGCCGATGCTCCGCGATATAGTCTGCGACCGCATCCGGCATGAAACCGCGAATGGTTCGCCCGTCGGCCACCCGGGCGCGCAACTCGGTGGACGAGATGTCCACCCGCCGCGTCTGCAGCACCTGCACCGGACCGTTCTGCTGCGTGGGCAGCGCATCGCCCCCCCGCAGGAGGACAGCGACCGTCGCCAGCGCCCGAATCCGTTCCGGTTCCCGCCACTGCTCGAAAAGGGCATAGGCATCGCCACCGACGAGAAGCACGAGCTCCGCCGTTGGGTTCGCTGCCGCCATCTGCGCCACGGTGTCAACCGTGTAAGATAACCCGCGCCGGTCAATTTCCGACCGGTCTGCCGTGAAGCCCGGAATCCCGGCCACCAGCCGCTCGGTCATCTCGAAGCGCTGCTCGGCGGGCGCCGTGGCACGCCCGATCTTGAACGGTTGCTCCCACGCCGGCACAAAGCGTATGGCGTCGAGTCCGAGCGCCTCAGCGGCGTCGATGGTTGGGAGCAGGTGCCCGAGGTGCGGAGGGTCGAACGACCCTCCGAAGATCCCGAGGCGCACGTCTCAGAACGCGCGCGGCGTTGCCGGGGGCGTCGTCGAGGGCGGGCCGGTCGACGCCGGGGACGCATTCGCCGGCACGGCGGGCGCGACCGCCACCGGAGCGGCGACGCCCTCGCAGGTCGCGCGAACTTCGGCGTCGTCCGGGTAGCTCTTGTGGAGCACGGCGCAGGCGTCGGCCGCGTCTTCCTTGTAGCGAATGGCCTTGTACGAGTCCACCAGACGAAGTTGTGCCGCGCGCGCTGTCGGCGCGTTCGGATACTTCGTGAGAATATCCTTGAAGTAGATGATCCCCGAGTCGTACGCCTTTCGCCGAAGGTAGTACATCCCGGACAGGTAATTCTTCTGGGCGAACTGGTCCTCGAGGTCCGCGAGCTCCTTCTTCGCCGCCGGAATGAGGGGCGAGGTCGGATACAGGCCGAGGAGTGTGTTGTACGACGCCAGCGCTGTCTCGCCGTAGGTCGGATCGAGCGCCGGCTTCCGCCACATCTGCCAGTACGCGCGCGCCGCGGCGAGGGCTGCGTCGTCGGAGAGGGTATCGTCCGGGAAACTCTCGACGAGGCGAGAGTAGCTGGTCGCGGCGAGAATGTGCTCGCCGCGCTGGTCGTGGGCGCGCGCGAGGAACCAATAGGCGCGCGGGAGCAGCGTATCGCGGGCCGGAAGGTCCGTGGTCAGCTTCTCGAACGCCAGCACGGCGTTGTCCCATCGTCCCGCTCCGAATTCCTTCGTCGCGGCGCGATAGAGCGCCTCATTGGTCGGGTACTGCGTAATCTGGAAGTCGGGGTGACAGGCCGCCGCTGCGAAAAGCAGCGCGACGAGCAGTGCCCGGCGAGTTGGAAGCATATCGGGAAACAGTACCCGCAAGAGGGCAAACGGTTCGAGAAGAACCTGGGAAAGATACACCGGCCGACCCCGCCGGCCCACCCGAGGACGCCGATTCGCGTCGCCGGTGCTGTTCAGCGAGCGGATGCCGCGCCGGGACGGGATCGCGGCACCCGAGGAGCCATCATGGCGGTGCCGAGGTGTTGCCGGAAGTACTCGATCGTGCGCGCGAGACCGTCCCGGACGTGGACCGTGGGCTCCCAGCCGAGCATGGTGCGGGCGCGCGTGATGTCCGGCTTGCGCACCTTCGGATCGTCGGCCGGCAGCGGTTCGTACACGATCGGAGCAGAGGTGCCGGTGAGCTCGACGACGAGCTCGGCAAGCTGCTTGACGGTGTACTCGTCGGGATTGCCGATGTTCGTCGGGTTGTGGTCGCCGTGCATGAAGAGCCGGTAGATCCCATCCACCTCATCCGAGACGTAGCAGAAGCTGCGCGTCTGCGAGCCATCACCGTAGATGGTGAGTGGTTCGCCCGACAGTGCCTGGACGATGAAGTTCGAGACGACGCGTCCATCGCGCGGACGCATGCGGGGACCATAGGTATTGAAGATGCGGATGATGCGCGTGTCCACGCCGTGATAGGTGTGATACGCCATCGTGATGGCTTCGGCGAATCGCTTCGCCTCGTCATAGACACCGCGCGGACCGACGGGGTTTACGTTGCCCCAGTACGCTTCGGTCTGCGGATGCACGAGCGGGTCGCCGTACACCTCCGACGTGGAGGCGAGAAAGAAGCGGGCCCCCTTCGCCTTGGCCAGGCCGAGCGCATTGTGGGTGCCGAGCGAGCCGACCTTGAGTGTCTGAATCGGCAACTCGAGATAGTCGATCGGACTGGCCGGCGACGCGAAGTGCAGCACGCCACCCAGTTCGCCGGCGACGTGCGTAAACGTCGAGATGTCGTGCCGGATGAACTCGAAGCGGTCGTTTCCGTTCAGGTGCGCGATGTTGTCGGGATGCCCGGTGACGAAGTTGTCGAGCCCGATGACGCTGTGCCCTTCGGCGAGAAACCGATCGCAGAGATGCGATCCCAGGAACCCCGCGGCCCCGGTGATGAGCACTCTCATGTCTTGCTACCGCGGCCGATCGACGAATAGGTGAAGCCGAGGGCGCGCAGCTTCTGCGCGTCGTACAGGTTGCGACCGTCCACGACGACCGGGCTGCGCAGGGTCGACTTGATGCGGTCGAAGTCGGGATGCCGGTATTCGTTCCAGTCGGTGACGACGACGAGCGCGTCAGCGCCTTCGAGCGCCTCGTAATTCGACTCGGCGTAGGTGATCGTCTTGCCGATGCGGCGCTCGGTCTCGTGCATCGCCACCGGATCGTGCGCCACGACCTCCGCGCCGGCGGCGAGCAACTCCTCGATCAGCACGAGCGCCGGGGCTTCCCGCATGTCGTCGGTGTTCGGCTTGAACGCCAGCCCCCAGACGGCCACGCGCTTTCCCTTCACCGAACCGAGGCAGCGCTCGACCTTCTTGAACAGCAGGTGCTTCTGCGCGTCATTGGCCAGATCCACCGCATCGAGCACGCGGAGCGGGACTTCGTACGAACGCGCCGTGCGCACGAGCGCCTTCACGTCCTTCGGGAAGCAGGAGCCACCGTACCCCGGACCCGGGAAGAGAAAAGCAGAACCGATGCGGCCGTCCGAGCCGATTCCCTTGCGAACCAGGTCCACGTCGGCGCCGACGACCTCGCAGAGATTCGCGATCTCATTCATGAACGAAATGCGCGTCGCCAGCATCGCGTTCGCGGCGTACTTCGTCATCTCCGCCGAGGGAATATCCATGAACAGGATCGGCTTTCCGGTGCGCACGAAGGGCGCGTAGAGCTCGGCCATCACGCTGCGGGCATGGTCGGTCTCGACACCGATCACGACGCGGTCGGGCTTCATGAAGTCGTCGATGGCTGCGCCTTCCTTCAGGAACTCCGGGTTGGAGCACATGTGGAAGGGGAACTTCGCATGCTTGTTCACCGCGGCCGACACCTTCGCCGCCGTGCCGACCGGCACCGTGGACTTGGTGACGACGACGAGCTCGCGCTTCATGTGCTTGCCGATCTGCTCCGCGACGGCGAGCACGTGCCGGAGATCCGCGGAGCCGTCCTCGTCGGGCGGCGTGCCCACGGCAATGAAGACGACGTCGGCCGACGCGATGGCCTCACCGATGTCCGTCGTGAACGAAAGCCGCCCCTGCTTCTGATTGCGCTCGACGTAGTCGTCCAGACCCGGCTCGTAGATCGGAAGGATGTTGTTTCGCAAACCCTCGATCTTCGCCTCATCGACATCCGCGCAGACGACGGCATTGCCCGTTTCGGCGAGACAGCCGCCCACGACGAGCCCGACGTATCCGGAGCCGACGACCGTGATATTCATGTCACTTCGAGAAGAACGCGCTGATGCCTGCCACGACTTCGTCGAGCTGCTGGCGCGTGAGTTCGGGAAAGATCGGGATCGACAGTACTTCCTTGGCGGCAAGCTCACTCTCGGGGCACTGCCCTTCCTTGTAGCCGAGATACGCGAAGCACGGCTGGAGGTGCAACGGAAGCGGATAGTAGATCGACGTGCCGATCCCCTTCTCCTTCAGGAACGCCTGCAGCGCAGCGCGCTTGCCGCCGGCGATTCGAAGCGTGTACTGGTTGAAGATCGACTCGTTCTCGGGCGCGACGTAGGGCGTGGTGAGCGCACCCGATCGCCCGAGCTGCGCGAGCGCACTGTCATAATACGCGGCATTCTCGCGGCGCTTCGCGCTCCAGGCCGCGAGGTGCGGCAGCTTGGCGGAGAGCACGGCAGCCTGCAGCGCGTCGAGCCGGCTGTTGTAACCCACTTCGTCGTGGACGTACTGCTTCGCGCCGCCATGGACGCGCAGCCTCTTCAGCCGCTCGGCGATCCGAGCATCCTGCGTTACTATCATGCCCCCGTCGCCGTAGCCGCCGAGATTCTTCGAGGGGAAAAAGCTGAACGTTCCGATGGTGGGGACCTCGCCCGCCATGCGCGACTCGCCGTCAATGGAGCGCCGCGCGCCGATGGATTGCGCCGCATCCTCGATGATCGGCAGGCCCGGCACCGCAAGCGCCACTTCCTCGATCGGCGCCATCTGCCCGAACAGATCCACCGGGATCACCGCCTTCGACTTCGACGTCCGCGCCGCGGCCACCGCGTCGGGACGGATGTTGAAGGTCTTCGGCTCGATGTCGACGAACACCGGCGTCGCGCCGACGTTGTGGATGGTGCCCGCCGTCGCGAAGAAGGTGAACGGCGTCGTGATGACTTCGTCGCCGCGACCGATGTCGAGGGCGCGCATGGCGAGGAGGATCGCATCGGTGCCGTTCGCGCAGCCGATGGCGTATTTCGTGTGCGACAACGCAGCGACTTCGCTCTCCAGCGCGACCACCGCGTCGCCAAGAATGAAGGTCTGCGCATCGACGATTTTCATCACAGCCGCGACGACGTCGTCGCGAATGGTCGCGTGCTGCGCCTTGAGGTCGAGAAGGGGGACGGGCATGGTGAGAATTATAGCCGGGTGCGGAGGGGAATCGGCACTTCGCGCGCCGTCTTGGCGGACTCGTAGATGCCGAGAATCACTTCGAGCGACTTCCGGCCGGCGCGGCCGTCGGTGTCAGGCCGCGCGGTCCCCTGCAGCACCGGGAGCAGATTGCGGTAGTAGGCCTCGTGCCCGAAGCCATAGACGGTTGGCGGGCTGGTGTTGGCCGCCTCCACGAGCTTGTCGTCGTCGTCGTAGGTCTCGAACTGCCAGTGCTCCACGCGATTGACCGCCGTACCGCCGATCTTCACCGAGCCCTTCTCGCCGAGAATCGTGATCGATCCCTCGAGATTGCGCGGGTAGGTGAGCACGTTGACCTCGATGACGCCGAGCGCACCGGACCGAAACTTCAGGATCGCGACGCCGGAATCTTCCGCCTCGATACGCCGCGCCTGGGTCGCCGTCTTCGCCATCACGCTCTCGACCGGACCGACGAGCCACTGCATCAGGTCCACGTAGTGGCTCGCCTGATTCATCATCGCGCCGCCGTCGAACTCCCAGGTGCCGCGCCAGGAAGCCTGGTCGTAGTACTCCTGCGGCCGCGTCCACCGGACGGTCGTATTCGCCATGTAGATGCGGCCAAAGCGCCCCTTGTCCACCGCGCGCTTGAGGAGCTGGATGGACGGGTTGAGCCGGTTCTGCTTGACGACGAAGAGATGGACGCCCGCCGCGTCGCACGCCTGCACCAGCTCGTCCGCCGCGGCGAGCGAGATCGCCATCGGCTTCTCGGTCAACACGTGTCGCCCGGTCTTTGCGGCGATGATGCCATGTTGCGGATGGAGTCCCGATGGCGTGCAGATCGTGACGAGGTCGCTCGGCACCGTCTCGAGCATCTCCTCGAGCGATCCGAATCCGGGGACTGCATTCGCCGCCCCGACCTCCTCGGCGCGCGACAGGATGCTGTCGGCCACCGCCACCAGTTCGAGCTCGGCGACCTTTGCGATGGCGTCGAGATGGTTCTTGCTGATGCGGCCACAGCCCACGAGCGCGACGCGCACTCGTCCCGTGATCGGTGTTGGACTCACACTCATGCGCGCTGCTCCAGGTTCGGGCCGGTGAGTTGACGAACGACGCCGTTGCTCGATTCGTAGGTCGAGCCGCACGCGGCACAGCGTCCACTACCGCTATCGGAGAGACGCTCGCCGCACTGGCACATCCAGCCGATGCGCCGCGCCGGAACGCCGACCATGAGCGCGAAGGCTGGCACGTCCTTGGCCACGACGGCGCCGGCGCCGACAAACGCGTATGCGCCGAGTGTCGAGCCGCAAACGATCGTCGCGTTGGCGCCGATGGACGCGCCGCGTTTCACCAGCGTTCGACGGTACTCGTTCTTCCGCGACACGTGACTACGCGGATTCATGACGTTCGTGAACACCATCGACGGACCGCAGAACACGTCGTCCTCGAGCTCGACTCCTTCGTAGATGGAGACGTTGTTCTGGATCTTCACGTTGGTGCCGATGCGCGTGCCGTTCATCACGACGACGTTCTGCCCGAGCGAGCAGCGTTCACCGATGACCGCGCCACCGAGCACGTGGCAGAAGTGCCACACCTTGGTGCCGGCGCCGATCTCGGCGCCGTCGTCCACATACGCCGACTCGTGCACGAAGGCTGTCTCATGGATGCTCATACAGGCGTCCCTGCCGCGTCGAGAATGTCCTGCTGCCACTCCTGCAGCGATCGCACGGCCGCTTTGCGCGACCGCAGCGAGAGAATCGCGTCGCACGCCGCACTCGCCGCGGAGAGTGTCGTCGTGTACGCGACGCGATTGCGGATCGCCGCCTGACGCAGCGTGTAGTCGTCCCACTGCGCGTGCTTGCCGAGCGGGGTGTTGACGAGAAGCTGCACGTCACCGTTGAGAATCATGTCGTGACAGTTCGGGCGGCCTTCATGCACCTTGAACACGCGGCTCACGGGGATGCCGCGCGCGCGCAGGTAGCGCGCCGTTCCGCCAGTGGCGACGAGCGAGAAGCCCATCTCGTGGAACCGCCGCGCGATCGGCGTCACGGTGGGCTTGTCCGAGTCGTTCACCGTGACGAGGATCGTGCCCTCGAGCGGGAGACCATTCCCTGCCGCGAGCTGCGCCTTGGCAAATGCACTCCCGAATGAGTCGGAGATTCCCATCACCTCGCCGGTCGACCGCATCTCCGGACCGAGCACCGGATCGGTGCCAGGGAACTTGTCGAAGGGAAACACCGCCTCCTTCACCGAGACGAACGGCGGAATGATCTCTTCGGTGAAGCCGATCTCCGCGAGCGTCTCGCCGCACATCACTCGCGCCGCGTGAGAGGCCAGCGGAACACCGATCGCCTTGGAGACGAAGGGAATCGTGCGACTGGCGCGCGGGTTCACCTCGAGCACGTAGACGATGCCGTGCTGGATCGCGAACTGGACGTTGATCAACCCCACCACCTCGAGCGCCGTCGCCATGGCGACGGTCTGCTCGCGCATGGTCTGCAGATCCTTCTCGCCGATCAGATACGGCGGCAGCACACACGCCGAATCGCCCGAGTGGATGCCCGCATCCTCGATGTGCTGCATCACGCCGCCAATCACGACCTGGTGTCCATCCGAGAGCGCATCGACGTCGACCTCGTACGCATCCTCGAGGAAGCGGTCGATGAGCACGGGCCGGTCTTCGGACACGCGCGCCGCCGTGGCGAAATAGCTCTCGAGCGACGCGGCGTCGTACACGATCTGCATCGCGCGCCCACCGAGCACGTAGCTCGGGCGAACCAGCACGGGATAGCCGATACGCTCCGCCGCCTCGAGTGCCTCGTCGACGTTCGTCGCGGTGCCATTCGGCGGCTGGGTGAGCCCGACCTCGCGCGCGATCTCCTCGAAGCGGCGGCGGTCCTCCGCGGCGTCGATCGAGTCGGGCGACGTGCCGAGAATGCGCACGCCCGCGGCTTCGAGCCCGCGCGTCAGCTTGAGCGGTGTCTGCCCGCCGAGCTGCACGATGACTCCCATCGGCTGCTCGCGGTGCACGATCTCCAGCACGTCCTCCAGCGTGAGCGGCTCGAAGTACAGTTTGTCCGACGTGTCGAAATCGGTGGAGACCGTCTCGGGGTTGGAGTTGATCATGATCGTCTCGTATCCCTGCTGCCGCAGCGCCATCACGGCGCGAACGCAGCAGTAGTCGAACTCCACCCCCTGTCCGATCCGATTCGGCCCGCTGCCAAGAATGACGACGGATCTCCGTCCGCTGCGAGGCGCCTCGCTCTCCTCGTCGTAGCTGCCGTAGAGGTAGGGCGTGGCCGAAGGAAACTCGCCGGCGCAGGTGTCGACCATCTTGTAGGCGGGACGAACGCCCAACAACCATCTGCGAGCGCGAACGTCGTTCTCCTTTTCGTCACGCAGATCCGCGAGCTGCCTGTCGGAGAAGCCGAGCTGCTTCATGCGGCGCATTGCGGGGGCATCGATCTCCTTCAGCGCGACGAACTCGCGCTCCGCCTCGATCAACTCCTCCATCTGCGACAGGAACCAGGGATCGATGGCCGTGAGCTCGAACAGCTCGTCCACCGTCATCCCCATCAGGAAGCCACGCTTGAGTTGATAGATGCGTTCCGGCGTCGGCTGGCGCAGCGCGCCGCGCAGCGTTTCGACCGACTCGTCCGTGAGACGGTCGTCGATCAGGCGCTTCCCGATCTCCCAGCCTGACCGGCCATTCTCGAGTGCGCGCAGCGACTTCTGAAACGCCTCCTTGAATGTGCGTCCAATCGACATCGACTCGCCGACGCTCTTCATCTGCGTCGTGAGCAGCGGGCTCGCCGAGGGAAACTTCTCGAATGCGAAGCGCGGCGCCTTCACCACGACATAGTCGAGCACCGGCTCGAACGACGCCGGCGTCGTCTTCGTGATGTCGTTGGGAATCTCGTCCAGCCGGTACCCGACGGCGAGCTTCGCGCCGATGCGCGCGATCGGAAATCCGGTGGCCTTCGACGCCAGCGCCGACGAGCGAGACACGCGCGGGTTCATCTCGATCACGATCATCTCGCCGTCGCGCGGATTGATCGCGAACTGGATGTTGCATCCGCCCGCGTCCACGCCGACCTCGCGAATGATCGCGACGGCCGCGTCGCGCATCGTCTGGTATTCGCGATCGGTCAGCGTCATCGCCGGCGCGACGGTGATCGAGTCGCCCGTGTGCACTCCCATCGGATCCAGATTCTCGATCGAGCAGACGATCACGACGTTGTCGAACCGGTCGCGCATCACCTCGAGCTCGAACTCCTTCCATCCGATCAGCGACCGCTCGATGAGGATCTGGCTGGTGGGCGAGAGGTCGAGCCCGCGACGCACGGTCTCCTCGAACTCCTCGCGGTTGTACGCGATGCCGCCACCCGTGCCGCCGAGTGTGAACGACGGACGCACGATGGCCGGGAATCCCGTGATGTCGAGGAGCTCGACCGCCTCGTCGAAGGTGTTGGCGATCCCGCCCGTGGCGCAGTCCAGTCCGATGCGCTCCATTGCCTCCGCGAACTGCTTGCGATCCTCGGCGATCGCGATCGCGCGCGCCGACGCACCAATCAGCTCGACGCCGTACTTCTCGAGCACCCCATTCTCGGCGAGCGCCATTGCGACGTTCAGCGCGGTCTGCCCACCCATCGTCGGCAGCAGTGCATCGGGCCGCTCGCGCTCGATGATCAACTCGACGAACTCCGCGGTCACCGGCTCCACGTACGTGCGATCGGCGATCTCGGGGTCGGTCATGATCGTCGCGGGGTTCGAGTTGATGAGAATTACCTCGTACCCTTCCTCGCGCAGTGCCTTCGTCGCCTGCGTACCCGAGTAGTCGAACTCGGCACCCTGCCCGATGACGATCGGGCCCGAGCCAATGACGAGAATGCGGTGGATGTCAGCGCGTCGCGGCATGAATCAAATCGTCGATGATGTCGTCGCGCGTCCGGCGGGGAGCCCAACCCGTAGCGCGCCGAAGCTTGCTGTTGCTGCCAACGAGCACGGGCACGTCCACCGGACGTGTCAGTGCTGGATCGGTTCCAATGTCGGCGGAGATGCCGAGCCGGTGCAAGACGGCGGCAGAGAGCGCACGAACACTCGTGCCGTCCCCGCTGCACACGTTGTACACCTCGCCCGTCGCGCCTCGCTCGAGCAGGAGGAGATACGCCTCAACGACGTCGGCGACGTGCAGAAAGTCGCGCACGGTGTCACCATTGCCGATCAGCAGCGTGCCGCCCGTTTTCGGGAGCGTGAGCGCGCGACGCACGATGCTCGGAAGCAGAAAGTGCGACCCGTGTCCGATGCCGGAATGATTGAAGCTCCGCGTGCACACCACGCGTACGCCGTCGCTGCGAAACACCTGCAGCGCCGCCACCTCCTGCGCCACCTTCGAGGCGGCATAGAGCGAGAGCGGGCGCTGCTCGACGTCTTCGTGCAGCGGCATCTCGTTGAGCTCGTGACGCCCGTACTGTTCGCACGATCCAACGACGATGACGACCGGATCCGCCGTCGCCGCCGCGCGGTGCCGGCGCAGTTCGGCGAGCAGCCGGACCGTCCCTACCGTGTTCACCTCGTATGCGTAGCCGGGATTGGCCATTGCATCCGGAATATGGCTTACCGCAGCGAGGTGCAGCACGACGTCGGGGCACGCACGATCCACCGCTGCGGCCACGTCACGCTGCTGTGTGATGTCCATCGAACGCCAACTGATCTGCGCCCGTTCGGACTCGGTGAGAACCTCCGAGCCTGGAAGCGCGCCGATGCCCGCTGCCGTCACTGTCCAGCCGCGCTCGAGCATCGCTCGCATCGCCCACTGCGCGACGAAGCCGGTGCCGCCGGTGACGAGCGCGCGCGTCGTCACTTCGCGGTAACGTGCCGTGCGAGGTCTGCCTGCACCATCATGTGCACGAGCTCCTTGAAGTGCACGGTCGGCTCCCAGCCGAGCTTCTCCTTCGACTTGGCATAGTCGCCTACCAGCAGATCCACCTCGGCCGGCCGATCGTAGCGGCTGTCGTGCGTCACGTAGTCGCGGTAGTCGAGCCCGACCGCATCGAACGCGAACTCGCAAAGCTGGCGCACCGACCAGGTCTCACCCGTGGCGACGACGTAGTCGTCCGGCTCGTCCTGCTGCAACATGCGCCACATGGCGTCCACGTAGTCGCCCGCGTAGCCCCAGTCGCGCCGCGCCTCGATGTTGCCGAGCCGGAGCTCCTTGGAGATGCCGAGCTTGATGCGCGCGACACCGTCGGTGACCTTGCGCGTCACGAACTCCAGGCCGCGCCGTGGACTCTCGTGGTTGAACAGGATTCCCGACACCGCGTAGAGGTTGAAGCTCTCGCGGTAGTTCAGCGTGATCCAGTGGGCGTAGACCTTGGCCACGCCGTACGGGCTTCGCGGATAGAATGGCGTCGACTCGCGCTGGGGCGTCTCGACGACCTTGCCGAACTGCTCGCTCGAGCTGGCCTGGTAGAAGCGCGACTTCGGCGCCGCCTTCTTCATGGCCTCGAGCATGCGCGTGACGCCGAGGGCGGTGAACTCGCCGGTCAGCACGGGCTGCGACCACGACGTCTGCACGAAGCTCTGCGCCGCGAGGTTGTAGATCTCGTCGGGCTGCGTATCGTGCACCGCGTCCGTGAGCGACGTCTGGTCGAGCAGATCGGCCGACAGGAGCTCGACCCGGTCAATCAGATGGGCAATCCGTTCGTATGGGGTGGTGGAGCTCCGCCGTACGATGCCGACGACGCGATAGCCCTTCTCGAGCAGAAACTCGGCGAGGTACGAGCCGTCCTGACCCGTGATTCCGGTAATGAGCGCGGTAGGCATGGCTGAACGTTAGAGAGGGATATGAAAAAGGGAGCCCCGCAGAGCTCCCTTTCGCGTGCTGGACCAGCGAAGCGGCTCCGTCACGCCACCTGCACGCCACGCGGCGCACGCGAGACCTTTCCCGCGTTGAGGCAGCGCGTGCAGACCTTCACCTTCGTGATCTTGCCATCCACCAGAGTCCGGACGACCTGCAGGTTCGGCTTCCACGTGCGGCGCGTCTTGTTGTTCGCGTGCGAGACGTTGTTGCCGAAGGCGACGCCCTTGTCGCAGTGGTAGCAGCGGTTGCGCTGGATAGCCATGGCCTACTTCTCCCCGACGAACTCGATGCGCGCCATATCTGCACCGTCACCCTTGCGGAAGCCGGTCTTCAGAATGCGCGTGTACCCGCCGTTCCGCGACGCGAAACGCGGTCCGATCTCCTGGAACAGCTTGTCCGCCGCTTCACGCTTGTGAATGTGGCGAACGGCAAGCCGGCGGGCGTGCAGCGTGCCCGAGCGCGCCTTCGTGATCAGTTTCTCGACGAACGGACGCAGCTCCTTGGCCTTGGCCTCGGTCGTCTCGATCGACTCGCTCTCGATGAGCGACGTGGCGAGGTTGCGCAGCAGCGCCAACCTCTGTTCGCTCGTGCGGCGCAGCTGCCGCCCTGCCTTCTGGTGACGCATCTGGTATTACTCCTCTTGGTCGTCGGGCGCGGCGGCGGCAGCCTGGCTCGGCGGAGTGCCCCAGTCGAGCACTTTCACGCTATCGCCATTCTCTTCGAACCGCATGCCAAAGTTCAACCCTTCACGCTCGAGCAGATCGGCGATCTCCTGGAGCGACTTCTTCCCGAAATTCTTGACTTGCAGGATCTGGCTCTCGGTCTGACGAACCAGGTCGCCCAGGCTCCGGATGTTGGAGTTCTTGAGCGAGTTCACCGAGCGGACGCTCAGCTCCAGATCGTCGATCGGCGTCTTGAGGAGCGCCTGCATGCGAGCGCCATCCGTGCCGGCGCCGTCACCCGAACCGCCGGTGACCGGAGCCGAGGAGTGCGAGCCGAACTCGACGAAATACTGAAAGTGCGTCTGCGCCAGCGCGGCGGCGTAGCTCACCGCCTCTTCCGGCGAGATCGTGCCATTGGTCTCGACCGTCAGCGTGAGACGATCGTAGTCCGTGCGCTGGCCAACGCGGGTCTCGGCGACCGAGAAGTTCGCGCGGCGCACCGGGTTGTAGATCGAGTCGATGCGCACGAGATCCACCGGCAGCCCGCGATCGAGCGGATGCTGGTCGGACTCGAGGTAGCCACGGCCCTTGTTGATGTACAGCTCGATGTTGAGATCGCGATCGTCGTGGAGCGTCAGGATGTGGTGCGACGGATTGATGATGCGCACGCCGGAGACCGGGGTCACATCGCCTGCCGTCACCGCACCGGCGCCATCACACTTGATGTGCAGCACTGCGCTCTCGACGTCGTCGACGAGCGTGAGCGTGAGGGTCTTGAGATTCCCGATGATCTGGTGAACGTCTTCGACGACGCCCGGAATGGTCTGGTGCTCGTGCACGACGCCGTCGATGCGGACGGCCCACACGGCGGCGCCGCGAAGGGACGAGAGCAACATGCGACGCATCGCATTGCCGAGGGTGTGTCCGAAGCCGCGCTCGAGCGGCTGCAGGCGGAACTCGGCGACATTGGGAGTGTCCTCGCGCTTGGTCGCTTCGACCAGCTGCGGACGGACAAGACCACGTAGATCGATCGTAGAAGCCATGATTCAGTCAGTGTGTTCGGGTCATTCCGGCACGACGATACGAGCCGGAAACGCTCTGCCTCGCCCCAAACGCGTGGCAGACTCGTAGAGGGGTTTGGGCCCCGACCATCAACTACCGGAGGACAGGAACCGCGTCCTGTCGTCCTGTCTTCCTGTCTTACTTCGAATACAGCTCGACGACCAGCTGTTCCTGCGCCGCGATCGGGATGCTCGTGCGGGCGGGCTTCTCCAGCACGCGTCCGCTGAACGTCCCCTTGTCCACCGCGATCCACGAGAGCGGCGCGCCACGCGACGATTGATCCATCGCCGTGATGACCGATACCTGCTCGCGGGACTTCACCCGCATGCGGACTTCCTGGCCCGGCTGCACGTGGAAGCTCGGAATATCGACGCCCTTCTGGTTCACTTCCACGTGGCGGTGACGAATGAGCTGGCGCGCGGCCTTGCGGCTCGAGGCGAAGCCCATGCGGTACACGACGTTGTCGAGGCGCGTCTCGAGGGCGGCGAGCAGGTTGTGGCCGCGGAGGCCGGGCTGCGAGCTGACCTTCTCGAAGGTGTTGCGGAACTGCCTCTCGCTCACGCCGTAGATGCGCTTGATCTTCTGCTTCTCGCGGAGCTGCTTGGAGAACTCCGACGCCTTGCGACGACGCGCCGTCGCCTGGCCATGCTGGCCTGGCGCGTACGGGCGACGCTCGACGGGACACTTCTCGGTGAAGCACTTGGTGCCCTTGAGGAACAGCTTGGTTCCCTCGCGACGGCACTGGCGGCAGCTCGGCCCTGTATAGCGACCCATCTCAAACTCTCCGACGCTTCGGGGGACGGCAGCCGTTGTGCGGGATCGGCGTCACGTCCTTGATCGACTTCACCTGGAGTCCCGCCGAGGCAAGCGCCTGAATGGCCGACTCGCGGCCGCTTCCCGGGCCCTGCACGCGCACGTGCACCCGCTTCACACCAGCCGTGAGCGCCTCGCGAGCGCACTGCTCGGCCGCGACCGTCGCGGCGAACGGCGTGCTCTTCTTGGAGCCCTTGAATCCGGCCTTGCCACTCGAACCCCACGCGATCGTATTGCCACGCGGATCGGTGATGGTGACGGTCGTATTGTTGAAGGTCGCATTGACGTGGGCAATGCCCTCCGCCTCGACCACCTTCTTGGTCTTCTTTCCAATCGCCATAGGATTACTTGGTTACCTTCTTCTTCCCGGCGATCGCGCGGCGCGGGCCCTTCTTGGTACGCGCATTGGTGTGCGTGCGCTGACCGCGGACAGGAAGTCCACGACGGTGACGGGTGCCGCGATAGGAGCCGATATCCATCAATCGCTTGATGTTCATCGAGACTTCCGTGCGCAGCGCGCCTTCGACGCGATACTCCTTCTCGATCACCTGACGGAGCTTGTTCACGTCGGCGTCGCTCAGGTCGCGGATCCGCAGCGATGCGTCGATCCCCGCCTGTTCCATGATTACCAGGGCGGACGCACGTCCGATCCCGAAGATATAGGTCAGTCCGATCTCAACCTTCTTGTCCTTCGGGAGATCGATGCCAGAAATACGAGCCATTCTCTATCAGCCCTGACGCTGCTTATGCTTAGGATTTCGCTTGCAGATGATGCGAGTCACGCCCTTCCGTTTGACCACCCTGCAGTGCTCACAAATCGGCTTCACGCTGCTTCGGACTTTCACTCGGATACCATCATTGCAAAACGTGAGATTTTCCGGCCAAGTCACTTAGAATAACCGGGGCGGTAAGTTGACGCAAGCCCACAAGATACATCGAGTTCACCGCTTCTCCCACCCGCTCGCGGCCACACCCTCCGCCAGCTCCGCCAGAACCTTCTCCATCGCCGCCCGCTGGTCACTCGCCGCCGTCACCGCCCGCCCCAGCACCACGTAGCGCGCGCCAGCGGCCTGGGCCGCCCGCGGCGTCACCACCCGCCGCTGATCGTGCGCGTCTCCTCCCGCCAATCGAATGCCGGGGACGAGCAGAGCGAGGCGCTCGCCGTACGCCGCCGCGACCGCCGCCGTCTCGTTCCCGCCGCATACAATGCCGTGCAGTCCCGCCTCGGCCGCTTCCCCGGCAAGCCGCAGCACCTCGCCCTCGATGCTCAGCCCCCCGCGTCCCCATGACCGGGCAAGGGACGCACCATCGAATGACGTAAGAACGGTTACGCCCAGCACACCGCACTCCTCTCCCGCTGCCTCTCGCGCGGCGTCGAGCATCGCTCGGCCACCGCTCGCGTGAACGGTCAGCAGTCGCACACCCAGCGCCGCCGCGCTGCGCACCGCGCCGGCGACGGTGTTCGGAATGTCGTGAAACTTGAGGTCCAGAAAGACGTCGGCGCCGAGCTCGTCCCGTAGCGCCCGGATGATCCGCGGACCCTCGGACACGAAGAGCTCGCTGCCCACCTTGTAAAAGCGGCAGCGCTCCCCGAGGGCGCGTGCGATCGCCAGCGCCTCGTCACCGGAGGCGACGTCGAGCGCGACGATTGGCATGGCGCGCCCAGTCACGTTGGAAACTCCAGGCTGCCGATGATGTCGGTGATGCTGGCGACGCCATGCGCGTCGCACCAGCGCGCGAGTCCAGCCACCACCCGCTCGGGCACGCGCGGGTCGCGCAGCATCGCCGTGCCGATCCCGACCAGCGACGCGCCGGCGATGAGATATTGCAGCGCGTCCTCCGCAGTGGTCACGCCGCCGATACCGAAGAGTGGCACCTTCAGCGCCTTGCGCACCTTCCAGGTGGCCAGCACGCCGACCGGCCGCAGCGCCGTGCCGCTCACCCCCCCGGTGCCGAATCCGAGCGCGGGACGCCGGTGCTCCACGTCGATCACCAGGCCGGGAATCGTGTTCACGAGGGTGATGGCGTCGGCGCCCGCGTCGACCGCGACAGAGGCGCTGCGCGCGATGTCCGGAAGCGTCGGGGAGAGCTTCACGAACAGCGGCCGGCGCGTGGCCGCGCGCGCACGGCGCACGACGTCGGCGAGCGCCGTGGGATCGGCGCCGAACTCCATGCCGCCGGCCTTCACATTCGGGCAGCTCACATTGAGCTCGTAGCCGTCGAGCGCACCCGGCGACGCGCGCTCCATCGCCGCGTCCAGCTCCGCGATCACCGCGGCAAACTCCTCCGTCGCGAACCCCACGATGTTCGCCAGCTTCCTCGTGCGCGGCAGGGAGGCGGCGAGCCACGGCAGATGCTCGCGGCACACGGCCTCCACACCAGGATTCGCCAGTCCCACGGCGTTGATCATGCCGCCGTCGAATTCGGCGACGCGTGGCGCTGGCGCGCCCGTTCGCGGCTCCGGACTCACCGCCTTGGTGACGATGCCGCCGAGCGACGCCAGGTCGATGACGCCGGTGAGCTCGCGGCCGTACGCCGCGGTACCCGCCGCCAACACGATCGGGTTTTGAAAGTCGAGCCCGGCAACCTGAACCGCGAGCGCTCCGCGGTGCGCACTCACCGGCGTGCGTTGCCTCCGCCCGAGGCGCCATCATTGGCGGCCACACGGCGCTCGTAGCGCTTCAGATACTCCAGGACGCCGTCCGAGATCGCGGCGGCGAGTTCATCCATCTTCGCGGGATCACTGAGATAGGCTGCTTCGGCTGGATTCGTCCCGAAACCGATCTCGACGAGGACGGCAGGCATGTACGCCGTCACGAGCACAACGAAGCCTGCCTGTTTTACGCCCCGGTCGGGACCCGGATGCACCTGCCCGACGCGGCGCTGGATGAGATCGGCCAGATCGTTCGCTTCGCGCAGGTGCTCGTTCTGCTTCATGTCGGTGATGATGAAACTGAGCGGATCACCGCTCCCCGCGGAGGGGCCGGACTCGAACTTCACCACCTCATTTTCCATCCGCTCCAGGCGCTTCGCGTCTTCCGTCTTCGCCTCAGCCAGGAAGTACGTCTCGAAGCCGCGCGCGCCGCCAGGATTCTTCCATCCGGGATTGGCCGCGTTCACATGGATGCTGACGAAGAGATCGGCATGCGCATCGTTGGCGAGGCGACCGCGGTCCCAGAGCGCGATCAACGTGTCGGTAGTGCGCGTGTACTTCACGTCGATGCCGCGCTGGCCGAGTGCGGCTCCGACACGCTTCGCCACGTTGAGCGTGATGTTCTTCTCCAGCACTTCCGGTCCGCCGCCGAGGGGGCCGTGCATGCCGCCATCCGGACCGCCGTGTCCTGCGTCGACCACAACGAGGCGGCGCTGGCGCAGAGGACCGAGCGGGGTGTTGCTCGTGACGACGGCGGGCACACGCTCGGTGCGAACCTGGTCGGCGGGTGGACCGCTTCGGCGGGGCGATGCGGCGCGCACCGATGCCGTGGCGGCCTCACGCGTGGCGAACTTCTGCACGGACGAGAAGGCGCGCAGCTCGAACCGCGCGGGATCCCAGATCAGATTCGTCGCGATGCGCGGCACAATCTCGGCGACGAGCTGCAGCGGAACGTACAGCGCCCCCTTCCGGACTTCGGGCGCTGTGGCGAGCTGATAGGTCTGATCGCCGACCTTGGCGAAGCGCAGCCCCTCTTCGACTTCGATTGCCTTCCCGTTCACGATCAGCATCCACCGGTTCCCGGTGAGATGCGAGACGATAAGGGGAACGATCGGCTTGAGCTGCTCGGCGCGCAGCAGGAGACCACCCGGTGCGGCGATGAGGGGGACCGAGGCGGAGCGGCTCGCGTCCTTTACTACGAGCGGACCGGCGTGAGACGCCGTGTCTACCGGGGGGACCGCCGAGGCGATCTGAAACGCCGCGACCAGCGCGAGAATCATCGGGCGCGGAACACGCGCGCGATTTCGCGGTCGGCGTCCTTTGCCTTCGCGTCTTCGCGCTTGTCGTGAGCCTTCTTTCCCTTGCCGAGTGCCAGCGCCACTTTTGCGATACCGCGTTTGAAGTAGAGCTCGAGCGGCACGAGGGTGAGACCCTCTCGCTCGATCCCACCTATCAGACGCCCGATTTCCCGTTTGTGCAACAACAGCTTGCGCGTCCGGGTGGGCTCGTGGTTGTTGTAGCTGGCCCGTTCGTAGAGCGAGATGTGGAGATTGATCAGGTAGATCTCGCCGTCGCGGACCATGCCGTAGGCATCGGAGATGTTCGCCTTGCCTTCGCGGAGCGACTTGACCTCGCTCCCGGTGAGGACGATGCCGGCCTCGTACGTATTGAGGATGATGTAGTCGTGACGCGCTCGCCGGTTCTTGGCGATCGACTCGGTTTCTGGCTTCTCGTCGGACTTCAACATGGGCAAATTGGGCGCGGCGCGCGATGCTGCGAGCCAGCCGTGGAACATAGAACGCGCACGGTGCAGCGGCAACGCGGTGCGTTGACTTGGGCTCACGCGCCCGATTAATTTGTGTGTCTGTTCCAAGTGCGCTCGGGTGGTGGAACTGGTAGACACGCAGGTCTCAGAAGCCTGTGCCTTCACCGGCGTGGGGGTTCAAGTCCCCCCTCGAGCATGCAAGAAGAGGCGAGGCGATCGCAATTGCGATCGCCTCGCCTCTTCTACCTGACGACCTTCGACGGCGCCACATCCTCCGGCAGCTGCGCGGCACCGAAGCTCTCGCGCAAAGCAGTGTTCGACTCGGCGAGATACTGGGCGACCCGCTCCGCACCGCGTCTGACCGCCGGGTCGTCGGCGTGAATGGGACCTCCGGAGAACGCGAGCAGATTCTGCGCGACGCGTGTCGTCGCCAATCCGTGTCCGCGCGAGGTGAAGGCATCGCGGTAGGCGCTCAATCGCGCATTGAACTGCCGTTCGGCCAGTTCGAGCAGAGCCCCGTCCACGTTGCGGTCCTTCTGCATCCGATGCACGAGGGCGCGAAGCGCTTCGGAGGGGGTGCGGTCGTCGAGCGCGTCACGCTGCGCGACGAGGATGCCGAGCGTTCGGCGCAGATACCGGAGCTCCCACCGCGCGTGGTCGAGGTCGCCGCGGGTCGCGTCTTGTGCAAGCCACTCGACGTCGGCAGACGCCGGCTCCTGCATGAGCGCAGCGGCGTACGCCGCGCTGCGGCGCAGCAGCGCGCGATCGTCACGAAAGGAGCGGAAGAGGCGCATCGGCGCCGCGATGTCAGCCCTGCAGGACGGGCAACGCGAGACGACCGGACGCCGAAACCACCGGCTGTTCCAGCCCGACGTGCGCACGTACCTGGGGTTCCTGCATGAGCAGATCGCTCAGACGAACGCTGTCCAACACTTCGTCGACGCGGCGTTGCAGCAGAACCCAGACGGGGCGAATGCTGCAGTCATGCGACTCGGCGCATCGTTCGGGCCCGACCGGATGCGTCGCGCAATGCACGTCGAACGTCGAATGCTCGGAGGCGGAGATCACTTCTCGCACGGTGATCTGATCCGCCGGCCTGGAGAGGTGATAGCCACCGCGCGCACCACGCGTGCTCGTCACGATGCTGGCACGGCGCAGCTTGAGCATGATCTGCTCGACGTAATCCGCCGGCAAACGCTCATGCAAGGCGATCTCGCGTCCCGTCACTGGCCCGTCGTTGAGTCGACGAGCCAGGTGAAGGGCACAGATGAGGCCATATTCGGCTTGGGTGGTGATGCGCACGTATGGGAATGTAGTGGGGACAAGGCTATTCGGCTATTCGGCCCGCGTTCCCGGCACCCCGATCTCCGTCATCTTGCGCAGGTCCAGCACGTCGTCGATCTCATCGGCGGGAAGCAGATGATCGCGCTTGACCATGTCGCGCACCAGCACCCCTTCCTTCACCGACTGCTTGCTCAGCTCCGCCGCCTTGGCGTAGCCGATGTGCGGCATGAGCGCCGTCGCCAACGCGGCGGATCGCTCCACCCAATAGGCACACATGTCCTCGTGCGCCTCGATTCCGGCAACGCACTTCTCGTTGAACACGGTTGCGGTGTTCGTGAGAATGCGCATCGCGAGCAGCACGTTGAACGCGATGACAGGCATCATCACGTTGAGCTCCAACTGTCCATGCTCGGCGGAGATGGCCACCGTCGTGTCGAGGCCCATCACCTGGAAGCAGACCTGATTCACCAACTCCGGGATCGATGGATTGATCTTGCCCGGCATGATCGACGACCCTGGCTGCACCGCGGGCAGCTTGATCTCGTCGATCCCCGTGCGCGGACCCATCACCATGAGGCGGAGATCGCTCGCGATCTTGCTGAGATCGATCGCCAACACGCGCATCGAGGCGCTGAACCCCGCGACGTCGCCCATGCTCTGCATGAGCTGGATGCGATCCTGTCCCACGCGCAGGTGTAGCCCTGTAATCGTCTCGAGATGCGCGACCATGAGCGGCGGATATTCCTTCTCGACCGTCACGCCCGTGCCCACCGCGCTGCCGCCGATGCCGAGATCGCGCAGGTAGTCCGCGGCTTCCTTCACGCGGCGAATGCCGCGATCGACCGAGCCGGCATAGGCGGTGAACTCCTGCCCAAGGCGGATCGGCATCGCGTCCTGCAAGTGTGTGCGCCCCGCCTTCACGATGTGATCGAATTCCTTGCCCTTCGCGGCGAGCGCATCGCGCAGCCCGTCGAGCGCGTGCACGAGCCCATCGAGCTGCGAGAGGCACGCGAGCCGGATGTTCGTCGGAATCGTGTCGTTCGTGCTCTGCGCCATGTTGACGTGATCGTTGGGGTGCACGGGGGTATACGTCCCACGCGCACCGCCAAGGATTTCATTGGCGCGATTCGCCAGCACTTCGTTCACGTTCATGTTGTGCGACGTTCCCGCGCCGGCCTGGTACGGATCCACGATGAACTGATCGTCGTACTTTCCGGCGAGCACTTCATCCGCCGCCCGAATGATTGCGTCGGCGAGCTTGGCATCGAGGCGACCCGTTTCCTTGTGCGTCATCGCCGCCGCCTTTTTGATCCACACCTGCGCCATGACGAATGGCCACAGCGGCGCGAAGCCGCTGATCGGGAAGTTTTCCTTCGCGCGAACGGTTTGCACTCCGTAGAGCGCATTCACGGGGACTTCCTTGGGACCGAGCGGATCCTTCTCAGTGCGAGTCTTGGTAGCCATGGGAATGGTTTCTCGAAAGGTGAGCCGAAGTCAGCGCGATGCGCCGATCATTTCGTGACAGGGATCGCCAGCGCGTGCGCGAAGCGATTGAAGAAATTGAACATGGCGATCACCGCGGTGATCTCGACGGTCTGCGCCGGCGACCAGTGCGACGCCAGATCACCGTACACTTCATCGGACACGATGCCTGGTGTCGGCGTCATCGCATCCGCGTAGCGCATCGCCGAGCGCCACGATTTCTCGAATACTGCGTAGTCGGCGCGTGCCACTGCGTCGAGCTGTTCGTCGGTCCCGCCCAGCCGCCTTGACAAGGCGGTGTGGGAAGCGAGTCAGTAGTCGCACAGGTTGATGTGCGACACGCGCGTGCTGAGCAGCTCCTTCAGGAGCACGGGCACATCGCCCGGTCCCATGACGGCGCTCTGCAGCGCGGCCAGCCGCGATGCGATCGTCGGCGAGTGCGCAGCGACGCGATACAGATTCGGCACCTTTCCCCGCTCGGCGATGTACGCGTCGAAGGTCGGACGGACTTCATCGGGCGCGGACGCCGGATCGACTCGGGACAGACGCGCTTCTTCGCTCATGCTGCGCTCCGTGCATTGACGTGACGCGCGATCACGACGAGGGCGACACAGGCGGCGAGGAGTCCAATGCCCATCAGCAGCACACTCAGCCCATGCATCCGGCCGAACGCGATGCGACGTGGATCGGCAGGATCGAGCGCGTCCAGCGGACTTCCCATCGCGGCGACCGCCATCCGTGCACGAATCGTGACCAGCAGCGCCGCTGCGCTCGCGACAGCCAGTAGCGAGGCGCCACCCGTGACCCATCGTCCCGCTCCCATCGATTGATTCATTATCGCGACGGCGCCGCCGAAGAGAATTCCCAGCGTGAAGAGCACCGGGAGTATGCGACCGACGATCGCGCCAGCGAGCGCGCGGGTTGGGAGCACCGCGAACGCCGCGGGAGCAATGACCGCAGCGACGAAGATCGCTGCGCCCAGCCACGCGGCGAGCAGTGACAGGCTCATGAGCGCCCAGGGCAGCGACCGCGCGTTCATCGTTTGATCGTCCTCGCGCGTCCGGACAGAAATGGATTCGTCTCCAGCTCTTTCCCGATCGTCGTCGCAGGACCGTGGCCAGGGTAGACATGCGTCGCCGCGGACAGCGTCGCGAATCGCTCGAGCGATGCGTCCATCGCAGACGGGTCAGCGAGCGGGATATCGGTGCGTCCGACGCTTCCGGCGAAGAGCAGATCACCGGAGAACGAGACGCCGGGTCCATTGAAGCTCACGTGACCCGGCGCGTGACCAGGCACATGCATCACCGTGAACTGCAGCGCGCCGCACGACAGCACGTCGCCGCCAGCGAATGGCACCGGCACCGCGT